>OAST01000398.1_pt1 | contig 13763 bp, 16 predicted proteins | sample 1475821 | NCBI WGS metagenome assembly OAST01 (sample SAMEA2579924, study PRJEB22360) | human gut metagenome | biome: human gut; feature: human-associated habitat; material: faeces | place: Denmark | collected 2008/2010 | reverse complement strand
AAAAAACTGGCCCTGCCCCAGCCGGCCCTCAGCGCCCAGATCAAAACACTGGAGCACTATTACGGCGCCAAGCTGATCCAGACTGCGCGCGGCAAACGCCAGCTGACCCTGACCGAAGCCGGGGAAGCCTTCCTGGGCAAGGCCCGCCAGATCTGCCGCACCGAAGAAACCATCCTTTTAGATATGCAGAGCTTCAATAAAAAAGCTTCCGGCACACTGCGCTTCAGCGTTTCGCCTGCCAAAAGCACCTTTTTCATCAACACCTATCTGCGTCCCTTTGCGGCCGCCTATCCCGAAATCTGCTTCCAGTTCCGGGAAGAAGCCGTCAGCGCCCAGACCAGACATATTGCGGAAAACAGCAGTGATTTTGCCTTTGCCAACGCGCCGCTGCCGTCACCGCAGCTGTTTGCCGCCCACAAAACGCAGAAAGAATATTTTTATGCCGTTTACAGTCCGCAAGCAAACTGCGGCCTTGATCCACAGCAGCCGCTGACGCCGAAACAATTACAGAATATCCCTGTCTGCTGTAACTTCGGCTGCTACAGCCTGCTGCGCAAAGCCTGCCTCAAGCACGGCTTCATGCCCAAGATCCGCTTTATCGCCACCACCAATACTGCCGCACTCTCTTTCGTGCAGGACGGCAGCGGCATCGCCATCGTTTCCGCCGGCGGCAGGGACGACTTCCCCCAAGGGTTGCAGCAGCAGCTGCTGGCTGATGATGAACTGTATTTTGAACAGACGCTGTTCTGGTCCAAAAAAGACCGGTTAAGCGCCACCGCCCAGCTGTTTTTGGACTTTTACCTGGCGGCAGCCAAAACTGACCGCCCTGATCATCAGGATCTGCACATAAAAAAGCCTTTATGACAAAGTCATAAAGGCTTTTATTATTAAGATTTACAGCTCGTACCCAAACAGGACACCCTTACCGCCGGCTTTCTTCACCTTGTACATGGCCTGATCAGCTTTGAGCAGCAGCTCCTCCGCCGTCCTCCCGTCCTCGGGATAACGCGCCACGCCGATACTGACATTGCAGAACACCTCGCCCCTTTTCAGCCGCCAGGGCTGGGCAAACCGCCGATGGATAAAGCTGGCCAGATTCCGGATATTAGCTTCCGTTTTATCCCCGTCGATGATCGCGATGAACTCATCGCCGCCGTTGCGGTAAATAGCGTCATGCAGCAGCGGGATACCGGAAAAAAACTGTCCCAGCTGCACTAAGAACTCGTCCCCCGCTTCGTGACCAAAGGTATCGTTGATCTTTTTAAAACCGTCGATGTCAAAAAACAGCAGATAACCTTCGCCGCCCTCCTGCGTTTTGTCGATCCGGCGCTCGCACTCCTTCACCAGCATCCGGCGATTCGGCAGGTTCGTCAGCGAATCATAATTGGCCAGATACTCGACCAAAGCTTCGTTGCGCTTATTGTCAGTGATATCGGCACTGCTCACCACATGGGCCAGTCTGCCGTCCACCCAGCGGAACGCCGCGCTGAACACCCTGAACCAAGAACCGTCGAAAGGCCGCTGATAATCCCAGGAATAGATCTTAGTCGGTTCACCGTTCTCATCGATCAGCTTTTGCTGCGGGCAGAAAGCACAAGGCCCGTTTTGACCCGGGAACAGCACCTCCCAGCACTTGCGCCCCAAAAACTGCGAAATACCGCCGTACGGGGCCGCCATAGAACGATTGGCATATAAAATATCATGGGTATGGAAATCGTTGACATAAATATCTATACCCGTATTATCCAAAATGCTTTCCAGCGAATTTTTGGCAAAAGTCAGCTTGTTCTGATAGACCCGCACCCCTATATACCGGCCAAACATCGACAGCACTGTCTTCAGCAGCTGCTGCGTGCCTGCCGGCGGCACCGGCCGGGCCGACTGCTGTACAAATACCAGCAGCCCGTAGATCTGCAGCGTTTCATCGACTACTGAAGCCACTACCAGCGACTGCGCCGCAAACAGCTCCAGCAAAGCATTCTCAGCCGTACTGTTCTTTTGTCCACCCTCCAGCCAGACAAAGGTTTCCTGCGCCAGATAGCTGCGGTAAGCAGCGTCGACCGCGTCGATCGGAAAGCTGCCCCGCAAAGGCAGCTCCTTACGCAGACAGCGTTCTTTCAGATGCAGATGGTTGTACTGGTCCAATTCATAGATCAGCCCGCCGTCAAAATCAAAAGCAGAACAGAGCTCCGCCAGAGCCCTGTCGATGACTCCGGTATCCACCTGCTTGCCGCCCAGTAATTCAGCTAAAGATAAAACGAGAGTATCACCCGATTGTACCATTACAGCCACCTTCTATCCATACATTTAAAATAGTTCGATATTATTATATACTTTGCTGATTTTATTCTATCATATTTATTATTTTTATCAACTGTAATTTATATTCTTTTAGGCAATAAAATTATTATATTACTCAAAAAAAAGCAGCCGCTCCCTTTCTAAGGCAGCAGCTGCTTGCAGGATGATTTAAAATTTTCAGCCGGGCATTATTTCCAGAACGGATAGGTACTCAGGACCACGACCAGCCCCAGCACGATAAAATCGGCGGCTCCCAGCGGCTCTCGCGGCATATTTTTATAAGTATTGCTGCCGAAACCCTTCAGCTCCATACTCAGCGCCAGCGTTTCGGACTTGGCCACCGCCCGCATGACCAGCGGTCTGATGACCACGACATACGAAAGCAGGCGTTTCACGCAGTTGCCCCGGTTGGAATAACCGCGGCAGGACTGGGCATCCAGCGTGATCTCGCTGTCAGCCAGGAAATTAGGCACGAAACGCAGCGCCGTCGTCAGCATAAAAGCATATTCACAGGGCAGGTGGAAACGGTCCACCAGCGTCTGGGCAATATCCTGGATACGCGTCGCCGCCAGCATACACAAAAACGCCATCGTCATGACCAGCATCCGCAGGCCGCCCGTCAGCGCCACCTCCAGCGGCGAACCGAACAGCAGCTGGAACAGGATCATCAGCCCAGCGAGATCCCACCGCCCGGGCAACCCCCCCCAAACCGCCGATCGCCGCCATAGTCATGCGGTCGCGCTTGATCGACAGCAGTAAAGCCAGCTCAAAAACCAGGATCGTCGCCACCGCCTTGACCGGCAGAATAAAGACCCACGCCGTCACAGCAACAGTGACAATGATTTGAGTAAACGCACTGATCCGCATCAGTCCTCAGCTCCTTTCCGCACCAACAGGCGGCAGAACTCCTCGGGTGTCGCCGCCGTAAAACCCAGACTGCCCGCCAAAGCAGCCGCCGTCGGCCGGCGCAGGCCCCATTCTTCCACAGCATACGCACCGCCGAACAGCTCCGTCGGCGTACCGTCATACACCAGGTCGCCATCCTTCAGGACAATGGCCCGCTTCGCATAACGGCGCACCACGTCCATATCATGCGAGATCAACACGATCGTGATCCCCTTTTCTTCGTTCAGCGTCTGCAAATACTGCATCATCCGCTCTTTCTCGATCGCATCCTGACCGTTGGTGATCTCGTCTAAGATCAAAGTACGCGGATTGAGCGCCAGCGCCGAAGCCACACCCAAACGCCGCTTCTGCCCAAAGGACAGCAGACGCGGATACGCGCCCGCCAGCTCGGCCAGCCCCGTAGCCGCCAAAGCTGCCTCCACCTGCTTTTTGATCGTCTCTGCCGTCAGCTTTTTAGCCCTCGGCCCATACGCCACCTCATCAAAAACCGTATCTTCCAAAATCTGCAGATCCGGGTTCTGGAATACATAACCGATCTTGTCAGCCAGGTCGGCCGGCTCATAATTGACGATATCCTCGCCGTCTACCAGCACCTGCCCGCTGCGGGGATGCAGAAGCGCCATGAACAACCGGCTCAGCGTCGTCTTGCCGCTGCCGTTATGGCCCAAAAGCGCCACAAACTCGCCGTCACCGATCGTGCAGGCGATATCGTTCAGTACCGGCAGACCCCTGCGGTAAGCAAAATTGACCTCTTTAGCCTCCAACATCAGGCGTTCCCCCCTTCAAAACCAAGCAGCTGTAATTCCGCAGCCGCCTCTGCCTCAGTCCGCCACTCGCCCAAAGTGATACCGAAACGGCGCTCGACGCCCAGCTTCACCTGCCATAGCGCAGGCACCAGCGGACGCAGCTCCTCGTCCTCATACATCGTCCGCGCCGCAGCAGCAAAGGTATCAGCCGTTACCAGCTGCCCCTCCTTCAGCACTACCATGTCCGTCACATAAGGCAGCAGATAGTCCACCCGGTGCTCAACTACGATGATCGTCGTGCCGTAACGCTGATGGATCGCATATAACAGCTCATACAGCGAATGGGCCCCGTCCGGGTCCATCGCCGATACCGGCTCATCCAGCACAATGATCTCGGGATGCACCGCCAAAGTAGCCGCCAGCAGCAAACGCTGACGCTGCCCGCCCGACAGCTCGTCCAGCTGATAACTCTCGCGCCCCGGCAGACCCACGTCCTCCAAAGCCTTACGTGTACGCTCCGCCACCTCCTCCGGCGCAAAACCGTGATTCAGCAAACTGAAAGCAACTTCCTCGCCCGCGGTCAGCGAAACCAGCTGGCTTTCGTAATCCTCCAGCATCAGCCCCACGCGCATCGCGATATCCGACACCCGGCGGCCTTTAGTCGATTCGCCCAGCACCTGCACATCGCCGCTGTAACGCCCGCCCATATAAAAAGGCACGATGCCCGTCATCGCCTTGCACAAAGTAGTTTTGCCCGCGCCGCTGGGGCCGGCCACCACAGTGAACGAACCCTTTTTGATCTCCAGGTCGATATCCTGCAGCACCAGCTCCGATTTATTATAAGCAAAATAAAAATTTTCCAGCCTGATAACGCTCTCCATCATTCATCGTCCTCCTGCACAAAAAACAGTTTCCGCACCGGCCCGAACAGCAAAAAGGTGATCATGCCGTTCAGCGCGCCCACGATCGCCACCACCGGCAGCATGGCATACAGCCAGACATGCAGCGGCAAGCCCAGAACGATCTTTAAAATGAAAGTAAACACACCGCCGCTGGCCATAGTTGCCAAAAATCCCGTCACCAGGGGGCGCAGCTTCCACTTGCCCAAACCGCAGCGCAGCATCGCCTTGACCAGGATGCAGCAGGTGATCGCCCCCGAAAGCTCGCTTGCGATATTACCCAGCGGAAAAGCCGACTTCGACGACGGCACCAGCGTGATGCCCGCAATAAAACCGATGCCCACAGCCTGCGACAGCGTCGGGTTCGTCAGATTGATAACGATAGAATACATGGCGATCGTCCAGTTCGGCGTCACGCCGCCCACATTAGGGCTGACCGTGTGCAGGATGATGCCGATAGCGAACAGCATCGCCGTGATCGCTACCCAGCGGTAGCCGTCCTGCATTGGTTTAACTTCGATCAGGTCCACCAACGGCAGCCTGGTATTTTTTTCTTTATCCATAATATAAGCCTCCTTCAAATCGGGCAATAAAAAAAGCCCTTCATCCCCATGTAGGGACGAAAGACACAACTTTCGCGATACCACCCTGCTTGACTGAATAATCAGTCCGCTCGCTAAGATACGGGCCATGGCCGATATCCCCTTCCCTGGTAACGGGCGAAGCATCCCGACGGCGTCTACCCCCTTGCGGGCTCAAGCCGTATCTTAAAGGTCCATTCACCCTGCCGCCAAACGCCGGACTTGCACTGTCACCGGCTCGCTGAGGTCCGCTTGGCAAAGCTACTAATCCTCATCATCGATCAAATACTTATGAAATTACTTTAAAGTGTAGCACCAGCGGCAAAAGTTGTCAATAAGCGCGCGTGTATACATAGCGGCAAGCACCAAAGCTAAAAATATACTTGTAATTTTGCGCCGGCAGGAGTAAGATATTTTATGTAGTGGGGACGTAGCTCAGCTGGGAGAGCGTACGGTTCGCATCCGTAAGGTCGAGAGTTCGATCCTCTTCGTCTCCACCATTATATTGCGCGAACTCACCTATTATTTTAAAGGTGGCTTTGCGTTACGTTCTGGCTGTAATACGAAACAGAAAAGCACGGTAATGAATACCATTACCGTGCTTTTACTTGCTTTTCGCAATAAAGGGAAAGATGTGACGAAATATACAAATACTGCCGAAATGTGCTTCCGGTGAGGCAACTCATCTTATTTCCTGTTCCAGAGTATCAAAATCTATAAAATCGAAATAGAATAGCTATTTATTATTGTAGGACATCTTACCATTGTTGAAATAAGAAAACGGAAAAGTGGAATGATATATTACTGAGAAAAGAACAGTTTTAGGTCATAACCGTAATGTCGATTATGCCCTTGTTGAAAGTAGACTTATCTGCATAAACAACAAGATCAACTCGTGTTGGCGACACTTAAAAATAATTTTTAGTTGGAAGAAAACAAAAGTTATGCTAGAATGATTAAAAGGGAGGGATTTTTATGGCAGAGAGAACTACTATTACTGCACCTGAAATTATCCAGCTCTTGGATGATGCTAATATAAAACAATCCACTGGAAGAATTGAAATTACATTCAACGATTTCACTGTAAAACTTAAGCAACGAGATACTGTTGGAAATTCCCTGCAAGAGTGGCTTGCGATGTTTTTAGGTAGCCAAAACATATATTACCGTCCCAATATAGGGCAAACATTTCCAGATTTTTACCTTTCTGAAAGTAATGAAACTGGGCTTTGTGAAATGAAAAGTTTCTATGATTCTGCAAACTTTGATGTTGCTAATTATAGAAGCTATATCAACTCAATCGTTGAAAAACCATATCGCCTTAATTCTGACTATTTAATTTTTAAATACAATATGGACGATGAAGGGAATATACAGATTCTCGATTATTGGTGCAAAAAAGTCTGGGAAATTACTGGTCGTGCAGAAAACTATGCTCTAAAATGCCAACGCAAGAGAGGACAAATTGTAAATATTCGTCCTATCGCTTGGTACAGTCAAAGAACAAAATTCCCTGCTTTTGAATCTTTGCCACATCTTTTACAAGCACTCTATCAAACACAACTAACTATTTTAAATAATACTCGCGAGGCAAACGACTGGTTGCAATCAGTTATTTCTGGATATAACGACTTTTTCGGAGAAACATTAACCATCCAACAAATCAAAAACCTTTAAAGTTACATAAAAGTATGAGAGCGAAGCGAGTTTCTCTTATTTGTATTTTTTTGCCATTCTTCCTGCAATTGCAGAAATTACAGGAACACAGACAGTATTTCCCAAAAGGTCATATGCTTCTTTTTCTTTAACAATGGACAAATCATAGTCATCATCGTATCCGCAAAGGCGTTGGCACTCACGTATAGTAAGTCGCCTTATTCCATTGCCATCTACAAGCCCCATTTTATCAGCATCCATAGCAACGAGTGTTGGAACCAAATCGTCCGGAGATAGAATCCTTGAAAACTCAAACGAGAGCTTCCCTGTTACAATATTATAACCCTTAGGTTTTGTAAAATCTGGAACTCTAACCCCGTCGATTTGTTCTCTTGGATGTTCAAAAACCAAATATCCCTTTTTTACTAAGTCATCAAGCATTTCTTTTAATTTAGGGTTATCATAAAATGTTGTTATTTGCTCAACTGTTAAAGGCATTCCGTCCATCCATTTAATTCCAATTTCATCAGCCCATTGCTTTTTACGTCTTTGTCTTAGCAATAGCCTAAGCAGGTCACGCTGCTCCTGAGATGTTTCACCTTTAAGTTCAATATCCCAAGAATGAATATTGTCTTTACCGCCGCGTTTATCTTTGATAGCTTTTCCTTGAATAGCATCTACAGAATAATGCTTTAATAAGCATCGTGTAAAATGACTATCAACTGTTGGCAGATTATGTTCCATTACATCAGCTAAAGTAGCTGTAGAAACAGGAAAATCTTCTAAGGAAATAGGTTGATTTCTCATTCCGACTATGTAGACCCTTTTTCTGCTTTGCGCTAATCCGAAATATTGGGAATCAATTAGTTTAAAAGATACCGCATAACCAAGAGCTTTCAAATGTTGGATGATTATGCGCAATGTATTTCCTTTATCATGTGTAACTAAACCTTCTACATTCTCAAGCAAGAATCCATAAGGTTTTTTGTCTTTTAATATTCGTTCGATTTCGAAGAACATGGTACCTCTTGTATCTGAGAATCCAAGTTGCTTCCCTGCAGATGAAAAAGGTTGACAGGGAAATCCAGCTAACAGGAAATCAAAGTTAGGAATTTCATCACTTTTTATTTTAGTTATATCGCCATGGATTTCTCCATCTCCAAAATAGTTCTTGTACGCGGCTATAGCATAGCTTTTAATTTCAGATGAAAAAACGCACTCAACATTATATCCAAGTTTCTCAAACCCTTGGGTAAAACCAATCCTAATACCCCCAAGCCCTGCGAACAAATCAATTATTTTAACAGTACACGCGTTTTTTTTCTGTATAAAATTGAGTTGCTGCTCAATAAGACTAACACATTTTTCTGAAAACGAACTACCTTCAGCGAATTCTTCGACATCCTGCTTCTGTCTAGATGATAGGTATATTTTATATCCTACTTTCTTGTTATCTTCAATAACAGACTTTCGCCCAGCATTTTCTCTTTTGCCTCCACGCAAAGCCATCACCCCGTTTCTTGAAAAAAGTATAACAAACGCCGTTTGAAATAGCAACCCTTTTTTTCAAAAATACTAGTGTTTTTTCTAGACCAAACAAGTGGTATCACGAACTTATCATCAATTTTTATGAACGATTACCTTCCCATACCTTACTTTCACGACCTTTTATTTTTCAAATAAATTATGCCTGCAATGCCAGATATTAAAGAAATAATTATTGTTAAAATAGTTTAGGAAAAATTCATAACATCATAGTCTTTCAAATCTTGACTGAATTTTATGCTATAAATTTAAATAATAAAACATCTTGATGGTATTCAAGATAGTCCAACAACTTATCTGTCGGTTTCAAATCAACTATAATCTCTTGAGATATTTGTAATCGCTTTTCATTTTCTTTTCCAACAAAAGACGAAATAAACATTTTACCAATGTTATTAAAAGTAATTAACCCACAATCAAAAAGCCGGTCCATATTCGCGCTTAATAACAAGCCATTATTTACATCAATTCTCTCATTATTATTACATATTGCCCACGGCTTAATATGACTTGCAACAAGTAATTTTATATTATCAATACCTGTAACCAAACATTGATTGTTGTATTTCTCCAAAATGTTTTTACGATACACACCTTGCCCAATACGCGCTTTTATTATAGTTTCTTTCTCTGTATAGTCAATTCCACTAGACATAATTTCATCTACAATTTCTAATTCTGAAACTTCTAAATCAAAACAAGATATAACATAATAACGATATTGTTTCAGTGCATTACTATACATTTTATTTCCAGTTGTATTTTTCTTTATGAAAGATTGATTATTTAAAATATTGGCTATTGCAACATCTAACTCCACTAAATTCATGTCAAATAAACTTTTGGATATGATATTCAACTCAAACATATCATTGGATATTGTGTTAATAGCTCTTTGATATTTATATATGGATGTATCTTTTAACAAAGTATTCTTCTGCATCCATAGTGAAAAATTATCTAAAATATTCATATACTTCACCTTACAATTTATTACATTCTAAATGTGCCTACATTTTAAAATTTTAATTATTGAGTCAAACCAACTCTATTTACCAATTTTATATTTTTTCAATAACACTAATATAATTCTCCAACTCAGGAAAAAGGATTTCTTGGAAAATACCTAGTTCTGCTAAGCCTTCAATTATTGTTTCTTTATGGATATTTTTTATTTTATCATGCATACCATACAATAAAAATGCACCCTGTTGGGCAATAATTCTCTTATTATTTAAATTTGGAACAATACATAATACACAATCCTCAAGATGCTCTTACTTTATGTAACTTTCAAAATATTTTTTTCACTACAAATTTGATGTATTAATTTTTTATAATTTCCGTTCTCTTCTAAATTTTCTCCTCCATCAATATTTAAATTGAAATCGCCTGGCATAAATGCTAAATTAGATAAAATACTTACCATGTCACTATCATTATATTTTATATCCCCCCTTTTCATTTGATATAAAATTACTTCTCCATTAGTTTCTTCACCTTTTCTATGTTCAATATAGCTATCTCTATAAATCTTAGGCTTATTTTTATCTACGCCGCCTTCCTTTAAACTATGTTCCTCAGTTGATATTCCTCTAAAAAAACTTCTTTATCCTTTTCCATATTATTTAATCTATTAACTTGTTCTAGAAATTCATTAAGATTTTTTATAGGCTCATCATTAACCATAGTAAACACCTCTTTTTTTATTCTTTATTATATTATATCATCGAATGTTATAAAATAATGATACTTAGCTTCTTACATAATATAAAATTGAAAATGAAGATTTATCTATCGCTATGGCTGTATATTTCCTAGGTTTTTCTGATTACAATGGTTTTAACAAGAATTAATTATAAAAATCCATCAGAGCGGTTAAATACCCCTGATGGATTTTTACTTTATTATTCGCAACTTTCTTTATTAATATCAATAATTGTTTCCTCTATTGTTTTTATACACGTATTGATATTCTTTATTATATCTTGCCCCCAAAAATGAATTACAGTCCACCCAAGTGAAAAAAGCTCTTTGTCATTTTTTATGTCACGTTTTCTATTTCTTTCTATTTTTTTTAACCAAAAATCAGGATTTTTACCATTTTGCAAACGTATTTTAAGTCTATCCCAATCTTTACCATGGAAAAACTCACTATCACAAAAAATAGCTATTTTATATTTAGTCATTGCTATATCCGGTGTCCCTGGGAGCACTTTATAATTTTTTCTGTACCTATAGCCTTTATTCCATAAAGCTTTTCTAAGCTTCACTTCTATTGAAGTGTTAGTGCTTTTAATTTTTTTCATAATTTTTGAAGTAGTTTTTTCATCTCTTGTCATATGAACCACCATCTTATTATATCAACATCTATTATATATAATTAGTTTATCAATATTATTGCTATATGTAAACAAAGTAATGCCCTTAACTATACTAATCGCAGAAAAGTTAAATGAATACCTAAGCAATAGCAGTGAGCATATTTTGCAGTGGATGAATTCAAAATGGTGATGGAGCCAAATATTCTGAACCTTTCCCAATAACGTTTGACGCTGATTTAGACTGTAATTTAAATATTATAAAATGTCAGTATGAAATAGACACTGACGATTTTTATAAATAATAATTACATTATCTCCCCCTCCTCTCGTACCTCAACAGTGCTTCCTGCGCTATTTCTTCGGGTGTTTTCGGGGTGGCTTTCAAATTATAAGAGCCTTGCAGCTGCAAGGCTCTTTTTTGCATGTTGGTAGTAGTTGCTACGCTGCTCGTTTCGGCAGCAGTACTTATTTGGGCGTTTGCTCTATTATTTTCGTTTTCCTCACTTCCTTGTTCTGCGGCGTTATTATTTGCTCGCTGATCTTGCTGCAAACTCCCTTCGTCTTTTGCTCGCCATTCATCCTGCAGTCTGCGTTCCTTCCTTATGCCCTGCGCTTCGCGCAGGGCTTTTTCCATATTATAGAAGTTCGGTTCGCGGCGGCGGGCAGTCATAATAGTCACGGCAATATTCCATTCGGCATCGCCCGTCTCGCAGAATCGTTCTGCCCAGCCATCAATAAACCTGGCCCGTTCATCTTCGTTTCTAAACCGCAGCTTCAGCCTGTTATATTCAAACAGTTTTACCATCCGCCGTATCTGTTCATAAGGTCTCTCCATTTTTCAGCACATCCTTCGCAATATTTTCAGCCTCTGATTAGCTTATATGGTCAGGCGCACTTACGGGTTTCTCTGTCCAGGCTGCGGCAAACGCATTTCCCAGGCAGATCACCCTGGCTGGCAGTGCCATAACAGCCTGCCGGCCTGCGCCTGATGATCCATATTCCAGCTTATCTACATCAGCAGTTCTTCCGCTTCCCGCTGTTTTTCGGCCTGATGCGCTGCAAGCAGCAGCTGCCGCAGCTTAGTAAGCCCTTTTTTGATCGTTTTGCTGATCGCCGCCGGACTGACGCCAAACCTCTGTGCCAGTTCGCCGTTGCTCCAGCCTTCCAGAAAATGCAGTTCGATCAATTCTTCCTGTTTAGGCGAAAGCTGTACCAGCAGTTCCTGCACTTCCGCAAAATCCTGCTGCAGTTGCTGCTGTTCAAAATAAGTACGCGTCGTCTGCGCCGCATCTGCCGTCAGCACTTCCTCTGCAAATTCACAGCCGCTTTCTATTTCATAAGGGCAGGTCATTTCTTCATCCTTATGCCGGCGTTTCCATTCACTGCTGAGCGCCGTATACGACTTACTGACGATAAAAGCCGGCAGCTTCTCGAAATCCTGCCGCTGTCCCCACTTTTCCAGCGCTTTTACTACGGCAACCCTTTCGATCTGTTCGCCATCCTCGGCAAAACCTTTGTAAGCGCTGGTATGTGCTATTTTACGCAGTTTGATATCAAAAGCCTGCAAAATCACCCCCAGCATTTTTTTATTGCCCTGCTGCGCTAAAGCCACTATTTCGGCCCATTTATCACACTCCGCTGTTTCTGTGCAAGTAACTGTCATCAATACATCCCCTTATCTCACCCTGCTGCGGTGATCTTATTATTCAACACCTCTACTGCCAGCTCCCGCGCCGTCAGGCTGTCCAGACAGTCTATACAAATAACGAGCCCATCCAGCTCGATATAAAAATCACCGGCGCAAACAGCCTCATTACACAATTCACAGCTGTACACGGCTTCCGCCAGACTCTGCGGAGGTTCCAGCCACGCATTTTCGATCGCTGTAAAATGATCCACTAGTCACACCTTGCGCCTGAACTGCGGCGTGACGTTAAACTGCGCTTAAACGCCCTGCGGAACAAAGCGCTGCAGTTGATATGCTCGTCCTGTGCCTGCTTACGCAGACCATAAGGCAAAACGATACGCAGCTCTACTAAAGCATCGTCCTTTCTCGGCGGTTTCACCGTTCTGGCAGGCTGCGGCTCAACTGGCCGTACAGTCTCTGTCTGGCAGTGTTTTCCCTGCAGTAATGGGCATTTCAGCGCCAAATACAAAAGACGGGCACTCAGCACATCGCCGCCCGTCTTTTTAGATTTTTGTTGTGAAGCTAAAGAATCATTCATGTTTTTTACCTGCTTTCGCTGAATTTAGGGTGTAAGTATCAATACTAACGCAGATCAGTAATACAAAACCATTATTAACACTTAAAACTTCCAAGTCAAAATCATAAGTATGTACGAAGGATTTACAGATTTTAATGATTTAAAAGCTTTAAGAGATGCTAAAGGTCTTTAAGATTTAAAAGATTCGGTATGCTTACTGCGTCAGTAATAATATCCCCTACTCTTATATGGCTTTTTACAAGGTCATTTTTAACCCCCTTTACATAAATAATTTTTATCCGCCGCTTGGAAGAGCAAATTTTACACTTTTTAAATTTTTCCTGCCGGCAGGTTAAAAAACAGAGCCTAAAAAGCCATATAAGAGTGAGAGGGTGCCACAGCACATCAAAATGCTGAACGGAGGACGTTAAAATAATGGCCTGCTCTCCAAACTCACAGGAAAGGAGCATCTCTACTATGCAAATGCAAATATCATCAGCACCGCTGCTGACGGCAGCCAAGCTCGCCGAACTTGTCGCCCTGGGGCACAACCGCATCTCGCAGATCTATCTGCACTGGACCGCCGGGCGTTACGGCCAGC
>OAST01000371.1_pt1 | contig 15182 bp, 13 predicted proteins | sample 1475821 | NCBI WGS metagenome assembly OAST01 (sample SAMEA2579924, study PRJEB22360) | human gut metagenome | biome: human gut; feature: human-associated habitat; material: faeces | place: Denmark | collected 2008/2010 | reverse complement strand
TTTATTTTTAAGCGGTAAACAATAGCATAATCCCTGATTTTTTCAACCTGGAGAGATGACCGAGCGGTTGAAGGTGCACGCCTGGAAAGCGTGTGTACGGGAAACCGTACCGAGGGTTCGAATCCCTCTCTCTCCGCCACTTAAAAAAAGTTTGCCGCGGTCAGCGGCTTTTTGTTTTTCTGTAGGACCGCAGGCGGCGGGTCCTGCGCAATAGGAGTCTGTGAACCGTGTCAGGTCCGGAAGGAAGCAGCACTAAGCGGATCCTCTTATGTGCCGCAGGGGTGCCTGCGTCTGTGGCCCTACAGGGAAACAACTGAGAAAAAACCGGCTGTTTATGACAGCCGGTTTTTTGTATTTTTATATTATTGATGCAAAAGTGTCCCTTAAATTTTTTCACAAAATTGGATATAAGTGAAGCCATTGCCCGAAGAAGCAAAGCGCCGCATGGGCAATAAAGGGCGAACTTACCCAGAAGCAGCGACGGAAAAAGGAGCTGCGCGGGTTGCCGCTACCGGCGAAGCCGGCAGGCAGTAACTGCAAAAGTGTCCCTTAAATTTTTCACAAAATTGGATATGTACTTATATCCGTAAATTTTATATAATAAGTAGATAAGAAACTCAGAGGCTTAATGACGGGAAAGGAGGCAGAAAATGGCTTATGTAGCACTATACCGGCGCTGGCGGCCGCAGGGCTTCGATGCCCTTGTAGGTCAGGACGCAGTGAGGATCGCATTGAGCAATGCTTTGACGACAGGACGGATTGCGCATGCGTATTTATTTGCCGGTCCAAGAGGTACAGGCAAGACCAGTACGGCGAAGATTCTGGCGAAAGCTCTGAATTGTGAGCAGGGGCCTACTGCTAATCCCTGTAACGAGTGCGCCAACTGCCAGCGGATCAATGACGGCAGCAGTATGGATGTGTTTGAGATCGACGCTGCCTCTAACCGCGGTATCGATGAGATCCGTGACCTGCGTGAAAAAGTCATGTTTGCGCCTGTCAACGGGCGTTATAAAGTATATATTATCGATGAAGTGCATATGCTGACGACAGAAGCTTTTAACGCGCTGCTGAAAACGTTGGAAGAGCCGCCGGCGCATATCGTGTTTATTTTGGCGACGACAGAGCCGCATAAGATACCGGCAACGATCCATTCCCGCTGTCAGCGTTTTGATTTTAAACGTGTGACTAATGAGGATATTGCCAAACGTCTGCGCGAGGTTGCTGACGGCAGCGAAATCAGAGCGGATGACGAAGCCTTGAAACTGATTGCGATTCAGTCGGACGGAGGTATGCGTGATGCGCTGAGCCTGTTGGATCAGTGCGGCGTGATGGCCGATACTGTAACTGCCGAAACGGTACGGAACGTTTTAGGTATCGTGGGGCGTGAAGCGCTGCGTGAGCTGGTGCGTGCGATCGGCAGGCAGGACTTGTCAGCTGCTTTGCAGCTGCTGAACCGTTTGGCTGAGCAGGGCAAGGATGTGCGTCAGATCCTGACAGAGCTGGCCGAGTATCTGCGGGCGGTGCTGCTCTATAAAGCATCGCCCGGATACCACGAAATTTATTTGACGGATACGGAAGAAGCTATTTCCGAGCTGGCTCTGCTATTTGGCAGTGATCGCCTGATGGCGGCTGAAGAACGTCTGCATCAGGCCATGGGTGAATTGCGGTTCAGTGCGCGGGGCAGGATTACTGCGGAATTATGTCTGTTTGATCTGTGCCGTATTGAGGGCAGTACTATTGCCGCACTGATGGCCCGCGTAGAGCAGCTGGAGCATCAGGTACGCAGCGGTGTGCCTTTGGGTGCTGCAAACAGCAGGACTCAGATTAAGCCTGAACCCGAAGAAAAACAGGCAGCGACGGTTGCTGCTCCTGCAGCGTCCCGGGCAAAAAAAGCGCCGGCAGTAAGTGCCGTTCAGGCACCAGCGGCGGACCCCGAGCCTGCTGCTGCGGCAAAAGCTGAAACAGAGCCGAAACCTGTTTCTGGGGAAGCAGCTGCTGCGACGACACTGGAATACAGCGGTGACTGGACCGAAGGCGAAGATCTGTGGAACCAGGCTTTGGAGATCCTTAAGAATGAGAAAAAACAGTCTATGGTGGCCTGTGCCGCCGGCGGTTATGTTACAGGGTATGAAAACGGCGTTTTGACCGTTGGTTTCAAAAATAAATTCATGTGCGTCAGGATGAACGATCCTGATTATAAGAAAGCTTTTGAAGAAGTGCTGCTGAGGCTGGCACGGCAAAGTGTACGGTTGGAATGCATCACTGCCGCCAAGCCAGCCGCTGCCAAACCTAAAGCTGCTCCAAAACAGCCGCCGGCGGAAGATGTTGAACCGGCTGTGAAGGCTGCGCTGGACGCTTTTGGCGGCACACTGCAAAAATTATAAATCAAATTTCTGCCGCAAGGCATCATTACGAGGAGGAACAATAATGTTTAACGGTGGTATGGGAAATATGCAGGGCATGATGAAAAAAGTACAGAAATTACAGGCTGATATGGCAAAAATGCAGGAAGAATTAAAGCTGCGTACAATCGAAACTACAGTAGGCGGCGGTGCTGTCACCGTAGTTGTCAGCGGTAAAAAAGAAGTTGTCAGCGTTAAGATCGATCCCAGCGCAGTAGATCCGGAAGATGTAGAAATGCTGGAAGACCTTTTGGTAGCGGCAGTTAACGAAGGTATGCGCAAGATCGACGAAATGACTGAAGCTGAAATGGGCAAACTGACCGGCGGGATGAAAATGCCGGGCATGTTCTGAAAATGGCCAGAATGATCCGGCCGCTGGCCAATGTGCATGAACAGCTGCGGCGCCTGCCCGGTATTGGTTCCAAAACCGCTCTGCGCCTGGCGTATCATATTATCGATATGCCGGAAGAAGAGGTGCGCCGTCTGGCAGAAACACTGCTGGAGGCCAAGCGGCAGATCCGTTTGTGTGATATTTGTTATAATCTTACTGATGCCGAGACCTGTGAGGTTTGCGGCAATGCAGGACGCGACCACAGTGTAGTCTGCGTTGTGGAACAGCCGCAGGATGTAATGGCGATGGAACGCAGCCGCGGTTATAACGGTGTTTACCATGTGCTGCACGGCGTTTTGTCACCGCTTGACGGTATCGGTCCTGATAATCTGCGTGTAAAAGAGCTGCTGCGGCGTCTGCAGGGTGATACGGTCAGGGAAGTTATCATCGCTACCAATTCTGACGTGGAAGGCGAGGCTACTGCTGCCTATCTGGCGCAGCTGCTGAAGCCTGTCGGTATCGTTATCAGCCGTATTGCCCATGGCCTGCCTGTTGGCGGTGATTTGGAATATGCTGACGAGCTGACTTTATCACGTGCTTTGGAAAACAGGCATAGAATGTAAGAAAGAAGGAGCTATAGCATGCAGGAAATAGAAAGTGCTGTCCGCGATCTGGGCGGTTCGGCCATGCAGGGCATTGACCATGCTGTAAAAGGGCTCAACTCGGGTACTCTGGAAGGAACGCTGCCGTTTATTATCGGCGTCCTGATTTTAGTCGTCGTCGTAAAATGTTTTTCACTGCCGTTTCGTCTCATCTGGAATGGTATCTGCGGTGCGGTAGCTTTGTGGTTTATCAATCTTATAGGTGGATTTTTGGGTTTCGGACTCAAAATCACCGTTATCAAAGCGCTGATTGCGGGGTTCTTTGGAATACCTGGCTGTTTGGCGGTTATTTTATGGGAGCTTTACGCCAGGTAAAGCTTCAGGCAGGAGGTAAGTTATGAATATGCTGCATAAAGCCATGACCATTGCCGGCAGCGACGCCAGCGGCGGTGCAGGTATGGAGGCTGATTTAAAAACATTCCAGGAGCTGGATGTTTACGGGATGACGGCTCTGACCGTTATCGTAGCCCAGAATCCTCATAAAGATTGGGATCACGAAATTTTCCCGATCGGTTTGGACGTTGTGGAAAAACAGATCGAAACGATTGTCGCCGGTATCGGTATCGATGCTATGAAAACGGGGATGCTGGGCAGTGCCGAGCTGGTTGAGCTGGTGGCCCGTACTATAGACCGTTTCAAGCTGCGCAATGTTGTTATTGATCCGGTCATGGTCTGCAAGGGTGTGGATGTGATCATGGTACCGGAAGCCGCCGCCGCTATCAAAACTGTTTTGATGCAGCGGGCTGACGTAGTAACGCCTAATACGATCGAAGCAGCCTATCTTGCCGATATGGAAAAGGTGGAAACACTGGACGAGATCAAGGAAGCTGCCGGACGGATCAAGGAGCTGGGAGCAGGCTATGTCGTAATCAAAAGCGGTTCCCGCAATGACAGCAGGGAAGCTGTTGACGTGCTTTATGACGGCAGGAAATTTACAATTGCCAGCGCTCCTAAAATCGAGCCCTGCTATAATCATGGAGCTGGCTGTACTTATTCGGCAGCGATTACAGCGGGACTGGCCAATGGACTGAGCGTGCGCGAAGCTGTGGAACTGGCGAAAAAATTTGTAGCGGCCGCACTGCGCGGTTCTTTCAAGCTGAATGAATATTCAGGTGCGACAAACCATTGTGCATACCGTTTGGAGAATAATAAATAATTTCAGGATATGCTAAAGTTTTTGGATAAAACTAAAAACTTTAGCATATTTTTTTTGAAAAAACTGCGGTTTGGGCAACGATTTTGCAGAAATACTGTATACATGAAGAAAGAAGGCAGGATTTTTATTATTTTTGCCTAATTATTGTAGACGTAATTTTAATATTTTATTATGCGCAAGGGGGATATTTTGATGAATTTGTCAACAAAAATTCTGATCGGTCTTGGTCTTGGTATCATTGCCGGTCTGGAACTGGGTGCGGAAGGTGTAGATTTCGCCAAAACATGGATCGGACCTTTTGGTACTATCTTTATGAATATGATCAAAATGATCATCGTTCCTTTGGTCTTCTCGTCTCTCGTCATTGGTGTCTGCAGTTTGGGGGATATCAAAAAGATCGGCCGTATCGGCGGCAAAACTATGGCTTATTATTTGGGAACTACGGCATTTGCGATTGTACTTGGTATATTTTTAGGTACGGTTTTAGAACCGGGCGCCGGCGTGAATATGCCTGGTGAAGGCGTTAAAGCTGCGGCTAAAGCCGCGCCGCCTATCATGCAGGTAATTATTGACATTTTCCCGACTAATGCGATGGAAGCGATGCTTAAAGCCAACATGCTGCAGATCATCGTTTTCAGTCTGTTCATGGGTATCGGCATCACTGCAGTCGGTGATCGGGCCAAGACTCTGTACAATGTTTTTGACGGTCTGGCAGAGGTCAGCTATAAAATCGTCGGTTTTATCATGAATGTGGCGCCGATCGGTGTTTTCGGTTTGATCACTCCGGTCGTTGCAGCTAACGGCCCGGCTGTACTGCTGCCGCTTTTGAAGGTTGTTATCGCTGTTTATCTCGGCTGCTTCCTGCATGCGGTCATCGTTTATGGCGGTCTGCTTAAATTCGTCGGCAAGATCAGCCCGGTCAAGTTCTTCAAAGCAATTTTACCGGCACAGGTGCTTTCGTTTACCAGCTGTTCCTCCGGCGGCACATTGCCTGTCAGCATGCAATGCATCCAAAAGCTGGGTGTTTCGAAAGACATTTCCAGTTTTGTACTGCCTTTGGGCGCTACGATCAATATGGATGGCACTGCTGTTTATCAGGGCGTCTGCGCACTCTTCATTGCGCAGATCTATGGGGTCGATCTTACGACCGGGCAGTATCTGACTATTGTTCTTACTGGTACGCTAGCTTCGATCGGCACTGCCGGTGTTCCGGGGGCAGGCTTTATCATGCTGACGATGATATTGACAGCGATCGGCTTGCCGCTTGAGGGTTCCGCTCTGATCGCAGGTATCGACCGTATCCTTGATATGCCGCGGACCTGCGTTAATGTTACTGGTGACGCTACCGTTGCTTATCTGGTTGATAAAAGCGAAAAGTCGAACATCGAAGAACCGCTTTATTAAAATAAGACAAGACTCTTTGACGGATGGGTTTAGACCCGTCCGTCTTTTATATTTCAAGAATAATTCACAACAGGCGGCAGGAAATTTGCTGTGGACGCAGAAGGGATATAGGAGAAATGGGGTTATTGTATGGAAAAAACAGCTGAACTTATAAAACAGATCACAGAACGACTCAACCGCCGTCCTGCCCGGATCGATAAAGCTGACCGTTTGTGGGATGCTGCTGTTTTAGTGCCGTTGATAGACACCAAGCAGGGGCCGGCAGTTCTTTTTGAAGTACGGGCCGCCGGTTTGGGGTGGCAGCCGGGCGATGTATGTTTTCCGGGCGGACGCTATGAGTGCGGCGATGACAGCTTTGCCAAAACTGCTGTGCGCGAAACCTGTGAAGAGCTGGGTATTACTGAAGACAAAATAGAATTGTGCGGTGAACTGGATTACTTAGTGACACATATGGGACCTATTATTCATCCTTTTGTTGGCAGGCTGGCCAACGAAGTAAAACTGGACTGCAACAGCGATGAGGTAGCCGAGATTTTTACGGTGCCGCTGAATTTTTTATTGGTTTCTGAGCCGCGCGTTGCTCATATGGAACTGGCAAACCGCGCAACTGCAGATTTTCCTTTTGATCTGCTGCCGCGCCATCCGCACGACTGGTATAAGCGGAAGGGGTATAATATCTATTTTTACGAATATCAGGGGCATGTTATCTGGGGGCTTACAGCTCGGATACTGCATGGATTTATTAAACGGTTTCATAAAGAACTGCAGGCTAATATTTTGTAATTGGGTGTGGGAAAGGAAGAAAAGGATTGAAAAAATTAATTTTGCTGATCGTAGCGGCAATCGCTGCCGCCAGTTATTTGGTATATGCTTATATGAACGGCGATCCGATGTTTGGGACGCTGGCTAAAACTATGGATGACCTGCCGCGCAATGAACGGCTGGGCTCTAAACGCAATATCGTAGTATTAGGCGTAGACGGCAGGGAAAAGGACGATGATCCTGGTCGCAGCGACACGTTATTTGTCGTAATGTTCGACCCTAAAAGTAAAAATGTTTCGCTGCTGTCGATTCCGCGTGATACCAGGGTGCGGATCCCCGGGCATGGCTGGGATAAAATCAACCATGCTTATGCGTTCGGCGGACACAAGCTGACGCAGCAGACAACGGAAGAGCTTTTGGGCATTCAGGTCAATAATTATGTAATGGTCGATTTCAGTGGTTTTGAAAGTTTGGTCGATGCGATCGGCGGCATTGATATTGATGTGGAAAAGGATATGTATTATTATGATGACTGGGATGATTTTCTGATCGATCTTCCGGCAGGGCAACAGCATCTGGATGGCAAAAAAGCGATCCAGTATGTGCGCTATCGTGATGAGGAAGGCGATATTGGCCGTATTAAGCGTCAGCAGAAGTTTATGATGGCGGTTTACGAAAAGATTGCTTCGGCACAGATTTTAACTAAGATGCCGGGGCTGGTTTCGGAAATTATGAAAATGGTCAAAACTGACCTGCCCGTTTCAGATATGCTGGCGATGGGCGGCGCTTTACACGGAATGATGAAAGAACAGGGCGGTCTGCAGATGGCTACAGTTCCAGGTACGCCTGAATATATTGATGAGATCAGCTACTGGATTCCCGATATTACTGACCTGCGCGAGCAGATGGTAGATATGCAGGGCGCGCAGATGACGGAACGTTATCGTCAGGGTGCTGAAAAAATGGAAGCAGAGTATAAACGCAACCTGATTACAGCGCAGGAAAAAGAAAAACAGAAAGCTGCAGAAGAGAAAATCAAAGCAGATGAACAAACAGAAAAGAAAATAAAAGAGGATACGAAAGATAAGAATAAAGAAAAAGCTGATGCCGAAAAGAAAGCTAAGGCTAAAAAATCTAAGTCAGGCGAAGAACTGGGACCGGCAGAGAAAGACGGGCAGCAGTTAACAGAGCCGCCTAAGGCTGTGAAACCGCCTGCTAAGGAAAGCAGCCGCAATACGGTATCTGTCAAGGTCGTTGACTGCAGCGGCAAAGGAGCAGGCAGTGATGCCGCAGCAAGACTGGCAGCAATGGGCTTTGAGGTTATCGACGGCGGCAATGATCCTGAACGTGATCAGACTACGGTAGTATCTACGACCAGCAACGGACGTGTGGTCAGCAGGCTGTCGGCTGTACCGTTCCCGTACACTCTGAGGATTCTGCGGGCTGATGATGCGTCTTATGACGCGGTGATTTTTATCGGTAAAGATTATCAATAAACCTTTGTCCAATGCAGGTAAATTCTCTTTGCACAAATTTTCTGAAAAAGGCAGAAAACTGCTATTGCATATTGTATACAAAAATGCTATACTAGGATTATCAAAACAGCCCCTCATTTGGCCCTTCTCGTAAGGGCTTTTTTTTTTTTACCCTTTTTTAAGTCTGCTAAAAAATTGAAGTCGTTTACAGTATTTGCAATGCTGTTTTGAAGTTGAGCTTCAACAAAAGTGCAGACAGTGGTGGAAAAAGCAGGATTATACTTTATTTTTTTACAAAAATGGCTAAAAAGGCCTGCTAATTGTGCTATAAGTGGAAATAGAGCTGGAAATATGATAAAATATATACATATTGTAAAGGCGTCTGCCTGAAATAAGAGCATGTACGTTAATTTGATTAAGGGAGGATGCGCAGTGAGAAATGATATCCATATCGTTTTGGACAGTATTGCTGTTGCAGAAGAAACACCCTTGCGGGACGATCCCCGTTGCCATGTGGTCCCCCTGCTGGTAAGACATGGAGATACCGAATGGGTGGACGGAGAAAAAAGCTTGCAGGAAATGTTTGCCATGGTGGAAGCAAGCGGGCAGCTGCCTAAAACTTCGCAGCCGGCCATCGGCAGATTTCTTGATGTATTTACAGAATTAGCCGCAGACGGTAAAAAAGTGATTGCGATCATGTTAGACGGTGTTTTGAGCGGTACTGTTCAGACAGCACGCTTAGCAGCCCGGCAGGTCATGAGTGAAATTCCCGGGTCTGATATCCGTGTCTTTGACAGTCTTACAGCAGCCTGTCCAATCAGCGGAATGGCAATGGAAGTACTCGCTTATGCTGAAACCGGCGCAACGATGGACGAGCTGGAGGAGTATCTGAAGGGCCTGATCGAGCGGACGGAAACGTATTTTTCCGTCAATACTTTAGATTATCTGCAGAAAGGCGGCCGTATAGGCGCCGTAGGCGCTTTAGTAGGCAATATTCTGGGCATACGTCCGATTGTGCACATCGATACCGCCGGCGAACTGGTCGTTGTCGATAAATGCCGTACCCGCAAGAAAGTATTGCAGCGCATGGTCGAGCTTGCCGCTGCGAATGCTCCTATAGAAGCTGTGTATGTGGCGAATGCTGAAGCTGAGGAAGACGCTGAAACTTTGCGCAGGGCAATGCTTGAATTGTTTCCCGGACTGCCTGTTCTGGTAACCGGGATCGGAACTGTTCTGGCAGCACATTTAGGACCCGGTGTTATTGGCCTTTTTGTGCGGCGGCAGCGCTGAAGAAAGGTGCAGACTTGATATGACAAGTAAACAAGAGGCGATTATCAGCGGCGAACAAATAAAAAATATGCTGTTGGGCGCTTATAAAAGTTTTGAAAAAAACTATCAATATATTAATGATTTGAATGTTTTTCCGGTGCCGGACGGCGATACCGGCACTAATATGATGCATACGATGGCAGCAGTGGCCCGTGAGATCAGTCAGCTGCAGAATGCGACTGTTTCCGAAGTAGGGACTATGGCAGCCCGCAGTGCGATCATGGGGGCGCGCGGTAATTCCGGCGTGATCCTGTCGCAGTTGCTGCGTGGCCTGGGAAAAGGCCTGGCCGGCAAAAAACGAGCTACCAGCAACGAGGTGGGCAAAGCTTTTCAGTTTGGTATTTTGTATGCTTACCGGGCGGTATCAAAGCCTGTTGAAGGAACGATCCTTACTGTGGCGCGTGCTATTGCCAAAGGTGCGTATCATGCTGTGCGTCAGGGTGAAGATTTTGAAGATGTTTTATGCGAGGCGTTGGAGAGTGGAAAAAAAGAACTGGCTCGTACGCCGGAACTGCTGCCGGCGCTGAAAGCGGCTGGAGTAGTTGATGCCGGCGGTCAGGGCTTGATCGTTTTCCTGGAAGGCTGTCTGGCGGGTTTCCGAGGCGAAGACGCAGGTGAGCTGCATCTGCCGCCGTCAAAGCCATCCTTCGCCAATTTTATCGAGATGGAAGTAGATTTGGAAAATCCTTATTGTACAGAATTTATCGTTAAGGAAGCTGAAGTCAAAGAGGACGTTGTACGCAGTACTCTCCAGCCTTTGGGTAATTCGTTGATCGTAGCTGTTGTCGGCGATATCGTCAAAGTGCATATCCATACCAAAGCTCCCGGGCTGGTTCTGCAGCACGGCTTGAGCTGGGGCTCCCTGCACGATATCAAGATCGACAATATGGCCGAGCAGCATCAACATCGCGTTGTCGGTGCACAGACGGAGAAGCACGGTCTGGCTGTACTGTCGGTGGCGGCCGGGAACGGTATTGCCAGCATCATGCACCAGCTCGGTGCAGCTGAGATCATCAGCGGCGGGCAGAGCATGAATCCGCCGGTAGAGGCGTTTATTAAAGTTATTGAAAAGGGCTCGGCGGAGCAGTACATTATTTTACCGAACAATAAAAATATTATTCTGGCAGCGGAGCAGGTCAAAAAATTATTGGGAGCAGCGCAGGTAGATTATGTGCCGACAACAAATCTGGCGCAGGGTCTGGCGGCACTGCTGCATTTTGACGCAGCTAAAACACTGCAGGAAAACAGCGCTGTGATGCGACGTGAGGCTAAGGAAGCCCACAGTGCTGCTGTCAGTATTGCTGTGCGTGACAGCGTTGTTAACGGGATAACTGTAAAAAAAGGGCAGTATATTGGTTTGCTGGAAGATAAGATCGTTTATGCCGGAGCAACTCTGGAAGAAGTCACGGCGGAAACTGTCAAGCTGGCCGGCAGCGACTGGGAATTGATCAGCCTTTATTATGGCAGTGATCTGACACAGTCTGAAGCTGATAAAATCGCCGCAGAGCTTGAAGCTCTGGACGGCGGTTGGGAAGTTACAGTTTTTGACGGAGGTCAGCCGCTTTATCCGCTGCTGCTGTCGTTAGAATAAAAAATAGTGATCAGCAGGCCCTGCCGTGCGCGGGGCTTGTTTTATATTATGGGAATGAGGGGAAGCAATGCAGGAGATCATGATCGCGATCGTTTTGGGGATCGCCGTAGGTTGCAGTGACCTTTTAAATTATAATGTGAAAAAATGGCTCAGCCGGTTTTCTACAGTCAGTCTGTTTATCATGCTGTTGTGTCTGGGTGCTAAGATCGGCTGTGATGCAGAGCTTTTGGGCAAACTGGACCAGTTGGGCGGCAAATCTCTGGTCATGGCAGTTTTTATCATTGGCGGCAGCGTGCTGATGCTGTGGCTGGTGCTGAAGCTTTTTGCAAAAACGGCAGCCCGGGCGGAAGGGAGCGATGAATAATGGTTTATGCTATTTTTACATTTATCGCTTTAGGAATCGCCGGCGGATATTTCTTTTTGGGATTGGAACATAAAGACCTGCTGGACGAGATTTTGATGTCGGCTTTGTATTTTATGGTTTTTGTTGCCGGTATCGAAATCGGCGGAAACAGGCATATTATAAAAAAAATCTGCAATCCGCAGAGTATTCTGCTGGCAGTTGCCATTCCAACGGCTGTAACTATCGGCAGTTTAGGCGGTGCGGCTCTTTCAGCCTTCGTGACCGGGATGGAAATGCGGGACGCGCTGCTTGTCGGCAGTGCTTTAGGCTGGTACAGCCTTTCCTCTGTAGTTATCAGTACGCTGTATAGTGTTGAGATCGGGACGATCGCCTTTTTAGCTAATATGCTGCGTGAAGTCCTGGCATTTTTAGCCATACCGCTGTTGGTAAAAATCAATAAATTCCTGGCTTTGGCGCCATCAGGAGCTGCGACTATGGATTCCGGTCTGCCGGTGGTTATCAAATATACCAATATCCATGTCGGGCTATTCGCCTTTATCAACGGCCTGCTGCTGACGCTGCTGGTACCGGTGCTGCTTTCAGTACTGATGCCTGGTCAGTAAAAAAGAAATCCCGCGCTTGTTTAAAACAAGCGCGGGATTATTGTTTTTAGTAGAAAAATTCGTTGTTTTTGTAAATGTCTTTTATCGGCGCCAGCTTCTGGGCGATCAGGGCCTGAGCCTGCTGAGGCAGTGAGCGGGCCTGCTGAGGGCAGATAGTAGTGCAGCGCAGGCACAGGATACATTTTGGGGGGTCAGTTGTGTGCGGCTGCCCGCTGGGGATAGCCTGAGTTGGGCAGGGCTGTCCGAACAAAAACAACAGGAATCGCTGACCTGAGGTACGGCGGGCATAGGCTGCCAGTCTTTATAAGGACGATTGCCGGGGATATTTGTCAGCGCTGGCGCCTCTGTTAACGGCTTAGCGGAGATTTTTTTGGCAAAGTCAGTTAATTGTGCCAGATCGTCAGCATCAGGCCGGCCGGCGGCAATACTGCGCAGCATCGAATGTTCGGACAGTACGGCTGCTGCGGCGATCACACGGAAGGATTGACTGGTCAGACTATCGCTCAGCTCCAGCAAGGCATCTTCGTAGGCGCGGTTGCCATAAGCTGCTACAGCAATGGCGCTGGTATTCTGACCGTGCAGAGCGGTCAGCTGCTGCAGTGCAAAAGCTGGAACTCTGCCGCCGAAAACCGGTACGGCGACAACGATGATATCATCAGCAGCGAAAGTATACTGTGCCAAAGCAGGTAAAGACAAATCTATTTCTGTAAATCCGTCTGTATCAGCCAGAGCACTGGTAAGTGCCAGGGCTGCTTTTTTGGTACCGCCTGTAGGACTGAAATAAGCTGTATATATTTTTGCTGGTTTGCCGGTTATTGCTGTCATAAGACCGCCTCCTTCAGGGTTATGCTTCTGATTTTATTATGAGGCTTACAGTCTGGGCTGTCAACAAGCCGTCTTACCGCAGGATCTGGAGATATTTGTTTTCAAAGTCATTTAAAGGCAGAGGTTTACTGAATAAATAACCCTGCACCTCATTGCAGCGCAATTCCTTTAAAATATCCAACTGTTCCAGTGTTTCCACGCCTTCGGCAATCAATTTGATACCGAGATCAGAACAAATGACAGCCAGAGAACGGATAAGGATACGTGCCTTTTGGTTTTGTGCCAGTGTTTTTACCAAACTGCGGTCTAATTTTAAAATATCGAAATTGATAGTAGTGAACAGCGAAAGACTGGCGTTGCGAACGCCGAAGTCATCAATGGAAATAGAGAAACCATATTCCTTCAGTTTTTCCAAAGCCTGGCTGAAAACAAGCTGATTATCGACTTCGGCAGTTTCGGTGACTTCCAGTTCCAGCAGGCTGATGTCGATATTATGCTTGGTGATAAGAGCTAATAGCTGATCGGCCAGGAAATGGTAAGACAGAGTGCTGCGTGAAAGATTGATAGAAACGGGTTTGACCCGCAGTTTTCTTTCTTTCCAGATATTGATCTGCTTACAGACTTCTTCAAAAACATAAAGATCCAGCATTTTTATCAGTCTTGCTTCTTCCAGGATCGGAATAAAATTATTGGGGGCAATGATTTCTCCGGCCTGATTTATATAACGGATCAAAGCTTCAGAACCGATAAATTCCTCGGTATCCAAAGAAATTTTAGGCTGGAAATAAATGCAGAACTGTCCGGCTGTCAGTGCTTCCTGCAGAGCGCTGTAATTGGCCAGATTGAGGATATCATCTAAATTATGCCGATAGCGGCTTGTTTTTTCTTTGCCATAATAAAATTTTTTCTTATCCGTATACATAGCGCTGTCAGCCTGCTGCAGCAGGCTGTTTAAATCGCTGGGGGATTTGACCCAGCAGCTGCCTGTAGCGATGGAGAAGGGCAAGTTAGTTTTTTCACAGAAAATATTACGCAACAGATTAAATTTTTCATAAAAATCGGTTTCTGTCAGATCATAGGTAATGATAACAAACTCATCACCGCCGATGCGGAAAAGTTCGTCGGGTTTAAAAAGGTTGAAGACTTTGGCTACAGTTGTTATAAGGATTTTATCACCCTGGTGATGGCCGTAAAAATCATTGATTTCCTTCATACCGTTGATATCGATATAAATAATGCCGGCAGAAGCATATTGTCCCGGCCTGAACTGACTGAGCACGTCCATAAAAGCGTTTCTGTTCAGTGCGTTCGTCAGCAGATCGTGGTAGCTGAGGCAATGCAGCATATCGACATGATTCCGATGTCTGATCGCATAGGAAAGAAAAATGGACATGGAAAGCAGCAAATAAGAAGAATTTTTGATTTTTTCACTGTCGTAATTATCGATGCCGATATAGCCTGCCAGCTTGTTATCCAAAAAAATAGGCGCAGCGATCAAAGAGGTGATTTCCTGGGCGTGCAGCGTGGCATAAGCCGCCGGATTAGTCTTTTGCAGCTGTTCGACATCGTCGATGATGATACAGTCGTTTTTTTCAAAAAACGGCAGCCAGTCGGAAATCAATGACAGATCGAGCTGCTGCAGCTTCTCCAGCTGCGGCGAGATCCCGGGAGCTGTCCATTCATGTGTGTTGTTCATCAACTCGTCTTTGATTTCAAAAACATAAGCACGGTCAGAAACTAGAAATTCGCCGATCTGGGTCAAGACAGCATTGATCGTCTGATCGAGGTCATCGACGGCGTAAAGCATTCGGACACAGTTGGTAATTAAGGTCTGGACATCAAGCATATTTTTCAGTTCCTGCTTTTGCAGTTCGCGTTCTGTTATATCAAAAGCTATTTCCATGCGTGCAGTTTTGCCGCGCCATTGGATTATTTTATCCTTGAGTAAAAAGTGTCTGCCGATAGAGGGATTTGTGAATTCCCAGGTATAAAAATTATCATCGCACAGTCTGTCGTTGGTACAGAATTCGCAGGGTGAAGTTTTACCCTGTAAAACTTCATAGCATTTTTTGTGCTTGTAGTTTTCCAGATGCAGTGTCTGGCAGCCGGTCTGATTGACAAACAGCAGCTCGTAGGTTTCTGGATCGGAAACATAAACAAGTTCCGATATTTCATTTAACAGACTGAGGGTATTGATATCTCTTTTCATGTTTATCACCTAAATATTATTGATTGTTATTTAAAAATATTATATCATAAAAATAAAAGTATACATATCT
>OAST01000361.1_pt1 | contig 15792 bp, 14 predicted proteins | sample 1475821 | NCBI WGS metagenome assembly OAST01 (sample SAMEA2579924, study PRJEB22360) | human gut metagenome | biome: human gut; feature: human-associated habitat; material: faeces | place: Denmark | collected 2008/2010 | reverse complement strand
GTAATGATTTACCGGGGGGGGGCCGCCCCCAGCCATAGCGCAAGCCACGCCAACCTCACCTTGGCAACCTACCTCTGCCCCCGATACGGAGGCATTCGTACGCACCACATTTCCAAACAAGCCTGCCGTAGCCAACGCACGCAATATACGGGAATCACGGAACTCACGCGTCTCCTTCAAGTGATAAAGGACCGCAGGCATTACACCGCAAGAACCACAAGTCGGAGCGGTCACGATCTTCCCACCGCACGCGTTCTCCTCAGACACCGCCAAGGCATAGGCATACACCATTCCCCGGCTCTTGATACTGCTGCCATAGCCTTTCGCACGGATCATATAATCGGAAGCCTTACGACGAATGCCCAAACCTCCCGGCAAGATGCCTTCCGCTTCCAGGCCACGACGAACCGCATCCTGCATCACTTCCCATACCTCAGCCAGATAATCCCAGATAGAAGGGCCTTCGTGCTGCTCGACATATTCCCAATAGGAATGGCCAGTCTTCTCACACCAAGCCTGTATCTCCTTGATCGTATGCATATCGTATACTTGCTCCGTCCTCAACTCATTGAAAGACTCGTTCGCCAAGGTTCCCCCGCCGATACTATATACGGTCCACGTATCCAGCTCCTCGCCACTCTCATTATACGACTCGAACAACATCCCGTTCGGGTGGAACGGCAAGAAAGTCTTGGGTTCCCAAGTAATATTTGTCTTTGCGACCGGCTGTAATACCTCAAGAATAGCGGCATCCGTCATATGGCCTTTTCCCGTAGCCGCCAGGCTACCATATAAGGTTACGTTAAAACGAACAGCACCCCGGTTACGTTCCAAGAACATTTGTGCCGCACGCATCGGCCCCATGGTATGACTGCTTGAAGGGCCATGACCCATCCGGTATATTTGTTTGATTGATTCCATCTTTCTTCGATCTAAGTTTTCTTGTTTCTATACTTTAAGGAAAATATTATGTTTATAAAACGCATACAAAAGTACATAAATTACCGATACATTGCACATGGCAATGAGCACCGGATAATAATTTCCTAAATATTGCAGGGTTCCGAAAAACAAGGATTCGCCGATACACCTAAAACTTACCACGTTAGTAAGCATATAAGCCAGTATTGAATTCATGCCATACACTTTCAGCCAAGTCGTATACTTTCGATGCCCTTTATAGTCGATCCAATAATAGAACAACCCCATAAGCAAGAAACAGTACCCACTGCTCACCAATACCATCGAACTAGTCCACAGTTTCTTAATAACGGGAAGCTCGATCCCCCAAAGCCATCCGGCGATAACCATACCCAGACCTATTCCGAATAACATCCGTAATTTGAGCCGCTCAGAATATAATTTGTTCTTTAGGATATATCCGGCGAACAACCCGGTCAACACGGTTACCCCGAAATTCAAGCTGCTCAGTATCCATGTATAACGATACCAAGTAGCGAAGATCACCTCCCCGTTCTCCACCGTCGCCCCATCCCGGAAACGTCCCAGTACAGTGCGGTCGATCCATTCGGCCAAATTACTATCCGGTGTGTACGAACCTCCCCCATAGTTACCGACCGTAATAAACTCCATCGTTCCCCAAAAGATTAATAAAAGAGCTGCCGCAATACCGATCTGTACCCGTATCCTTACATGCAAGAATAACAAAGAAGCAATCAAATACCCCATAGCGATCGACTGCAAAGTATTTGAATACAGATAAACCCGATCCGGGTCCAAAGCCAATAAATTACCTTGGCACATCATACCGAAGACCCAAAGCAGTACCACCCGTTTCCCGATCCGCCGATATACCGCCATCTTATCGGGCATATCCTTATAACGAGACAGAGAGAAAGGCATGGAAACTCCCGCCATGAATAAGAATAAGGGCATCACGAGATCCCACGTAGAGAATCCCTCCCATTCCACATGCGAGAATCCCCACATAAAAGAATTAAACCAAGGCATATCGATCGCATGGGCCAGCGGATGCAACACCATCTCCAACACCACTAAGCAAAAAAGGTCGAAGCCACGGAGTACGTCCAATGACTCCAACCGATTTAATTTCTTCTTCTCCATCCGTCTATTATACTTTCAAGAAAATACGTTGGCGATATAAGAAATACAAGAATCCCCAACAAACAGCGATATATGCGATAGCGCTAACCAAAGGCTGGGCGGTCTCGGGCATCAATTTCGCCAACCCTCCGAATATAGCCTCGGAAGTATAGGAGAAACGGATGAAACGCTGCGCCAAATAGATCGTAATAGAGTTCATGCCGATCACGGTAAAAAACAAAGTCCATTTACGCCACCCCAATACATCTATGATATAGAAGAACAAAGCAAACATCCAAACGGAATAAGCACCTACTACACAGACAAAAGAGCTTGTCCATAGCTTCTTATTGACCGGAAAGACCAAGCTCCATAACAAGCCGACGATCAACAATACAGCTCCCGCTCCTACTAAACAAAGCACTTTCTTTCTGTCGGTCAGCCCCTCTTTCCCTAACTTAATCCATTCACCAGTGAACATACCCAACATTGCCGTAGCAATTGCGGGGACGGTGGAGAATAAACCCTCCGGATCAAAAACAGTCTCGTGCAAACGTCCGGGAAGAAACAGGCGGTCAATATACCCCACCAAATTTCCCTCGAGCGTGAACGGCCCCGCTCCACCGGCGTCCGGCACAGGCACAAAAGCCATCACCAGCCAATAGCCAACCAAGATAAGAGCCGTTATCCCCGCACGCGCTTTCCAACCGAAACGGACAAACAACAAGGCTGCGAACATCCATCCCAACCCGATACGCGCCAGCACACTCGCACAACGCAGGTGGTCAAATTCAAACGACAATAGCCCGTTATATACCAATCCCAAGAAAACTAAGGTAATCCCCCGACGGACGATCTTCTTGTAAATCGCCCCTTCCGTCATACCTTTTCCTCGTTGCTTCTCTAGTGAGAACGGAAACGAGATACCCGCAATAAAGAGGAACAATGGGAAGATCGTGTCGTGATGCGCCAATCCGTTCCATTCCACATGTTCCATCTGCCCGGCTATCGCCTGAAAAAAAGGATTCGGAAACAATGTCGCCAAAGCGACAAATAAAGAAGCACCGCCCATAATAAAGAGCATGTCAAAACCCCTAAGGGCATCCAATGATTGCAACCGCTGGGGTTGTTGTTTTTGTTTTTCCATATAATCTATTTACATTTAAAGTCAACACAAATATACTCAAACTCACTTACATACGAATGGGGTTTGACATAAAAGACGCTCCTAATCTTTCCCCTCGCATTTAGCCTCCAGTTTTTCAGCGTACGCCTCTTTCCTCATCAGATATAGATGAATAAAAAGGAGTTATAAAGTTCAGAAAACCATAGCGCTTCTAACGTAGATATCAATAAACTTTTCCCAAAACGGCGAGGACGACTCAGAAAGTAAGGCTTACCTTTCGTCACCAATTGGTAAATCAAGGCAGTCTTATCCACATATAAATAGTTCTCATTCCGAATATTTTCGAAACTCTGTATTCCTATCGGTAATTTACGCATAGTCGTCATAACCTTTTTTCTTACTACACCTGTTGTTGAACAAAGATAGAACTTTTTTCCGGAACAAGCCTCCGATTATAGCTTTCATTCTATGAAATACTCAATTTTTTCTACACTAATAGAGGGCAATATTTTACTTTCCATAAGCTGGAAGTAGAATATCGCCCTCTATTTTACAAGACAGTTTGTCTATGAGTAAGCACTAGATCTAAGGCATACAAATATTTCACTGAGTAAGATCACCTCATAGCCTTAGCAAAAGCTCTAATCGCATAATGAATAAAATAATAAACAGCCTTATACACCGGCAAATCCATCTCATTTCTCAAAATGTTCCACTGCCAACGCATGGCTTTTAATTTATTCGAAGAGACCGAATGGTCACTAACTCGGTAAAGAGCCGTCACCGTATTTGTGTTCTGCGCTTTATACCCTTGCTTTAAGATAGAAAGCCAACATACATAGTCCTCATGGCCAATTTCCTTGAAAAACATCTTTCCCGTCAAGGCTGAATCATACATGGCTGTCAAGCATCCTATGCAATTCCCTTTCAATAACAAATGATAATCAACCTCACAAGGAGCTATTATCTCACGTCCGCTTCGCTCACCATCTAAGTTTACTTTCTCATAATTAGAGAAAACAATAGCGACCTCAGACTTTTCAAAAACTTTTAACTGATCGCTTAGCTTATTCGGTAACCACATATCATCACTATCTAAGAAGGCGATATACCGTCCTTTTGCCTCTTTTATCCCCTTATTTCGAGGCAAGGTAGGAGACCCAGAAGGCTCATCCGTCTTGAGATACCGGATACGAGAGTCTTGTTCAGCATACTTTTGAATGATTACAAGCGAATCATCACTAGAGCAATCATCTACGATAAGCATCTCCCAATTCCCAAACAATTGTGCCAATACAGACTCAATCGCTTGGGATATAAAAGAGGCGGCATTATAACACGGGGCTATAATGGAGACAAGGGGTAACATCAAAAATCAATATAAAAAACTACAATCTTATTCTAATTTATCACCCAATAAAGCATCAATTAACGTATTTGCAGATTTCTCCCAATTTGAGAACTTTTCAATTTGATGTAAACGCTTATTCTTATCAATTTCAAAATCATCTATTTTATTCATTGCCTCGGAAAAAGTATTAACATCATATGGATCAATATATAATCCATTATCACCACAAACCTCAGGTATAGATGCCACATTAGAAACTATCAATCTACAATTACAGGCCATTGCCTCTAAGATAGGTATTCCAAATCCCTCATATTTTGAAACAAATAAAAATGCCCTACATCTACAATAATATTCTATTATTTTTTCTAAAGGGATATTATATGGTAGAATTTGAATATTTTCAGGGCAATTATTATAAAATAATGAATTAGGTTTCAATCCAGCAACCTTAAGGGTAAATTTTCTATTACTTCTAAACCAATCAAAAAGAAAGTCCAAATTTTTATACCAGAACTCTCCCGAAACAGTAAAGAAAAAATCCTCCCTACAATAATTCTTATTTTTTAGTTCTATATCAATGCTTTTGATGAAATCATCTATACAATTAGGAGTAATAAGTATGTTTTTAAAATGAAATTTATTTAATATCTCCTTCTTAGAAAATTCAGAAACAGTACATACCATATCTAAATTTTTCCAACCATATCTCATTATTAGATTATAATAAGAACGTTTTAAAAAAGACAATAAAGTATTACACTTCATTCGTTTATCCATAACAACCAAATCATGCCAAGTTGCATACATTTTTACTGAAGGAATCTTTATGAGAGGGAATGTATTATGAGGAGACCACAAAATATCAATTTTATCCCTATAAAGAAAATAAGGTAACAAAATTTGTTCTCCAAACACAAAATTCCGTGTTGGCAAGACTCTATACTCTACACTATTAGGCAGCAGTTCCTTCTTGCACTTCTTATCTACATACAATATTATATCAAAAGCCGACATACGTGGAGACTTCAATAACTCATTTGTCATACTAATACAATATTTAGCCATCCCACGCATCGAATATCCTGCCAATCTATAATCTATAACCAATCTCATATCTTCAAAACAAAATCAGAAAAATCTTATCTATTCTCTTTTATATTCTCAAACAAAGTCAACCATTTTATATATACTTTATCGGGCGTATATGCTTGTATAACATTCAAACCTTTCGCTGTACAATTCGCACGAAGTTTTTCATCTCTAATCATCCGAATAATAGCTTCAGACAGCATCGTAACATCTTCAGGCGGAACTAAAAGCCCCACATTATCCTTCAATAGTTCAGCAGGTCCCTCCGGACATTGAAACGAGACAACAGGAAGCCCACAGGCCATAGCCTCTAATAATGTCATTGGAAAACCTTCATACCGAGAAGACATAACATAAAAAGATGAATTCAGATATTCTTTTTGAATATCTGTGCAAAATTCTTTAAAGAATACGTTTGACTGCAAATTTAGATCAGAAACTTGTTTCTTTAGTAATAAACCATATGCCTCATCTCCATCAGCATAAATATCAATATACCAATCAGGATATCTCTCAAAAACAGAGACCAATGCAGACAATAACAAATCATACCCTTTTTGAGGATGTAACCGACCAACGGTAATCATTCGTCTAGCATTTGCGACTCGATTAGGCTTTATACCAAATGAAGTCATATTGGGGATTACATAGGCATTTACTTTATGTAGCTTAAATCTTTTTGCATCATTGTCGGTTAATACAACCACAGTCATAAAACTCTTATAAATAAAATTACGAAAAGCCCTAAGCGCACTATTATACACCTCATACTTATAATGTTCACAAGCTATAGATCTATTTGCATTGAGCGAAAACCAGACAAAAACACTTGATAAAAAACCTTGACATATTATAATAGAATCATTATCTTTAAAAGAATAATTAAGAAGAATCTTAATAAAAGCCCTCAACAACAAAAACAAACGATTGATACGTGTTTTTAGATAATTAGGACTTGGAGTTGCTAAATAAACAAGATCTATTTTACTATCAAGTTCATATACACAATCCTTATTCTCATCAATAAGAGATACGATTGAAACATCATGTCCTTTTCTAACAAAAGTATTTGCCAATAATGCCGTCGTACGTTCAGTTCCCCCTCGTCCTGACATATCAGAAACAAAAAAATAGATTTTCATAAGTAAAATATGATAAATTCAATTAATGATCCATTGTAGAATTAACAAATATTCCATCCAAATGCAATTTTTCACGCACCCAAGTATCTGGATACTGATCCGTAAAAAAAGTACTTATGGGACAGAGTATTGCCTTATATTGTTTTCCATTAATCAAATCATCCCTCATGGCATAAGAATAAAGGATAAAAACAAATACAAAAGAAAAAGAAAGTATTTTCATCTTCATCAACTGCATGCTTATATTCTTTATATTGCAGAGGATTAAAATAAATCCAAGCATAATCGAAATATTAGAAAATCTCAATATCAAACTTAGCGAGGACAAACTAATTTCTAACAATAACAATGTAGACAAGAAAAAATTGGCCAAGAATGAATTACAGTTAAAACAACAGCAGAAGGCTATGATGAACAACAAAGGAAGAATTCGACCAAAAGTATAACACAGTCCATTAAAGCTTAGCCAGCTTAACATCTCATTTGTTCCCCAAGTTCCTTCTATATACGCATTTGCATAACCAGACATAAACTCGTTTCCCGTCATTACAGAAAACAACTCCACCGTATCAGTTAAAGCTGAAGAAATTATTGGAGTAAGCAACAATATATATAACACTTTCTTTTTAAAACTCACACGTAAACATTTCAACAAAAAAGTCACAGGAAATAATAATATCATTAATATAATAGAAAAATGCATACATAAAGCTAACAATAAAAAAGTAAAAGACTTAAATCTTTTTCGCACGAAAAAGAATAAAAAAAATGAATATATAAAAAATATACTTGCAACTGCAAAACGTATTCCATACGAAAGCGAATAAATACGAATACAAAAAAGCATGCAAACAACCAATAAAGCATAATTCTTTTTAGAAAAATAAAACCGATCTATAAAGAACAAAAATATTTGTATCCATAATACATAGCAAAACAACAGTAATACAAAACGAAAATTCTCAAACGAAAATCCCAAATAATTAAATAGACGCATCAACAAAGGCAAAAGAAAATCCTTTCCCTCCTCACTAAACAAGCGAATAGTTACGTCTGAAGTATCATAATACATTTCTCTATACCTATAGGCATCTTGAGAGGGAGGAAGAAACGATCCAAAAAGACAAAAAAATGCACCAATTATATAGATAGATCTGCGATTATAAGTCAGATTTTTAAAAGATACATAAAGAGATAGAACGGGGGAAATTAAAAAGAGTACAATATCCAAATAAAAATTTCTAAAATCCACTAAATGTAATGGAATCACTCTATTATTCATAAAACTGTCCTCCTATTTTAATTAGCAATAGAAATTATCAACTATTCAGTAAGGTCATCCAAGACTCTATAATTACAGATGGTTTAAAACGCTTACTACTATTAATCTCATTATAAGCTATTTTAGTGCGCAAATCCTCATCATCAAGAACTCTTCGAACACATCGATCCATTTCATCTAAGTCTTCATTTTTCACAATCACCCCATTATAATTATCTTGAACAATATCATGTAATGATTTATAAGTATCAATAGCAATTGGAACAACCCCCATTTGCTGTGATTCCAATAAAGTCATGCCAAATCCTTCAAATCGGGATGTCATTAAAAAGACTGACGCTTCTCTATAGAATGGTAATGGGTCTATTTTTCCAGTAAAAACTAGATTCTTCAATCCATACATCTTCGCAAACATCTTATATTTATCAAGATCTCGTCCATCTCCTATTATCACCATCTGCCAATCAGGATAATCTAAGTAAATGCGTCTCCACAAATCGATAGAGAAAAGAACTCTTTTATTATTTTCAACCATTCTGCATACAACCAATATAATCTTTCTTTTATCTTTCAAACAATTTGGATTATAAAACTCATCAAAAGAACAACTATTGGGAATAAAACAAAGCTTATGTTCATCAACAAATTTCATATCAAGTAGAGATATAAAATCTTTCTTAAAACGTTCTGAAAGCAAAACTATTTTATCAGAACAGTTGTAAGCGTAAGTCAATCTGTATCTGTCATATTGGAAAAGACACAACAAAATACGCTTCAAAATACTTCGTACTATAAGAGAAGGAAAACGATAATCTGTATAATGACTCCCATCCCTTGATGCTGTTGGACACAGATGTAGAAAAGAATATAGTTTAATATGGCATTGTAATTTCAACTTATACAATTTTTTTGTGATCCGAACATTTTCAGCCCGTTGATTAACAATGATTTCTATATCATGACTGAGAATAAAGTCTTTTAAACGTTTGATTGCCTGTTTATCTATTAAAGGTTGACATATTATTCCCTTATAAATTCCATCATAATTTTGCCCATCATCGGATTCTTTATTCCAATATGCTACATAAATATTTATATTTCTTCGGCAAAGCTCTCTTGATATATTAAACGTAACCCTTTCGACCCCACCTCCAACAGGAGAGAGTCCCATCTGATAAAATAGAATATTCATGATAACATATTTTGCAATTCGCAGATTGATTTCTGGCGTAAAATAGAAAGTCTCTCATGTACAATAGAATAATCTATAGGTGCTGAACCGAACAAGTTATTGGCATCATTCCACGAATAAACCTTTCGATGTAACATATTCAATTTTTTAAGTAAATCATCTATGCGAGAAGAACGTTTAGGATTCAACGGAAATATAACAAACTGCTTTTTAAACAAAATAGAAAAGACCATTCCATGAAAAGAGTCTGTTACAACATAACTAGCTGAGGCAATAGAATACAACCACTCTTCCACATCACAATAACCAACATTTAAATCCTTACAATTAGGTAGCGAGCTTACATATTTATATCTTAACCTATTCACTTTACAACCTAGCATCTTCCCTAACTTTCTAAGTTCCAAATCATAAAATCTATCATAACTCAATTTGTACGATACCAATATTTTTTTTGACTCTATGATTTTTCCAAAAAGAAAATCATTTCCATCTAACAAAAAGCAAGGATCTAATACACAATTCCCTTTCATATTAAACTCGTCCTTTAAAATATTTACCCCCATTTCTTCCCTAACTGTTATATACTTAAAAGCACTAAGAAAGCCTCTGATTTCATTTCTTTTAGAAGGAAAATCCCATTCATTATTTCCAAAACTTGCAGCATAAGAAACTTTTCGATTATGTAAGGCAAATGCAAGAAAGTACTTATCATAATCAGCCTGTGTTATCTCTATATTCCACACTTGATCACTCCCTACCATATAAATATCAACTTCTTCATTAAGATTAGAAGTTATAGCAGGATAATTCCTTTGTTGAAACTTATCTATAAAACCTAATTTAAACAAGCGTTTTAATTTATATATATAAGGGTGTCTCTTAGGTGAATCTACATTAAATAAAACGACCTCATGCCCCTCTCTTCGTAAATATTCAGCTAATGAATAAGCTTGCAAAATAGCTCCATAATTTGGAACATTATAAATTGTAACAATTCCTATCTTCATTATTTTCCACGAATTTTTTTTAGCTTTTGAACAACCATTACAGGTAACAAATCCAAAAGCAATCTGACAATATGCTTTTTACATGCTCCGATTTCCGCTTTCCATCCAAGAAGTCCATACTTCTTCAAGGCTCTCTCAAAGCCTAATCTTGCATAGTCCTCCTCAAAAGCGATTCGCTTTGGATGCAACACTGATGGATGGCGCAATTGGGGTTGCAAACAATCCTCTAACGGAACAGCCATACATTCCATGCTTTTCCTAGCTTGCTCAAACCATTCCTTACCTTTATCCGTATTGAGCAAAATCAGTGAACAGCCCTTGTTATCCGCACCAAGAGTAGCCGCAACCGTTTTCTCTATTCCCCAGAAATCCGCCACGGTTACATCCGATGGGCGGTTCGTGTTCGTATAAGGACACTCGCCGCATGAACGGCGGAGCATAATATGGGTATAAAATGTATAGGTGTATGTATAGGTGTATGTATTAGCGAATAAAAACGATTCTACGTGCGAACGCCAGCCAAATCTTTTCTTATCCCGAAAATTAACCGCCGTGATTCTCATGCCCTCTTTTGCCTCCAGATAATCGAGGTAATCCCGCCAAACAAATGGAGCGGGTACACCATGGCAAACTATATCCATCAAGAACAAACGATCTCTTAAACGTTTACCGATAAAAGAGGCAAGTCCCGCCGTCTGGCAAGGCGTACCGGAGAAAAGCACGAGCGATTCATCTCTAAGGTCTTCCCGCACTTGCCTAAAGATGGTATTCATATCACTCTGCACGTATTTACTCCCCCGGAACTCATCTCGTTCAGCCTTTGTCGCTGCTTTCTTATGAACTACCCGGAAATGCCCGGTATATCCAGCCCCATAGACTACCCCACCCTGCGACAAGATGATATCTGAAAGCGCAACAAACGCAGCCCCACTCTGCGAAGCTGTTATCTCCTCCGGATTCTTGTGTTTCGCAGCATAAGCCAACGGCTTTGCCAAATTCAAGCTTTTATCGTAATCCTCATGAAAAGCACAGATTTTCTCGCAAAGCCCACAATCCACACATAATGAATCATTCACTTCCGGGTAAAGAAATCCAAAAGTATCCGGAACCATATGGATAGCCTCGTGTGGACAGACACTTTCACAAGCCGTGCAACCACAACAGTCCGTCTTAACCTTATTTATTCTCATTTCAAAAACTTATTTTTCAACTGGGATATCCTTTGCCATACAAACAATCTTTCTTCTCGTGAACAACCGATAAACAATATGCTACATCCAGTAGCACAAGTACTTATCATTCCATTCAGCACAAGTCGGACAAGACCCTCCTCCATATGGCTAATAACACAAACCGGCACAACCAAAGCTAATAACATAACACGAAAAATATTCAGAAGCACCTTCGTGAAAAAAAGCCTAATAGGTAATCCGACCATACCTCGAAGCATATACAATCGTAAGAACAAGCAGCAGACAGCAATGATGATCGACAAAACAATTGTTGTTTCGGGCGCATACCCTAACTTCAACAAGATATACGCTACTGGAAAATTAAGCATCTGGCAACCTCCCACCAACAATTGATAATTGCGAATCCTGCCAGTCGCCAGCATAAGCGTTATCAATGTTTGCGAAACCGACTCACTCAACGCATATAACAATATTAAACGGACAAACGCCACGGTATGATCCGGAACAACTCCAAGCCACAGTTTCAACAACACAGGAGTTTCCAGCAAAATCGGTAAGGAGAGAAGCAACAACAAATAGAAAGAATATCGAGAGCCTTGAAAGACCAAATTCATCAGATAGACCCGATCACCAAAGGCATACGACTTGGTTATCTGTGGGTTTAATGCTATCATGAAATTATTGACAAAACTATTGACCGCCGCATTCACCTGCATCGCTATGCCACGAGCGGCATTCACGGCAGGACCACAAAAAATATTCAACAAGACATTCACTCCTTGATCTCTTAATACACCCGAAGAGGCACCTAAGAAATTCCATCCGGCAAAGCCAAAGACCTGCTTGATTAGCACCTTATCCCAAATCCATTGGAAACGACATTCCGAGAAATGTTTTTTACAATAATACGTATAAAGAAAACGTACGAAAAAAGCCAAGAGCGCCATTAAGAATGCATAGAATACCAATAGATCCCATGGAGAATAATCTAATAAAAATGCTATCACCAATGTGCCAAACGCTTGAAAAAAGCTTATATAAGCGAACGCCGACATCCGTTCATGAGCCACTATACTCGCATTATACGGAATGCTTATCAAATTGATAACAAACGTGAGTATTGAAAACTGATATACCCAGTTTGCCGCAAGTAGTCGATCCGTAGGTATATTCATCCGCATATTTAAGAACCATAGCCCTAAGGTTTCCGAAAACAAGACTATTATCCCTGAGATTAATAACTGTATAACTACCGAAACGGAAAATATCCGAGCGATCTTCTCCGTATTACCAACTCCCATCTCATACGTGATAAAACGACTGATCGCCGCAGTCAACGATCCTGAAATCACGGCGAACATGGAGACAAAGCCTCCAACCGCAGAGTAAATGCCGAAATCCTCTACCCCCAATACCCGCAGCACGACCCGGCTGGTGTACAACGTCACACCCATGATCAGGAGCATGCGCAGATAGAGGAACAGCGTGTTCTTGGCTATTCGCTTATTATTCTCTGATGTAACAGACATAAAAACAAGTACTAAAACTATCTTATTTTTTCAACTTGGCCTATTGCTCCTGCGAGATTACTCTTGGGAATCCATCATTCCTTTATAAGGGAACGTAGGCTTCCCTTATAAAGGAAGGCACTATTCCCCGATAAGGGAATAGAGACTTCCCAAATCTATCAAACCTCATCTGGACTCTCACTGTCGCCACCTCCATCGGCGGGTTTTCCACCGATCCAAATTTGCGTGCTCACGCTACGAGGAGTTTTCAGCATATGTCCCGAGTTGGCGAACTGTGTCATCACCGTCAGCGTATACTCACCCTCCGCCAAATCAGCCGGTAAGAGTAATGTAAGCGAAGAGGGGTTGTTGATGGTGATCAAGTCATCCGTCAGTTTTGTGACAGCCTTTGCCTCGTTAGTCAGCGTAACGCCTACCGACTCGTCATCGCCAACCACTTTCAGCATGGCACCGCGCACGAAGAAGTTGCGGCCCGCCGTGGCGCTGCCATCTTTCAAGCCGGTCTTCTTATCCTCGGTCTCAAGGATATACATGATATTCGACTTCTCACCTAGGATCTCCACTGCAGTCTGGGCGATCGCCTCGCGCAATGCCTTGTCCTGCGTAAAGGAGACGTAGATGGAATTCTTCTCCTTGTTCCATACGCCGCCCTCGATCACGCCAGTTAGTTGCGCAACGGCTCGGAAGAGACCCGTATTTACGCTGTAACCGTTCAAGATCAAGTCCGTCAATACCCGGTTGTAGAGTGTCACCGAGTGACGCATCGTCTCGGGACGCAGACCGGTGTCTTGCTTTTGCATCTCTTCAAGAACATCATCAAGATCCAAACTTCCCGTTGAATGTAACAGCAGGATCTTGTCCGTCTTGTTGTCGGTGGTCACCGAATTGTCGATGAGCCAGCCTTTCAATACTTTCTTCATGGTATTCTTGATTTAAAGGAGGAGTGGAATTGCTCCCCCGGATTATTACTTATACCTTAGAATTTCTTCCCAAACGCTATGTTCAAGAACGTCTTCACCAATATCTTGAAATCGAACCACCACGAGCGGTGCTCCAGATAGAACAAGTCATAGCGTAATCGGCGGAGCATCTTCTCCAACGTGTCCGTATAGCCGTTATAGAGCGTGGCATAAGAGGTCACACCCGGACGGATCTGGTACAGGTAACGATAGCGGGGATCACGTTCCATGATCTGGTCGATGTAGAACTTTCGTTCCGGACGGGGGCCGATAAAAGACATATCACCGATGAAAACATTCCACAATTGGGGCAACTCATCCAAATGATGCTCACGCAGGAACCTGCCAACATGGGTCATGCGGGGGTCAGTACCTCCCTTGTAAAGAGCCGGACCGAATTTCTCCGCATCCAAACGCATGCTACGGAACTTATAGATGTTGAACGGGCGACCGAAACGGCCGATACGCTCCTGCTTGAAAATGGCAGGACCGCCATCCTCGCGCCTTACGGCGATGTAACAGATCAAGAACAAAGGGGAGAATACGACCAAGGCGATAAAGGCCAAAAGGCAGTCCCCTATACGCTTCACGTTACGCTCGAAGGCGTTCATCCCATCTGAGATAAAATCAGTAGATTTTCCAAAACTCTCTTCTAAAATCATGGCTAGTTAATTAGTCGATGAAGGCAGGCACGAGGTTAAAACTTAATCTCATTTGCATAGCCCATCCTTAAATTATTTCTTTCCTCCGTTCATTTCCTCCTCTTTCTTATAATCGATATACCGCTCCAAGGCCTCACGTGCCAGACGGCGGAAAAGTTCCTCGTCCGACAGATGGTCCCAAAGGAGATCTACCAAACGATAGTAAACGCTAAAGTGCATGTCCTTGCCTTTTTAAAAGAATTGTAAGTGTCACTGCCAATGCCTCCGCTTACGCGGATAATGGACTTGGTCAGTCTGGTGACTTGTAAAACCGTGGCGATGTAATCGCCCAAACGGGGAAATGATTGTCTGTGATACATGTCTGGTTTGTTATTATTTTTATACATCTATGTCCTTATGGATAGGCCCTAGTAATGCAAATAATGCAAGTAATGCAGCACCTTTTTCCCACACACGTGCGTACATTATATAGAACAAGAATTTTACACTAAACGATCACAAACAAGGCATGGAACGATCCGGATGAGAAACGCTGGATAGCCGTATGAAAGTTTGATTCGACATATATAATGTACACGTGCGTGTGTGGGAAAAAGGTGCTGCATTACTTGCATTACTTGCACCTGTTTTCCCCGGCATCGGTTCCATCCCGCACGTATATCGGCATCGACTCACGCCTACGTTCGTATAGGCCTACACCGATATACGTGTGGGGCGACGTCGATATATGTGTAAAACGATGCCCTTATACGTATGCCACACTCATACGGTCTCGCTTAGCAATGGCAATCCCTCCACCTCTCTCTTATGCCAGCCTTGGTAATCAGACAGGGAAAAACCGGGGACGGTCAATTGCTTGTAATCCTTATCGTCTCTTCGCAAGATGTGCTTGCGGGCATACGAGCGGAGCGAACGATCCGTCACGGATACCATCACCACAGGAAACGGGTAGCCGAGCAAGCGCATCGGCGTAACCTCGCTGTCCGGGAACGCACGGCGCAACTGATAGGCTGAGTACTCGAACGCCACCCAGTAAGGACCCGTGCAATACAAATGGATGGAAGCAGTGTTCGTTCGCTCGCGGCTCATGATATCACTCAAATGCTCGTTCAGCAACGCCACCAAACGAACGCCAGAAGGAAGGGAAGACATTTCTTTTTGATTTATGATTTTTGATTTAAACTGTCAAC
>OAST01000359.1_pt1 | contig 15903 bp, 10 predicted proteins | sample 1475821 | NCBI WGS metagenome assembly OAST01 (sample SAMEA2579924, study PRJEB22360) | human gut metagenome | biome: human gut; feature: human-associated habitat; material: faeces | place: Denmark | collected 2008/2010 | reverse complement strand
CGTACAGCAGCGTTGCCCCCCGCGGGGCTGTTCTTCTTCTACCTGCCGCAGACCTTCATCCAGATGACCGCCATCCTGTCCCTGACCGACTCCATCGAATACGGCCAGCTGAAGAACGGCAAGCGCAACGAGGCCGTGACCCTGTCCGTGCGCCCGATGCTCGACAAGATTGCGGGTGCCTGCTCCAACGGCATCGTCGGCTTCGTGGCTGTGGCCGCCGGCATGATCGGCAACGCCACTGCCGCCGATATGACCGCCTCCAACATCCATACCTTCCAGATTTGCGCCTTCTATGTGCCGCTGGCCGTGATCGTGCTGAGCCTGCTCGTCTTTCTTTTCAAGGTGAAGATCAGCGAAAAGATGCACGATGACATCGTCAGGCAGCTCGAATCGCAGCTCGCGCAGGGGGAGCCGTCTGAGTCCTGATCGCAACCGGTATGCGATTCGTGGGTTGAGGGAGCCGCATGGTGGACGCCGTGCGGCTCTTTCCGTATGCAACGTTCATACGGCGTGCTAGGCTGAACTGCTGAAACGTATAGCAGTGATCCGTTATCAGCGGGGAGCTTCCGGAAGAACGGCGGCGATTGCAGGGGGCGTAAGTCCGTACAGTGCAATCGCAGGCTTAGTAGAACCGGCGGGATCGGCCCGAACAGCCGAACGCAAGCGGTCGCAATCGCACTGTGCAGTATGCAGGGGATGGCGGCAAGCGAGGTGGTACCGCGGTGGCGGACGTGCGGCAATCGTGCGTAAGTCGTCGTCCTCGTAGGTAGTTAAGAAGAACAGGAAACCTGCCAAACGAGGAGCATACGGTGAGCGAAACCACCAATCATGTGTATCCGAAGGCTGCTGCCGGTGAGCAGAGCGCCAACGTTGCGCCGAACCCCAGCTTCCCGAAGCTGGAGGAGTCCGTGCTTGACTATTGGGAGAAGGACGATACCTTCGCCAAGTCCGTCGAGCGTCGTCCATCCGGAGATCACAGCCAGAATGAATTCGTTTTCTTCGACGGTCCGCCGTTCGCCAATGGTCTGCCGCATTATGGCCATCTGCTGACCGGCTATGCCAAGGATGTGATTCCGCGCTACCAGACCATGAAGGGCCGCAAGGTCAACCGCGTGTTCGGCTGGGATACGCACGGTCTGCCGGCTGAGCTCGAGGCACAGAAGGAACTGGGCATCGACTCCGTCGACCAGATCAAGGAAATCGGCATCGACAAGTTCAACGACGCCTGCCGTGCCTCCGTGCTCAAGTACACCAATGAGTGGAAGGACTACGTGCACCGTCAGGCGCGCTGGGTCGATTTCGAGCATGGCTACAAGACCCTGAACATTCCGTACATGGAATCCGTGATGTGGGCCTTCAAGCAGCTGTATGACAAGGGCTTGGCCTATCAGGGCTACCGTGTGCTGCCGTATTGCCCGAAGGATCAGACGCCGCTTTCCGCACACGAGCTGCGTATGGACGCCGACGTGTACCAGGACCGTCAGGACACCACCGTGTCCGTGGCCGTGAAGCTGCGCGACGAGGAAGACGCCTACGCCGTATTCTGGACCACCACCCCGTGGACCGTTCCGACCAACTTCGCCATCGTGGTCGGCGCCGACATCGACTATGTCGAAGTACGTCCGACCGAAGGCAGGTTCGCCGGCAAGAAATTCTATCTGGGCAAGCCGCTGCTCGGCTCCTATGCCAAGGAGCTTGGCGAGAACTATGAGATCGTGCGCGAGCTCAAGGGTGCCGAGATGGAGGGTTGGCGCTACTATCCGGTCTTCCCGTATTTCGCTGGCGACGAGCATGCCGCCGAGGGTCAGGTTCCGGGGCCGGAAGGCTATCAGATTTTCACCGCCGATTACGTCGATACCGTCGAAGGTACGGGCCTCGTGCATCAGGCTCCGTACGGCGAGGACGATATGAACACGCTCAATGCCAAGGGCATCAAGAGTGTGGACGTGCTTGACGCGGGCTGTAAGTTCACGTCGCTGTGCCCGGATTACGAGGGTCAGTATGTGTTCGATGCGAATCTGCCGATTCTACGTAACCTGCGTGCAGGCGATGGTCCGCTGGCCCGTGTGCCGGAGGACCAGCGCGCGATTCTCTTCCAGGAGAAGAGCTACGTGCACTCCTATCCGCACTGCTGGCGTTGCGCCACCCCGCTGATCTACAAGCCGGTGAGCTCTTGGTTCGTGTCCGTGACCAAGATCAAGGACCGTCTGCTCGAGCTCAACCAGCAGATCAACTGGATTCCGGACAACGTGAAGGATGGGCAGTTCGGCAAGTGGCTTGCCAATGCCCGCGACTGGTCCATCTCTCGTAACCGTTTCTGGGGTTCGCCGATTCCGGTGTGGGTATCCGACGATCCGAAGTATCCGCGCGTCGACGTATATGGCTCGCTTGAGGAGTTGAAGGCCGACTTCGGTGATTATCCGCGCGATCATGAAGGCAATGTCAACATGCATCGCCCGTATATCGACGAACTGACCCGCGTCAACCCGGACGATCCGACCGGCAAGAGCCACATGCGCCGCATCACCGACGTAATGGACTGCTGGTTCGAATCCGGTTCCATGAGCTTCGCCCAGTACCACTATCCGTTCGAGAACAAGGAAACCTTCGAACAGCACTTCCCGTGTGACTACATCGTGGAATACATCGGCCAGACCCGTGGCTGGTTCTATGTGCTGCACATCATGGCCACAGCCCTGTTCGACAAGCCGGCATACAAGAACGTGATCTGCCACGGCATTGTGCTCGGTTCCGACGGTCAGAAGATGTCGAAGCATCTGCGCAACTATCCGGATGTGAACGGCGTGTTCAACGACTTCGGTTCCGACGCTATGCGTTGGTTCCTCATGAGTTCGCCGATCCTGCGTGGCGGCAACCTCATCGTGACCGCCGACGGCATCCGCGATACCGTACGTCAGGTGATGCTGCCGGTGTGGAGCTCCTACTATTTCTTCACCCTGTATGCCAACGCGGCCAATGGCGGTGCCGGTTTCGACGCTCGTTCGCTGCGTGCCGACGAGGTTGCCGCCTTGCCGGAAATGGATCGTTACCTGCTGGCCCGCACCCGCCGTCTGATCGAGAAGACCCAGGCTGCGCTGGATGACTTCCTGATTTCCGACGCCTGCGAAGCTGTGTCCGATTTCATCGACATGCTCACCAACTGGTACATTCGCAACAATCGCGACCGCTTCTGGAACGAGGACGAGAACGCGTTCAATACGCTGTACACCGTGCTTGAGGCATTCATGCGCGTAATCGCCCCGCTTGCTCCGATGGAGGCCGAAGCCGTGTGGCGTGGCCTGACCGGCGGCGAGTCCGTGCATCTGGCCGATTGGCCGTTCCTGGCTGATCCGACTTCTGACGAGGCGACCGAACTTGGTCGCGTGCTGGTGGATGATCCGGCCTTGGTCGATGCTATGGAGAAGGTACGCGAGGTCGTTTCCAGCACGCTGTCCATGCGTAAGGCGAAGCAGATTCGCGTGCGCCAGCCGCTTTCCAAGCTGACTGTGATCGTCTCCGATCCGGATGCCGTTGCTGCCTACGCCGAAATCCTGAAGTCCGAGCTCAACGTCAAGGATGTCGAGCTGTGCACGCTTGAGGATGCCGAATCCCGCGGCCTGAAGATCATCAACGAGCTGCGCGTGAACGCCCGAGTCGCAGGTAAGCGCCTGCGCAAGGACGTGCAGTTCGCCATCAAGGCTTCCAAGTCCGGTGCCTGGCATGTCGATGCTTCTGGCGTACCGGTGTGCGAGACTCCGAACGGCGAGATTGCACTGGAAGAGGGTGAATATGAGCTGATCAACAGCGTGGAGGAGAAGAACGCCGAAGAGGCCGCCAGCTCCGTGTCCGCTGCGTTGCCGACCGGTGGTTTCGTGATTCTCGACACCGAGCTGAATGACGACCTGATTGCCGAAGGCTATGCTCGCGACGTGATCCGTGCCGTGCAGGATGCCCGCAAGGCTGCCGATCTGGAGATCTCCGACCGTATTGCGTTGAAGTTGACCGTTCCGGCGGGTGACGTGGCGAAGGTCGAGCAATTCAAGGACCTTGTGGCTTCCGAAACGCTTGCCACCTCCTTCGAGGTTGTGGCCGGCGCCGAGGGCTCCGAGTTGGCAGTTGAGGTTGCCAAGGCCTGAGCCGGGCTGTGAGGTTTATAACCTCATAATCTAGGCGGTGAGCCGTGTTCCGTGTGGGCGCGACTTGCCGCCTTTCGCATAGGGGCTTCCCATGTATGTATTTGCCGTCTATCTGCATGCCTGTTGGCTGGATTTGTGATTATTCAAACGTGCGGCTACAGTTATGCATTGGCTTTAAGCCCTACGACTTGATTTGTGTTCCGTGCGCATGTTCGGTCATGCATGCGGGAGCAGATCGTTGAGCGAATGGTTCTCAGTACCATCCATGTGAGTCAAGCACACATATGAGAAGCAGTCGCACTGCCGGAAGACGTGGACTATTGCGGATTAATTTCCGTAGTATCCGCCCTTCCGGTTTTCTTTTGTAGATTCTGTTTTTTTGTTGTGGGAACGTTCGGCGAGGTCTGGCATGCGTTGCGGCTCAGTAGGAATTGCATAATAGGAATGGTATAGATTGTAAAGTAGGAAAAGGAAAAATCGTAAAGTAGGAATGGTAGAATTTGTAAAGTAGCAAAACGAAGAATAGTAGGCTAGTGCACTGGAGGGGTTGGAATGTCCATGATTTCAAGAGGTCTGAAACAGGAGCTGCTGCAATCTGCCAGAGAGATGCCAGTACTTACTCTTACAGGGCCGAGGCAGAGTGGCAAGACCACGTTGGTGCGGGCATGTTTCCCTGATTATGAGTATGTGACGTTGGAGAATCCGGATGTACGTAGGGAATTCATGGACGATCCACGATATTTCCTGAAAAGATATTCGAATCACATCATCTTCGACGAAGCGCAGCGAACGCCGGAATTGTTCTCCTATCTGCAGGAGGCCGTTGACCGAACGAACGAACCCGGGCAGTTTGTGTTGACGGGTTCGCAAAACTTCCTGTTAATGAATACTATTTCGCAGACTCTTGCCGGACGGGTGGCGGTACGGTACCTGTTGCCTCTTGCGTATTCGGAACTATTGGAATCAAACGAGACTTGCGATGCCGCGAATTGGATTTTCAAAGGCGGATATCCGCGTTTATACGACGGAGATATCCGAATCGCCAATTTCTATGGCGACTACCTTTCGACATATGTGGAACGGGATGTGCGTAACGAATTAGGTGTGCGCAAGATTGCGGGTTTCGACCGTTTCGTGCATTATGCCGCGCACCAATGCGGAAAGTCATTTAATGCGACGAGTTTTGCTGAAGCATGCGGCATCAGCAGACTGACTGCCAATGATTGGATGTCGGTACTGGAGTCGAGTTTCATTGCGTTCCGTATGTTGCCGTATTACAAGAATTACGGCAAGCAGTTGGTAAAAGCGCCGAAGATGTATTTCTACGATACGGGACTTGCTGCGAATCTGATTGGCTTAGATGCTGCGGACGATTTGCGCAATGGTGAGATGTGGGGAAATATGTTCGAGAACGCCGTTGCGGTGGAGATTGTGAAGCAGTATTACATGCGAGGCAGTGAGCCTAAACTCTACTACTGGCGCGATAATAAGGGTTTGGAGATTGATTTCATTGTCGAAAAAGGTGGTAAGCCTCAATACGTAATCGAGGTGAAGGCCTCCAGTACCTACGACGTGCACGCATGGGCCAACATCGATAAGCTGGCTGACGTCATGGAGGTCGATACGAATCACAGAATTTTGGTATATGGAGGCGAGGAACGGTTCGAGACACGGCATGGGCGTGTTCTGCGACTATGCGATCTATCTGAATTGATGGATGTCTAGCTTCTGCGACTAGACGGCTAGAAGCTTGTTCCGCGATCGTTAGATATGGTCGTGGAACAAGCTCCTTTAATGGTCCCGCACATCAGACACCATTTCAATCCACGTTCATTGCGAACGACTATGGGTGTAAGACCCGTTATTCAGCATACCTGATTCCAAGAATCAAAGAAAAAATTCGGTGTATGATGAGCGGATACTTCAAAAGCTATGCTACACTGAGGATAGCAATTCAGTACATTGCCGATCAAAGGAGCATCGCATGAACTCGAAACAATTGCTTGCACGCAAAGACGCGACTGGAGCTGTACAAACTCTCCGTGATCATTTGCACGGCGCGGGAAAACTGGCGAGAGACTTCGAAGAAGAATTCTCTGCGATATCGTACACTGCTGCTTTGTTGCATGACATCGGAAAAGCTTCAGAAGATTTTCAGGAATATCTGTTATCTGCAAAGGGACATCGCGGTTCTGTAATTCATGCATGGCAGGGAGCTTTTTTAGTTGATGATGCATGTGCCTTATCTTCTGAAAAATCGGCTGCTGAGCAGGCGGTACAAGAGATCACTAGGGAGATACTTGAACTTGCCATTGCTAAACATCATGGTGAGTTGCCGGACTGTTTAGATGTGGATGGACTCTCGACTTTTTTTGACGGTCTTGCTACGGATCGGAAGAATGAAATCAGATTCTCGTATCAAGAAGTTAAGGACAGAATCTCGTATCTTGACCTTGATATTGCTGGTAATTATGACAAAAGTATCAGGGATGTCGAGCATTTCATGCAGAAATTTAATATGGGAGGCATAGCAAATTCAGATAGCTTTTATTTCTATCTTGGGTTATTTGCCAAATATGTGTACTCTCGATTAATTGATGCAGATAGATTAGATGCTGCTTGTTTTGAAGAACGGAGAACATACAGATCCAAATCGATTGATTGGTCATCTTTGATCGATCGTTTCGAAAAGAATATAAGAAAGTTTGATCATACCTCTGAAATCAATAAGATTCGTAATCGAATTTCCGAGCAATGCCGCTTGGAGGGGAAACGAAGTACTGGAATTTATAGATTAGCTGTTCCAACAGGTGGAGGTAAGACACTGGCCTCACTTAATTTTGCTTTACATCATGCAATAGAGACCAATAAAAGACGAATCATATATGTAATTCCATACCTGTCGATTACTTCGCAGACCGTGAAGGTTTTTCGTGAGATTCTCGAGCTGGATGAGGATGATACTGAAACACTACTCGAACACTATTCATCCGCAGGTGGAAGAAAGGATGATGATACATTTACCAATACACAATCCGAATTTGACCAAGAAGAGGATGACGAACAGAATGCAAAAAGAAAACTTGCTACCGAACGTTGGGACAGTCAAATCATTGTGACTACCATGGTCAGATTCTTAGAAACAGTAATGTCCTCTAAGAGTGGCGATCTCCGGAGATTCCACAACATGGCGGATAGCATTATCATATTCGATGAAATTCAATCGCTACCTACGAACGCTATCAATCTTTTCAATGAAGTAGTAAGTTTTCTTTCTAAAATTCTGGGCTCGACTATAGTGCTTTGTTCGGCTACGCAACCGCTTCTTGAACGGACCAGTAGAAAAAACCTATTGTTGGCGGATTGTCCGAATCTTATTGATGATTCTCAAGAATATTTCGAGAAGCTGAGACGTACATGCGTAGTTGCTGCAACAGAAATGAAAAACTGTGACGAGTTAGCTGAAATAATTTATGAGAAGGCAAAGGAAAACGGCAATTGCTTAGCTATTGTTAATCTTAAATCTGAGGCGAGAATAATATATCAGTGTCTTAAAACATTGAATGGAGACAATCACTTTAAAATTATTCATTTGAGTACTTCAATGTGTGGTCAGCATAGGACAGATAAGCTTGAACTCGTCCGGCAATTGACTAGTATCGATAAAGGAACGCCAGTAATTTGCATAAGTACACAGCTTATTGAGGCGGGAGTAGATGTTTCGTTTTCTTGCGTTATTCGTGCCATGGCAGGCCTCGATAGCATTCTACAAGCTGCTGGTCGTTGCAATCGAAATGGCGAGTCAAAATCGCCGAAAAAAGTTTATGTATTTGGAATCAAGGATGAGAAAGGGCTGAGTTATTTACCTGATATCAAAATGGGAAAGGAGATTACCGAGCGAATGGTTCGGGAGCATCCTGACGAAGATCTTCTTTCCAATGAAATGCTGTTGGAATATTACCAGCTGTTCTTCGAAGGCATACAATCCGGTAACGATAATGGATTTGGAATTATGGATTATCCAATTCCAGGAAAGCAGAACCTATATGCGTACGATTTACTTTCCTGTAATCGTGCAGCAAGAGGTCAGTATGTCAATAGCTCGGGGACGCAATACTTGAAGGTATATGCTCAAGCATTTAAAACTGTTGGGAATCGATTCCGTGTCATTCCCAATCAGAATCATAATGTCGTGGTACATTATGGACGTGTAGAGAAGCACATGGAGCGACTTTCAAGGGGGAATTTAAGAGAGCAATTTGCGGCGCTTCGACAGTTGCAAGATTACTCGGTGTCATTATTTGATAATGAGTACCGCAGTCTGGATGAGCGAGGAGCAATTACTCTGGAAAATGAGGATTTTGGTATCTACATGTTGAACAAAGATTATTACAAGGAAGAATATGGTGTTGTGACGGAGACAGAGATGTCTTTACTCTACATCTGAAAGTGAGCATTTCTTATGAAGAAATATAAAAATTCCATTGAATATGAGGTTTCAGGGTCGTATGCCCTATTCTCGGAGGCAGTGACTAGGATTGGTGGTGAAAAATACTCCTACCAAGTACCTACCTATCAGGCATTAAAGGGCATGACGGAAAGCATCTACTGGAAGCCTACAATTACATGGGTCATTGATGCAGTTCGCGTGATGAATAAAATACAGACTGAAGGAAAAGGAATCCGTCCAATCAAGATGAGCGGAGGAAACGACCTATCCTATTACACATATCTCAAAGATGTGAGATATCAAGTTTTAGCTCATTTTGAGTGGAACGAACAGAGACCGGATCTTACCGATGATCGAGATGAGAACAAACATTATCAAATTGCGCAACGTTCAGTAAATCAAGGTGGACGCAGGGATGTATTTCTTGGAACCAGAGAATGCCAAGGATATGTGGAACCTTGTGCGTTCGGCGAAAATATCGGATTTTATGATGATTACGGACAATGGAATCTTGGTTATATGTTCCATGGGTTCACTTATCCGGATGAGAATCCAAAACATGATTTGGTGGCGAGGTTCTGGGCTCCGACAATGAGGAACGGAGTCATTGAATTCGATCGTCCCGATTCGGCAAATCTTGATTGCCGGATTATCCGCGAGAATCAAACGGTTAAATCATTTAAGAGTGGCGAAAACTTCAGAATACTGGAAGGAGATGAATGATGAGTCTGTGGTCCAGCTTACTTGAGACGTATGATGAAGTACAGAACGCTTCGGGGCGTGGACATCAAGGCTACGGCAATGGCGATGAGGCGAAAAAAATCCTATTACCGCTTGATCATATGTCTATGCCTGGCCAGTTGCGTGTGATTCTGAAATCCGATGGCTGTCTTGAGAGTATAAAAAAGGAAGCAGTTGCATGGACAATGATTATTCCTTGTACCGAGGAATCGATGGGAAGAACCAGTAAACCTGTTCCTCACCCATTATGTGATCAGCTGCAATATGTGGATAAAGTCTGCGATGCTAAGAGAACTTGTATGTATCTGGACCAACTTGCAAAATGGAAAGGCGATGACGAGAAATTAAATGCGATTTACCGGTATGTATCTGAGCATAGTATTAGCAAAGATGCGATACAATACGGTATACAGTTGACCGGTAAAGACGAGAAAATTGGTGTATGTTTCGAGGTCGAGATACCTGGGAAAGCGTGTCGCCCGGTTGCCGATGATCCAGAAATTAGGAATCGATGGATTGAATTCCAGCAGAGAGAGCATGCTTGGGCTGGTACCGATATCTTTGGGAGAGATTTTTACTCACAGGCTTCAAACTATCCTAAGAACATCGTCAGCACTGCGGGAAACGCGAAACTCATCTCGGCAAATGACAATACGAATTTCACTTATAGAGGGCGTTTTGGGAATAGGGATGAGGCATTGAGAATTGACTCGGAGACTTCTCAAAAGATTCATTCCACACTGCGTTGGCTTGTAAACAACCATGCAACGATTACGGATACGCAAGCCATCATCATCTGGGCGGTAAAGAAACCTGAAGAGAACGTAGTGAATCCCGAGCTAAATTTCGCTGAGACTCTTAGCCATATGCTGTTGAATAGCGAATCAGAACAACATGATGTGGTGCAAGATGCGCTTATAGCAACAGATATGAACTACGCGAAGAGATTTCGTGCGTTACTGCGGGGGTATGGCAGTCCGGATTTTTTGCAGAAGCATGCAAACAAGATGGCGATAGTCATTCTTGATGCTGCGACATCCGGACGACTAAGTGTTACGTTCTATCGTGAATTACGAGAAAACGAGTATCTTGAAAACATTTTAAAATGGCATACGGATACAGCGTGGCCTTTGACTTATTTTGAACGAAATCAAAATGGAGACAAAACATCCTTCAAACGAACCCCTTATATAGGGGCACCGTCTTTCGTCGATATCATCAATTGCACATACGATGCTTCAGATCGTAGTAGCAAGAGCTACAAAAGATATGCTAAATACATGAAGAAGAGGCTTATCGAATGTATGTTCGGTGATCGAGCTCTACCTATTTCGATTTTAAACGCTGCATTCCATAAAGTAACTAGACCGATAAGCTATAACGAAGGCGATTTAGTCTGGGAGCGTGATTTTGAAATTGCATGCAGTCTGTGGAAGAAGCATTTCAATGATGAAGCAAAGAGGCATCATGATAGTAAGGAGGTATCCATGGAATTGAATTTGGAGCGAAAGGATCGTGACTATTTATATGGTCGACTTTTAGCTCTGGCTGATTATTTTGAGCGGGGTGTGCTACTGAAACAGCAAGTAGATCGTCCTACAAATGCGGTGAAGTTGATGAGCAACTTTATCGCAAAACCATATTCAACATGGGGAGCCTTATGGAAACAATTGATCCCGTATTTGAAGACCATGAATGGAGCTGAATGGTTCCAGTCCGGAATCGATGATGTTATGGCTCTTTTTGAGGAGGGTGATTTTGAGGATAATAAGACACTGTCTCCTCTATTCCTCTTGGGATATTCTTCTCAGCGCCGCTCTTTGAGAAACCCAACACGACTGCACAAAGACGAATCAGATAAGCAGAACTAAGAATTAAAACTATACAGATTAAGGAAGAAAAACATGACTAACTTGAAAAACAAGATTGATTTCGCAGTGGTTTTCTCTGCAGAGAACGCGAATCCTAATGGTGATCCGTTGAATGGGAATCGCCCCCGTACTACGTCGGATGGCTTTGGTGAGGTTTCTGATGTGGCCTTGAAGCGTAAGATTCGTAATCGCTTGCAGGATGCTGGAGAATCTATTTTTGTACAGATGGATGAGCGTTCTGATGATGGGGCCAAGTCTCTGTCTGAACGCTTTAATACCTACCTGAAGACCCTATCGAAAGATGAGCAAAAAACAAAGGATATTGTTTTTCACAAAGTCTGTGAACACTGGTTGGATGTTCGGGCTTTCGGACAGGTCTTTGCGTTCAAGAAAGCTAAAGATGTCGACGAGGTTTCTCTTGGTGTACGAGGTCCGGTGTCGATCCAACCGGCTTTCTCTACTCTGCCTATAGCCATCGATGATGTGCAGATTACGAAGTCTGTGAACAGCGAGACGACGGATACGGGTAAGAAATCATCAGATACTATGGGCATGAAGTATCGTGTTTCTGGGCGTGCCGTATATACAACATTTGGGAGCATCAGTCCTCAGCTGGCGGAAAGAACTGGCTTCTCTGAGGAAGATGCACGAAAGATTAAGGAAGCATTGATTTCCTTATTTGAGAATGATGAAAGTTCAGCGCGGCCTTCAGGTTCGATGGAAGTAACTAACGTCGTCTGGTTCGAACACAACTGCAAGGGTGGACAATATTCCTCTGCTAAAGTTCATCGTGCTATTTCTGTGGATTCTGCCGGCGAAATCAGTGTTGACGAGAGTGCTATTCCTGGGCTTCACTTTGAAATCATCGAAGGTCGTTAACCCTAAAGACTGCTTAGAGAAGATGAGAGATTGCCATGACAAGACCAGCTGAATATCCGGAAGAAGATTGGCTGGCCTTGTCTGGCCTACAGCATTTTGCTTTTTGCAAGCGGCAGTGGGCTCTGATTCATATCGAGCAGCTATGGTCGGAAAATTATCTGACCACAGCTGGGCAGCTTGAGCATTCTCGTGTGCACGATTATGAGTCTTCTGAGAGTCGTGGAGACTTGTTAATTATGCGAGATTTGCGAGTATTCTCGAGATCTCTCGGAATCACTGGTGCTTGCGATGTTGTGGAGTTCCATAGGGCTGCAAATGGAATTAAATTGCACGGAAGGGATGGTTTATGGGACCCGTATCCCGTTGAATATAAGCATGGAAAACCTAAGACAAATGATGCTGATCGGTTACAGCTGTGTGCCGAGGCGATGTGCTTGGAGGAAATGCTTGCGTGCACGATTCAAGAAGGTGCTTTGTTTTATCAACGGATAAAACGGCGGGAGAGGATTCCTCTTAATGACGAATTGCGGAATATGGTAAAGAAAGATTTTTTACAGATGCATGACTTGTTTGCTCGTGCTCATACGCCACAAGTGAGACCTACAAAGGCATGCTCAGCATGCTCCTTGCGAAATTGGTGTTTACCCGAGTTAACAAAAACTAGGTCTGCGCAGAAATATATTGATCTCCAAATTAACGGTATGAATTCCTGAATCGAGGCATTGCGATGAAACAGCTTCTCAACACATTATTCGTAATGACCGAAGATGCATACTTAGCACTGGAAAATGACAATGTGGCTGTGCACCAAGAAGATGTGATTCTGGCGAAAATACCGCTTCGTTCCATTGAATCAATACTGTGCTTTTCATATAAGGGAGCATCTCCATCACTTATGGGACGTTGTGGAGAGATGGGCGTTAGCATGTCCTTCTATTCACCAAGAGGGCATTATTATTGTTCAATCATGGGGGAGAAGAATCGTAATGTTCTGTTGAGGAGAGAACAATTCCGTCGAGCAGATAATGAGATGGATGCTCTCCCTGTTGCTAAATCATTTATCATTGGCAAGATTTTTAATGCAAAGTGGGTGCTAGAACGAACGAAACGGGATCATGCTTTGCGAGTGAATGTGGAACGGATTTCTCAGCAAAGTAATCGACTGACACAACAGCTACCAGAAATCCGTCAATGCGATTCCATGGATGCACTGCGTGGCCTAGAGGGGATGGCGGCGAAAGAGTATTTTTATGCTTTTGATGATTTAATTTTGAGAAATAAAGATAACTTTTTCTTTGAGGGGAGAACAAGAAGACCGCCACTTGATCGAATGAATGCATTGTTGTCATTCATTTATTCCGTACTTACCAGTGATTGCTGTGCTGCACTACAGGGAGTGGGACTGGATCCTTACGTGGGTTTTATGCATGTCGATCGGCCCGGACGTGCATCACTTGCCCTAGATTTAGTGGAGGAGTTCCGTCCGGTGATAGCTGATAGATTCGCTTTGACTCTGGTCAATACTGGTGCAATACAGATGAAAGACTTTGAAGAACGCGAAAATGGAAGCGTGTTCCTCTCAGAAACAGGAAGAAAGGCAGTGCTTGGTGCTTGGCAAAGAAAGAAAGCCGAACAAATTGTTCATCCGTATCTACAGGAAAAAATTTCTTGGGGTCTGGTTCCCTATGTACAGGCGCTTTTATTAGCGCGCTTCTTACGCGGGGACATAGATGCTTATCCACCATTTATGTGGAAGTGATAAGACATGATGGTGGTCGTGGCATATGATGTCAATACTGAGACAACTGCGGGGAAGAGACGGTTGCGTAACGTTGCGAAGACATGTATGAAATATGGGCAACGGGTGCAGAATAGCGTATTCGAGTGCTCGGTCACTTCATCGGATTATCTAACTTTAGTAAATGAAGTGATGAAAATCATGGATCAAGAAAAAGATAGCCTGCGCTTATATAAATTAGGGACAAAATATTCTGAGAAGATTGAACATTATGGTGTACAGCGGCATCTTCCTGTAGATGATGTGATGATGATTTAGACGCCGAGGCCTGTCGTTGTGCGAAGTGGAAGCTCTCATCGAATAAGGCAAGCTTCGCACCTGGATGGAACTTGGAATCGAAAAGTAAGTCGATTTTCCTTGGCTGTTTGATAATTTCAGAGAGAAGAATCGTTATTATTTTTTGGTAGAGTGATTAGAATAACGGGTTTTGACTTCAAACCCTGCTACTCTTGAACTTGTACGAAGGATAGATGTTCCACAATGTGAAACATGCTGTCCATCTGTGCAGTCGCTCTCCTCACGGAGAGCGTGGATTGAAATTGACTGGGATGGATCATGGTCGGATTGCCACGGGTCGCTCTCCTCACGGAGAGCGTGGATTGAAATGCATCCACACTCCAATCCGCAAGATTGCTGACATCGTCGCTCTCCTCACGGAGAGCGTGGATTGAAATATTTTGGGTATCATGATATAATTTGAGGTGAAAGTCGCTCTCCTCACGGAGAGCGTGGATTGAAATTACAAGCATCGCGGTAGCATTACCCCGAACCCGGTCGCTCTCCTCACGGAGAGCGTGGATTGAAATATGGTCACTTCCGGCAATATCGGCGGCGTCAACAGTCGCTCTCCTCACGGAGAGCGTGGATTGAAATTGTTCGGCGGTTGTCTTAGCGACGGTGGCTGACAGTCGCTCTCCTCACGGAGAGCGTGGATTGAAATAGCTACCGTGACACACTGACGGTACTCGGCTATGGTCGCTCTCCTCACGGAGAGCGTGGATTGAAATAATCAGAGGACGGAAGCGTGGCCGACCCGGACGGGTCGCTCTCCTCACGGAGAGCGTGGATTGAAATCGTACGGTTGAGATATCGGTCGGTCCACGCGATCGTCGCTCTCCTCACGGAGAGCGTGGATTGAAATATGACGACGCATCCGACGGTATGATGCAGATCGGTCGCTCTCCTCACGGAGAGCGTGGATTGAAATCTTTTTTTCGGTGGTCGAGTTATCGATGCCAAGGTCGCTCTCCTCACGGAGAGCGTGGATTGAAATTGGTAAAGGTGGATGATCCTGCCCTTGAGCCCCGGTCGCTCTCCTCACGGAGAGCGTGGATTGAAATTGCTTGACCGGATCGCCGTCGCCGGTCTCGTCCGTCGCTCTCCTCACGGAGAGCGTGGATTGAAATCTCCTGCGGGAGTCCTTCGTGCCGGACCGGTCCCGTCGCTCTCCTCACGGAGAGCGTGGATTGAAATTCCGCGTTCCCTGGGGCGGTGTCGCCGAGGGTCGGTCGCTCTCCTCACGGAGAGCGTGGATTGAAATCAATGCGCGACCCTGTATTTGGCGATCGTCCTGTGTCGCTCTCCTCACGGAGAGCGTGGATTGAAATATCAGCCCCTGGCCGGGCATCACGCCGGTGAAATGTCGCTCTCCTCACGGAGAGCGTGGATTGAAATTATAAGCATCGCGGCAGCGTCACCCCGAACCCGTGTCGCTCTCCTCACGGAGAGCGTGGATTGAAATGTGCACGAGGGTACAGCGCTTGCCGGTGTAGGTGGTCGCTCTCCTCACGGAGAGCGTGGATTGAAATGATAAGACGACGGGCAAGCAGGTGCCGAACAGCAGTCGCTCTCCTCACGGAGAGCGTGGATTGAAATGATGCTACCGCACGCATGCTGACTTTCGACGCCAGTCGCTCTCCTCACGGAGAGCGTGGATTGAAATGTCGAAGAAGATTATGGAGACTTTTGGAAGCGCGTCGCTCTCCTCACGGAGAGCGTGGATTGAAATAACAGCAACGCCCCGCAAAT
>OAST01000348.1_pt1 | contig 16456 bp, 19 predicted proteins | sample 1475821 | NCBI WGS metagenome assembly OAST01 (sample SAMEA2579924, study PRJEB22360) | human gut metagenome | biome: human gut; feature: human-associated habitat; material: faeces | place: Denmark | collected 2008/2010 | reverse complement strand
TGCTTCGTACGGGTATGCGTGTACGGATGGTGATGGTGACGATTCTGTGCGTATCTGTTTTTTTCATCGTATTGAATGTCTTATTGGCCATGAAGGTAAACGCCACCTACCTCTTGCTCTTGAACTTGGTTTTATGGTCTATCCTTCACTTGACGATCAACCGCTTCATAACGAGGCATCATAAAGAGCAAGAGCTGAAAGAGATAGGGGGTATTTTTACAAAGTAAGTCGTGAAACCGGACAATCTAGCGAGTGAATGACGAGCCGGTATCTATTTTATAAAACGAGATACTCCTCCCTTGCGTCAAAGCAAGGGCAAGCCTTGCGTATGTAAGGGCTTAATTGGTAATGTCCTAGGATGCGTGCCTCCGGATAGTCCCTTCGTAATTGCCGTAGCAGATCCGTCAAGGTACACCGCTGGGCGTAGGTCCGGGTATCGGCCGGACGGCCTTGTTCGTCGAGTCCTCCCTCGTAACATATACCGATACTTTTGTCGTTCCATCCGGCTGCGTGCGCCCCGATCTGGTTGACCGGCCGGCAGCGGTGTAATTCCCCGTCCCGTGTGATATAGAAATGATAGCCGATATCGGCGAATCCCCGTGCCTTGTGCGATGAACGGAGCGCCTCCACAGGAAAATCCCTGTCATATCGTGTGGCCGAGCAATGAATTACAAGGAGTCTGACCTCCCTGTAATTCTGGTAGAAACAATAAGCTTTACCCATGATAATTGAAAATTGATAATTGAAATTGAAAATTAGAGAATACAGGATTGGATGCCAAGTGCTCCCGCGATGGCGGTAGCTACGGCGATGATCACTTTGATAATGGTACTCCATACGGATTTTTTCATGATAATTAATAATTAATAGTGAATAATGAATAATGAATAATGATATCACGGTTAATATAAGAGGAAAGCTTCGCTTTCCTTCGGACGGCCTCAGCGGACGGGCGTCAAGCGAAGAGACCGTAGCGAGCGCCCGGAGCATCCCTGTCTGAGCGAAGCGAGTTGGGATGCGACAGCGAGCGTAGGTCTCGAAGTAGCCCGTCAGCGTCAGCCTTGACCTTTTGGTTACTTTTGGGTCAAGCCAAAAGTGACACATCAGATCTCATCAGGCGACTCAGAATCGGAACCGCCCCCTTCCTCCACCGGCGTCCCGAGTATCGTCACCTTGAGCAACGAAGTCTTCTCGCCCAGCAGCGAGTACCGTCGTGCCCCGTTCAGTATGGTATAGGAAGGCGAGAATCCCGGCACGATAGTCCGTATATGCGTAGCCTTGACCTCGGGGGCGGTCGCTACCCCCTTCTCCGTGACGAAGCGGTTATAGACGGTTCCGAACCCTAGCAGCTCCACCTTGTAACCTTTCTGTAGGTTCTTGATGACATACCGCTGATAACGATCCAATACGTTCAATACGTCACCCTTCGTGAGCGAAGACTCCTCGGCGATCTGGTCGGCCGCATCTTGTGTGGACAGGGTACCGAAATAATAGGGAACCGGCTTGTACACCTCCTGCTTAGGATCCGTCTTGGGGATAAAAAACTTTCGTGCTTGAAATGCTTGTGGCATAGTTTGATAATTAAAGATTAATAATAGAAAATTAATTGCTTGCTGATCAATGTTACAAAGATAGGTTCCGCCGTAAGGGGCGGTGATGCCGATTGATGCCCGGGGTAGGGAATAACGATTAATTAACATGGGACGCAGTGATAACCGCCGGTTTCTTACGCTGCCTATCGTAAGCCCCTTTGAATAGGCATTATAAGAAGCCTTGGATGGGCATTGTAAAGATCTTAGAATACCCATCCAAGTTGACAGTTGACTAGTGACAGTAGGCTGTTTTTATTTACCTCTGTGCGCAACTGTCAACTAATTTACGGTTCTCCTAGGTAGTGGATGATTAATCTGATCTGTCGGGGCGTGAATATACGTTGCTCGGGGCGGTAGCCCGTCTCCAGCAGCTTGTCGTGCAATTCCGTGCATCGAATGATCCAACGACGTAAGCGGTTGCAAGCTTGATGGGAGGCCAGCTCCGGGAAATAGGATGCCGCTAGTGCGGACTTTCTTAATGGCAAGAACATTTGATTTATGATTTATAGATTTGGGAGAATGAAACTTTCAAACTTTCAAACATTCGTCCCCCCCTCACACACACACGCCCGTGGGGTACGTTATATAGGGGTGTGAGGGAGGCCGGGATTACTTATGGGTGACACGGCCGCCGAAGCTGTACTCGCCCCGGCCGTTCTTCTCCAGCGTGCCTCGTTCCTGCATTCGCTTGAGACAGGTATCTAGGGTGGCGGTGGGGATGTTGTTCCTCTCTGCTTCCTCCAAGGCCTGTTGTCGGTTGAAAGAGAGTGGAAGGGCCGCGAAGAGAGCCTCTTGGGGCGTGGGCGTGCGAGAGCGTGGCACCTCGTCAGACGGAAGCAGGGAGAGTATGCCCGCCGAATGACGGTAGAGCGGCTCCACGAGCGAGAGGACAGCCTTAAAATCGTCATCGTTGATACGTAACTCTAGGGAAGGAACGATACCGTCCCGTACGTTCTCCTCCGGGATCTCGAGGGCAGGCGAGAGACCGGGACAATTGAGGATTGAAAACTGAGAATCGAGAATGGCTTGTGGGATGAGGAGACTCTCCACCGATCGTAGGAAGGCCACCACGGAAGCGATCCGGCAGATATTGATAGCGATACGGGCCACGGAGCTTCGCATCGGATATCCGTAGGAAAGGCCGGCGTGCCCGAATATGCGTGCGAAGCAGCTGTTGAATCGCTCCTTTTGCGTGTCGGAGAGATGGAATTGTATGATATTGACCCTCTCACGCAGGTAGTCCACGAGCATTTTCCACTGCTTCCCCCAATCGGAGAAGAGGCTATCCATGTCCTCGTCGCCCTGCTCGAACTGATCCGCCCACTCGTCGATGGGTGGCATCCGGTAGAACAATTGGCGTGAGAACAACCCGTTCTCGGCCGAGGGAATGAGTGGCCGTACCTGCGCCGGGGTCCCGCTTAACAAGACACTGAGGTAAGAGGCCGGGCACTCCCGGTATTCCCGGTTCGTGCGTCGGTTGAAAGCCAGTCGCTCGTGGTCGTGGCATTTACGCAAGGTATCGCTCCAGTGCCCGTGCTCGGTGCCGATGGCCGTGCTCACGGTATCGGCCTCGGTCTCGCAGATCAGCCCTATGCCGTCGGCCTCGATGAGGTTCTCCAGCACGCCGGTGCCGGAATTGTTACCGGCGATAAGGAACATCTTGAGGGGAGGCATCTCGGGCTCCGGCGTATCGGATTTTTTCTTGCCCAGCGAGTCCCAACGGCTCTTCTCCTCCCGGTAAGCTTTATGCCTCTGCCGGTAGTTCGCCATCATCGCCTCATGTATCGGCTCGGCAAGCCGGCGTGTCCAAGCGAGGGCTCCCTTTCCCGAGGCGGGAGGGGCGACGATGAACGTTTGCAGGCAAGGGTAGTAGAATTTTCGCCCGTACGATATCCGGATCGATTTGTTGAGTGTCGCTCCCAACACGGTGATACCTCCCAGCAGGAGGATATCCTTTTGGGCGGGGGTATCGCCCCGGTCGATCATCCGCTTGAGGAAAGCGGGCCAAGGATACTCCGGAAAGGCGGGCGGGACATTTTTCACGGACTGTTCCTCGTGCGTACACGTGTGCGTGTGTGAAGGAGGCGTGAATGTTTGAAAGTTTGAAAGTTTCCCGGCCTCGGCCAAGGATTTGTCCAGCCTCACGCCGGCTAGGTCCGCCAAGTGGAATACGGATCCCAAGCCATTCCGTCCATTGCCTCCTTTGAGGGCATGGTCGTATAGCTTATCCGCCTCGGTAGAGACATATTTCTCCGACATCCGGCAGATACGATGGAAGAATGTCCGGCCGGCCTTTCCGCAATCGTTGGCGATGGCGAAGGCGATCGGCATATACTCTTGATAGGTGGGAGCGATGTTCGCCCCCTGTTTCTCGATGGCGGCAACGAGCCGCTCCAGATCTGATAATGGGTTCATGATGAATGAATAATGAATGGTGAATAATGATTTATAACTACCAACTGTCACTTGTCCTCTGTCAACAATTCCGGTCTCCTAGCCTCGCTGAGGGATCGTGGCAAAGGAAGCAAGCCCGTGAGAGGTCTGCGTTCGTGGCATCAGCTTTCAGCCCGTATTTCCACTCAAGGTATTCCCAAGCGAATCGTACCGCCTCGTCGAAAGACTCCTCTACGGTTTTCTTGATCGACAGGCGATAGGGTACGAGGAGCTTGATTCCCGTGGTACTGGGACTCACGAAGGAGAGATCGGGGCGTAGCCGCTCGTCGGCGAACAGCGTGTCCCTCCAACGGATCGCCTCTTCGGGTGAGGAGAGGTGATCGATGTCGATGACGAACTCGCCCGAGGGCACGAGCAAGTGATCTTCCTTGCGGTAGGAGAAGATACCGGCGGGCGTGACATAGGGTAGCAAACTCTGTTTCAGCCGCCTGAACCGTTTCTCGTCGCTCGATGCGGCACGTACCTGATCGGTACGCTCACGCAGCCACTCGCTGGTGGTGATATAGGCGTACAATTGACTGACACAGACGACCCCGTTCGGTACTTGATTGGTGATGGGGGCGTTGAAAAAGGAAAAGATAGACTCTTTCATGATCGGATAAAATAAATTGATTATTCGGTTACTGCCGGTAAAGGAACGCGTTCCTGCCCGTTCCCGGAATAGCGATGGACGGGACGGGTACGGAAACGGACGTATGGTGGATGAAATGAGGATAGAAATAAATATCCCCCGTGAAAAGGGTGATTATTGTTAACACTTAAATTAAAAACGGATATGACAGAAAATCAAGAGCGGGCGGAACAGGCACGTTCTGCCTTTACGGTCAATGGAGGTAACGTGCAGATCCTGCCCAATGCCACCATCGCTATCCAGAACATCCATTGGGGTGACGGGACGGTGACACGGACGGAACGTTGGATTACGCCCGCGGAATCGGGACTTCATGAGTCTCCGTCTCCTCCGATAAACTCTCCTGCCCCTCCAGTGACGGCTGAACCCTCCTCGTTGGCCTTGTTCATCCCGGACGAGGCGACCCGTCTTGTCTACGAGGCCCGCCTATGCGCCTGCCCGGACACGGTCACCCTTTGCCAGACGGTATTGACAGACCTTTACAACGAGATCCTAGCCGACTACTCGTCTCCCCTCAAGCTGGTCAAGAGCCGTGCCTTCATCAGCGCCCTCTTGCCTCACCTCACGTTCGTGAACGGGGCGAATGTACCGAGCATTCGGTATGGGATCAGGAAGTATGTGCTGGGGGAAGGGTGAGATAAAAAAGGTAAATTGTTGCAATATTTGACAACTATTGCGTAATTGGGTATTTGACGGAAAGTAGTGATGTAGATATTTATTACGAGGGTGAGACGCAAGGGCTTCTCTCTCTCCCATTTGAAAAGCGAATTGGAAGAATTGCTGGGAAGTCCGGTGGATATCATTCGTCTTAGAGACCGGATGAATAAGCTGCTTCGTAGACGTATCGAGAGGGAGGGAATCTCATTGTCCATCATTATTTTGATATTGACGTAAGTGTGATACTTTATAGCTTTCAAAATGAAGTCCCGGATTTGTACTTTACTATTTGTGTTATGCTGAATGATTTGTCTCAGTGACCTATATTTATAAATATAGCTTAAACTCATTTTTAATTTAGACACTCAACGTAATAGTACCACAGGTGTATTAGTGGGGGAGGAGTGTCTTGGTACTCATTTTTATGGCAACTACATTGGAGAATAATAAGCGGATTGCGAAAAATACTGTGTTCCTGTCGATTCGAATGTTAATGGTTTTGTTGGTGTCGCTTTATACTTCGCGTATTGTATTAGATGCGTTGGGTGTGGAGGATTTTGGCATTTATAACGTAGTTGGGGGGATAGTGAGTTTGTTTGCGTTTATGAATGGGGCTATGTCTAATGCGACACAACGTTATATCGCATTTGAATTAGGGAAGAGTAATCCGGATGTAAGACGTGTGTTTAGCTCCTGTATGATGTTGCATTTTTTTGTGGCGTTATTCATTTTTGTTTTCTCAGAAACTGTTGGGTTATATCTTTTGAATCATTATTTAACAATTCCGGATAATAAGTTGATAGCAGCGAATTGGGTGTATCAATTTTCGATAGTATCTTGTTTAGTGATGGTGGTAAATACGCCTTACAATGGAGCCATTGTAGCATATGAGCGAATGCAGGCTTTTGCCTATATCTCATTGATCGATGTGTGTTTACGTTTAGGTATAGCTTTTTTGGTTGTAGCTATACCATCCGATAGGCTGATTCTGTATGCCTTGTTTCTGTTTGTAGGTCAGTTTTTTGTACGGTTAAGCTACACTTTTTATTGTAGGAGGTACCTTTCGGATGTAAAGTTCTCATATTGTTGGGATCGCCTTTTATTTAAGGAGTTGTCAGGGTTTATGGGATGGACAATGTTTAATAATATGAGTGTTATCGCATGCACGCAAGGTATAAATGTAGTTTTGAATATCTTTTTTAATCCGATGGTGAATGCGGCGCGAGGTATAGCGGTTCAGGTAGAGCAGGCTGTAACAATGTTCTCTAAAAACTTCCAGATGGCTATTACGCCTCAGATTATTAAAAACTATTCAATGAACGAACGAGATCGCTTTGAAGAGCTGCTTTTCTCTGCGTCTCGATTATCTTATTTTTTTCTTTTATTTTTGGCTTTTCCGGTCTTGCTACATACAGATTTTATTTTAAATATATGGTTAAAAGAGGTACCCATTTACACGACTGATTTTGTCAGATTGATCCTGCTCGTATCGTTGGTCAACGTATTGGCAGAACCTTTGCTCGCTGCCGTATCTGCATATGGAAAGATAAAATATTTTCAATTGGTATCAGGTTTGTTGTTAATATCTATTTTACCTATATCTTCGTTGGGATTTCGATATATTGAATGCCCGTTATTAATATATGATGTATACCTATTCATTTCGATTGTTGTTTATGGTTATAAATTGTATTATACGAAAAAGTTTTTGGCAATCTCTTTACGTCAGTATACCAAACGAGTATTGTATAGGGTCCTTATTGTATCAATGCTTTGCGCTTTTTTTTATGAGTTTTATTTTAGCTATTTATCCTCTTTTAAGGAACGTTATTTTGTGCTTTGTTTTGTCATCTCAGGAGTCTACGTTGCCATATTGATAGGGCTTTTGGGTCTTACAGAAAATGAAAGGAAAAAGATGATATGTTATTTGCGAAAATGGATCAAAAAAGGTTTAAGGTTAGGCAATACATTAAGTTATATGGTCTATCTGGTACTCTTTTACGAATGTTTAAAAGTGTAATTTACCGATGTGTGGGGTTTAGATGGGAGAGGTGTTTTCTCATGTCCCGATCGCTTGATACGATATGTCCACCGTTGGTTCAGGCGGAATTAGAGGTACGTGAGTTAAGTTTAGTGGATTATGACAACGCATTATGGCAAGGTTACCTTACGGAAGAGAGGCGGAGGCTTTACGAAGAGCGGTTTAACGAAAAAAAGGCGAAAGCATATGGCGTGTTTGTCGATGGTACGTTGGCTTGTTCCGCTTGGATATTGTATGGAAAGGTGATTCTCACAGAGGAAAAAGTTTTAGTTGAAAATGACACATGTGCCTTATTACTCGATGACTATTGTTTTCCAGCTTTTAGAGGAAAAGGGTTTCATGGTTATTTGAATCAATGGCGGTTGAACGAGATGAAAATAAACGGAGCTCAAAAAGCATATGTGATCGTACTCTCTTATAATCGTCCGGCTATCAGGACGCAACGAAAATGTGGCATGGAGATAGAGAAAGTGTTCTATGCCTATACGTTTGGGAAAAAAGTGTTTATCAAAGGATACTAAAGAGATGAGTACGTTAAAATTTTTCTTGGTGTGTGTATATGTGCTTAGTCCATTCGTGGATATGTATAATGGGTATGTGCAACAATTTTTCGATTCACGCACTATAGTTCCGGTTATTTTTAAAATGATGATCATTTTGTTCTCATTTCGATACATATTGCGAACCAATAAGGCGACTATATTGCTCCGAGTTTTTTCCCCCCTATTGTTGTTTTGTTATCTTTACTGGGAGTCCTCTTGTTATGTGGATGATCTTATTGAGCTTTTGCGATATGCGAGTAAGTTTATTTATCCATATAGTATCCTTATCGTATTGTATGTGTTTAGGAGGCAATTGAATACAGACACGTTACTACATTATGTGTTAGCATATGGGCTGATTTGCGCTGTTTCAATTTTGCTATCAGATCTTCTTGGATTTAGTACGGATTCTTATGGTGAGGATTATGGCTACGGCGTAAAAGGATTATTTAACGCAGGTAACGATATAGGATTGTCTCTTATTCTATGCAATTGCGTATCAGCTTATTATATAGGTAAAGGAGGTGATGCTAAATATATTCTATTCAATGTGATCCTTTTAATAACTAGTTTCAGGATCGGATCTGTCGCAGGAATGATGGGAGCGGTTTCCGTGGTGTTGTTTTTAATTATGCAACCTTTTTTTGTGCGGAACAAATATTCTAAAAACTTTTATAGATATAAACATCTTTTGCTGTGGGCTGGCATACCATTGATCGTTTATTCGGTTTATTTGATCATGAATACGGATGCTTATACGTTAGAGAAATTCAATATAGAACGTTTGATATCTGGTGGGGCGAGAGCGGTTTTAGCGGAAGCCTTTTACGCCGTTTCCTCTGATTTTACGGTAGCAGATGGACTGTTTGGCATTGGTTCGAATGAACTGTTTGTAAGAATAGCCCATTATTTGGGTTTATATGGAACAGAACGAGCGTTGGAAGTGGACCATTTAGAGTTAATAGGTTCGTTTGGGTTTATCTTAGGTGGGCTATTGTTGTTATATCCCATCTTCTATTGGTTAAGGTATATAAATTATTATGTCAAGGAAAGGGATGGTTTATCGTTTTGGATGGCGATAGCATTTTCGTTATTTGTTTTTCATGGAATATTTGCGGGGCATGCCTTTACGTCTATCGTGGCGATGACGGTATTAGTCGCATTCATTTTTGTTGCGGATAAAATGTATTATAAAATAGATAGGGAAAGATGATAGTGACAAAGGATGTGTTTTATGACACATTAAAGAAGATGGATACATACATTCCTTTTGAGCAGTCGGAAGGTTGGTGTGAATTTAAGTCCTCGGATAAGTCAAGCATAGTTTATTTCGTGGATAATATCGATAATCCAATGCTGGCTTATTTCGGACGTGTTTATAATAAGCCATTTGTCGGTCGTATAGTGGATATTATTGGTGAGGTTTGGAAGCCAGGGATCAGCAAGCGTCAGGTCACGAAATTTTTTAAAGGTGTGATTCAAGACGCTAAAGCAAGTATGATTTGTTATAATAGTGTCAGTTTATATGACGTGAATAAGGAGATAGGTTTGCGTTGTGCGGGTTTTGTGAGACCGCTTGGTAATCGGGTTTGTCCACTCACGCAGTTGATTGGGTTACAGGAACCTCGGAATTTTGATAGCGATTGGCGAAGGAATTTGAAGAAAGCTGAGAAAAATGCCTTGACGTTCGATGTGGTGGAAAACCCGAGTGAGAAAGATGCCGTATGTTTTGTATGTTTGTTTGATGAGTTGAGGCAACGAAAACAGTTGGGCTTTTCGTTGGATAAAAATAAAGTTACCTCTCTATTACTGCAACCAGGATTTAAGATTTGTTACGCAAGACTCGGTGAACAGGTGCTTTGCGCACGTATTATATACATATGTAAAAAGCAAGCGGCGGACGTGTTTGCCGCTAACTCGTTTAACTCGATGAGGTATTCTGCTACGCATTTTATTATGGAGTCAATTTTTAATTGGTTAAAAAAAGAGGGCGTTGAACAATTCGATTTCTCTCGTATTTCGCCCAGCGCAAATGAAACCAATACTATTTATCAATTTAAGGATGCTGCCGGAGGTTGTCCGGCTCAATACTTAGGTGAATGGATATGGACGAGGAATAGTCTCGTCAAATTATTGTTTTGTGTTTATAATTTTTTGACTCAAAGACATTCTTATTGAAAGCATGAATAAAATACTAAAGAAATTAAGCTTGTTTCATTATAACATTGGCTTTTTTGACTATAATCCAGAAAAGCTGTCGCAAGGGGAATGTTCAGTGGCTTGGTTGAGACATCCATATAAGGATCGCTTTTTCGCAGATCCCTTTATCTTGTCGGTTGATGATGATGAGATAAAGGTGTTGGTGGAGGATTTTGAGTATCGTCGCTGGAAAGGCTGTATTTCATTGTTGGTGGTTGACAGAAAAGACTATCACTTAAAGCGGAAGAAAACGTTACTCGATTTAGATACGCATCTTTCGTTTCCCTTTATATTGCGAAAGCCGGAGGGAATTTATGTGATACCTGAAAACTCAGAAAGTGGACGACTGACAGCTTGGAAATATGACCTGAATACAGAGACGCTCTCGAAAATCTCGGTACTGACCGATATGGCAGTGATTGATCCGGTTGTCCGAAAGATAGGTGAACACTATTATTTATATGGTTCGATCAAGGGTAAAAACGAGAATGGTGCGCTTTATCAGTGGGAGTCTATGGAGGAACTTTCCGGGTATAGGCTGATGCGAGAGGAACCTGTCAAACAAGGAAAAGAGGACGCTCGGAGAGGAGGAAACTTTTTTATGATGGACGGACAATTGTATGCCGCTACGCAATGTTGCACGCATAGTTATGGAGAGGCGCTGACTATCTGTAAGGTAAATGTTATGGACAACACTCTGCTAGAAGAGACTCCTGTCGTGTCGCTCTATCCTCAAAAGCCTTATACGGAGGGACTTCATACACTTAATATAAGTGAAGGTTTGTGTGTGGTTGACGGGCTCACCTATCTGTTCCGGCCGGTTGAGAAGATAAAACGAATGTTGTGTTTTCGTGGAATAAATATATGAGGATTTTAATCAATGCTCCCTCTTTTAAACTTAGGGGAGAGTAGCTAATCATTACTTGGGTTTAAAGCCATTTTTGAATTAAAATACAGTATAACACGGTAGGTAAGAGAAGTGAGAAAAGCGGTAGCGGAACAAATTGGTTGCCATGGAATTTATTGAAATTTTTTCCGTTTAGTTTTGTTCAGGCCTGAAACTGTATTGCAGTATTCTTAATTGAGTATGGTATAATTAAAAATACATTTTTATGCTTGCTAAAGAAATAACAGATAGCATATTGACTATAGGGTGTGAATATCGTTCCCCAAAAGGAGGAGTAGCACAAGTGATAGATTCTTATTTTAAGCTTGTGTTTGCAACTTTTTTATTTTCTGCAAATTCAGCGGGTGAAAGTAAAATGTACAAATTTATTAAGTGTATTAACGCACTTATAGAGGTGTTCCTCCGTTTGACTATTCAACGGCGGATAAAGATTGTACATATTCATACAGCTTCATGGAACAGTTTTCGACGTTCCATACTCTTCATCCGATTGGCGAAAATGATGAGGAGGAAAGTTGTGGTTCATATTCATGGAGGTGGTTTCAAAGAGTATTATGCTTCAAATCCGGAATTCGTTCGGAAATACTTGCTTATGGCGAATTGTGTGATAGCTTTGAGTGAATCATGGAGAGAATTTTTTGTTAGTAAAGTAGGACTTAGTAACGTACAGATAGTTCATAATATTGTGCCGCCACCTCAAAAAGAAAGTATCGAAGTTGATGGTGTATTACATGGTTTGTTTTTAGGAAAGATATGTAAGGATAAAGGAATATATGATTTACTACGAGCGATAGAACTGGAAAGAGATAATTTGACTGAACGTTTCTTGCTTCATGTAGGTGGAGATGGTGAAGTGGATCAACTCCAACATTTCATTTTGGAGCATGGTTTGCAGGATGTGGTATGCTATGAGGGATGGGTGGATTTAAGTCGTAAATCGTATTTGCTAAATCTCTGTCGTCTGTATATATTACCTTCATATATAGAAGGTCTGCCTATTTCTATACTTGAAGCGATGTCTTATGGTGAGGCTATCCTCTCAACGCCTATAGGTGGAATACCAGAAGTTGTAACACCAGATATTGGCAAACTGGTTTCTCCGGGAGATGTGAGTGCGTTGGCTGTTCAACTTCGAGAGTTTTCATTTCATCCCGAAATGGTCTCAGTACTGGGAAGGCAAGCTGAAAAGAATATTACGCCCTATTTACCTGAAAGCGTGTCACGGGAGCTCCTTGAAGTCTATATGCCGTTGCTCTGAAAAGTTCTTAACAAAAAAAGTGAATATTGTTTCGGACCACACTTCAGTGAATTAAAAAAACATACAGAATCGATGAATTTAAGAAAGTATTTAAAGGAGAGTTGCAAATATATGCTTCGCAGCTATCCTATTATTCGCCCATATGTCAAAGAAGTAGAAGGCCTGTTTACCATGAGTCAAGAAGAATTGAACAAGCGTAACGAACAGCGCTTTTTGGAGATTTTTAGTAAGGCTTATGATAAATCACCGTTTTATCATAAATTATATACAGAAGCTGGAATAAAGAAAGAAGACATTACTTGTTTGGCTGATATAAAGAAATTACCCATTATTACCAAAGAAATGGTAAAGCAAAATAGGGAGGCAATGTTAACAGTTCCGAGATTTATGGTTCATGGGGGATGTACAAGTGGTACAACTGGTACGCCTCTCAAGGTATATAAAGATTGGAAAGCTATTTGGCGTTCGCAAGCATATCTATACGTGATGCGCAAAAAATGCGGATTCACCTATGGGCAATCATTTGTTTCGTTAAGAGGTAATTTGGATAAGAGAGATATGATGCTGAAAGTTCATATAAGTAATACAGTCTATTTTTCCAGTTATAATATTAATCCGGAAAAAGTGAATTTCTACCATGAACAGATTGTCAAGCAGAAACCTGTTGCTATTGAAGGTTATCCTAGTTCGCTCTATACTTTGGCTTTGATGCTTCGCAATGCGGGACTAGAACTATATATTCCTATCGCTTTCACTTCGAGCGAAACATTGCTTGACTATCAACGTGAACAAATTGAACAACAATTACATACTGAAATATTCGATCTATACGGAATGACAGAAGAAAGCATTTGTTTGCACGAAACACTTAACCACAAAGGCTATTACGAAGCTCCTGGATTTAGCATTAACGAATATTTGGAAGATGGGGAAATTTGTACCTCCCTTATTAATGATGCATTTCCTTTAATTCGTTATCGCTCAAATGATGTTATAGAATTGTATGAAGGAAACGAATTTGGAGAGAATGAGGTTTTGATACAACGTATTGAAGGACGTAAGGAAGATTATCTCATAGGAAAACACGGTGAAATTTGTCAGCGTTTAAATCAGATTGCAAAGAAAGCACATCATAGCAAAGCCATGCAGATGATTCAAGACAAAAGAGGACAAGTCTCTGTTTACATTGTTCCTGATGGAGAGTTTACCAAAAGTGATGAAATCCAATTTGTTCTTGCTTTTGAAGAGTTAGTTGGCGTAGGAGTACTTGATTATTCAATTTATTTGGTTTCTGATATAAAAGATCTTACGTATACAAAAAGAGGGAAATTTAAAATGGTAATAAATAATATAATAAACAAGAAACCATGAATTTGATTAATTTATATCGGATACAAAGTAGTTGTATCACATCCCATTGATGCCTAAGGTTATGCAGTTACTAATATTATTAGTACATAATAGTAAGCTGGTAGGTGATACAGTGATTGGTTAGAGAGCTTATTTCGTTTGCAAAGGTATTGCCACAGTGTTAGTTCCTAAAACAATGGTTGTGTGTGTTAGGATTGAGGTTTGCCACTGTGAGGTTATTCCCTTATAAGGCTGTTCCAAAGATCGGTAATCGTGTTCTGAGTGTGGTAATAGCTGGCCCAGTAATCATTGGTGATGATATGGTTATTGCTGCAAATTAATTTATTAATAAATGTTTAATATTAAGGGAGGTAGTCTCTGGTAGTCCTGTTAAAGTGATAGGCTGTACTAAAGATTTGAATTACGATTTATTTGCTAATGCAAATTATAAAGAAGGAACAATGCCTTATGTTGAAATGAAAAAAGAAATTAAATCAAGGATTGTTGATAATGATTAATGCTGTTTTCTTTTACCATATATCTATGGTATCTGCATTCATGTACCGTTTTTGCCAAAGTTGATTATGCTGATTATCTGTTTGCCGATAATAGATAATCATGTACGTATTCATAATGGAGCTATTGCGTTTGGCGGTAGTACGATTGGTGATAATGCTGAAATTGGAACTAATGCGGTTGTTGCAGGAATACCGGCTAAGATTATCAAAATAAGAGATGAAGAATCGAATAGTAGATAGTTTTAAATGCTTGAAGCATTATTGTGAATCAGAGCACTTCAAAGGTTGGGATCCATATGATGGATTGAATTCTAAGGTGTTTCAAGCTCTCCCTTTCTTGAAAAGAGCGGCTATTTGCCGATTGGTGGTAATTCAAGGTTTTAAGCGTTGTCCCATTAACTTGAGGCGTATAGCGCTTGTTCCGAAAGAGTATAATGCGAAAGGTATTGGCTTGTTCTTATCAGGTTATTGCAATTTGTATAAAACTGTGCAGAAACATCCGGAATGGGAATCTATATGGGGTACGGCTGAACAGGTGAAAGAACAGATCATTGCGCTGGCCGATTTATTGATATCCTTGCGCTCGAAAGGAAATTATAGTGGTGCTTGTTGGGGATATAACTTTGATTGGCAGGCACGGCGATTGTTTCTTTTCCCTAAGAGTACTCCAACTGTAGTGGCTACAAACTTTTGTGCTACAGCTTTGATGGAGGCTTATGAGATAACGGGAGATGAACGATATTTAAAGATTGCCTTGTCTGCTGCCGATTTCGTGATAAAGGATTTACATCGTACTCCTTATAAAGATGGATTTTTGTTTTCGTATAGTCCGCTGAAAGGTAATGATACGGTGTTCAATGCTTCTTTGTTGGGATCGAGATTGTTGAGTTATTGTTATCATTATACACGTAATAATACGTATCGTGATTTGGCTGGGCAAAGTATAAAAGCGTGTTGTGCCGGACAACGGCAGGATGGAGCATGGGTGTACGGAATGTTACCGGTTCAGAATTGGGTGGATAGTTTTCATACGGGTTATAATTTGGATGCGCTTATCGCTTATCAAGAATTGACCGGAGATAGGCAGTATAATACCTATATAGAAAAGGGATTTGATTACTATATCCGTCATTTTTTTGAGCCGGATGGAACTCCAAAGTATTTTGATGACAAAATGTATCCGATAGATATTCATTGTCCGGGACAGTTGTTTGTGACTTTAGCACGGTTACATAAATATGATGAATATGCGAGTCTAGCAGAAAGCGTGTTAAACTGGACTATTTTGAAGATGCAGGATAAGAAAGGATATTTTTATTATCAACTGAAACCCAGTTTCAGTTCCAAAATTTCATATATGCGATGGAGTAACGCTTTTATGTTTAATGCAATGTCACATTATTTGATGGAAAGTGAATGTATATGAAAAGGAGATTTTTTATTGCTGTAATAGACTACAAAAACCTTACCGATCGAATTTTTACAATCAAAAACATATATGGAAAGAGTTTCTTTGAACGGGGTGAAGGTATATCCTTTTACTTCGCATGAGGAATTGTTGGCTTTTGTGAGTCGACACAAGGGGATATTGGTGGCTATCAATGCGGAAAAGATTTTGCATGCTACGGATCAGACCCGTTCTATCATCAACCGAAATATAGGTTATTGTGATGGTTTCGGAGCGGTCATGGCGTTGAAAGAGAAAGGGCATAAGGAAGTGATCAAGATTCCGGGGTGCGAGTTGTGGTTGCGTATCATCAATATGACCTATCAACAAGGAAAGAGTTATTACTTGGTTGGTGGAAAACAAGAAGTAATCGAACGGACCGTAAAAAAGCTAAAAGAGGATTATCCCGGTATACGGATTGCCAACTTCCGAAATGGCTATATTAAAACAGAGGAAGAGCGAAAAAATTTATTGGAAGATATCGTGACAAAACGGCCGGATGTGGTTTTTGTGGCGATGGGCTCCCCAAAACAGGAATTGCTAATGGAAGAGATGGCCGAACGACATAAAGCTGTCTATCAAGGTCTAGGTGGTAGCTTTGATGTATATACCGGTAACGTGAAACGTGCCCCGCAATGGTGGGTACGACATAATTTGGAATGGGCCTATCGTTTGGTGAAGGAACCGGTTCGAATTAAAAGACAAATACATTTAGTGAGGTTCTTGCTTCGGGTGAAATTAGGACTGATTTAATTTATATCTCCGTTTTCTTATTCTAAATCAATATAACATAATAACATAATTTTTATGAAAGCATGTTTCATGGGTTTGGGCTATATTGGCCTGCCCACGGCTATTAT
>OAST01000333.1_pt1 | contig 16939 bp, 6 predicted proteins | sample 1475821 | NCBI WGS metagenome assembly OAST01 (sample SAMEA2579924, study PRJEB22360) | human gut metagenome | biome: human gut; feature: human-associated habitat; material: faeces | place: Denmark | collected 2008/2010 | reverse complement strand
GCGTCACTTCCGCGCCTCTCGGGTTTCTGCCGTTGGACGCTGGCCGTATTGGCATGTCTGTGGCTGGCATGGTGCTGCGCCATCGGGCCGCTGTACTGGTACAACGTGGGATTGGACGGCTTCGGCTGGGCCAACATGCTGATTCTGGCGCTTTCCTTCGCCGTGTTTTTCGCCATCGTCGTGGCACTGGTCAGATTCGGACGGGGCCAGCGCGTACTGCCGAGGTATTTCACACGACGGCATGAGCGGCTGCATGAAGAAGTCGAGGGCACGCCGACCACCATTCTCGGCATCGTGCTGAAGCATGTGCACGATGCCGCGCATAGCCGTCCGGGGCGTGCCGTGCATGCCGTGGTCATCTGGGTCGGACGCAAGCTGACGCGTTGCACCGACTGCTGGTGGAAGCTCATGCTGGTGTTCGTGATCGGCTGGCTGTGGATTCCGACCACATTGCTGGCTGCGTACGGTGCCGACATCCGTTCGCAGATCCGTGAGTTCAGCTGGGCCTGGAACCAGTGGACCGGGCTCAAACAGCCGTATATCGGTTTCTTCTCGTTCGTGCCGATGGACATCTATCCGACCGCGCACTACATGTGGCCTGCGAACCCGACCTATCTGACCGATCAGCACAATATCGTGCTGACGGTGTTCTACGGCGCCGTAGCCGCAATCTCACGCTATTTCACGGATTCCAATGATGCGGGCATCGTGACGCTGGCGGCGTTGCAGTGGCTGTTCGCCGCCTTCTGCTGCGCGGCCACCGCGAACCGTTTTTTCAACCTGCCTTGGCGCAGACTTGGCGTCGGTTCCTTCGATTTTTCCCATCCGGAACGTCATGACTGTTGGAATCAGCGTGATTTCATGCATCCGGAAGCCGGTGTGGTCGCGCGCCCCTCCCGTTTGCGCGCCGGTGCGAAGACGCGTTTCGTGATACTGCTGTTCTTCATGGTGTGCCCGTTGGCCGTGTTCGCCACGATCTCACTGACCAAGTCGCCACTGTTCGCCTTCGCGTTCGTATGGTGGTTCGGGGTGTGGTACGAACTGCATATGACACATATCAAGGCATTGCCGACCATCAACGGCAAGCCGACGCGACTGCGCAAGCGTTCCATGCTCGCATTCTTCATGTCGAGCGTGGTGATGCTGATCAGCGCGAAATACGCCTGGTACATCATCGTGCTGGCGTTGATCCTGGCGTTGCTGAACGACCGCAAGCGCTGGAAGACCTATGTGGTCACCCTGCTGCTGCCGACCGTGCTCATCCATGGCGGCATCGTATTCCTCGCGGATTCCGGTGCGATCATCAGCGGTGACCCCATCGAAAGCCGAGGCATTCAGCTGCAGCAGATCGCGCGCGTGGCGAAATACAATCCACAGGGCATTCCGGCGGACGCGGCCTCGAAGCTCGAGCCGATCTTCAACCTCGACCAAATGGCCGACGCATATTACCAGCAGGACGCCGACCCGGTGAAATCCTCCGGCATCCAATCCAAAAAGGTGAGCTACAAGTGGCGCACCGTCACCAAAGAGGACATGGAGAACTTCAACAAGGCGTGGCTGGAAATCGTCAAGGCGAATCCAGTGATTGCGCTGGACGCCTTCTTCGCCGAATGCTTCGGCTACTTCGATGTGACCGACCTGACATACGTCTCGATGGACTATTACGTGAACAACGATTATGTGCAGGAAGATAACGACTGGATTCACCTGTACAACCATGAGTGGCGCGACAAAGTGGCCGACTTCGCCAAACAGTGGGGGAAAATCCCGGTGTTCGGCTGGTTGGTGCATGGCAACCTGTATGTGACGCTCACGCTACTGATCGGTGCGGCCGAGGTGGTGCTGCGTCGCTGGCGTTCGTTGTCGTGGCATCTGCCGTTGCTACTGCTCATGGGCGTGATGATCACCGCGCCGGCGAATAATTTCGAGCGTCACATGCTGCCCGTCGCCTTCGTGTTCGGGTTCCTTTGCTTGCAGTTCTGGCGTGAGTCGCGCCGGCAACGGCATACGGCGATGCCGACCGGCTCCTGATGTCTCCTAAAGGGCTACCTGCCCGCCGTGTGAGCGCTTTCACGCGGTGAGGGCGTCGGAGGTTTGCCGCTGGGTGTGATAGCCGCTATTTTCCAACGGTCTGTTTTTGGGTTAGGTTTGAAGCCGTGCGAAGATGCTCACACGGCGGGCAGATAGCATGTCAGGGGGTATTGGATGGGATTGATGGATTCGGCGTTGACGATGCCGGGCACCTGTGTTGCGGCCGATTGCGTGTTGTCCTTGGATTCGGTGGGCTCTACCAACACCTACGCCGCCGATTTGGTGCGCTCCGGTGAACTGTACGGTGATGCTCGGCGTGGAGGTGAGATCGCCGTGGTGTGTGCCGATGCGCAGACCGCCGGCCGAGGTCGCCTCGACCACCGATGGACCAGTAGGCCGGGGGAGTCGTTCACCGTCAGTTTCGTGGTGAACGTGCCCGTGTCGATCGTGCGCGACGCATCGATCGGCGGTTGGTTGCAGATGATCGCCGGATTGGCCGTACTGGAGGCGATTCGCGGGGCTTGCCCGCACCGGAGCGCCGAGCCGCAGCTCAAATGGCCGAACGACATCGTTGTCGGCGGCAGGAAACTTGGGGGCATTCTCGCCGAAATGGTGCCGATTCCCGATTGCGGCGAACGTGTGGCGATCGTGTTCGGCGTTGGCCTGAACCTCAACGTTCCCGTCGACCGTTTGCCTACGGAGAACTCAATCTCCCTGCAGATGCTCGCAAGCGACCTGCCGGACCCAACCGCCTTGCGGGATGAATTGGCCGCCCGAATAGTGCGAGATCTCAGGTTGCGTCTAACCGATTTCGAGGCCGACCCTCAGCGCGAGGCCAAACGTTGCCTGGAAGCCATGAATGTGGTCTGTTGGACCTTGGGCAAGCCCTGTGAAGCGCATTTCACCGACGGTTCCGCCCTTCAAGGCCGGGCGATCGCCCTTAACCCTGATGCCTCCCTCACCATTCGGGATCGATTTGGGGCGCTTCACCGAGTCACCACCGCCGACGTGGGCGTACTCCAAAACCGGTGATTCGACGAACGGAAGGCGTATCATGCCCTCACGGTGAGGTGAAGGGCGGCATGCGTCAATGGGTGATGCGTTCCGGTCCCTACCGAAGCTTCGCCAATCCGGCAGCCACCGCCGAGGCGACGACGGCCTTGATGACGTCGCCGAACACGAAGCCCATGGAAGCGACGGCCACGACCGGCAGGGATACGCTCGTGACGGCGGACTGAATGATGAATCCGAAGAGATAGTCCACGGCGACGCAACCCACCAAGGCCGCGCCGCAATACCGTGCCGCGGTCAGCATGCCGCCTTTGGTCGAGTCGGTGCGCGCTTCGCCCTTGAGCAGAGAGGTGATGACGGCGGCGGGCAGGAATCCGAGCAGGAACCCGGCGCTCGGTCCGACCAGCGCCAGGGTGGAGGCGCCACCGGCGAATACCGGCAGTCCGAGGGCGCCGGCGGCCAGATACAGGGCGATGGCTGCGCCGGCCTGCCGCCAAGGCAGCATGAGGGCGGCGAGCATGATCACAAAGGTCTGCAGAGTGATGGGCACCGGGGTGCCGGGTACGGGAATTTCGCCGGCGGCGGAAGCGGCCCATAGCAGGAGCGCAAACAGCACCGGTTTGAATATGGAGCCGAATTTGCCGTTGGACAGCGATTTGATGGTAAGGATTGCGTGGTGCATGAAATCTCCTTGAAATAGCGACGAAAGGACGTGATTCGTCAACCGACGGGCTTAATCGTAGAAAAATGAAGTTACGACTACGTTTGTGGAGCCGTACAAAAAGACCGCGTCACTTTTGTGGAAAACGAGTGTTCGTGCAGCCGCAAAAGCGAGCAATGTTGACAACATGCCTAAAAACGTCAACACACTCTTGGTGGCCAATCGTGGTGAGATTGCGCTACGTGTAGTGCGCACCGCCCGCGAAATGGGGATTCCCACGGTGGCGGTGTATGCCGAACAGGACCGTCATGCGCAATATGTGCAGATGGCCGATGACGCGTATCTGCTGTCGGGCGACACCTACAAAGACACGTATCTCAACGAGGATCTGTTCATCGACATTCTGCACCGCAGCGGCGCCGATGCGGTGCATCCGGGTTATGGCTTCCTTTCCGAGGTGGCGAGTTTCGCGCAGAAGGTGATCGATGCCGGCGCGACATGGGTCGGCCCGAATCCGAAGGCGCTGGTCGATCTGGGAGACAAGATCACCGCACGGCGAGTGGCGACCTTCGCCAAGGTCCCGCCGGTGCCGGGCATCTCGCATTCGATTTCCGACATGCGCCTGCTGCTCGACTTCGCGCATACGCACGGCTATCCGCTGATGTTGAAGCGCACCGACGGCGGTGGCGGCCGCGGCATCACGCTGGTGCGCAACGACGATGAGCTTCGCGGATTCTACATGAATCATGATGCGCTGCAGGGCGGCGACCTGAACGAATACTTCGTGGAACGCTTCATCGACAAGGGCCGTCATGTGGAGACGCAGTGCGGCCGCGATACGCATGGCAACTTCACCGTGTATTCCACGCGCGACTGCTCCGTGCAACGCCGCAATCAAAAGCTGGTCGAAGAGGCCCCGGCGCCGTTCCTGCCCGACACCGTGATGGAACAGCTCGCCCGTTACTCCCGCAACCTGTTCGAAGCCGTGGGCTACGTGGGTCTGGGCACCTGCGAATTCATGGTGACCGAACAGGGCAAGGTGTACTTCCTGGAGGTCAATCCGCGTCTGCAAGTCGAACATACCGTCAGTGAGGAGGTATGCGGGCTTGACCTGGTGCGCGAGCAGCTGACGATTGCGAACGGCGGGGGACTGACGGGGGGGCATCCGATTCGAGGCCATAGCTTCGAGCTGCGCCTCACCTGCGAGGATCCGGCCAAGAACCTGACGCCGAGCTCCGGCACGCTCACCGCGTTGCGTTGGCCGTCCGGTCCGGGCATCCGCGTGGATTCCGGTGTGCTTGAAGGCGACACCATTTCGCCGAAGTTCGATTCGATGATGGGCAAGCTCGTCGTTACCGCCTCCGATCGGGCGAACGCCGTGGCCCGCGTGCGTCGTGCGTTGGAGGAGCTGAGCATCGAGGGCGTACCGACGCCGGTCAGCCTGTTCGAACGAATCTTCAACGATGATGAATTCACCGCCGAGCATGGTGCCGCGTATGACGTGAGCACGAAGTGGCTGGAACGTAAGTACCTCAATAAGGAGGCCGCCTCCTCGCACGGCGGTCAGCCGGCCTCGCTGAGCGGTGCCGCCGACGAAGGCAAGGATATCGAATCCAGCGAGACCTTCGTGATCGAAGTCAACAACCACAGGGTGTCGCTGACGGTACCGACCGACATCGTGGCGAACCTGACCGGTTCGGCCAAGGCCCGCGACGCCAAACGTGCCATCCAGCCGCTGCGTGGGCAGGGTCTGCATCACGTCAAACGGGGCCCGCAGGCCAGCGAAGGGCAGTCCGGCATCATTGCCTCGCCGATGCAGGCCGTGGTCACGCGCATCAACGTGGCCGAGGGGCAGGAGGTCGCCAAGGGCGATCTGCTGGTGGTGCTCGAATCCATGAAGATGGAGAACTACGTGTACGCGCCGGTCAAGGGCACGGTAACGAAGATCTTCGTCGGTCCGGCCAACGGCGTGGAGGCGGGGGAGACGCTGCTCACCATCAACGTGGCGGGTACAACCCCCGAATCCAAGGACGAGGAGGCCGAGCAATGACCGATATTCTCACCAGCCCGGCCGTGCAGGATGCCGTGGATCATGTCGAAGGCTCGCAGCCGATCCGTCCCGCGGTGTTGCGTGCCGCGCAGCTTGCGCACGAGGCGGAGGACCATGCCCGCGACCGTCAGCATGTCAAAGGCAAGCTGACCGCCCGCGAACGGCTCGATCTGCTGCTCGATCCCGGCACTTTCGAGGAAATCGGCAGATTCTGCGGCGGCGACATCAACGGAGGTCAGGCGGGTGCCGCCGTCATCACCGGCTTCGGCGAGATCCACGGCCGCAAAGTGGCCGTCTATGCGCAGGACTTCTCCGTCAAGGGCGGCACATTGGGCGTGGCCGAAGGTCGTAAGATCTGCCGGCTGATGGATCAGGCACTGAATCTCAAGGTGCCGATCATCGCATTGATCGATTCCGGCGGCGCGCGCATCCAGGAGGGCGTGGCCGCGCTCACGCAGTACGGTCACCTGTTCACGAAGACCTGCGAGGCAAGCGGATTCGTACCACAGCTTTCGCTGATTCTCGGTCCGTGCGCCGGTGGTGCCGTGTACTGCCCGGCGTTGACCGATCTGATCATCATGACTCGCGAGAACTCCAACATGTTCGTCACCGGTCCGGATGTGGTCAAGGCGGCCACCGGCGAGGTGATCAGCATGGAGGATCTGGGTGGCGGCCATGTGCACAACACCACCTCCGGCGTGGCCCACTATCTGGGCGAGGATGAGGCCGATGCAATCGACTATGCGCGCACGGTGCTCGCCTACCTGCCGTCGAACTCCGATCTCACGCCGCCGACCTACGCGTATGCGGCGACCAGGGCCGACCGGGACGTAGCCAGAAGGCTTGCCGACGTCGTACCGGAAAACGACCGGCAGCCCTACGACGTGCTCGATGTGATCCGTTGCGTCGTGGACTATGGCGAATTCGTGCAGGTGCATGAGCTGTTCGCCTGTTCCGCAGTGGTCGGCTTCGCCTGCATCGACGGGCATCCGGTGGGAATCGTGGCCAACCAGCCGAATGTCAATGCGGGCATCCTCGATGTGGACTCCTCCGAAAAGGTGGCGCGATTCGTGCGTCTATGCGATGCGTTCAACCTGCCGGTCATCACGTTCGTGGATACACCCGGCTACAAGCCGGGTGCGCAGCAGGAGCATGCAGGCATCATCCGCCGTGGTGCGAAAGTGATCTATGCCTACGCCAATGCGCAGGTGCCGCTCGTCACCGTGATTCTGCGCAAGGCCTTCGGCGGCGCCTACATCGTGATGGGTTCCAAGTCGATTGGCGCGGATCTCAACTATGCATGGCCGTCCAGCCAGATCGCAGTGCTCGGTGCCACCGGTGCGGTGAACATCATCCATCGCAAAGACCTGCAGAAAGCCAAGGATTCCGGCAAGGACGTGGAGGCGCTCAGGGCCAAATACACGGCCGAGTACGAACGCACCACCGTCAATGCGAACCTGTCGCTGGAAATGGGCGAGATCGACGCGATGATCGATCCCGAGCAGACCCGCGAAACCATCGTCGACGCGTTGCGACTGCTCGCCAGCAAGAAGCGCGCCCGCAAAACCACCAAGCATCACGGCAATCAGCCACTCTGACCCCTGTAACGCTGCCCCTGGTAGGGGAGCATCAACGAAGTTTTTGCAATAGAAGTAAGGAACATCATGAACGCCTTTTTTCTCGATCGACTGAACAGCGAGCCGCACGCGCTCGCCTTCGCCGGCCAGTCCACGCCGTGGCCCGTGGCGCTTGCCGACCAGAGCACCAATCCGGTGCTCGACGGTGAGCTGCACGCTCATGCCGCTGCGGCACAGGCCCTGCTCTACCCGGTGGCCGCGGACCTGCTGGCCACCACGGGACGTCCGGTCGACCTGTTCGGCTTCGAGGCGAATCCGGCCCGTCTTGGCGACGCCGCATCCGCGGCGGCCAGCGTTCCGGGCATTGCGCTCACCCAGTTGGGTGCGCTGATCGACGCCGCCGAACTCGGCTACAATCCGGCCAAGGCCAAGCCGATCGCCGTGCTTGGCCACTCTCAGGGCGTGCTTGCCGTACATATGGTTCAGGCCATCGAACAGGCCGGTTCCATCGCGGCGGCCACCGCGCAGATCGATGAGATTCTTGCGATCGCTACGCTGATCGGTGTTGCCGGCAGCTTGGCCGCCAGGCCCGCCAGTTGGGGCTTGCCGCCCGTCATGGCGAGGCGACTCCGATGCTGTCGGTCAAGGACATCACCCGTGCCCAAGTGGATGCGCTGATCGCACGTGTTTCCGGCGTGCACGGTCCGATCGCCGTGGCCGTGGCCAATTCCGCCACGCATTACGTACTGTCGGGCTATCCCGAAGATCTTGCCGCATTCGGCGTGGAGGTCGCCAAGGAGCATAGGCGTCAGGCCAAGCTGCGTGAGGAGAAGGTGCGCGGCGGCCGTGTGTTCGATCCGGTGCTCGAATATCTTGACGTGACCCTGCCATTCCACAGCCCGCTGATGGCCGAAGCTGTTTCACAGACTGTTTCATGGGCGCAATCCTGCGGCATTGATGCCGATCATGCCCGTGAGCTTGCCGCCGAGGTGCTGTTCAACCATGTGGATTGGGCCGCCCGTGTGAGCGCCCTGATGAAGTCCACCGATCCGAGTGCCTTGTGGGTACTGGACTTCGGTCCCGGCGCCACCGTGGGCAAACTGTTCTCCACCGTGGCCCAAGGTACGGGCGTCGGTGTGGTGGAAGCCTTCACCACGGCCGATCGCGGTGCGCTGTCCACCTTGGAGACCTCACCGGAACGCACCCAGAATTGGACCCGTTTTGCGCCGAGCGTCATCCATACCGCTGCCGGCGACAAGGTGCGTACCGCGTTCACCGAGCTCACCGGCAAGGCTCCGGTGTTGCTCGCTGGCATGACCCCGACCACCGTGGAACCGGAAATCGTCGCCGCTGCCGCCAACGCCGGCTACTGGGCGGAACTCGCAGGCGGCGGCCAGGTGACCGCCAGTGTGTTCGACCGCCATGTGGCCAAACTCGAGGAGGAGCTCGAGGAAGGTCGCACCGTCGAATTCAACGCCATGTTCATGGACCGCTATCTGTGGAACCTGCAGTTCGGTTCCCAGCGCATCGTGCCGAAGAAGCGTGCCAGCGGCACCCCCATCGACGGCGTGGTCATCTCCGCCGGCATTCCGGAATTCGATGAAGCCGTGGAACTCATCCACAGCCTCAATGCCGATGGCTTCCCGTATGTGAGCTTCAAGCCGGGCACCATCGACCAGATTCGTCAGGTCGTACGCATCGCCAAGGCCGTGGCCCCCACCAAGGTGCTGATCGAAGTCGAAGGCGGCTCCGCCGGCGGGCATCATTCCTGGGAGTCCCTTGACGATCTGCTGCTGAGCACCTATGCCGAAGTGCGTGAACAGTCCAATCTCGTGCTCGTGGCCGGTGGCGGCATCGGTACGCCGGAACGTGGCGCCGACTACATCACCGGTGAATGGTCCACCGAATACGGTCGTCCGCTCATGCCGGTGGACGGCGTGCTTGTCGGCACCGCCGTCATGACCGCCAAAGAGGCCCACACCAGTGCGGAAGTCAAGCGGATGCTCGTCAACACTCCGGGCATCGACGCCAAGGGAGCCGCCGGCGATCCGTTCGCCCCGCTGGGTGAGCAGTGGGTGCCGAGCGGCCAGGCCTTGGGCGGGGTGACCTCCGGACTGAGCCACCTGCATGCCGACATCTACGAGCTGGAGAACTCCTCCGCCCGCTGCGGCCGTCTGTTGGTGCGCGTCATGAAGCATCCCGAGGAGCTGGAAAGCCGTCGCGAAGAGATCATCGAAGCGCTGAACGCCACCGCCAAGCCGTATTTCGGTGATTTGAAAACCATGACCTACCTTCAGTGGGCCCAGCGTTTCGCCGACCTTTCCTTCCCATGGGCTGACGAGACCTACGCCGACCGTTTCCTGCACCTGCTGCAACGCATCGAAGCGCGCGTCACCGAGCAGGAAAGCGGTGAGTTCACGTCGCTGTTCGCCTCCCGCGCCGACGTGCAGGCCGATCCGCACGCCGCCATCGCCAAGCTGGGCGAAGCCTATCCGCAGGCCGATGAGCTGACCGTCACCCCGATGGACGAGGCCTGGTTCCCGACCTTGGTGCGCGAGTATCCCAAGCCCATGCCGTTCGTGCCGGTCATCGACAACGATCTGTTGCGCTGGTGGGGTCAGGACCAACTATGGCAGTCGGAGGACCCCCGCTACTCCGCCGATTCGGTGCGTATCATTCCGGGTCCGATCTCCGTTGCCGGCATCACCACCGTCGACGAGCCGGTGGCCGACATCCTCGGCCGGTTCGAATCGGCCATGGTGCAGCGTGTCGCCGCGCATGACGTTGCGAAAGACCTGAGTGCCTTCGCGCAGCTGGGTGCCGCGACTTGCGCCGAGGAGTTCATCCGCAAGTCGCCGAACATCTCCTGGGTCGGCCATCTTATGGCCAATCCGGCGTACGGCACCGATAACGGCGACGCCGATTATGAAATCCGTAAGGTCGGCACGAACGGCGACGTCGAACAGTACGATCTCGACATCCACCTCGACACCTACTGGGACAACGATCCGGACGGCGGCGCCTCCAAGCATGCCGTGCGTGACATCGTGATCCCGCTCAACGTCAACGGCACCGAAGCCGGTCTGTTCCCGGTCGTGGACCGCGACCGCCTGCCGGAACATGTGTATCGCATGCTCGCCGACACCGCAGGCATCGGCAACATCGCCATCACCGGCGACAAGCTCACCGCCATGCCGACGATCGAACGAATGGAAGACGCCGCCGACCGTCCGTTCGGCGAAGCGCACACGCAGTATACGTTGTCGGCCAACCTCGGCTTCGACCATGAAGCGGCCACCGGTGGTGCGCTGCCGAACGACCTTGTGCCGTCCCGCATCGCCCCCGATGCGCTTGTCGGGCCGGCATGGCCGGCCATCTATGCGGCCCTCGGTTCCGTATATGTCAAGGGCTTCCCGGTCATCGAAGGCCTGCTCAACGCCGTGCATCTCGACCATCTTGTGGAACTCGAGGTGAACGAGGACGAACTCCTCGAACACACCGGCGAAACGATCGCCCTCACCAGCTGGGCCGAAGACTACTTCGAGTCCGCTTCCGGACGTGTCGTGACCATCCACGTCACCCACACCGCCGAAGACGGCACCCTGCTGGCCAATGAAACCGAGCGTTTCGCCATCCGCGGCCGCGCATACTCCGACGCATTGCCGCCGGAAGCGCCGGATTACGGCGGGCTCGATGCCGAAATCGAAAGCACCCCGCGTCGTCTGCTACGCCGTGTCACGGTGACCGCCCCGCACGAGATGACCGCCTTCGCGCGCACCTCCGGCGACTTCAATCCGATTCACACCTCCCATCGCGGCGCCGCAGTCTCCGGCTTGACGGCCCCGCTGGTACACGGCATGTGGCTGTCCGCGACCGCGCAGTACGCGGTGCAGGCGCTCGACGACAAGGGCGCACATTATGAGATCGCCGGCTGGACCTACAACATGTACGGCATGGTGCAGCTTGACGACGAAGTGGAAATCTCCATTGAGCGTGTGGGTCGTGTGGCCCACTCAGGCATGGTGCTGGAAGTGACCAGCCGCATCGACGGCAACATCGTCTCCCGCGCGACCGCCATCGTGCGCGCGCCGAAGTCCGCCTTCGTCTACCCCGGTCAGGGCATCCAGAAGCAGGGCATGGTGCTCGATGAGCGTGCCAAATCCGCTGCCGCCCGCGACGTATGGGAGCGTGCGGACAAGCTCACCCGCAGCAGGCTCGGCTTCTCGATTCTCGCCGTCGTACGCGATAATCCGAAGGAGCTGACCGCCAACGGCGTAACCTACCGTCATCCGGAAGGTCTGCTCAACCTTACCCAGTTCACGCAGGTGGCGCTCGCCACCGTGGCCTTTGCCCAGACCGCGCGTCTGCGCGAAGCCGGTGCCGATATCTGGCCGGCCTATTTCGCCGGTCATTCGCTGGGCGAATACAATGCGCTGAGTTCCTTTGCGAACGTGATCCCGCTGGAAACCGTGCTTGAGCTCGTGTTCCACCGTGGTTCCACCATGCACCATCTCATTCCTCGCGATGAGAAGGGCCGTTCCAACTACCGCATGGGTGCGCTTCGCCCGAATCAGTTCGGCGTGGGCGACGACGGCGTGCGTGAGTACGTTGAGTCCATCGCGAAGGCCTCGGGTGAGTTCCTTGAGATCGTGAACTACAACCTTGCCGGACAGCAGTATGCCGTGGCCGGCACCATCGCGGGCTTGAAGGCGCTGCAGGCCGATGCCGCCCGCCGCGTCGCCGAATGTGGAGGCAAGCCGGCGTTCATGCTGGTGCCGGGCATCGACGTGCCGTTCCATTCCACGCTGTTGCGCAAGGGCGTGCCGGAATTCCGCGACAAGCTCGACGCATTGCTGCCGGCGCACATCGACTATCGCGGCCGCTTGGTCGGTCGCTATATCCCGAATCTGGTGGCTGCCCCGTTCGCGATGACGAAGGAATTCGCGGCCAGGATTCTCGAGGTTGTACCATCCGAACGGATCAAGGCCGCGCTCGACGATCCGCAGGTGTGGGATTCCTACGCCGAGGACGATCAGAAGCTCGGCCGACTGCTGCTCACCGAGCTGCTGTCGTGGCAGTTCGCTTCGCCGGTACGTTGGATCGAGACGCAGGCCCTGCTGTTCTCTTCCGTGGAGCAGGGCGGTTGCGGTATCGAGGAATATGTTGAGGTCGGTCTCGGCAATGCCCCGACGCTTGCCAATCTTGGTGCCAAGACCCTGCGACTGCCGCAGTTCTCGGGTCGTGACGTGACCGTCTATAACGTCGGTCGCGATGAGGGCCGCGTATACATGACCGATTCCGATTCGCTCGTTGCGCAGGATGATGCCGACGATTCCGCCGTTGCCGAGATGTCCACACAGACGGTCGTACAGACGGCCGCGCAGGCTGCCACTCAGGATGCTTCCCCGGCTCAGCCTGCCGCCGCACCTGCATCGGTTGCCGCCGCTCCGTCGGCTCCCGCCGGTGCCCCGTCCGGTGCGAACGTCGCCGACATGCCGTTCAAGGCGGCCGACGCCATCGCCATGTTGCTGGCCTATTCCGCCAAGGTGCGCCCGGACCAAATCGGCGATTCCGATACCACCGACACCCTGACCAATGGCGTTTCCTCTCGCCGTAACCAGTTGCTCATGGACATCAGCTCCGAACTGGGAGTGGCTTCGGTCGACGGTGCCGCCGAGGCGACCGTCAAGGCGCTGAGCGCTCTGGTGAACAAAGTGGCGCCGAACTATAAGGCTTTCGGGCCGGTACTTGCCGACATCGTACGCGACCGTGTCCGTGGCCTGTTCGGCGCGGCCGGTGTGAAGCTCGGTCAGATCACCAAGCGTGTGACCGACACCTGGCAACTCGGCGAAGGATGGGCCAGCCATGTGGTGGCCGCTCTCGTGCTCGAGACCCGCGAGGGTGCCAGTTCGCGCGGCGGGGATCTTGCCTCGCTGACGGCCGGCCACCGGCGCTCAGCGGGGGGTTTTCTGCCCGCGCGGCCGCCCGCCGCGGCTTCCAATGCCGCCGAGGCCAATGCGCTGATCGATGCGGCCGTGCAGAAGGTCGCCTCCGACAGGGGTGTGGCTGTGTCCATGCCGAGCGCCGGTGGTGCGTCCGGTGGCGCAGTGGTCGATTCCGCGGCTCTGGACGCATTCGCGGCCAAGGTGACCGGTGCCGACGGCGTGCTCGCCTCCACCGCCAGATTCGTGTTGGACCAGCTGGGTGTTGCCGCGCCGGTGGCCGACGAACCAGCTGATGAGGGTTCGGCCGTGGTCGCCGCCGTCGAAGCCGAGCTTGGCTCCGACTGGCCGAAGCAGGTCGAACCACGGTTCGATGCCCGCAAGGCCATACTGTTCGATGACCGTTGGGCCTCCGCACGTGAGGACCTCGCCCGTGCCTACTACGACAACGACGCTTCCATTCTGGACGGCGGTTTCGTCGGGCTTGGCAAGGCCATTGCCGCCGAAGCCGATTGGTATGCGGACAGGATCGCGTCCGAGGGGGAGACCACGCGGTCCGCCCTCGCCACGGCCTTCCGGCATGTGGCCATCGAAGCGCTCAACGGTATCTCCGATGACGCTTCCGCCAGCAGGTTCGCAGGCGATGTCGCCGTCGTGACCGGTGTGGCTCCGAACTCCATCGCCGCTCAGGTCGTCAACGGCCTGCTTGCCGGTGGCGCGACCGTCGTCGCCACTTCGCACAGTTTCAAGCCGAGCGTGAAGGCGTGGGCCAAGCAGACCTATCGTGAACATGCCGCAGGCGACGCCAGGCTGTGGCTGGTGCCGGCGACCCTCTCCAGCTACCGCGATGTGGACGCGCTCGTGCAGTGGGTCGGCAACGTGCAGAAGAAGACTTCCGGCGCAACCACCACCATCCTCAAGCCTGCCTACGAGCCGAGCCTGTTCTTCCCGTTCGCCGCGCCGCCGGTGCATGGCACTTTGGCTGACTCCGGCGAGTTGTTCGAATCCCAGGCCCGCCTCATGCTGTGGGGCGTGGAACGTGCGATTGCCGGTCTTGCCAAGATCGGCGCCGACACCGACGTGCAGCACAAGCTGCATGTGATTCTGCCGGGTTCGCCGAACCGTGGCATCTTCGGCGGCGACGGCGCGTACGGTGAGGTGAAGAGTTCGTTCGATGCGATCGTGAACCGTGCCCGTGCCGAAAAGGCGTGGTCCGGCCGGGTCACATTCGCCCATCCGAAGATCGGTTGGGTACGCGGCACCGGTCTGATGGGTGGCAATGATCCGTTGGTCGCAGTGGTGGAACGTCACGGTCTGAAGACCTATTCGACCGCCGAGATCGCGGTGAAACTGCTCGATCTGGCCACTCGCGAATCTCGTGAGGAAGCCGTCAGGGCTCCGCTCGACGTGGATCTGACCGGCGGCCTGGGTGCCGAACCGATCGACATCAGGGCGCTTCGTGCCGAAGCCATGGCCGATGCCGAGGCCAAGGCCGCCGAGCAGATCGGATCGCAGGATGCAGACGGTTCCACGCCTGAGGGAGCCATGCTGATCAAGGCGCTGCCTTCCCCGCGTGCCCCGCGCCAGGCGGCGGTCGATCTGAAGGATTGGCAGAACGTCACCGCACGTCCGGAAGACGAAATCGTCATCGTTTCCGTGGGTGAACTGGGCCCGTGGGGCTCCGGCCGCACCCGCTTCGAAGCCGAACTCGGCATCCATGCCGACGGGCGGGTCGATCTGTCCGCGGGAGCGGTGCTCGAACTCGCTTGGAACATGGGTCTGCTGACCTGGAACGACAGTCCGAAACCAGGTTGGTACGATGCCGACGGCAACCTGGTTCCCGAAGAGGACATCGCCGAACGCTACCACGACGAAGTCGTGGCCCGTTCCGGCATCCGTCCGTTCGACGAAGGCATGGGCGGCGATTATCAGGGCGGTACCGACGAGGAGGAGGCCGAAGTCTTCCTCGATCACGATGTGACCTTCGCAGTGCCGACCCGCCAGATCGCCGAAGAGTACGTCAAGCTCGACGAAGCCCACGCTTCCATCGCAGCCGATGCCGAGTCGGGCGAATGGAACGTGACCCGTCATGCCGGCTCCATGATTCGCGTGCCGCGGCGCGCAGCCATGACCCGTACGGTCGGCGGCCAGTTCCCGAAGGGCTTCGATCCGGTCAAGTGGGGCATTCCGGCCTCCATGGTCGGCGACGTCGACAAGATCGCCCTGTGGAACATCGTCACCACCGTCGACGCCTACCTGTCCGCCGGCTTCACGCCGACGGAGATTCTCGAAGCCGTACACCCGTCCATGGTGGCCTCCACGCAGGGTACCGGGTTCGGCGGCATGGCCTCCATGAGGAAGCTCTATCTGGATCGTTTCCTCAACCATGAGATTCCGACCGACATCCTGCAGGAAGCCCTGCCGAACGTCGTTGCGGCACACGTGATGCAGTCCTACATCGGTGGCTACGGCAATATGATCCAGCCGGTCTCCGCCTGCGCCACCGCTGCCGTCTCCTTGGAGGAGGGCGCCGACAAGATCGCCCTCGGCAAGGCCGACTTCGTGGTCACCGGCGCAATCGACGACATCGGTGTGGAATCCGTGATTGGATTCGGCAACATGAACGCCACCGCCAATTCAGAGGAAATGTACGCCAAGGGCATCGACGCGCGCTTCTTCTCGCGCGCCAACGACCGTCGTCGCGGCGGCTTCGTGGAATCTCAAGGCGGCGGCACCATCCTGCTGACCCGTGGCGACGTCGCGTTGAAGCTGGGCCTGCCGGTCGCCGGCGTAATCGGATTCGTGCACTCCTATGCGGACGGCGCGCACACGTCCATCCCGGCTCCGGGACTGGGAGCGCTTGCTGCCGGCATGGGTGGCAAGGATTCCAAGCTGGTGCACGATTTGGCCAGACTCGGCGTGACCCCGGACGACATCGCCGTGGTCTCCAAGCATGACACGTCCACCAACGCCAACGATCCGAACGAGTCCGAGCTGCATAACACACTGGCTCATGCCATCGGCCGTACGGACGGCAATCCGTTGTTCGTGATTTCGCAGAAGTCGCTCACCGGCCATGCCAAGGGCGGTGCCTGCATCTTCCAGGTCAACGGGCTGACGCAGCTGTTCAAGTCCGGCGTGGTTCCGGCGAATGCGGCGCTCGACTGCGTCGATCCGAAGCTCGAGCGCGACGATCACATGGTCTGGCTGAGGGAACCATTGAAGATCGGTGCCGTCAAGGCGGGTCTCGCCACTTCGCTGGGCTTCGGCCACGTGTCCGGCTTCGCCGCAATCGTGAATCCGGGCGCCTTCGAAGCCTCCGTGGCGTACACCGCAGGTCGTGAGGCCCTGAAGACATGGCGTGAGCGCGCCAACGCACGTCTGGCCGCCGGAACAGCTGCGGCGGGGGCGCCCCACCCCCCGTCGGCCCGCCGGTCAGCGCCGCCTCGAGGAAGGCATGATGGGTCGTGCCGCGCTCTATGAGCCGATCGACAACCGTCGCTTCCATGAGGACGGCCGCGGTTACGACGCCCACGAGGTCGAAAAGGCCATGCTTCTCGACCCGAACGCCCGTCTGGGAGCATCCGGCTACTTCGAGGCGTGAAGGTCGGGCTGGCTTGCACAGGCAGGCCAGCCGTCCTGTCGAAATGATTGACGAAAGCCGCCG
>OAST01000326.1_pt1 | contig 17503 bp, 7 predicted proteins | sample 1475821 | NCBI WGS metagenome assembly OAST01 (sample SAMEA2579924, study PRJEB22360) | human gut metagenome | biome: human gut; feature: human-associated habitat; material: faeces | place: Denmark | collected 2008/2010 | reverse complement strand
CCGTAGCCATGACTAAAACAGGGCTTGATAAACGTATCGCGCTGGTGATCCTTTCCAAGCTGGGCGCAAAATCGAACCGCGTCGTTATCGGCGTCATCCTCTGCGGCTTTATCCTCAGCTTTTTTGTGCCCAGTACTACGGCGCGCGTAGCCTGCCTCGTACCGATCGTTATGGGTATGATCAAAGCGTTTGACGTACCGCTGAAAAGTAAATTCGCAGGTATGCTGATGATTACTGTAGCTCAGGTCGACAGCGTCTGGAACGTCGGCATCAAAACCGCCGCCGCGCAGAATATGGTGGCCGTAAACTTTATCAGCAGCCAGCTGGGAGTCGATATTTCCTGGCTAGACTGGTTTGTCGCCGCAGCTCCGTTCTCACTGCTGATGTCCATTTGCCTGTATAAGCTGATGATGCACCTGATGCCGCCGGAAATCGACGAAATCAAAGGCGGTAAAGAAACAGTTGCCAGGCTGCTGAAAGAAATGGGTAAGGTCAGTGTCGATGAAATGAAGCTGCTGGTTATCTCCATCTTCCTGCTGATCTTCTGGACTACCGAAAAGAAACTGCACCCGATCGACACATCGACAACGACGATGGTCGCCGTTACCTTGCTGCTGCTGCCCAAGATCGGCGTTATGAGCTGGAACGACGTTGTTCATAAAGTAAACTGGGGCACAGTACTTTTATTTGGCGTCGGTATTTCACTGGGCACTGCCTTGCTTTCTACTAAAGCCGCTACCTGGATGGCCAATGAGATCGTAGTTGGCTTCGGGCTCGAAAACTCGACCACGATCATGGTCCTGGCGATCATGTCCCTGTTCCTCATAGTTATCCATATGGGCTTTGCCAGTGCGACAGGCCTTGCTGCAGCGATCATACCTATCATCATTTCCGTCCTGCAGCATCTTAAGACCCCTGGCGTCAACATCGTCGGTATGACGATGATCCTGCAATATGTCGTCAGCTTCGGTTTTATACTGCCGGTCAACGCGCCGCAGAATATGATCGCCTACGGCACCGACACCTTTGAGGTACATGACTTTGTCAGGGCAGGTATCCCGCTTACGATCATTGCTTTTGCGCTGATCATGATTCTGGGCGCAACCTACTGGAAATGGCTGGGACTGGTCTAAGATACAGTTGTTTTGCAGATTATAAAGATAAAAAACATATGTAAATAAAGTAAACGGTACTCTTTTCAGAGTACCGTTTTTTTGCTGACTCTCGCATAGAGCAGCACTTGTTTGCCGTATATGCTTCTGATAAATAAAGTACAGGGATACCTGCTTTTGCCAAAGTGCGAAAACAAACTGTTAGAAAAAGATTATTGATTAATTAAAGTAATTTTAATTAAAATTTTATCGTTTGCTTGTGTGTTCATTCGAGCCTAGAATAGTGACTATGTTAGATGCTTCTAACAGCATTATATATTTGGAGATGGATCAAGATGAGAACACAAAGCAATTATATGGGAAAAGCAAAGCTGCAGAAAAAAGTTTTAACAACTATTATGACAGGATTTTTATTTGCCGGTATCAGCAACACAGCGCTGGCAGACAATGTTTCTGTGCCGGACAGTAAAAACGACGGGCAGACCATTGGCGCAGGCAATACAGCCGCAGGCGATGGCTGGAGCGTAGAAGTAGGCAGTGACAATAATAAATCAGTATACAGCGTCGGCGATAAAAACGCCATCAGCCTGCGCGATAATGCTACTATTCATATCAAAAAAAACGCCGTTGTCACCAACGCAGCCAACAGGAACATCGGCAATTTTGGCACCGGCGCCAATACTATCGAAGTCCGTTCCGGTTCTAAGATCACTGTTGACGGTACAGTACAAAAGTATGGCCAGCAGAATATGGGCGAAGCGATCAACGTGCATGGCGGCGGCAATAAGATCGTTGTCAACGGTTCAGTCATTGCTGAAAAAAGCGCGGCTATCTGGTTTCAGGACTGGACAGGCACCGGCAACGACAGCAGGAACAGCGTCATCAATAATGGCCTGATCCAGCGCACAGACGGCGGCAACGTCATCGGCACTTCCGGCGGTAACGGCATCGACTTTACCAACAACGGTACCGTCAACGGCAGCCTGTTTTTTGCCAAAGGCGATGATAACCTGACTTTTATGCCCGGCTCCAATGTTACAGGCAATATTGATGGCGGCGGCGGTAAAAATAAGCTTAACTTAGATGGCGGTAATGATAAAGTAGGGGGAACACTGAACGGAGCTATTAAAAATTTTACGAGCCTGACTAAAAAAGGTACCGGCCTGTGGGAGATAACCGGCCCAATGCAGGGCTTTGACACAGTAGACGTACAGCAGGGCACACTTGGTTTAAGCGGCAACAATGACGGCTTCACAGGCAAGATCACAGTCAGGAAGGACGCCTCTTTAAGCGCCAAAGCTGAAAGCCTGCCGGTCAATCATCCGGTCAACGGCAATGTGGGGAATATCGACCTGACCAACGGCGGGACGCTGATTTTTGAACAGGATGATAATGGCAGCTATCAGGGGCAGATAATCGGCGACGGCTCGGTGATAAAAACAGGCAGCGGCATCGTGGCATTGCGGCCGGATGCCGGCGCCAATACCTACAGCGGTGTCACTACCATTGATGGAGGCGGGCTGGCGATTTCCTCGCAGGACGCCTTGGGCACTAACAGCGATTTGACCATCAATAACGGCAACCTGACCGCAGAAGCCGATCTGACTATCGATAAACGAATCAATCTTGCCTCGGCAGAAGCTAACAAAACGGCGGTCATTGACACCAACGGACATAATGTGACTGCGGCAGGCGTGCTGAACGGCGTCGTTGACAGCGGTACTTTTATTAAAATCGGCGCCGGTACGCTGACTGCGGCCAATAACGACAACAGCTTTGCCGGAAACGTCGAAGTTGCCGGGGGAGCGCTGCAGATAGACGGCAGCGGCAGCAAAAACTTTACCGGCAAGATACGCGTACTGCACGAGGCCTTTCTGCAGGGCTCCGGAAAAGTAGCCGGCGACGTAGTCAACGCAGGCTGGCTGGCGGCGGGCAGCTATAACGATAAGTTCGGCCCCTTTACCGTTGGCGGCAACTATACAGGCCAGCCAGGCGGCAAGCTCAGTATCTATTCCGTTCTGGGCGGCGATGCTTCGCCTACAAGCAAGCTGGTAGTCGAAGGCGATACCGAAGGCTCACCTACCAATATCAGGGTCATCAATCAAAACGGCAGCGGCGGCTATACCGATAAAGGGATCCTTATTGTCGACGTCCAGGGCAAGTCTGACCCCAACGCCTTCACACTGGCCTATGACTATAAGCAGCCGGACGGTACCGCTGCTGTCGCCGCCGGCAAATACCTCTATCACCTGCAATATAATCAGGAAGACGGCGACTGGTATTTAAAAACACTGCTGAACAAAGACGACACACCCGTCGTCAACCCTTCCGTACCCCTTTATGAAGCCTATCCGGAGATCATGCTGGGCTATATGAAAGTCAATACCCTGGAAGAACGTGTCGGCAACCGTAAGTGGCATATCATAGAGGACGGCGAACCGCAGCAGCATTTGCAGTATCAGGAAGGCACCTGGTTCAAGACCGAAGGACTGAGCGGTAAATATAAAGCCGACCGCAGCACCGCTGCCCCGGACAGCAGCTATGATGTCGATTCGTGGAAAATGCAGATGGGCTACGACAAAATAATCTCACGTCAGGATGCGGCAACAACAGTTGTCGGCGGTTTGAACCTGCAAATGGGGCAGGCACGGGCCAGGATCAAATCAGCAGTGGGTAACGGCAAAATCAAAAGCGACGGCAAAGGCCTGGGCGGTACTATGACCTGGTATAAAGACAACGGCGTTTACGTCGATACACAGGCGCAGGCCGTCTGGTTCGACAGCGATATCTCCTCCAGCTCCTCGGCTGCAGCGCAGCAGATCGAAGGCAACAAAGGCTTTGGTTACGGTCTGAGCGTGGAAACAGGCAAACGGATCGCCCTGAAACGCCCGCATTGGTCATGGACACCGCAAATGCAGCTTGCTTACAGCAATGTTGATTTCGATTCCTTCAGCGACGTCAACGGACTGGCAGTAAAACGCGGCAGCGCCGACAGCCTGCAGGGACGGTTTGGCGCAGCACTGAACTATGAAAAAAGCTATAAAAACGAAAATGACGAAAATTACCGCAGTGTAAAAGCCTATGGACTGCTCAATGTATATCATGAATTTCACGACGGTACTAACGTTTTGATCGCCGGCGACAACTTTGCCAGCAAAAATGACCCTACCTGGCTGGGACTGGCAGTAGGAGGCACTTATAACTATGGCAGAAATTCGCAGTACTCTCTGTATGGCGAGCTGGGCATCAGCACCAGCGCCAAAAACTTCGGCGACAGCCATGTACTTCGTGGTGAAGTCGGTTTCAGATATCGTTTTTAAATATAACTGCCTGCTGAAAACAGGCAAAAATAAAAGACGCAGCTATAAAAGCTGCGTCTTTTTATGTTATGCACCGTTAAGCTGGCACAATGACATCACAATCAAATGTCGATCCCCAAAGCCTCTTTTACGAGCAGGCCGATAACAAAGGAGAAAGCGGCAACGCTAAGGCTGATAAGCGCCATCTCCCAGAAACGCTTTTTAAAATCCAGGTCCTTGGCGACCGAAATATAATAAGTAAACACCAGGATTATCAGCACCACAGTCACCAGCATCGTGCCCAAAGCGTGCAGATAATGCTCGTCATCAAAAACAAGATAGGGCAGTACCAGCAGCGCCACGGTAATGCAGTAAGCAATGCCGGTATAAACGCAGGACTTAAAAGCATCCTCGCGTCCTTCGCTGCGGGCCGAAAGAAATTCAGACGAAGCCATCGACAAAGTTGCCGAAACCCCGGTGATCAGCCCCGATAACGCGATCAGCTTGGTATTCTGCAGCGCTAAAGTCAGGCCTGCCAAAGTACCAGTCAGCTCGACCAGAGCATCGTTCAGCCCCAATACCATCGAGCCCACATACTGCAGGCGTTCTTCATCCAAGATCGCCAGCAGCTTCTGCTCGTGCCGCTCTTCGTCCTCGGCTATCTTCTGTGCCTGCGGTATCTCGGCGGCAATATCCTCATAATTATAGGCGGCATCGCCCTCATTGCCCTCCATCAGCTTTAGGGCAAAGGTATAACCAAAGATCACCGACAGAAAAGTATACCACCAGACCTTCCATTGTATGGGCTGCACCTTTTCTTTAGTAAAAGTCTCCCAGATCTGGTAGTGGCGGTGCTCCTCATTGGCTATTTTCAGCAGCGTCGCCTTGTTCTCCGGGTTTTTTACAAAGCCTGCGACCTTGGTATAAATATGGTACTCCGTCAGCTCGTTCTGCTGCATTTGCAGCACCCGTTTTTTGATCTCCGGGCTCAAAGGTTTTATCTCAGGCATCCTAATCAACTCCGTATAAATTTATTCATTGAATAACATTATACTGCAATCAGCTGCAGTTGACAAAGTAGGCGGACGATTTGCAGATAAAAAATCTAAATATATTAATAAAAACACCTGCAGAAGCTTAAAAGCTGTGCCGGATGTAAGCTGACACCGCCAAAACGGCAGCCAACAAGATCCTTACCAGCAGTGCCATTGTCAAAGAACAGAAAAAGAACTTACTGTGAACTGATCGCAGGTTATGTAGCGACAGCCATAATCATGTCTGGTCAGCAAAAGGATAAGAAAAAATAAAAGTAAACCTATTTAGTATAACTTAATTACAGCATCTAGTATTTTTATGTCTTTTCCAAACGTTTTTAGGTTGGGCGAATGTTGGAGCGGTCAATGCAAACTAAAGGCAAAACAGCACTAAAATAGCGGTTCGCTTTTGCGGACCTTTTTTAGTGCTGTTTTTGCCGGGATTTGCCTGTGAGTTTTGCAAAAACTGCCAGCCTCGGAAAGGGTAAAAAAACAGAAACTTAAAAAATTTTCTGAAAAAAATTTTGCCGCTTGTCTAACCTTTGAAACCAAGCCGTCGAGCCGCTTTCAAAGCGGTGAGGAGGCGCCATTTGTATCGCGGCGCAGAAGTAAATTGTGAAAAGTATCCCTTTCGCGTCTTGTGGGGGGGTACAACAGTGCTATAATAATACAATATATAACTAAAACAAATAATATTAACTAAAAACATCAAAAATATAACTTATATTATGACTAATATTTACAAAATATCAAAAATTTTAAAGCAGGAGGCGGATCATGTATTCAGAAATCAACTTTACAAAAGTTGGCATCAATATCAAAATGTTTCGTGCTGCCAGGCATATTACGCAAATGGAGCTGGCCAGACTGCTTGGTATCAGTCAGACGCATCTCAGTAATATCGAAAAAGGGCGCGTACAGATCAGCCTGCGCTTGCTGGTGAAAATGGCTAACATTTTTAACTGCAGGCTGGATGATTTTTTTGGTATGTCCGAATGTTTGAGTGAACCGGAATATGAGTCGTCATTCAGTGAAGAAGATATGGCTCTGATAATGAAATTACTGCAGATGATGAGAAAAAAGAAATAACTGTTGTTGAAAGGAACTGGTGATGGAGATGCAGAGAAGACATTTAGAAAGAGCAGTACTGTTAAGTTTACTGCTAGCGAATGTTTGTAGAACAGGGGGGGCCACTGAGTATAATACACAAATCACCGGCAATGAAAGCGGTTATGAAAGTATAAAAGTCATCGATAGCGTCAGTGGGGATGTGACTTATACTTTTGCAGGTGAAAACACGCTTAAAGGCAATATTTCAGAACTGCCTTTTAGACCGATTCTCGTAACAGATAAAAATGTGACAATCGATATCGGCGATAAGCTGACGACTATAGGTGAAGAAAAGGGCGCTGTCATGTATGCAAGTGAAGGTGGGATAATGGCGTATTCGTCATATGCCAACCTTACTTTTACAGGCGGAGAGCTGAATATAAAAGACCTTACTGCCGGAACGAACGGTGCTTATTTGGTCAAAGCAACTGAAGGTGGCAGCATTATTTTTGACAATACAGTGGTTGATATCGGTGCTGGTAATAATACTACTAGCAGTATTGGTCTGCAAAGTGCAGGCCAGGGCAGTAAGATCAGTTTCGGAAAAAATGTTGAGCAGCTTACTATAAAATCAGCTACTGGAATTGTGGTTGAAGGGGGTGGTAGCCTGGAGTTTAATAGTGTTGATGGCATTATCAATATTGGACGTGATGAAGGTTCTAAAAAGGGTCATGACGGAATACGCGTGGGGACATTCTCGGGTGGCGGTGGTGGTAATATCACTTTGGCAGGCAAAGAGACCAATATCAAAGTTGGTTCTGATGATGGCACTTTGATGGGTAATGCTGTTTCGATAAGGGCATATAGCGATACAGATAATAGTATTTTGAATTTCAATGCTGCAAAGACTACTTTGCAGGCCAGTGCTTTTGGAGTAATTGTAGAGAAAGGACCTAGTGTTAGCCAGTATACTGGTGAGACAGCGGTAAATTTTGCCGGTGAAACAGTGATTAAGGCTATTAACAATTGTACCAGCGATAGCTTGGGAGCTAAGGCTCTAGCTTCATATCAAATAAAATCTACTATAAATTTTGCCGAACATGTAAGTTTATGGGCGGAAACTGCAAAAATAGGCGGTGACCGATATGCTTTCGGAGCGCAGATCGAAAAAGGATCGATACTGAAGGCGCTGGCTGGCATGGAGGTTACAGCTAAAGCTAATGATTCTAAAGCTGTTGGATTGGGAGCATATGGTACTGGCAGCCTGATTGACATAACAGGAGATACTGTTATCAGCTCTGAAAGTATCAGCGGGAAGGGTACAGGTATTCAAGGATGGGTTGGCAGCAGGGTTGGTCTGGACGGTGCCTTGAATGTTACTGCTAAAAGCGGCAGCGGCGATGTTACAGGCTTATGGAGCTGGGATCACAGTCAGATTAATGTCGGTGGTGATGCGGTAATCGGTGCTGTTTCCGATTCAGGAGCTGCTACAGGTATCAACAGCAACGATAGTGGCAGTAGTGGCAGTGGTGATGCTTCGCTGACACAGATTAATGGTAAGGCTGTAATTAGCGCATCTGGCAGTGGCGCAACTATGGGTATTTTTGCTTACGATAATGGCGCTGTTGTTATCGACGGCGGGGCCGATCTTGTTGCTGCTAGCAGTAATAATAAGGCGACGGGAATTAATTCTACCAGCGGCGGTACGGTAAAGATAGAGGGCATAACTAATCTGACAGCGCAAAGTGCGACAAATAATGCTATAGGAATTGATGGCACAGTAGAGCTGGACAGCGCCGGGATTTTTGTAGAAGCAGCGGGTGAAGGCACAGGTATTCAAAATTGGAGCGGGGCTAAGGTAATCTTTAACGATGACGCCCAGATCATTATTGATGCCGCTGGCAATAATGCTAAAGGTATTTATGGCTGGAACGGCAGTCTAGTAAATTTTGCCGGCGATGCTGCGATCAAGATCGGCGGCGTAGAAGGCAGTGATAAGGAGGCTTACTATGTACGCGCTATCACTGCCATGACTAACAGTACAGTCAATGTGGGCGGTGACGCTATATTCGAGCTTGAGGGTAGTGATACGATCGGCCTTGATCTGAGCGATAATAGCGCAGTCAATGTGGACGGTAATGTTGTTACTTCTGCTAAAGCTACAACAGGCAGTGTTAAAGGTATTGGAGCTGCGAACAGCAGTGTTACAATCGGCGGCGACTGTCTTCTGCAGGGGCAGGCGTATTCCGACACAGTCAAGGGTATAGATGTGAATAATGGCAGTGTGAAGATAGCCGGTATTGCCAATATTATTGCCAGCAGCAGCGGCAGTTATGGCAATGGTATCAATACGCAGCAAAGTACGGTTAAGCTGGGTTCGGCCAATATAAAAGTCGGCAGCGAGTCAACAACTTCCAGTGATAATAGCTTGGGTATCTACAGTTATTGGGATACGACTGTTACTGTTGACGGTGATGCCCTGCTTGAAGTGACTGCTGATAAAAATAACGTGCTGGGATTGGCCGGTTATTGGAACAGTACTACTGCTATCGGTAAATCAGCCCAGATCACAGTCAGCAGTAAGCAGGGTACTGCGACAGGTATCAAGGGCGAAAGCAGTATGACAACTGCTATAGATGGTAATGCCGTGATAACGGCGACTGGTGCAGGTGTGGCAACAGGAGTTGTGACGGATTCTACAAGTAATTTTACTGTTGGCAGAGACGCTGTGATAACGGCACAAAGCACTGACGGTGCTGAGGCTTTTGGTATTGATGGCGGTGCTGCTATAACGGGATCGGCTAAGGTCACAGTCAGCAGCCTTGGCGGTAAGGCCGAGAATAATAAGGAACTATGGCATATCAATGGGATCAAAAACTGGAACAGTGGTACAACTACTAAAATCAGCGGCGATACGGTGATCGATGTTACTGCCGATATCAGCAGCGCCAAAGGTGTGTACCTTTGGAATGGAAGCAAAGCCGAGATTGGCGGCAACGCTGTAGTCACAGTAAAAAATGCTGCCGGCAGTATCATAGCGCATGGCTTGAATGCTGACGCTGATTGCAGTATCACAGTCGGCAAGGCAGCGCAGATCAACGTTGAGGCAGGCAGTAATAATATCAAGGGTATTTACAGCCATGAAAATGGTGGCAGTGTAACTGTTGGTGAAAGTGCTTATATCAATGTTGGCGGTACTAAAAACGCTGCAGGCCAGGTAACGGCAGAAGCTAATTATGCCCGCGGCATTACTGGTGAAAGCGGCGGCAATGTGATGATCGGCGGAGATGCATTTGTGAGCGTCAGTGGCATCAGTGCCAGAGGTATAGAAGCATTCAGGAATAAAAAAAGTAATGCCAGCGTACCTGATGCTAAGGTTGCGATAGCAGGAAATTATGGCGCATTGGTAAGAGCTTCTGCAGGTGAAGCTTTTGGGATAGTGACTGATAATGGCGGTAATGTAAGCATCGGCGGTAATGCTGCTATTACAGTTATCAGTACTGAAGGCGATGCGACTGGCTTGGGTAATTATCATTATGATACTGCGGACGGAAGGAGTGCCGGACGAACAGAGATCAATGGTGCAGCGCATGTTAATGTCGCCAGCACTGGCAATGGTGGAGTTTGGGGTATTTATAACTACAACGGTGCCGTTACGGAGATTGGCAGTACTGCGGACGAACTTACTGTAATTACAGTAAGCGGCAACAGGGGCAGTGAGATGAAAGGCATCGAAGCAATGCTAAACAGCAGTGTCACTGTACATGGTGCAGCTTTGATAGACGTATGCGGAGACCAAAGTACGGAAGTAGTCGGAGTTATTGCAGGCAGATCTGGAGATACGCAAGGTAAACACAGTGCAGTTGCCTTTGGCGATACGGCTTATATCAAAATAGGCCATAACGACACTGCTTTCGGGAAAGCACGGGCAGATGGCGAAAGTTTCGGCGTTGTGGCACGTAGCAGTAGTACGGTTGATTTTAACGGCGATGCTGTTATTGACACAAGTGGAACTGTGTCAGGCGGTAATGTTTACGGCGCTTATGCCCAGTCTGGCGGCAGTATTGATTTTAAAAAGGGGTTAGTTTTAGACAATCAGGGTAAAAAACACAGTCTGTATGTGTCTGGGACTGACAGCAATATTAATGTCAACAGCGGCGGAAGCGGCGATGTGTATTTGAAGGGCGATATTACGGCGATCAATGAAGGTACACTGCAGCTGGATCTGGCTAGTGAGAGGTCGTATTTTGCCGGAGCGGCGACAACAGAGACTAATGGTAAGCTGCACATGAAGCTGCGTCATGGCGCGTTATGGGATCTGACTGCTGACAGTAAGTTGAGTAGTCTGGTATTTGAAGACGGGGCTATGCTGGATATGGCACAGGCAGCCGGTTATCAGAACCTGCGGACGGATAGTTTTACGGGTAGCGGTGCTACATTTGTTTTGGGAACAGATATTCATTCTGATCAAAGTGACAAAGTGTATATTACAGGTAGTACTCCAACTGGTACTGTTCATCACAATATCCAGATCAAAGATACAGGCCGTAATATCGGTGAGAATCTGCATCTGCTGCTGGTGGATGATGCCAGCGGTAATTATACATTTACGGCACAGGATGCTTATGGCGGCGGTATTTATAATTATAAAGCCGAGTTTTCGAATGAGGTGAACGGCGGTATTAAATGGTATCTGGAAAGTCTGAAGGCAAGTGATGTTACGCAGGATGTTAAAGCACTGGGGAAGGTCGGGGCTGGTATTTATTCGCTTGTTGTTACCGGCAACGACAGTCTGCGAAGTCGTTTGGGTGAACTGCGTGAAGATGTCGATGCAGGAGTATGGGCACGTGTGTATGGCGGGCGTCTGAAAGGTGATAGTTTTACTGAAAATTATCAAACTTATCAACTTGGTTATGATATGCCTTTTAGTTCTGAAGAAGGCGCTACCGCTGATTGGATTGGCGGAGCGGTAGTGGAATACAGTAAGGGGAATATCGGGTATGGTGTTGGCAGTGGTGAAAATAAGATGTCGGCACTGGCACTGTATGCTGCCAGACATACAAAAAGCGGCGATAACGTGGATATAATTTTGAAACATGGCTGGGTCAAGGGCGATATTGAAACCTACGGTATCGGAGCTGATGACAGTGATTATGATACAAATTCTACATCGCTGAGTGTGGAATATAATAAACGGCTGGCGCAAAAAAACAATACCTTTATTGAGCCGCAACTGCAGTTGACTTTGACACATATTAACGGTAATGAGTTTACTACCCGGCGGGACATTAAAGTCAGCAGTGATGGTATCGACAGTGCGATTGGACGGCTGGGATTGGCGTTTGGCAGGCAGTATCGTCTGGGACAGATTTATTTTAAGGCATCTGCATTGCACGAGTTTGGCGGAAGCGGCAATGTACAAATGACCAGTTTGGGCGAAAGCTACAGCGAGAGCATAAATTACGGCGGTACCTGGTGTGAACTGGCTTTGGGTGGAAATGTGCAGCTTGCAGAAAACAATAATTTGTATTTTGATGTTACCCGCTCGTTCGGCGGCGATTTTCAGAAGCAGTGGCAGGTAAATGCAGGGCTGCGCTGGAGTTTTTAAGTGAGGCAGTGCAGCACAGTAAATAAGCGTGACGGAGAAATTATCTAAAAACAATAATAGATCAGGAGAGTGATGTTAATGATAAATAAAAAACATTTGGAAAAGGCAATACTTTTGAGTTTACTGCTGACGAATGTTTGTAGATTAGGGGGGGGCCACGGAGTATAATAGCCCAGATCAGAATCATGGGGATTTAAGGGCATCAGGTACTGTTTATGACGGCATGATAACAGGAGCCTCTTCGGATGACAGTACTTTTTCCAGTATCAAAACAACTGACGACGGTAAGGTTATCTATAGCTTTGCGGATGGCGATTCGGTAAACAATACGACCGCTTCGTGGGTGGCTACAACACATTCCAATTTTGAAAATCTGCGGCCTGCGATCAGGACAGCGTCCGACAGCGATGTTGTGATCAATGCCGGAGACAGTTTAAGTATGTCGGGAACGACTATGGGTTACGGCGTGGTTATGGTTGGCGCTGACGGTGCCGGTGAGCTGATTTTTAACGGCGGCAAGATCACTATTGATAATAAATATGTTGAAAGAGATGGGTATGCCGGTGGTTCAGTAATACAATTGAAAGAGGGAAAAATAACTTTTAATAATACTGAAACTGAGCTGGGATGTGGTGGTAATGCAAGTGAAAATGGCATTTTGCTCAGCGGTGGTACTGAAATAGTTTTTTCAGAACAGGCTGAAAAACTGACGATTACAGCGGTAAATGGTATTGTTATTGAAGACAAAGTCGGCGGGAGTTTTGCCTTTAACGGTGCGGCGGGCGAGGTAACGATTAACGCTTCGGAAACAGGCATTAGTTTTGAGAAAGGAGGAGATGTGGTCTTTAAAGGTACCAGAACAGTTATCAACGCCGGTGAGGCAGCAGTAGAATTTTATAAGAATTCAAGTGGCAGCAGTGCAGATATCAAAGAAAATGTAACTTTTGGCGCTGCTGAAACAGTGCTGAATGGTCGCAACGGTTTATATGTTAGTTCTTTTAATGACAGTGCTGATAAAAGTGTTGTTTTTGAAGGAACTGTGGTTATTAATGCTAAAAATGCTGACGGCAGCAGTAGTGCAGTAGGGATGCTTAATATGGCAGATAATGAAACTGATATTACATTTAAAGGTAATGCCGAGCTTACAGCTGATGGGGCTACGACGGCTGAGGGGATTAAGCTTGGTAGCAGTACTAATGTTGGAAAAGTGTCTAATGATTCACTTGTGGCAGAACAGGATCTGAAGGTTTCTGCTGTTGCTGGTACGGGTGCGAGCCAGGGAATTTTACTTGCTACTGGTGCAGCTGTCCAGGTTAATGGCAGCTCCGAGATTTCTGCAGTAAGTACTAATAGTTCTGCTATAGGGGTTAGAACTTATAATCAAGGCGGCTCGGTCGAGCTTGGTTTGGCGTCATTAGCTGATACTGATGTGGAAACTTTTGCAAATATTACTGCTGCAAGTACAAATTCGTGGAGTGCCGGCGTCTATCTTGATGATACGAGCAGTTTAAAAATCGGTGGTAAAGCCATCGTTACAGCCAAAGCCGCTAATGATGATGCATGGGGATTGAATATTGTCGGCGGCAGTGAGTCGGTTTTTGCTGATGATACAGCTATTGGCGTTGAGGCCGGTGGTATAGGTTATGGCGTATATGCGGCGACTGACAGTACAATTACTTTCGGCGAGTCTCCTCTGACCAGAGCAGTTGGGGAGGAAAATGTTACGCAGGTCACTGTCCAAAGTGCAGGTGGCAAAGCTTACGGAATTTATAGTAATGATGGCAGTGTCAAGGCTGGTGGACAGTTAGTTGTTGACACTAAAAGTAATGGGTATGGTGCATACGGTATTTATGGTGCTAATACTGGCAGTGTTAGTGTCAGCGAGCAGGCGTTTATTGCAGCAGCATCGGAAAATGCTAATGCTTATGGAGTTTATACTACCAAAGAAGGTACAGTAGATTTTGATGGTGATACAACGATTATTGTTTCCGGTGACAGCGGTGCTGACAGGGCGGTTACGACACAGCTGGGAGGAGAAGTCAATTTTAATAAGGGTGTACGGATCGTTTCTGAAGACTATAGTCTGTATGCTACTACAAATAGTGCTGGTGGTAAACAAAGCGCGATCAATATCAATCAAAACGGTGGCAGCGATGTATTTATTACCGGTGATGTGATTGCCGCTAACAATGCCGCTATTAATATGAGACTGGATACGGCAGGTTCTTATTTTGCCGGTGTGGCTACCGCTGTAAGCGGTAGCAGTGGTAATAATGGTATTGTAAATCTTCATCTTGCCAATCAGGCTCGCTGGGATATGGCGGGCAGCAGCAGTGTATCGGATGTGCAGAATACTGGAGGCAGTGTCATTGATATGAGTGCTGCAACTGGCTATCAGAAGCTTACAACAGGTACATTTTCCGGTAATGGCGGTGTGTTGATCATGGATACGGATCTGGACAGTGGTGAGAGCGACAAGCTGATCATTACAGATAATAGTTCGACTGGTGGTACGCAGAAAATACTGGTCAAAGATTTGTATAATGGCGCGAAACAAAATACCCCGGTGCTACTGGTAAGCGATGCTGCAGGAACGTTGAAGTTTGAGGCGCAGGATGCTTACAACGGCGGTTTATATAATTACAAAGCTGACGTTGCTTCCAAAGCGGAAGGTGGCGCAGTGAACTGGTATTTGGAGGGTTTGCAACAGGAGAAGAGTGCTGATACTGTAGCTTTACTGCAGACTGTTGATGCCGTTTATGCAGGATGGATTTTGAATAATGATGATCTGCACAGCCGTCTGGGCGAGTTAAAGGATGGCGCCGGGCAGGGTTTATGGGCCAGGGTGAACGGCGGCAAAATAAAAGGTAATGGTTTTAAGAATAATTATCAAACTTATCAGTTAGGTTATGATGCTGCATTCGCTGATGGCGATGGCGACTTGAGCGACAAATGGCTTGGTGGCGCAGCTATAGAGTATATTTTAGGAAATACTGGTTATGCGGCCGGCAGCGGTGAAAATAATATGTTGATTGGCGCTTTATATGCCACCAGACATAGCTCTGACGGCAGTAATTTTGATATCGTGTTGAAGCATGGACAGATCAAAGGGGATAGTACGACGCATGGTATCAATTCGGATGAGGCTGACTATAAAACACTGGCCACTTCGCTGAGCCTGGAGTATGGCAAAAGGTTTGCTCAAAAACGGGGAGTTTTTGTAGAACCCCAGTTGCAGCTGACTTTGGGACATATTGGCAGCGATAGTTATACAACTAAAAACGGCACTGGCGTTTATACAGATGCGCTTGACAGTGCCGTAGGACGGTTGGGTGTCGCTGTAGGCAGGGAGTTTGACCGGGGAAATGTTTATTTTAAGGCTTCGGCATTGCATGAGTTTGGCGGCAGCGGCGGCGTAACGATGCTGGCGGCTAATGGTGAAAGCTTGCGGGAAGAAAAAAATTACAGCGGCACCTGGTGTGAACTGGCTTTAGGCGGCAATATGCAACTTGCAAAAAACAATAATTTGTATTTTGATGTGACCCGCTCGTTCGGCGGCGACTTTCAGAAGCAGTGGCAGGTAAATGCAGGAGTAAGGTTTGAATTTTGATTTGTGATACTGAAAGTTTTGGTAAGTTGATTTTTCGACAAAGTGCGGCAACCCTCCGCTTTGTTTGAAAATATTCCCCAATAAAGCCTGACTGACAACAGTCAGGCTTTATTAATTGCCAGCAGATGTATTTGGTGTGTAAAGGGTTTTGGACGATGTTTTTGCTATGAAAAAACAGAAAACGGCTTGACGATAATTTTCAGAAAACTTATAATAGATACAGAATATATTATTAGATAATGATTATTGAAAAATGGAGGTTGAGGAGAAATGGCAAAATATAAATGCAGTGTCTGCGGTTATATTTATGACGAAGAAAAAGAGGGGAAGCCACTGCTTGACAGTAAATGCCCGGTCTGTGGAATGACGATGGTATTGATGGAGGAAAACGACAGCGAAGCTGCTGCTTCTACTGCTCTGGAAGCCGCTGCAGCTCCGGAGGAGCTGGCTTATGATCCGGCATACGCCCGTTGTGACGCCAGTTGCCGTCATATGGACGATATCCATGAAATGGCTGTAACAGGTAAGTCGATCATCGGTGCTATGGGTACGCCGATGCCGATGCCTGGCTGGGACGATATCCTGCTGCTGGGCAATCAGCTGAATCCGCCGCCGCTCAATGATCATGACGCGGTCGATACGACGACTGTGATTGGTAAAAATGCCAAAAAGCCGTTGATTTTGACTAATCCGATTTTTGTTTCACATATGTCTTTCGGAGCTTTGTCAAAAGAGACTAAAGTGGCTTTAGCCAAGGGCAGCGCTTTAGCAGGTGCGGCGATGTGCAGTGGTGAAGGCGGTATTCTGCCGGAAGAAATGGCAGCGGCGCATAAATATATTTTTGAATATATCCCCAATTTATACAGTGTGACCCGGGAAAATCTGCGTAATGCCGATGCGATCGAGATCAAGATCGGCCAGGGTACGAAGCCCGGTATGGGCGGGCATCTTCCCGGCAGCAAAGTGACACCGGAAATCGCGGCGATCAGGAATAAACCTTTGGGTGAAGATGTTATCAGCCCGTCCAAGTTTCCTGAGATCAATACGAAAGAGGATTTGAAAGCATTGGTGACGAAGCTGCGCGAGGAATCTGACGGCAGGCCTATAGGTATCAAGATCGCAGCCGGTAAGCTGGAACGTGATTTGGAGTTTTGCGTTTTTGCAGAGCCTGATTTTATTACGATCGACGGACGCGGCGGTGCTACAGGCGCCAGCCCGAAGCTGGTTCGTGATGCGACCAGTGTTCCGACCGTTTATGCTTTGTATCGTGCCCGCAAGTATCTTGATGCTGTGGGAGCTAATGATATTGCGCTGGTAATCACCGGCGGGCTGCGGGTATCGTCTGATTTCGCCAAGGCTTTGGCTATGGGTGCGGATGCTGTGGCAGTAGCATCGGCTGCTTTGATTGCGGCAGCCTGCCAGCAGTATCGTATCTGTGGTACGGGTAAATGTCCTGTAGGTATCGCTACGCAGGATCAGGAGTTGCGATCCAGATTTAAGATCGAAGCATCGGCACAAAGGGTAGCAAACTTTTTGAACTGTTCCCTGGCAGAGCTGAAAACATATGCCCGCATCACTGGTCATAAGAATCTGCATGATTTGAATGCAGGTGATTTGTGTACGATCAATCGTGAGATTTCTGATTATACTAATATTCCTCATGCCTGATATTTAAGAAAATTATGAAAGAACCCCGTATGCTTTTGCATACAGGGTTCTTTTTTTATATAAGGTGGTATCAGGAGTGAATAAAATTGGCTGGATATGATGAGATCATGTCGTCAGTGTTG
>OAST01000322.1_pt1 | contig 17969 bp, 15 predicted proteins | sample 1475821 | NCBI WGS metagenome assembly OAST01 (sample SAMEA2579924, study PRJEB22360) | human gut metagenome | biome: human gut; feature: human-associated habitat; material: faeces | place: Denmark | collected 2008/2010 | reverse complement strand
CCTGCGCAGGCTGCCGGCGGCTCTGGGCAAACCGCGTTCGGAACGTATGCTGGAAGGTGCGTTCAACGCAATCTCCCGCGAGGAAGGCAACGAGGTCGGTTACGACACCATCATCGCATCCGGCGCGCATGCTCCGATTCTGCATTGGATGCGTAACACCGGTACCGTCGCATCCGGCGAGCTGCTGCTGATCGATGCCGGCGTGGAAGTCAACAGCCTGTATACCGCCGACATCACCCGTACGTTCCCGACCAATGGTAGGTTCACCGACTTTCAGAAGAGGCTGTATCAGGCCGTGCTGGACTCCCAGCAGGCCGGTTTCGAGGCAGCCAAGCCAGGTGCCACGTATTCCGACATCCATCATGCCTGCATGCGTGTGATCGCCGAACGCCTGCACGAATGGGGCATTCTGCCGGTCGACGTGGAGGAGTCGCTCTCCCCCGCCGGTCAGCAGCACCGTCGTTGGCTCGCCTGCGGCGTGGCGCATCATCTCGGCCTTGACGTGCATGATTGCGCGCAAGCCCGTTACGAGTCATATCAGGGTGCCGAAATCCGTCCGGGCATGATCTTCACGATTGAGCCTGGCCTGTATTTCCGTGAGGATGACTTGCTGATTCCGCCGGAGTATCGCGGCATCGGCATCCGCATCGAGGATGACGTGCTCATGACCGAGAATGGTCCCGAATGGATCTCCGCAGGCATACCGAAGCAGATCGATGACGTCGAGGCCTGGATGGCCGACATGGCGCAATAGTCTTCCACCGTACTCCCCGACGGGGAGGAAAGGAACGTGATATGGCAACCCCTGAATTCGTGTTGAAACTCCGCAGGAAGATCGGCCACGATCTGCTATGGCTGATGGGCGTGTCCGGCTACGTCGAGGACGAACGGGGCCGCGTACTGCTGGGCCGACGTTCCGACACTGGCGAATGGGCCATGGTGTACGGCATCAACGAGCCCGGCGAGGAGCCGGCCGACACCGTGGCCCGCGAAGTCAAGGAGGAGACCGGCGTGGACGTGATCGTCACCGATCTGGTGTCGGTGAAATCATCTCGCCGCATACTCACCTACGCGAATGGCGACAACACCATGTACATGGATCACCTGTTCATCTGCAGGCCCGATCCGGCCGGTAACACGGAACCGTACGTCGGTGATGAGGAGAGCCTCAACGTGGGCTGGTTCTTCCCCGATGAGCTACCCGGGCCATTGGCCGCCACCACGGTTGAACGCATGGGGTATGTGCGTGAATATCTGAGGAACAAGGCCGGTGGCGACGCCCACGCGCAGTTCTGCTTCAACGGCGAGATCCACTGAAGTTCCCGCCAACGTAAGACGGCGATGCCTGCGACAATCGGTCCGTCGCAGGCATCGCCGTCTATGCTCCTAAATCCCTCATCCCTACTGTTGGGCCGTGAGCAACTCGTGCAGATGCTCACGATGCCCGCGTTGTTCACGCGGATCCGGCACCGGCAACGAGGCCAGCAGCTTCTGCGTGTACGGATTTTGCGGATGTTGCATGATCTGGTCGGCATCGCCATGTTCGACGATCTTGCCCTTGTGCATCACCATGATGCGATCGGCAAGCATATCTACCACCGCAAGATCGTGAGTGATGAACAGGCAGGCGAAACCGATTTCGACCTGTAGTTTCTTGAACAGTTCCAACACCTTCGCCTGCACCGACACATCCAATGCGGAGGTCGGCTCGTCGGCGATGAGCAGGCTCGGCTTCAACGCGAGCGCACGCGCCAGGGAGGCGCGTTGACGCTGGCCGCCGGACAGCTCATGGGGGAAGCGGTTCATGTATGCGCGTGGCAGCTGGACCATTTCCAGCAGATCGCCCACATAATGCCGTGCGTCAGCCACGGAGGAGTATTTCCCGTGCACGATCAGCGGTTCGGCCACGTTCTCCGCGATGGTCATCAGCGGGTTGAACGAGCTGCCGGGATCCTGGAACACGAAGCCGATGTCGGCGCGCTTGGGCTTGAAGTCACGTTCCTTCACGCCGTTCATTTCGATGCCGAGCACGTTGAGTGAACCGCCGGAAACCTTCTGCAGGCCTGCGATGGCACGGCCCGTGGTGGATTTGCCGGAACCGGATTCGCCTACCAGTCCCAGCACCTCGGAACGGTGGATGGTGAAGTCGATGCCATCCACGGCCTTGAAATCGGGCTGCATGAGATGGCCCGGATACGTGATGGTCAGCCCCTTGGCCTCGACCGCGACCGGCTGTTCACGCCAATCCTTTTCACGCTCGATGACCTTGCCATTGCCGTCACGCACGATGAGCTTCTGCCCGATGCGCGGTACGGCACCCAGCAAACGCTTGGTGTAGTCGTCCTGCGGTGAATAGAAGATCTGTTCCACGCCGCCTTGCTCGACCACATGGCCACGGTACATGACCACGACCTCGTCGGCGATGTCGGCGATGACGCCCATGTTGTGCGTGATGATGAGCACGGAGGCATCGAATTCGTCGCGTGCGAGACGCAGCAGATCGAGGATTTCGGCCTGTACGGTCACGTCAAGGGCGGTGGTCGGCTCATCGGCCAGAATCAGACCGGGATTGAGCACCAACGCCATGGCGATGACGATGCGCTGCTTCTGGCCGCCGGAGAACTGGTGCGGATAGTAATCGACCCGGGTTTCGGCGTCGGGAATGCCGACCTTCTTCAGAATGTCGATCGCCTTGGCACGCAGCTCTTTCTTGTCTTTCATGCCGTGGGCCCGCAGCCCCTCCTCGATCTGCCAGCCGATGGTATACACCGGGTTCAGCACCGAATTCGGCTCCTGGAACACCATCGCCGCCTCGGAGCCGCGCATTTCGCGTAGCTGCTCGCCGGATAGGGACAGCACGTCGAGTTCCTCGTTGCCGGCACGGTTCGACAGGTAGATCGCACCAGAGGTCGTTGCCGTTTCCGGCAGCAGTTTGATGATGGAGCGCGCGGTCACGGACTTGCCGGAACCGGATTCGCCCACCACGCCGATGAACTTCCTGCGGGGAATCTTGAAACTGATCCCGTCGATGGCCTTGATGGAGCCGGCGTCGGTCATGAAGGAGACGCTCAGATCCTTGATTTCGGCGAGATTGCCGTTGTCGATTTCGCTCATCGGTTCACTCCCCTTCCTTGGAGCCCCATGCGGAGGCCACGAATGATGGATCATGGTCGGTGACGGTCACCGGGGCGTCGATGGCACCCATCGGGTTTCTGGCCGCGGCAAGTTCCGCCATGACCTCGTTGCGGGCGCCCGGCTTTTCGTTCGGATCAACGGAGGTGTCTTCGATGGATCCGACCACTTCGCCCGCGGATTTGCGTGCACGCAGTCGCGGATCGGCGAGATCGTTGAGCGATTCGCCGACGAGGGTGATGCCCAGTACGATCAGCACGATGGCGACGCCGGGGAATACCGCGGTCCACCAGATGCCGGCGGTCACGTCGGATACGGAACGGTTGAGATCATAGCCCCATGCGGCTGCGGTCGGTTCGATGCCGAAGCCAAGGAAGCCCAGACCGGCAAGGGTCAGAATGGCCTCCGATGAGTTCAGGGTCAGGATGACCGGCAGGGTTCGGGTGGAGTTCTTGAACAGGTGCTTGGTCATGATGCGCCAGGTGGAGGCACCGACCACACGTGCGGATTCCACGTATGCGGATTCCTTGATGCGGATCACTTCGGCACGGATGGTACGGAAGTACTGCGGAATATAGACCACGGTGATGGAGATGCCGGAAGCGAAGATGCCGCTCCACAGTCCGGATTGGCCGTGGGAGATCATAATGGCCATCAGAATCGCCAACAGCAGGGACGGGAAGGAGTAGACGGCGTCGGCGATCATCACGAGTACGCGGTCGACCCAGCCGCCGAAATAGCCGGAGACCAGTCCCAGCAGCACACCCGCGAAGATGGACAGCAGCACGGCGATGACGATGGCGATGACCGCAGTGCGGGAACCCCACACCACACGGCTGAACACGTCATAGCCTCCGGCGGTCGTACCCCAGATATGTTCGGATGACGGTGCCGCCTGGGCCGGGAAGGATACGCCGTTGGAGTCCTTCAGCTGAGCGTATCCGTATGGTGCGATCAAGGGTGCGAAGATGGCGACGAGCAGGAAGAAGGCGGTGAGCGCCAGACCGGTAATCAGCATGCCCTTCTGCCAGCCGACGGCTACGCGCAGTTCCTTGATAATCGGAATCTTGGTCCAGAACGGTGCCTGTTTGTTGATTTTGAGCCTGTCCAGACGGTCATCGCCGGGAACGGTGACATTGTTGACGGATGCTTCGGTCATGTCAGTACCTCACTCTCGGGTCGACCAGTGCGGCGATGACGTCGACGATGAAGTTGACGACGGCCACGATGATGGCGATCAGAATCACGATGCCCTGCCCCGCCACGAAGTCACGTGCCTTCAGATATTGCGAAAGCATGAAACCGAGGCCCTTCCATTCGAAGGTGGTCTCGGTGAGTACGGCACCGGCGAGCATCAGGGCGATCTGCATGCCCATGACGGTGATGATCGGAATCAGGGCCGGCTTCCATGCATGCTTGTTGAGCAGACGCTTTTCGGAGACGCCGCGGGAGCGGGCGGCCTCGACATAGCCGGAAGTGTAGGTGGAGATCACGTTGGTACGCACCAGGCGGATGAATACGCCCGCCGTCAGCAGTCCCAATGCGAGGGCCGGAAGCACCGCGTGACGCAGTACGTCGACGAGCACGGACATATCGCCCAACTGAAGTGCGTCGATGATGTAGAAACCGGTTGGCGAGACCAGTCGGGAGAATTCCATTTCGCTGCTCAATGACGAACGGCCGGATGCCGGCAGCACGTTCATCCAGATGGCGAAGATGAGTTTCAGAATCAGGCCCAGGAAGAACACCGGAGTGGCGTAGCACAGAATGGCGAAGGTGCGGATGCCCGCATCGGCCGCACGGTCGCGTTTGCGTGCCGCGATACGGCCCAGGCCGATGCCGACGATGAGCGCCACGATAAGCGCCAGGAACGCGAGTTCGAAGGTGGCGGCGCCGTAACGGGTAAGAATGGTGATGACCTTTTGGTTGTCGGTCAGCGTGGTGCCGAGGTCACCGTGCAGCAGGCCGTTGAGATAATCGATGTACTGTACGACCAATGGACGGTCATAGCCGGCCGCGTGGATGCGCTTTTGCAGTTCCTCCGGCGTCAGGCGGCCGCCTAGGGCGGCGGAAATCGGATCGCCGGTGGCGCGCATGACGAAGAAGACGATGGTAACAAGAATGAATACGGTAGGAATGATCAGCAGGAAGCGGGTAAGCACGAAGCGGAAGAATCCGCTCGAAAGCTTGTTTTTCTTGGCTTTCGGCTGAGCCACGGTTGCGCTTTGCGTCACGTCGGGCTCCTTTTCCTTGATGGATGATGCAGATACAAATTGAGCCCCCGCCCGACTCGAAACGGCCGGGCAGGGGCGGTCAAGTCACATTCAGGACTTGGTCACGGAGGCGTAACGGAAGCGGAAGGAGGCGTCGAGCACGACACCCTTCACGCCCGAACCGGTGACGGCGACCTGGGCACCCTGCAGCAGCGGGATGGTGGAGAGGTCATCGGTCTCGAGCTTCTGGATTTCCTTCAGCGTGTCCTCACGTTCCTTGTCGTCGGTCTGGCCGGCCTGCTTGACGATCAGGTCATTGACTTCCGTGTTGGAGTAGCCGTTGTTCACGAAGTTGCCGTCACGGAAGAACGGAGACAGGTAGTTGTCGGGATCGGAGTAGTCCGGGAACCAGCCAAGCTGGTAGGCCGGGTAGGAACCATCGGAATCCGAGGTGATCACGCGATCCTTGCTGTACTGGGTCCATTCGGTGGACTGCAGGTCGACCTTGAACAGGCCGCCTTCTTCGAGCTGGGCCTTGATGGCGGCATACTCGTCGGCGGAGGACTGGCCGTAGTGGTCCGGGTTGTACTGAAGCTTCAGATCGACCGGGGTCGTGACACCGGCATCCTCGAGAACCTTCTTGGCCTTGTCGGTGCTCGGCTTGCCTTCGCCGTCACCGTAGGCTTCCTTCAGGGTGTCGTCGTGACCGGACAGACCATCCGGAATGAAGGAGTACAGCGGGGTGTAGGTGCCCTTGTAGACCTTGGTGGACAGCTCGTCGCGGTCGATCAGGTTGGCGACGGCCTGACGCACGGCCTTGGCCTTGTCGGCGTTCGGCTCGCTGGACTTCTCGCCGTACGGCATGATCTTGAAGTTGAAGGTGATGAAGCGCTCTTCGCCACCCGGGCCCTTGACGACCTTGACCTTGTCGTCCTTGGACAGGTCCTCGATGTCGGTCGGGGTCATGGAGCGGTAGGCGACGTCGACCTGTCCCTGCTGCACGGCCATCTTCAGGTTGGAGGAATCGGCGAAGTACTTGACCTGCACGGCGTCGTTCTTTGCCGGAGTCAGGCCATCATAGGAGTCGTTCTTGGCATAGGCCAAGGCCTCGTTCACCTTATAGGAGGTGAGCTTGTACGGGCCGGCGAAGGCATTGTCCTTGACGATGGTGTCGGCGTCGGTGAGCTTGTCGGCGTCGAAGGACTCCTCATCCACGATCGGGCCTGCCGGGCTGGAAAGCACCTGCTTGAGGGTCACGTCGTTCTTGACCTTGGAGTGGAACACCACGGTGGTGTCGTCCTTGGCTTCGACGGAGTCGATGTTGGCGAGCAGGGATGACGGACCGTTCTCGTCGTTGATCTTGTTGATGCGGTCGAAGGAGAACTTGACGTCGGAGGCGGTCAGATCGTGGCCGTTGGCGAACTTCAGGCCGGACTTGAGCTTGACGGTGAATTCGGTGCCGTCGTCGCTCCAGGTGCCGTCATCGGCGGCGATGTCCGGGGACAGCTCGGAGGTGTTGTAGTCCTGGGAATACAGGAACGGGAACACCTGAATCTGCACGGCGTAGGAACCGTTGTCATAGGAGCCGGCCGGATCGAGGCTGGTGATCTTATCGGTGGTACCGATGGTGATGGTGGTGCCGCTTGCCGTGGAACCGCCGTCCTTCACGCCGCCGCAGGCGGCAAGGGATGCGATGGCCGCGACGGAAGCGAGCGCGGCGATGACTTTCTTGCGATTCACTGAGGATTCCTCTCTCTAATCCTTGAATTCCAAAGGCATCTCGTGATTGAAATGGCTTGACTCCTTAGAATTGGCGCCTAATGTTAACCGCACGTTTCGTGTAGGGCAATATCGTCCCGTCTCCTGCATTGTTGGTATCGGAAAACCCTATTTTTCCCCGTTCTTTCCACGATTCATCTTTCCCACGATGCCCGGTCGATTAATGAGACGCATGTGAGCGAGCATGCGTTTCGACCGGATACACTTGGCGACACGCGGATGATGCGCGGCTTGTACATTGACGTTAACAGCGTTAATATATCAACTAGTTAAACGAGAGAATCCGTGCATCGGCGCAAGGAGGTGTTATGAGCAGCTACAGCATGCAACAATCATCGATCTCCGAAAACAATCGGTCACGCATCCTGCAATATCTGTATCACAATGGCATCTGCTCCCGCGCCCAGATCGCCAAGGCCATTGAACTCACCCCTGCGGCAATCACCAAAATCACGGCAAAACTGCTGTCCCAGGACGTCATCGAAGAGACCGGCGACATGGAGGGTGACAAGAACCGTCGTTCCATCGGCCTGAACCTCAATTGCGCGAAATACCATGTGGTCGGCGTCAAATTCGCCCGCAGTCTGGTGCAGATCGCGGTGTTCGACCTCAAATGCAACAAGATCTCGCTGACCGACCTACCCACCGTCAGCGAAGAGCACATCCCCGACACCGTGGAGCAAATCCGTCGCACCGTCCGGCAACTCATCGCCGACGATCCGCACATCGTCGCCGTGGGTATGGCCGTCCCGGGCCCGTATCTGCGGGACGCCGGCCATACCGCTCTCGTCTCCTCCATGCAAGGCTGGAGGCAGGTCAACTTCATCCACGAATTCAGCGCGGCCTTCGACGTGCCGGTATTCGTGGAGCAGGATGCACGAGCCGGTGCATTGGCGCAATTCCTGTTCAACCCCGAGCTGTCCGAAGGCTCTCTCGCCTATTATCTGCTGGGTGAAGGCATCGGACTGGGGCTGATCGACGACGGTAGAATCTTCTACGGTGCGCACGGCACCGCAACCGAAATCGGGCACGTCTCCGTCGACGTCAACGGCAGGCCCTGCGACTGCGGCAACGTCGGATGTCTGGAGCGCTACTGCTCGGCGGTCGCCATCCACGAGGAGCTCAAGACCGAAGGCGACATCGTGCCCGGCTGCGAATCCATGACCCACGCGCAGGCATGCGCGGCGCTGTTCGCCAAAGCCGACGCGGGCGACGAAGCGGCCCGGCAGCTGGTCAACAAAGCGGCCAGGTACATCGGCTTCGGGTGCGTGACCATCATCAATGCCTTCAATCCAAGCCACATCGTTCTGGGTGACATCGTCTCCCAGGCAGGTCAGCCGCTACTTGACGAGGTCAAGGCCATCGTTTCCGAACACACCATTCCGGAAGTGAGTTCGGAGACCACCATCTCCCTGTCCGCCCTGCCCACCGACGCCACCGTCACCGGAGCCGCCGCCGTGGCCATCACCAATTTTCTGGAACATCCTTCGATGTTCTTCGACGTCGCATAGCACGCCGCCATCTAAAGAAAGGAAAACCATGTCCAAGCCAACCGTCATCTCCCTCGGCGAAATTCTTTGGGATATGCTCCCCACCGGCAAGCGTGCCGGCGGCGCCCCCGTCAACTTCGCCTATCATGCCTCGCAGAATGGCGCGGAAGGCTATGCCATCAGCGCAGTCGGCAACGACGAGCTCGGTGCAGAGCTGATCGCCGACGCCCACAAGGCCGGCATCAACACCTTGGTGCAGACCAACGAATACCCGACCGGCACCGTGGACGTGGCGCTGACCAACGGCATTCCGGAATACACCATCGTCAAGAACGTCGCCTGGGATCACATCAAGCTCACCGACGAACTCATCGACGCCGTTTCCAAGGCCGACGCCGTCTGCTTCGGCACCCTGGGTCTACGCTCCCCCGAGTCCCACGACACCATCATCGAACTGCTCAAGCACACCAAGGAAGGCGCGCTGAAGTTCTTCGACATCAATCTGCGCTCCGACTTCTACTCCAAGGAACTCATCGAAGAGCTGCTTGGCTACGCCACCGTGTTCAAGATCAACGATGACGAGCTGCTGCTCATGCGCGACATGTTCGAGCTTCCCGGAACCACCGACGAGGAAGCGTGCAACTGGTTCATCAAGAACTTCGGTCTGGAGTACATCATTCTGACCGGTGGTGCCACCTTCAGCACCATCATCGCCAAGGACGGCGAAGTCTCCACCCTGCACACCCCGCATGTCGAGGTCGCCGACACCGTCGGCGCAGGCGATTCCTTCTCCGGTTCCTTCACCGGCAAGATCCTCACCGGAGCCCCCCTCAAGGAAGCGCACCGTGCGGCCGTGAACACCTCCGCCTATGTGTGCACCAAGGAAGGCGGCTGGCCGACCTATCCGGCAGAAGGCGTTCCGGACTATCTCGCCGCGGCGGCCAAGTAATCCTTTCCCGGTCTCATCATCATCCACAGGTCCACGGTCATCGAACGATGTCGTGGACCTTGTTGTATTGCGACACCTGCTATGATGAATGCACGTCAATCGATTTACGTATTCAACGAAGAAGTTGCCATGCCACCGACCACCAATGCCATACCCCAATCCGTCTCCATCTTCATGCAACGCATCACCGAACTGTGCGGTACGGAACATGCGGACTGGGCCGAGAATTTCAACACCTGCTTCGCCAACACGCTGACCACCACCGTGCGTCGGCATGACGATGGCACCACGTTCCTTCTGACTGGCGACATCCCGGCCATGTGGCTGCGTGATTCCTCCGCACAGTTCCGCCCCTATCTCGTCATCGCCCAAGACGATCCGGACATGGCCGATCTCGTCGCGGGGCTCGTCCGCCAGCAGTTCCGGTTCATCAACATCGACCCGTACGCCAACGCATTCAACGAGACGCCAAGCGGAGCCACTTGGGATCCTGACGATCGGACCGATTCGTTCGGACCTTGGCTATGGGAACGCAAATACGAAGTGGATTCGCTATGCTACCCCATCCAACTCGCATGGCTGCTGTATCGCAATACCGGACTGACCTCGCATTTCGACGAATCGTTCGTCTCCGGCGTGCGTCGCATCCTTGACACCTTCGAGACCGAACAGAATCACGCCGAGTCTCGGTACCGGTTCTTCCGCCCGAACGATGACCCGCGTGATTCCGTGCCGAACGAAGGCCTCGGCGGACCGTTTGCCGTCACCGGTATGACCTGGTCCGGATTCCGTCCCAGCGACGACGCCTGCATCTATCCGTACCTCGTGCCGTCCAACATGTTCGCGGTCGTGGCCATGGGCCATCTTCGGCAGATCTTCACCGACGTGCTCGATGATGCCGAAATCGTACGCCGCGCAGGCAAACTGCAGCACGACATCTCCGACGGCATCGCGCAACATGCCACCATACGCAACGCGGCGGGAGAACGGATCTACGCCTACGAGACGGATGGCCTGGGCAACGCCCTGCTCATGGACGACAGCAACGTACCCAATCTCATCTCGGCCCCATACCTGGGATTCTGCGATGCCGACGACCCGTTGTATCTGGCAACCCGCCGCACCTTGCTCAGCTCCGAGAATCCCTACTATTTCGAAGGACCCTTCGCCCGCGCCATCGGTTCCCCGCATACGCCAACCGGGTATGTCTGGCCAATCGCCATGGCCATGCAAGGCCTGACCAGCAACGACAGGGCTGAGAAGGAACGTCTCCTCGATCAGCTTGTCGCGGCGGACGCCGGCACGCATCTCATGCACGAAAGCTTCGACGTGAGTGATCCGACGCAGTACACCAGACCATGGTTCAGTTGGGCGAACATGATGTTCTGTGAGCTGGTCATGGACTTCTTCGGCATCCGCATCAACACATGAGCCAAGACGTCGGATATCGACGTTCGGGGCGATTGTCGGGAATCGCTCGAAGAAAACTTGCAATTCCCAGCAGACTTATGATATCTTGAAATGTCCGGCTGCAAAGTCGGAATGCTTGATAACTCAAGATTGGGGCTGATCGGTTTCGACGGTGACCTGTTCGTCGCAGGGAAGCGTGCCGAGAACGTAGGGTCCGCTCGTGGATGACCCCTACACAAGAATAAGTGCTAAATCTAACCGCACTGAGTTCGCTCTCGCTGCCTGAGCTTCGCGCCAGGATTAACCAGTGAGCAGCCGCTCCGTTCACTCCTTCTCGTCTTTGGGAGGATGCTGAGCGTCGTTGAGAAGACTTGCTTCATCGGCTGAGTCACAGGGCCGGTGAGGGACTTTAACTGCGAATATGCTCGCCATCAGTTGTCTGCGATATCGATGGGGGCAGAAAAACCGCCGCATGGCCAGCAGACTACGCACGTAGAAGACTGAGGGTTCGGTTATCGGACCGGGGTTCGATTCCCCGCAGCTCCACCATTCGAAAGCCGCCGGAAATGGTGGCTTTCTTTGTATTTCTAATGGTTTTCGGCTCTTCATGTTCATTATGAACATGACAGAAATTACGTCGTTTCTTAAAAAATGTTGTCAAAATGTTGTCACAAAATAATCTTTTGAGCAACAGAAAAATGCCCCCTCTTCCGGCAGGTGCCGGGAGAGGGGGCAATGTTGCATCCGGGTGCAGAATATTCCATCAAGCACCATCCGGTGCGATTTTTCGCACACGAGTCTGGTTTTCGGTTCCGGGAATTAATTGAGCCGTGTGACAGCATCGCCGCCGGCGACTTCCGGCACACCGACGATGCTGGTCAGGAGACTGACCACCGCGGCCAATGCGGCCACACTCGCCACATTCAGCCAATCGACCTGAATCAAGCCGATCGCTCCGGTTCCGATGACGCCCAACGCGGCCTGCGCCGCGGTCTTGACCGCTCGCACGGCCGCGGCCCTGCACCACTGCGGCAAAGCGCCGTCAACGCCGCCGCTCGCATGCCTGGGACGGATATTATCGTTGCCATCAGCCTTGTCATTGGTGATGCCGGTGGCCGTGGACGGCTCGCCCGTATCAAGCTCCACCATGATCGATCCTCCTTAGAATCTGTTGTTGTTGAGTGCGGTCTGCAATGCGCGGGCGGTGGCGGGCCCGAAGCTCGCGTCTTGCGTGAGCCCGTAGTGAGCTTGGATTGCTTTGATGGTGGCGGGGCCGAGCAGGCCGTCGGTACCGCAGCCGAGCGCACGTTGGACGGCGCGGATCAGGTCGCTGCCGGTGCCGCCGTACTGCACGACGGAGGAGTCAATGGCGGGACGCCAATAAGTCTTTTCGTCCGGGACCAATTGGCCGCTGATGATGCCGTCGACGGTGGTGCCCATGACCTGCTGCCACTTGCGTACGGTGGCCGGGCCGACATTGCCGTCGACCGCGAGCATGCCGTCGGAAGTATTTGAGGTCGCAGACTGGGCGCCTACGTACCTCAAATAACAGGACCACGGATAGTCGTAGTAATTGCGGATGTTGGTCTCGCGGCCGGTCTGGTCGCCGGCCTTGCCCGACACGGTACCCTTCTCGCTGATCGACGCCTGCGCCAACTGCCCGCCGCCAAGATAGACGGCGACGTGGTGCACGTCGTTCAACAGGATGTCGCCGGCCTGGGGATTGCCGTCGGCGGGCAGGCGCTTCCAGCCGCGCGCCACGAGATTGCTCGACAGGTTGCCGGTATAGGTGGCCGAACCGGTATCGAAGCCCGCCTCCTTCAGGCAGTGGATCACCAAGGACGAGCAGTCGCAGTTGCCTGCCGTCGCGTTGAAATTCCACCGGTCCGTCTGGCTGTAGCCGAGGTTGGCTACGGCGCACCAGTAGCGCATCCGATTGACCAAAGTCGTGATGCTTGCCATATCTAGGCCTCCAATCCTTCGACGGCCTTGGCCGCATCCTCCTCGGACACGACCGTGATGTTGTCAGGCGGCAGACTGTCGCCCTGCGGTGTCATCTCCGGAGTCATGGTCATATCGTCCATGACGCCTCCCTTCCGCCCCGATGGGGCAATGAAAAAGGGCCGCACCGCATGGTGTGGCCCAGGAAAATGGTCGGTTTTATGCCCGGTGGGGCAGGGATGCAAGCGGGACGCTGGCAAAGACGAGGAACCTGATCACATTACCCCTCCTTGCCAATGGTTTCCGGTGCGATGTCTGGTCGCAGCTTGTCCGGCAAGCGTGGTTTCGGATAACGGGCCAGAAAATCGGGCTCCATGATTTCGCAAAACTCCTGAAGCCAATGGAACAGGCTTCGCGTGTAAGCGCCGAGTGCGAAATACTCCTCCTGCTTCTCCTTCAGATCCTGCTGCGTCTGCTCCAGATTCTGGGTCTGCATGGCTTGCTTCTCCTCCAAATGCTGAATTTGGGCAGCTTGTTTATCCACCTGCTCACGCAATGGTTGAATCACCGAATCCGTGAGTATCTGCACGGCGGCTTGCGCGGCTTCAGTGGCTAATTTGTCCGCTTCGGCACTGTCACGGTCCTCCTGTGCTTTCGACCGCCTGCTGCTCCATGCGGTGATGAGCGCACCGACGATGCCGCCACCGCCGATAAGACTGATGATGACAGCCGACCAGAACTCCTGCGAATTGAACAATTCCTGGAACGGTGGCATCATCGATCTCCCAGCATCTCCGAACCATCCGAACGCCATGTCTTGATCCGTCTGATCTCGGGGATCCGTTCGATGGGAATGTGGAACGACTCTTTGATGTCGACATCCGTCACCGTCACGATTTTCGGATCCTCATGCGGGAACGCGGCCACGATGCCGATGCCGTAGTTGCTCCACACCTCGTTGCCGTCGGTGAGGCCCTCGTATTGCAATCCCAGACGAAGCATCTGGAACGTGATCGTGTCCCTGTCCGGACGAAGGTCGAGGATGCCATCCAGAATGGTCGCATCGGTCATTGTCGTTTGCTCCTTACCATGTCAATGGGAACACGATCGTTCCCGTGAAATAGTCCCAGTCGTGCTGGCCGCCGAACGCGGTGAAGCATTTGACCAGTCCGGCCGGCGTGACCTCGGCGAACAGGGTCGTATTGCCGTAGGCGGCCAGCGTACAGCCCACGTAATCCCTCGGTGCGTTCAGGGGGCTGATGCGTCCGATCTCGGTGGGATTGTCGTTGCCCATGATGTGGGCGTTGGTTCCGGACGGGTGCAGGATGTTGATGATGCCGAGGTTGCCGAAATTCCATGCCTGCATGTTGATGTTCGACCATCTTTGGCTCTGTTTGATGTCGCTCGCCTTGCCCATCGGATGGCCGTTGACGTAGAAACGACTGTCAGTCAGGTTCATGTTCAGCAGTCTCGCGGTCAGGTTGATGCTGTTCCTGTTGAATTCGATCCGGGCCGGCGAGTCGACGTTGGAATCATAATCGTCGCCGATGTACACGACGTCGGAATCGTATGTCGGATGATGGTATCGTCCGATCTTGAACGCCGTATTGTTCTTCAGGACCGGCAGACGCAGGCCGGTGTCGGACATTTCGAGCATTCGCTCGCCATGCTCGTCCAGGATGTCGAATGTGCCGCCCGTGCCGACCAGTGCGCTCGTGCCGGTGAAACTGTCGCCGGAACGCTTGCCGACCCTCACGCCGTCGGAGGTCATGCGGATGCATGGTTCCAGATTCCCCACGCGGGACTGCGCGTCGGCCGCGGCCGTGTTGGCGGCGGTGGGGGGGGCCCGCGCGCTCCTCGAAACGTCGGCGGCGTCCTGCGCGCTCTTGGCCTCCGTCTTCGTCGCGAACTTCAGCTCCCATGAACTGTTGTTCTGCGTGATCTTCGAACTGATTTCCTCGCTGACGCCATCCTTGGTCGCGTACCTGCCGGAAACCTCGCTGGTGATTTCCGTCCTCGACACGCTGATGTCCGTCTTCGTGGCGAGCCCCGAGCCGTCGGCGCCCTTGTAACCCTGCACGACACCAAGAGCGACCGACTTCGACGTTTCGTCCACGTACGACTTGGTGCTATACGTGCTCATGTCAGCCTTGGCCTGGTAGGTTTCGCTCACTTCGGTTTTGAAACCGGCGAAATTCGTCTCGACCGTAGTCGCCTTACTGAGCGCATCATTGGCGGTGGTGCCGACCTGCTTGATCGTCTCCGCATTGCCCTCAGCCGTCCGCTTCGCCTCACTCGACACGGTAACCGCACCGGAAGCGGTCCTATACGTGCGAGCCATGTACTCGAACATGCTATCCACGTCGGGGCTCGTCCATGTCGCCGTACCGTCCGACATGATCGTGCGAATCGTCCGATACAGCTTGCCCTCGTAGCCGTCGGGAATGCTCGGCTCCGTCCTGCTCCACCCGGACGGATCATCGGCCCCGCTCGGAGTGTCCGGAGTGTCCGCCGCCAGCCGCCAGAACGTCGTCAATGAAGTGACCGACACGCCCGCCGTACCGGTCTCGCCGGTCTCGCCCTTTCCGCCTTTCGGCCCGGTCATCAGGACTGGATTCGAAAGCTCCGTATGCCCGTCACCATAAGTGACCGTGACCCGTAGCCACGTGTACTGGCCATCCATATAGGTTGGTGGCGTTTCCGACCAGCCGTCGGACGGTGTAGTCGTCGCGTCCGTCGAAGTCGCATACTCCGTCCTGCTCGCGGTCACCGCCAACTGGCCGGTCTTCTTCGCTTCCTCATACGCCTTATCCGCACTGGCGGCGGCAGCGTCGGCCTTCCGACCGATTTCATCCACGGCCTTATCGATCGTGGCGGTATCCACCAGCGGCGTCTGCACGCCCTCGCTGTCAATCCAGTTCGCGCCATCCTCGGCACCCTTACCTGCGATGAAATCCTTGCCAGTGGAGGTAGGAATGCGTATCGTACCGGTTTTATGCGTTTTCTGTGTTAATGCGAGGCGCATGGCCTTAAGGCCCAGGCACAGCCCAAGCATGTCGTCATCGGGATTCAATTCGACGTGTGAAGACATCGATCCTCCAAAGATGTCAGGCCATGGGATCCTCCATGGCATCGAAGGTGAGACTCACCTTGTCCGATTGGTCGCCGCTCATCTGCATGAGACGGCACTCGTATACGCCATCCGACAGGCTCGGAAAGCCTTGGACGTCCAATTTCATGGTCTCGCCCGGCCAGAAACTGCCGAGCGGGTGAAGGGGCGTGCCGTTCGCATCCGCATCGTTGGCGTGCAATTCGCCCTTGATCTGCATGAGCGGCCTGCGGTTGGCGTTGAGAATGCCGTCGGCATGCCGGCGGAGTAGCGTCACGTCGGCCGCGTCGGTGTCGCTGTAGGTCATCTCGCGCAGCGGAAATGGCTCATGATCGCCGTTCACGAGCGATAGGTCTTCGGAAAGGTGGCAGAGTTGAGCCTTGTCCGTGCCCGAGCCCGAGGCGTAGACGCGGTTGACTGCGCCCAAGTGGTCGATGGTCATGTTCTCCAGCGTGCCACCATGGGGCGAACTGGACAGTTCGATGACCGTGGATTGCGCGATATCCGGATCCACGTCGGATCCGGCGATGAAGTCGAAGCGTATCGTGTCGCCCGAGAGCCTAGGACGAAGCTGTAGATCAGGGCCGTTTTCGACGTTGGCGATCTTGTCCCACACGTCGGAGCATTTCAGATTCTGAATGTCCCAGCTGTCATACCCACGCTGATGCGAGCCCCTCTCCCCCCTGTAATGCCAGTCGATTGGCAGACCGCCGCCGGGCTTGGCGTTGGTGCACAGCCATCCGGCCTCGGCGGCGATGGCGCGCAGGGAAAGATTCGAGAGGTTGATTATGTCGGTACTCGTGCTCCCCTGTCCGGCACCGTAGACGCCTTCACGTACGAGGTATCTGTCGCCGAGCAGACCGTAGATGCTGTTCAGGCTGAAGTCCGTGTCGAGCGGCCCGTCCTTGCGCTGTCCGATCGGACCGCAGAGTATCGGCGTGCCTATCGCGTCTTCGTCGTCCAATGGGCTCGTCCAGCACAATGCGATGCTGCGCCGGTCGGGTGCGAGCAGGCGGCTGCGTTCGTCCGGCGAATTGGCCGGTACCGCCGTCCATGGCACCTTCAGGCCGCTCACCTCGTCCTGTCCCGCACCCTTCGACTTGGTTGTCGAGAGCGATGAGTCGCTCACGCTCATCGACCAGCTGAAATTCGGCAGGTCGATCGGACAGAGGATCCGCCCGCTGATCGTGTCGACCGCATATGTCCTCCAGCTCATCGAATCCTCCTTCAGCCGACGTTCACGCCTCTGTCCCAGACCTCCAAGGTACGGCCGGGATATCGCTCCTTCGAATCGGAATGGCAGATGAAGTAGACATTCTCGCCCCATGGGACACGGTGGTTTCTGGTGCGTACCGTATGCCATCCTGCCGGGACGCTGACCAGCGCGTTCAGGTGCACCTGCTGCCACGCGCGGCTGACCTGGAACTGGCCGCCTCCACCTTCCACGTCCTGGCCGTCCAACTGGAATCCGACGTACCAGCAGGCCATCTGCGTCGCGTTCTCGGTCGGTTTCGACGGATCATCGTGCCGGCAGGCCGAAGCCGTCGCGGTGTACCTGAGTTCGATCAACCTGTCGGTCGGCAGATAGAATCGCGTATCCTGTTCGAAATAGTCCCTGCCGTTGTCCGACATGTTCGCGGGTCCCTCGTAGTTACGGACGTTGCGTGCGATGCAGCCGCGTGACGCGCCATAGGGCATCGCGTAGCGTTCCGCACCGTCGGACGAGCATGATTTCGTCTGCGTCATGCCCGCGGGAACATACATGACGGCCAGACGGGCCACGTCGGACGGCACCTGTTCGAGTGGCGGATCCGGATCGACGGACGGAGTGCCTTGCGTGACGCCGAGAACGAGCTGGCTGTCGTCATCGCCCTTGTCCGGGTCGTGGGCGCGAAGCCACACCACATCGTATCTGGGGAGTCCGGCATTGCCGGCGGTGACCGTCG
>OAST01000293.1_pt1 | contig 19262 bp, 19 predicted proteins | sample 1475821 | NCBI WGS metagenome assembly OAST01 (sample SAMEA2579924, study PRJEB22360) | human gut metagenome | biome: human gut; feature: human-associated habitat; material: faeces | place: Denmark | collected 2008/2010 | reverse complement strand
CTTCATTTTTTTAGGGGTATTGTGAATGTAAGGTTAAACAAATTTATAGCTTTTCAGGATACTATGCTGCACTGCTTTATACAGGAAAACTGCTAAAATAACAGAGGGCACAGCGCTTACCGCCATGGAAACAGCACAGTTGATTGCAGATAGATAGGCTATCTGGTGCGGAAGTCCTAAAACGAAGACTTTGAAGCCATAGCGAATCAGCGGTTCGGTAATAACATTGACCAGGCAGCCGAAAACAGCCGCTATAGTTACGATCTTAGTCGCTTTTTTGTCATCTGCCGCAGCCAGATTAAAAACTTTATGAGCAATAAAGGCTACCGCCAGTCCCAATAGAAATTTGGCTAAAAAAGTCGGCGGTGCTGATGTGGTATAACCGGCTAAAATGTCTGCCAGTGACAGACCTATTGCACCTGTAAGCGCTCCGTATTTTGCCCCCAGAATCAGAGCAGACAGGAGGATAAAAGCATGACCGATATAAATTTTGCCGGTCATACCGCCACCCATGGGGATCTCGATCCGCAGATAAGTAAAACAAACGAAAGCCAAAGCTGCAAACATACCTGCCAGTGTCAGCCTTGTAATATTGTCATTACGCATAAAAAACACCCTCTTCAGTTAAATCTACAAAATATAGTATAAAACAAAACTGGTTTGTGTAAAATGGACAGAAGTTGAAAAATAAAGCAGGACAGTTAGAAAAAGCAGGTAAATGTGGTAATACTGCGGCAGGCAGAAAAATAATTCACAAAGGTTTTGCAGAAAAAGATATATGAATAATGACTCATATGTTATAATAGATTTAAGGAATGAATTGCTGCCTGCTGCGTATAATTTCAAGCTTCTGTAAGGCAGAGTTATTATTTGACAAAGCCTGTACAGGTTGTTAAGATTGAGTTATAAGATGTAGAGGGGCAGTTTTTGCTAACCTTAAAATTTAAGCTGTCGATTTTACTGGCAGCACTGGATCAAATTCCGAAATGGAGGCATAAATTATGGAAAAAGCGAGTATGTATATTTTTGGTATGTCGTGCGCAGGTTGTGTTGCCAGTGTAAAAATGGCATTGGAGGATGTACCGGGCGTAAAACACGCAGCAGTAGACCTGGAGCAGTGCATGGCAGTTGTAGAATATGAAGCCCCGGCTACAGTGGAGCAGTTGGAAATGGCAGTAAAAGAAGCTGGTTTCACTGTTGAAAGATAAAGCTTATGAAAACAGTAACTATTAAAATTTCAGGAATGCATTGTGCTGCCTGTTCTAATGGCGTGGAACGTTCTTTAAAGAAGGTTCCAGGTGTCGACAGAGCGGAAGTCAATCTGGCGACTCAGTCGGCGTTGGTGCGTTATGATGAAAATCAGGCGACGATAGAGCAGCTGGAAGCAGCTGTGACCAGAATGAGCTTTGGTGTCGTACATGATGCGCCGGGCGAAGAATCGACAGCTGAACAGAGGGCGGAACAGGATGCCCTTGATTTAAAGAAACGTTTGAAAGTGGCGGCTTTCTTTTTTGTGCCGCTGTTATATTTGGCGATGGCGCCGATGGTTCCGGGTAAATTTTTGCCTGTACCGATAGATCCGGATCAGATGAGCGATGTCTATGCTTTTGTGCAGTTGTTGTTAACGCTGCCGATATTGTATGCCGGCAGTCCGTTTTTCAAAAATGGTATCATCAGCTTGAAAAATGGTGTTCCGTCGATGGATACACTGGTTGCTTTAGGTACGGGGGCTGCGTTTATTTACAGCAGCTATTCAACCTACGAAGTTCTGGCAAGAATAAATCCGCATGCTGTGCATAGTCTTTATTTTGAGTCTGCTGGTGCTATTTTGACTTTTGTTTTATGTGGTAAGTTTTTAGAACTGCGTGCGAAAGGTGAAGCTGGACACGCTATCAGCAGCCTGCTTAACCTGGCGCCGAAGACTGGCTTTATCTGGAAGGACGGCGGAGAAGTAGAGATTCCGCGTGAAGCGATACTGACTGGTGATATAGTTATCGTCCACCCAGGCAATCAGGTACCGGTCGACGGGGTGATCACAGATGGACATGCCAGTATTGATGAATCGATGCTGACCGGTGAAAGTATGCCTGTAGGTAAAAGTGTCGGCGAAAATGTTTTTGCGGCTACAGTAGTTACCGACGGGTATCTGCGTTTTAAAGCTGAAAAAGTCGGTAAGGATACGATGCTGTCGCAGATCATGCAGATGGTAGAAGCGGCTCAGGGATCGAAAGCGCCGATTGCCAAAACAGCTGATAAAATTGCGGCGGTTTTTGTGCCAATAGTGCTGGTGATAGCTTTAGTCGCCGGCTTGAGCTGGTGGTTTGCCGGCTCTGGCAGTAAGTTTGCCATTCAGGTCTTTGTTGCTGTACTTGTTATTGCATGTCCCTGTGCTTTGGGACTGGCGACACCGGCGGCAATCATGGTCGCTGTAGGTAAGGGTGCTGAAAAAGGCGTGCTGTTCAAAAATGCAGAAGCTTTAGAAACAGCCCATAATGTAACAATGGCGGTTTTTGATAAAACCGGTACGATTACGAAGGGCAAACCGATAGTAACAGACGTTATCGGCTGGAACGGAGCCAAAGAAGAAGCGATAACAAGGCTGGCGGCGGCAATTGAACAAGGTTCAGCTCATCCGCTGGCAGTAGCTGTCAAAGAACGGGCCGCAGGGATGGAACTTCCGACCTGTACAGATTTTAGAACTACGGTAGGCGGCGGTATCGCTGCCCGTTGTGAAAATACCAACGTACGGTTGGGAAATTTGTCCTTTGTACAGCCTGTGGCAATGATTCCTCCGAATGCCATAGAACTTGGCGAAAAATTAGCGTCAGTTGGTAAAACGATCGTTTATCTGACGATCGGCCGTAATTTATGCGGTATTTTTGCTATCGCTGATACGCTGAAGGAAGAAACCCAGGAAGCAATGCAGAAGCTGCACGAGCTGAATATCCGTACCGTTATCCTGACCGGCGATAATAAACGCGCTGCTGCTTATATTGCGCAGCAGGCAGGCGTGGACGAAGTAGTAGCTGAGCTGATGCCTGGCCATAAGGCCGAACTGATCAAAAGCTTCCAGCAGGGTGGGGAGATCGTCGCCATGGTTGGCGACGGTATCAACGACGCACCGGCTTTGGCGCAGGCTGATCTGGGCATTGCCGTTGGCGGCGGGACTGATGTGGCGATAGAATCGGCACAGGTCGTGCTGGTCAACGGAGATATTCGCAATATCAGTACTACCCTGCGTTTAAGTAAGGCCACGATCCGCAACGTTAAAGAAAATCTGTTCTGGGCGTTTGGCTACAATATTATTGGTATACCTGTAGCCGCAGGAGTGCTGCACATTTTCGGCGGACCTCTGCTTGACCCGATGATCGCTGCGGCGGCAATGTCGCTGAGCTCGGTTTCGGTAGTAAGCAATGCCCTGCGTTTAAAACGCTTTAAGTAATCTAAATAAATTTGAAGTAATAAAGTGAATATTGATACAGGTATTTTTGCATGCTGCGGCCTGTAAAAATACAGAAAAAGGCGAAAGCCCCGTTTACATTTTTGTAAGCGGGGCTTTTTTATTTGTCCTTTCTAAGTACTAGGATACAGCTGCGAGGACTTATGAAAGGATAAAAAGCAAAAATAAAAATGTTTCACAATTTAAAAATTCGTAAAACATTAAAATAATAAAGTATTTCTTATAATATTCCACCATTGTGGATAAAGATAATAGTAATGTAAAGCCAGGGAGGTGAAAGCTATGGAACTTGATGATGAAAAACTGAGCTTCTCCAAAAAGGTTGTCGGAACGGTGACCTGGTTATTTGTCGGCATCATAATGTTTTCGGCCGGCACTTGGTTAATATACAGAGAAATACCGGACAGGCTGATAGATTATGTTGACGGTCCGTTTTCTGTTATCATCAGCGGTTATTTTGCCAAAGCCGGTATGGAAAACTTTTTGAAGCTGCGGGGAGGAGCTAAAGAAAAAGGCACCTAGAAAGGGGGGCTGGCTTATGATTTGTTATTATCTGTTTCCAGGTCCGCACTGAGAAACGTATGACGCAAAAGCATTTATCTAAATTATCAGGTATCAGTACAAGTATGATCAGTGCGATCGAATTAGGCGAACGGCATCCGACTGTTCCGGTTCTTGACGCTTTGGCAAGAGCGCTGCAGGTTAAGGTGACCGATCTTTACAGCCGTAAATTTTGATTATGAGGAGGAGCCGTGATGGCGAAAAAGCAATACTTTGAGAATTTGTTGGGAGCGATGCAGGAATCAATTTTAAAAGCGCACAGCATGATCGAAAATCAGCACTTGAATGTTATGAAACGTTATTTTGACGAGTCGCAGAAACCGCTGACTTTTGATATCCAATATCCTCGTATCAATCCTGACACAGGCGAACTGGAATATGTACTGGTGCAGGTGCCGAAAATTGCGCTGGTACCGATGAATTCTCTGAAGCTGAAGGAGATGAAGCTGAAGTTTAAGGTAAAGCTGAGCAGCTGGGATGATGGTAAAAGCAATGACAGCGGTCTGCTGGCAAATATTTTGTCTTCCAACAAAACGGATACCGATAATTTTGTCGATGTAGAATTGCTGTTTGAGTCTAACGATCCTCCTGAAGCAGTTATGAAAATCAATGATCAGATGGTGAAAATACTGCCCTGATAAAGTACAAACAGAAAGGATGTAGTTAATTATGGCATTAGTAAAAATGGCGGAAGAATTCGGCGGTTTGCCAATGGAGTCTTTGATCGGCGGTCCGCTGCAGGCTGCCTGTGACGCACAGACGATGCTGGCCGGCGCAACGGCTCGCTTTATTGAAGAGGTCGGCCTGGTTAAGGAAGGCGATAAACAGGTCGTACGTACCGTAGGGTTCAGCTTTACCCGCAGCGCTAACGGCGATGACGGCAATGGTCCCGCTTCTGAAAAAGTGGAAATGAATATCCCGCTTTTGGCGATGGTCAAAGTTCCGTCTCTGTCGATCGATCTGGTAGATATTACCTTCGATATGGAAGTAAAATCTTCGGAAACTCAGTCGGAAATCGACGATAAAAAAGGCGAGCTGGAAGCAGAGATGGGTTTGCAGATCGGTCCTTTCAGCATGAAAGCCAAAGTTAAGGGATCTATCTCCAGTCATAAGGAAAATACCCGTAAGAGTGATAATTCCGCAAAATATCATGTACAGGTCCGCGCTACTCAGGGCGAGATGCCGGAAGGTCTGTCCCGTGTTTTGGATATCCTCAATACGGCGATCAACCCCACAAGTATCCAGAAAACTGCGGCAGCAGGAGCACAGGGGCAAGAACATTATACAGCTGATAATGATGTTGCCTGATGAGGTGTAAAGGCAGGTAACTATGATGACGAAACCATTTGATGTAAGTGCGGTGGGCTATGTAAAACGTGTTGTTATCGGCAATACCGATCCAGAAAAAACAGTAAATGAGGAAGACATTGAAAAGCAGCGTCAGCTGCTGAACCGCTGTCTGTCAGATTCTCCGCGCGGACGGATCATCGGACAGGAGAAGAACTTCTATTTGCTGAATATCGGTGAGCATCAGGTGGTGATGCAGTACATAGTTTACCATGTTGGTTTTGCCAGAAGGCCGGTATGGCTGGAAGATTAAGAAAGCCGCCTGTTATGGGCGGCTTTTTTCAAAGGAGGGAAAATGAAGTGGAAATAGATAATAAGATCAATCTTGGTTTCAGCGGCGGCGGTTTCAGAGCTACGTTTTACTGTCTTGGGGCTTACCGCAGATTAGTAGAGCTGGGACTTGAAAAACATGTCAACGAAATAACCTCTGTGTCCGGCGGCAGTATTGCGGCAGGTGCTGTCATCAGCGCTTTGGCAGAAGGTGATTTCAGCAGTTTGCTTGATTTTGACAGGCGGGTGACAACGAAACTGATCAATCTGGGGCAGTGCAATTTCCGCAGGCGTATCATGACAAAAGCATCCTGGCTCGCTTATCTGCTGCCATATCTGCCCAAGCTGCAGCAGTTGGCTCTGGCGGCTGCTTTAAGGCCGAAGATGAGTAAAGCTTTTCCACAGGTGTTGGACGAAGAACTGTTTGAAGGCAGAAAAATGAAGCAGGCAGAGGCAGCGACAGAATGGAGCTGCAATGCTACCTGTATCAATACCTTAAAAAGATTCAGGTTTAAAAGTAGTGATATTTACGGTTATCTGCTGGGGCGCAGCAGTGATATCGACGATATCCCCATTGCTTTTGCCGTTGCGGCTTCGGCTGCTTATCCGGTAGGCTTCGCACCTTTGGAGCTTGATGTAGAGGCAAGAGAATTCAGGGATCTTTACGGTACGGGAACGCAGAAACCGGAAAATCCGGCCAAGCTCTATCTGACTGATGGCGGCGTTTATGATAATCTGGGCAGCGAAAGTATGTTGAAATCGCCTGTTCCATTACTGATGCTGGATGCATCCGGTGCAAGCCAACCTTTGTGGGATAATTCACACATGAGCAAGTTGGAGCTTGCCAACCGTACTTTGGCAGTAGGGCTGGATCAGGTCGTGTATCTGCGCCGCCGGCTGCTTTTTGAGGTGAAACAGCATCAGCAGCTTATTTTAGGTCGTGGGATAGGAAAGATCATAGAATATTGGCGCGAGCGTGGAACCAGAGGAATGAATATGGAACAGCTATTGCAGGTGGAACAGCTGTGTGCTGCACTAAGGACCGATATGGACGGCTTCCACGATGTCGAGATAGAGTACCTGATGTGGCTGGGCGCGGTAAAAATAGATTATGCTTTAAGATTGCTGCTGCCCGGCAATGAACAGCTTCAGCAAAGCAAAATGCCGAAGCTGCCGGATTATGACGCAGGTTTTGCAACAGCAGTGCTGGAGCACGGTGGTAAAATGAGTGTTTTTAAGCCGCTGCATCACGATCTGCATTTAAATTAAGGAGCGGAACATATGAAGAAGACTTCATTTTTAGCGATACTTTTGGCTGCGCTGGTGCTTGCAGCCGGCGTTGTTACTAAAGACAGCGAGCTGGTAAAAAGTTATGTGCCGGTTTTGCTGGAGCAGTTGCAGGCAATGGATACTGCAGTACCCAAAGAAATGCCGCCAAAAGCGGAGGCAAAAACACAGGACGCTGTGAAAACTGCTGACGATATCCTTGCCGTTACTGCTTTGGATATTGGACAGGGAGACAGTATCCTGGTACAAATGCAGGGGAAAAATATTCTGATCGACAGCGGCGACCGCAGCGAAGCTGCCAGGCTGCTGACCAAGCTGGAAGAAAATCATGTCGAGCAGATTGATATGCTGATCGCTACACATCCGCATGCCGACCATATCGGCGGGATGAAAGCGGTGCTGAACAGGTTTCCGGTAAAACAGGTTTATGACAGCGGTCAGAACTATAAAACTAAAATGTATAATGACTTTCGTTTGCAGATTCAAAAGGAACAGATTCCTTTTGAAGTGCTGCGCGGCGGTCAGGAAGTTCCGGTCAATGAAATGGTGAAGCTGAAGGTCCTGAGTCCGCAGGCGTTGTATAAGGGGACTCCTTCTGACACCAATAACAACAGTCTGGTGCTGCGGTTGGAGTATAAAGATTTTGCAATGCTGCTGACCGGGGATATTCAGGCCGAAGTAGAACGTGATCTACTGCAAACTGACCCTGAGGCACTGCAGGCGCAGGTTTTAAAGGTGGCGCATCACGGCAGTAAAACATCATCGATCAATGAATTTTTAGCTGCTGTCAAACCGAAGATAGCGGTCATCAGCAGCGGCGAAGGTAATAAATATAAGCATCCCAGCCCGGAAGTGGTACAAAGACTGTACAATTTACAGGCCGATGTTTTCAATACGGCTTTATGCGGCGATATTATTATAAAAAGCAATGGCAAAACCTGTGATATAACTGTTGAGAAGTTTTATGATGAGCAGCAGGCGCAGGCAGCCTGAGACGGAGGGATAGAAAATGCGTGAAATAACATTGCAGGAATTGGCGGCGCTGGCTGAAAACGCAAAGGGTGAGATCAGAAGGATTTATTTGCACTGGACGGCGGGGCATTATAACAATACTTATGACGACTATCACTTGAATATCACAGGTGACGGTACAGTGTGGAGCAGCTGCGGGAAACTGACAGAATATAAAGAGCATACCTGGCATCGTAACAGCGGCGCAGTCGCGGTAAGCATCTGCTGCTGCGCCGACGCGGTGGCTTATGCCGATGGCAGTGTGGACTTTGGCAGCGTGCCGCCTACACGGCAGCAGTTAGAAACCTTGGCGCGGGTAGTAGCGGTTTTGTGCCGGGGACTGGATTTGCCGATCGACGATAATTATGTTATGACTCATGCAGAAGCGGCTGACCTTGATGATTATGGGCCGGCAACGACTTTTGAAAGATGGGATCTGTGGAAGCTGGCATCTGCCGACGGAACTTTGCAAGATGGCGGTGCTTTGATCCGCAGCAAAGCGAAAGCCTGCTGTCAGTGGTAATAAAAAAGCCGTAACGCTGTTGGATCGGCGTTACGGCTTTCACGTTTTTATTTAGTTGCTGCTTTAACAGGCAGCTGCGTTAAAAGTTCGATTGTAGAGCCATCGGCAAAGGACAGACTGCTTAGAGAAGCCTTCCAGGTCACTTTGCTGAAATCGCTGTTCATAACCTTGGCATCATCAGTCAGAAAGGGGTTCAGCTCCCAGTTGAATTTATAAACTGCGGTCTGTTTGGCTGCCAGATCTTTGCTGCTGGCAAAATTGCCACTGTAAAATAATTCGTTATCAGCGTTGTAAAGCTCCAGAACACCGGTAAAATACTGCAACTCCTTCATCGCGTTGTTAGTCAGCTGAATATCTGCTTCTAACAGGCGGATAACGCCGGAATAAGGAGCCGAAGTTATAAAGATTTTTTGCGGAGCAACGGCAACAGCGTCGTCGATCTGCTTTTGCACAGGAGCGTTAAGTTCAGCCAGTTTGTTTTGTAAGGCCTGATCACGTTCATTGATCAAAGTTTTCAGATTGTTGATCTTGGTTATTTGCCAGGTATCGTCAGTAAGCTGCTGCATATCAAGCTCTACTAAAAAATGTTTGTCTAATTCGCTGTCGAAAACTTTGATGGTTACGACCGCGGCACTGCCATTTTTCTGAATCTTTTCCACACCCTGATACTGCATAGAATTGACGCCTGTCTTGTTTTTCAGATTATTGACAATATCAGTACCGTTGTTTTGCAGCATCGGCGAGTCAGCATCACTTGGATCTGCTTCTTCCATAGCACCGCCGTTGACGTATTGTCTGGTCTGGTCGATCAGGATCGGGACGGCAACACCTTTGATATTCTGTACTAACGCAGCCAGAATCGGGCTTGACAGGCGTTCGTTGCCAAAAGAGGCAACAACGACATCGTCATAAGCGCTGCTGTAAAGTGTTTCCATATCGACATGCTTTTCAAAAGCCGCAAAATCGTGCTTTTGTACTGCGCTGCCAATAAGGCCCAGCGAATACTGCGGCGTTTTGACCCAGTAGGCAAAGTACCATGCCACTGCGGCGGCTATTGCGATAACGGCAAACAGCAGCAGGTATTTTAATTTTTTTGTTTGCATAAGTGCATCCCCTCAAAAACTTTAAATTTATTATAATGCCTATTATACTACGACTTTGAAAGGATGCAACTTTTTTAGTCAACAATATAAATAAATTTTATTTCAAAACTAAAACAGCAATAAAAAAGCTCAGACGTTGGAAAAGTAGTGTTGCTTATCATGAGATAGGATCTTGTTTATAGTAGAGAAAATTAATATAATAAGTTGAAAAATCCGGAAAAAGAAAAACCCACTGCCGTAGCAGTGAGTAAGTAGTGTACTGAATTTTGCTGTTTAGGTAAATCATGCAGGGCAAGGCGCTTAATGTCCGTGGTGACTATTGCTACCGCAGCCGTGTGCGCCGCAGGTGTGGCCTGCGCCGCCGTGTTCCTGTTCGTGGTGTGCGCATTTTACTACCGGGTCATAGTTCAATTTATTATTGAGCAAATCATTTACTGCATCATCGGCCTTGCCGGTAACGCCGCCATAAAGCTTGATGCCTGCTTGTGACAATGCCATTTGGGCGCCGCCGCCGATACCGCCGCAGATCAGAGTATCGATGCTGTGTTCGTGCAGAAATTGTGCCAGCGCGCCATGGCCGCTGCCGTTGGTGCTGACGATTTCTGTTTTGACGATGTCAGTGTTTTCGATGTCGTAAATTTTAAAGAATTCGGTGTGTCCGAAGTGTTGAAAGATGTCGCCGTCCTGATAAGTAACTGCGATTTTCATTGTTATACCGCTCCTTTACTGTGATTGTTATGAGTTTGCGACATATGCCGTAAACATTTTTAGCATAGCACTGTTCGCAGCCTGTGTCAATAAAGTCGGGGATGACATAGTACCTGCTAAAATAAAAAGGCTCGCCGCCGTTGCAGACGCGAGCAGAAGAAGCTTGACTGTGAGAGATATTTTGATCTGTTTGTGCTTAGGTCGCTCATCATCGATATGTCAGCGTAGCGGCTGTCGTTTACGCTGGCGACGCGTAAAATATTTTGCCAGTCGATAGGCGACGGTACGATATTGCGTGGTCAGATAGACGCCGCTGAGAATGAGTACGCCGCCTACAGCTTGTGCGGCGAGAAAGTGTTCATCAAGAAACAGTACGCCGCAGACGATGCCGACCAGCGGCATGATATTCATAAATACGGCTGCCTGACTGGGTCCGACGATGCCGGTGCCTTTGTTCCAGAAGATCATGGCGATCAGCCCACCGGCAAAAATGACGAACAGATATGAGCCAAGAGCCAGCGGCGAAAGCAGCGAGGGCAGTTCGAAATGGCCAAAATAAGCAGCGCCGGCTGCCGTGGTAAGCGAACCTAACAGACCCGACCAGGCGACGATGGCAAAGGGGGAAACATCGTCGATGATGTGCACGACGATGATAGAATACAGTGCCCAGGCGACCTGACTGGTAAAAAAGAGTACGTCGCCGATATTAAAGCTCAGCGTCAATATGGCCGCAAGAGAACCGTTGCTGAGCAGGTACAGCGCGCCGCACAGGCTGCTGCAGATGCCGAGCCATTGCAGGCGGTGCAGACGTTCATGGATCAGCACAAAGCTGAGCAGAGCCGTCACGATGGGCGTGAGTGTGGCGATAATGGTAAAGTTGGTGACTGTCGAATATTGCAGCCCGGTAAATTGGGTAACGTTATTGATGCAGACGCCGAGGATGCCCATGGTAAATAAGGCCGGCCAGGTCCTGCGTGGTGGTAGCAGCTTTTCGCCGCGCCAGGCAAGCATAGCAAACAGCGTCAGGGCTACGATAGTGTAGCGAATGCTGACCATAGGTATGGGCGACATTTCCCTGACGACGAATTTGGCGAACATAGGTTGAATGCCCCAGATGACGCAAGTACAGATCAAAAGTGCCGAGGCGGTAAGCTTGTTCGTTTGCATGGCAGTGCTGACAGACCTTTCGATGATGATTTATAAAGTGCCGGGCATCTGCCCGTAACTTAAAAGCTTAACAGTCGTTCAATGATTTCTGCCGCCGGCGTTTGACCAGATATTTGGCCAGTTTATAGGCCAGCAGGCGGTACTGAGTAGTCAGATACACACCGGCGATGATAAGAGCGCCGCCAACTGCTTCGGAAGTATAGAAGCTTTCGTCGAGAAATGCGATGCCGCAGATGATGCCTACTAACGGCATCAGATTCATAAACACGGCGGCCTGACTGGGGCCGATAACGCGGATGCCTTTGTTCCAGAACAGCATACCGACCAGGCTGCCGATAAAAATAACGTAAAAATAGGACCCCCAGGCTAAAGCGGAAAGGTCATAGGGCAGTGCAAACTGCCCGGTCAGGATACTGTAAGCAGCCGTAGTTAGCGAGCCAAGCAGCCCGGCCCAGGCTACAGCGCTGTAGGCAGATACATATTTACTGACCTGCGCGACAAGAATGGTATAAAAAGCCCAGGCGACCATACTGACGCAGAACAGGATATCACCGAAATTAAAGTTCAGGTTGATAATCGTTGAAAGCGAACCTTTGCTGATCAGGTAAACGGCGCCGATGATACTGGCGGCGATACCGAGCCATTGCAGCTTGTGCAGCCGTTCATGCAGCAGCACCAGACTTAAGAGTGCGGTCACGGCAGGCGTCAGCGAGGCAATAATAGTAAGGTTGGCTACGGTCGAGTATTGCAGGCCTGTAAATTGCGCAACATTGTTGCCGCCAACGCTGAGGACGCCCATCAAAAACAGCGGCAGCCAGGCCTTGCGTGGTGGCAGCAGTTTTTCGCCGCTGTAAGCCAGCGCTGCCAGCAGCACTACGCCTACTGTAAAATAACGGATACTGACCAGAGGGATCGGGTCGAACTCGCGGACGACAAAAGTGACGAACATCGGCTGTGCGCCCCAAATGATGCAGGCAGATAAAACCATCAGTGTTGCTGCGGAAATATTTTTGGGCATAGGAACGCCTTCTTCGCTGTTTATTTTACCAGCTGCGGTGTAAAACCCTGCGTGTCACAGCTGACAAGCTTATAGGTGATGCCGTTGCGGATACCTTCAAAAACCATGCTTGCATCGCTGCCGTGGATATGGCCGAAAACGCAGTGCCTGACGCCGTAACGTTCCAGCAGTTCGGCAAAAACAGATTTATTTGCAGCGTCATAAAGAGGCGGATAATGCAGTGCGGCTATGATATCGCTGTAGCCGGCTTGTCTGGCAGCTTTCAGTGAAGCCTCCAGGCGCAGTCCTTCACGGCGGTAGATAGCGGCATCGTCCGCGTTAAAATTGTCAGATGAAGGCAGGAGCCAGCCACGACTGCCGCAGATGGCAGTCGTGCCGCAGGTAAAAAAGTTGTTTTGCAGAAAGCTGAAATTATTTTCTGTCGCAGTCTGCATCTTTTTTAAAGATGCCCACCAGTAGTCATGGTTGCCGCGCAGAATGATTTTGCGCCCGGGCAGGGCGGCGATCCAGTTCAGGTCGGTCAGCGCGTCTTGCAGATCCATGGCCCATGAGGTGTCGCCGCAGATGATGACGGTATCGTCGCTGCGGATAAGTTGATGCCAGTTGGCTGCAACCTTGGCGGCGTGGTCTGTCCAGTGTTCACCGAAGATTTCCATAGGCTTGGACGGAGGCTTTCCGGAAAGGTGCAGGTCGCCGATAGCGTAAATTTTCATGAATTATGCTCCATTTTTGCTGCTTAATGTTAACTTAATGTTAGCTTATTTTAAGAAGGAATGCAAGGAATTGCTGACAGGGTTGACCTCGGCGCGAGAATAAATGCCTGTGTCTACTACCAAAGTCTGATTAATCCGTTTAATATAGATATGAAGTCTGAATTAGGATGCGAGAATCTTTTTCCTTTCTATCCCTGGTTGCTGTTGCCGCTTTCAGCATTTTTATACAATGAAAGTATCAAAACGCAGGGGAGGGGCAACTATGACAAAGCAGCAGGATTTCAGTATGTGGTCAGTGAATTTTATTTTGTTTTGCCTGGCTAATTTTTTGTATTACGGAGCTTTTTATTTGTATATTCCGGTATTGCCGCAGTATGTGGAGATGTTGGGCGGTACACCTGCCGATATCGGGCTGGTTGGTGGCGCTTTCGGCCTGTCGTCCTTTATTATACGGCCGTATTTGGGTAAACTGGCCAACGAATGGGGTCGTAAGCGTATGATGCTTCTGGGTGCGATTTCTTTTGCACTGTTGTTTCTGCTGTTCGGCAGAGTTACCGGCGTGGTGCCGCTGGTCGTACTCAGGCTTGCGCATGGTGTTTGTCTGGCGATGTATCTGGCGGCATCAGCTGCCTATATAGCCGATTATGCGCCGGTAGACAGGCGCGGCGAGGTGCTGGGGATTTATCAGACCTGCAGTGTGGTTTCTATGGCTGTTTTTCCAGCAGCAGGCATTTGGATCCTTCAGCATACACAAAGTTATCCTTTTTTGTTCAACGTGACTTTTGTTACGGCATTAGTATGCTTTTTCGTGTTACTGCCGCTCAAGGAAACGAATCCTGTTTATGATCAGGAACAAAAACTGGATCTGCTGCCGATTTTCAGGCGGCGGGTAATTTTTATGTCTTCGCTGTGCCTTTTGGGTGCATCACTGGTCTATGGCGCGATTCTTACTTTTTTACCGATTTATGCGCAGCAGCGGCATATAAGTGATTATGGTATTTTTTTCGTAGTCTATGCTTTGGCGACGATGGGCAGCAGGGTCTTTGCCGGTAAGCTGTCCGATCATGTCGACAGGCGTCTGGTAATTTTGCCGTTTTCACTTTTGGTTGCACTGGCGGCTATGTGTTTCTTTATTATGGATAACGTTTGGACGCTTGGGATAATCGCAATATTATTCGGACTGGGATATGGAGCTTTAGTGCCGGCGCTTACTGCACTGGTCGTTGATGTTACCCGGCCGGAAGAACGTGGACCGGCACTGGGTTTTTTTACTGCTTTTATTGAAGTCGGCATCGTCGTCGGCGCTATGGGTCTGGGGTTTATTACAGAGATATTGGGCTATGCCAATATGTTTGCATTGTCAGGTATCATCGTACTGGTGATCACACTGGCATTTTGGCTGTTGGTGCAGCAGCGTCATACTATTAAGCTTGAGGGAGAGTAAGCAGGCTCCAGATGAGCGCAGAGCATTAAAAGCCGCCTGTAGTGCGTACTAGGCAGATGGGGAAGAAAAGACTTGAAACTCCGCGGATTTGTGATATAATGGTTAAAGTATTTGCAGAATGAACAAATTCGGTGAAGCGGAGTAGTAACCACAGATCCCTGTTGCAGAAAGTTGACGGCAGCTGCGAGTCAATACGGGAGCAAGGTGAACTCGCCGCGGAGGAGCCGCGTCAAAAGCGCGGACGCATAACCGGCGTTACAGGTTTCGAGTGGCCGAGATTTTTTTTCGGCAATCAGGGTGGTACCGCGAAAGCTATTTCGTCCCTGGCCTAACAGCCGGGGACTTTTTTATTTGCCGCGCTGCGGTGGTAAGCAAATTTTAGGAGGTTATGAGAAGAATGATCGAAGAAAAGTATACTCCCCATGCCATAGAAAGCAAATGGCAGAAATATTGGGAAGATAACAAGGCATTTAAAACTGATATTGATGCAGGCAAACCCAAGTCTTATGTGCTGGAAATGTTCCCGTATCCTTCGGGCAACCTGCATATGGGGCACGTACGCAATTATTCCATCGGCGACGTAGTTGCCCGCTTCCGCAGTATGAACGGTTTTAACGTGCTGCATCCGATGGGCTGGGATTCTTTTGGTATGCCGGCTGAGAATGCCGCGATCAAACATGGTATCCACCCTGCTAAATGGACGATGGAAAATATCGCCAACATGACCCGTCAGCAGAAGGAACTGGGATTGTCCTATGATTGGGACCGCGAAGTTGCCACCTGTAAGGAAGATTACTATAAATGGACCCAGTGGTTCTTTGAGCTGTTTTATAAGCGCGGTTTGGCCGTCAAGAAAAAATCTGCTGTCAACTGGTGTGGCGAATGCAACACTGTTTTGGCTAATGAGCAGGTTATCGACGGACGCTGCTGGCGCTGTGACCATGAGGTCGTCAAAAAAGATCTGGAACAATGGTTCTTCAAAATTACCGATTATGCGGAAGAACTTTTGGATGATTTGAAACTTTTGAACGGCTGGCCGGAACGCGTTAAGACGATGCAGAAAAACTGGATCGGGCGCAGTGAAGGTCTGGAATTCAGCTTTGACGTGCCCTGCATCAATGCTAAGCTACCTGTTTACACTACCCGTCCGGATACGGCATTTGGCGTTACCTTCGTGGTCCTGGCTGCCGAGCATCCAATGGTAGAGCAGTTGTGCCGGGATAATCCGAAGGCAGACGAGATCAGGGCTTTCTGCGCCCGTGTGCGCAACCAGTCCGATATTGAACGTACTTCCAGCGAGTCGGAAAAAGAAGGTATCTTTACCGGGAAATATGCTGTCAATCCTTTCAATGGCCGCCAGGTAGAGATCTGGGTCACCAACTATGTCCTGTACGATTATGGCACCGGAGCTGTTATGGGTGTACCTACAGGTGATCAGCGCGACTGGATGTTTGCCGATAAATACGGTCTGGATAAGATCGTTGTCGTTACTCCTAAAGACCAGGAATTAAAAGTTGAAGATATGACTGCCGCCTATGAAGAAAAAGAGGGCGTGCTGGTAAATTCCGGCAAGTTCAGCGGCATGGAGATGCATGCTGCAATCAAAGCTATTATGGATTATGCGGAAGAACAGGGCTTTGGTTCCCGCCATGTCAACTACCGTCTGCGCGACTGGCTCATCAGCCGTCAGCGTTATTGGGGGGCTCCGATCCCGATTATTTACTGTCCTGACTGCGGCGAAGTTCTTGTGCCGGAAGCAGAGCTGCCGGTACGTTTACCGGAAGACGTCAAGTTTGATGCGGGCAGCGTTTCACCGCTGGCAACCAGTGAAAGCTTTGTTAACTGCACCTGCCCCAAATGCGGTAAGCCGGCCCGCCGCGAGACCGATACTATGGACACTTTCCTGTGTTCTTCCTGGTATTATCTGCGGTATACCGATCCGAAAAACGATACTGCTCCATTCAGTAAAGAAGCTGTTGATTACTGGGCTCCGGTCGATCAGTACATCGGGGGTATCGAGCATGCGATCCTGCATTTGCTGTATTCACGTTTCTTTATGAAGGTATTGCGTGACGCAGGCCTTGTAAAATACGACGAACCATTTACAAACCTGCTGACTCAGGGCATGGTCATTAAAGACGGTGCGAAAATGAGTAAATCTTTAGGTAATGTCGTTTCTCCGGAAGAGATCATTTCCAAATACGGTGCCGATACTGCTCGTCTGTTTATTATGTTTGCTGCTCCGCCTGAAAGAGAGTTGGAATGGAGCGATCAGGGCGTGGAGGGTTCCTTCCGTTTTATCAACCGTGTCTGGCGTATCGTCAGCCACTTCCAGGGTGAGCTGGCCCAAAAGGTCACCGGCTATGATACTTCAAAACTGGATGAAGCTGATAAAGAGCTGCGCCGCGTGCTGCATAATACGATCAAAAAAGTTACCGACGATATCGAGCAGCGGTTTAATTTCAATACTGCAATCAGTGCGATGATGGAGTTGGTCAATGCTTTATATGTTTATAAGGAAGCTCAGAAAAATTACAATGCCGGTCTGGTTTATGAAACCGTTTCCGCTTTGCTGCGGTTGCTTGCTCCTTTCGTACCGCACGTAACCGAAGAATTGTGGCATGGCGTCATCGACGCTGACAGCAGCGTGCATGCACAAAGCTGGCCTAAAGCCGAGGCAGAGGCCATGAAGGTCGATAATGTCGAGATCGTGCTGCAAGTCAACGGTAAGGTCAAAGGCCGTTTGGTTGTACCTGCGGAAGCCGGCAGGGAAGAACTGGAAAAACTGGCTTTGGCGGATGAACATATCGCTGCTATGGTCGATGTCGGCAAGATCGTGAAGATCGTCTGCGTACCCGGACGTTTGGTCAATATTGTTGCCAGACCTTAAATCGCAGAAAAAAATTAAATAGCTGGATCAGTAAGATCAAATCATAAAGACGCTATGGCAGAGTTCCTAAGGTATAACGAATTTATTGTTGACCTCAGGAACTCTGCTTTTTTGCGTTTTAAAGGGGCTGGATAGCGATGATGGAACGAGGGCTGAGAGGAAAAGTAGCAGCTTTGGGGGCTGCCGTAGTTTTATGTGCCGGCGGCAGTCTGCTGGGAAGCAGCCCGCAGGATACTGCTGCTGTTGTGCCTGTACCGGCAGCTGGTATCAGTGCGGTACAGACTCGGGGAGTTAAGGTATATGTAAGCGGTGCGGTAGCAAAGCCGGGTTTATATGAAATCCCCGCAGGGAGCAGAGCTACTGCGGCTATCGCCGCTGCCGGAGGAATGACACTGGAAGCTAATCCCGATAAAGTTAATTTGGCAAAGCTGCTGAAAGATGGTATGCAGGTAAATGTGCCGCGGTTAAGTGCCAGGCAATTGCGTGAGCAGACTGCGCCGGTAAATGCAGGTGCAGCTGCTGAGGCAGCAGGCGCAAATACTTTGGTCTCGGTAAAGACTGCTGCTGAGAGTGGCAGCGGCGATGGTACATTTAAATCCGGCAACGCCTGCCGAACTGACAGCGTTGCCTGGGGTCGGTGATATTACCGCGCAGCGTATACTTGAGTATCGGGCGGCGCATGGGTTTGCCAGTATCGAGGATGTTATGAAGGTCAAAGGGATCGGTAAGGCCAAGTTTAGCAAAATGCAGCCTTATCTGGAGCTGTGATGCAGCGTCAGCTGGAACAGATCATTGTCGCCGCCACACTGGCATTTCTGCTTGGCTGCCACGCAGGGCTCAGTAAGCTAGGCAACGCTATACCAGCATTGATACTGGCGGCATTTTTTCTGCTGCTGCTTGCCTGGGGCTGCCGCCAAAAGGCTGGAGTAAAGTTGTTGGCCGCGGCAGGTATTGGTTTGTGTTTTTGTTGTGGCGCTGCCAGCGGCAGCGGGGCCATGCGTCAGCCGCAGCTGCCTTTGCAGACTTTTACCGGTCAGGAAGTACGGCTTTTCGGCAGAGTGGAAGCTGGCAGTGTCAAAGTAACGCCGCAGGGAACCAGTCTGGTGCTTGCCTGTCATACGCTGCAGAAAGCGGTGCAGACAAACAGTGCGGAACTTGGCAGCTCTTTACCCGATACAGCAATCGCAGTATCGGGTAAAGTACGTGTGCTCGTCCAAGGGCAGGATCTTAGCGAGAAAATAACCAGTGGCGTTATTGTACAGGGAACGCTTAAACCATTGACTGATTTTGCCAATCCGGGTGGTTGGGATGGCGGGCTGTGGAGCGAATTGCAGGATTTACAAGGGCGAATGTCTATAAAAGGCAGTGAGCTGTATTTGTCCGGGGACGGACAAAGTATCAGGCAGTATATCGGCGGACTGGCTGCAGGGCTGCGTTCAAATCTGCAGCATACTGTACCGGGACAGGCCGGGGCTGTTTTAGCCGGTATGACTTTAGGTGGTTACGACGGTATCAGCGCGCAGACGCGGGAAGATTTTGCTGCTGTGGGATTGGCGCATCTGCTGGCTGTATCTGGTACGCATATAGCAGTGGTGACAGGCTTTCTGCTTGTACTGCTGCGGCGCCGTAACCACTGTACTATGGCGCTGCTGGCAGGGATTTTATTTTTTTATGCGGCTTTGTGCGGGTTCAAACCGCCTGTACTGAGGGCTTTGCTTATGTCACTGGCACTATTTGGAGCCGGCGTTAGCGGCAGGGGG
>OAST01000291.1_pt1 | contig 19431 bp, 19 predicted proteins | sample 1475821 | NCBI WGS metagenome assembly OAST01 (sample SAMEA2579924, study PRJEB22360) | human gut metagenome | biome: human gut; feature: human-associated habitat; material: faeces | place: Denmark | collected 2008/2010 | reverse complement strand
TTTGCTTATTGTTTATTATCTGTATCCTTATCGGAATTACTTCACTTCCTCAAAGATAATTACTACTGTATATCAGTGTATTATATATAACTTGGTACAAATATGATTACTTTACTTCGTTTACTCTATATTTCAGCCTTAGCGAGAATAGAAAAGCTACCGCAAAAAACTTTAACTTAGTTTAACTATAGTGTTTTTGACGATTTCTATTTTCTCTTGTTTTCAGATAGTCTTCGATATTTTCTCTTATTATGCTTTTCTTTTCATAATCTATTGATTTGCAAAACAGTATCTATTTTTTCCTTTCGTTTTTTATGAAAAAGTGTTATACCTTTGCATTGAGAAATAAAAAACAATAGGCATGAAGCAAAAACAATATATACTCCATTCTTTGACAATAGAGGTCATTGCGGTGTTGCTGGCTTCAATGATTGCATTTCAAATATGCAATATGCTTAGCATACGAATGAGTTTGCTTCCGTTCGTTATGGCTGTCGGATATGTGATACTGAAACTTCTATATCATCTTTGCATCTCTATAGCAAGATACATTATAGAAACTCCTTTGTCACATTTGGCATTAGCCGATGAAGTGACAGATAAAAAGACTTCGGCTGTTGCATCCTTACATACCCAAGATTGTGTAGAAGTACAAAAAAGGCGTATGGAATTATTCCATTATGAATACCAGCATGAGCAACAACAATACAAGCAACAAAAAGAAAGAGAAGAAGACGAGAAATTAAATGCTATCCTGAAATATACACGAGACACATTCAAGCGTTTTGATTTGGACGAAACAGAGATTTTCCAAATTTGCGAATCTGTCCGCTATTTTGTGACTAATCGTCAAGTGCTTTCCATGACCGAGATTCATATTAAGAAACATAGTTCGCTCACACAAATCTCTTTAAAGAACTTTGCTTGGAACATCGCTTTCCAATATAATATAGGTGGAGATGTAACTACATCATTTGTGATGGCGACATTTGCCGAATGGTTCACTAACTCCACGTTTGACACCGTAAGAAAGAATCTGCGAACTACAACAGGTCGGCATAAAATTGAAATTGACGAAAATATCCTGTCGAAATACGGTATCTAAGCCATTTTTTCGCTTCCAAATAATAATTATTATCGGAAGTTGCTTATGTTATCAGAGTATTTATATAAATTTGCTCTTGAATTAAAACGTTTTACCTCATGGCTAATTTGAACAGACTAAAAGTCGTACTTGCAGAACAACAAAAAACAGGAAAATGGCTTGCAGAACAGATTGGTAAATCCAATTGCACTGTGAGTAAATGGTGTAGTAATTCTGTTCAACCAGACCTCAAAACCCTTAATGATATAGCTAATGTTCTTGATATTGATGTGAAAGATTTGATTGTTAGCAGTAATAAATCTTAAAACAATTTATTATCATGGAAGTAAACAAGAAAGAACTCAAAGAACAAGAGATACGCACCTTGTTCATTACCCCTGCACTCCAACAAAAGGGCTGGGCTGTAAGCGTAAATATGCGTGAAGAGTATTATTTCACGGATGGTCGAGTACTTGTTGTTGGCAACCAACATTCAGTAGCAGAGGGCAAAAAGGCTGATTATCTATTATACCATAATGGTAAGCCCATTGCAGTGGTAGAAGCTAAAGATAACAAACATGCCGTTGGGGGTGGTATTCAACAAGCTATGGATTATGCCCAAATCCTTGACTTGAAATTTGCGTACTCCAGTAATGGTGATGCTTTCTTGGAACATGACTTTATCACAGGGAAAGAAACCGAAATCAAATTAGAGAATTTCCCGACAGAAGAGGAATTATACAATCGTTATCTTGCATCCAAGAACTATACATCGGATGAACTTAACATAATAGAAACACCGTTTTATTATGATGCCCATAGCCATGAGCCAAGATATTACCAACGTATAGCGGTTGACCGTACAGTGGAAGCCATTGCAAGAGGACAACAGCGTGTACTTGTCGTAATGGCTACCGGTACTGGTAAGACTTTCACTGCTTTCCAGATTATCCATCGTCTCCATAAAAGCGGAGCAAAGAAAAAGATTCTTTATCTTGCAGACCGAAATATCCTCATTGACCAAACAATGGTGCAAGACTTCAAACCTTTCAAGAAGTTTATGACTAAGATAACTTCTGTTGGAGAAGGTGAAGAAAAAATTGATTCATCATACGAGGTATATATGGCTTTATACCATCAACTGGTCGGAAAAGAGAGCAAGCCTGATCCATTCTTGGAAGTACAGCCAAACTTCTTTGATTTGATTATCGTTGACGAGTGCCATCGTGGTAGTGCAAAGGACGATTCTGCATGGCGCAAAGTATTAGAGTATTTCAGCTCGGCTACGCAAATCGGTATGACAGCTACCCCAAAAGCCGATGAGGGAGCAAACAACTTGGATTATTTCGGAGAACCGGTATATACCTATTCCCTACTTCAAGGCATCCAAGATGGATTTTTAGCTCCATATCGAGTTACAGCCGACTTTATCAATGTTGATTTGCAAGGATGGACTCCGGAAGAAGGTGAGATAGATTTATTGGGCAAAGAGATTGAACAGAAGTTATATCAAAGACAAAACATAGGTCGTGACCTTGCCATTAAGTTAAGGCGTAAGGTTGTAGCGAACAGGATTACTAAAATGTTACATGACATAGGTCGCATGACAAAAACAATTGTATTCTGTTCTGATATTGAGGAAGCTGCCGAAATGCGGACGTTGCTTATCAATATGAATAGTGATTTGTGCAAAAAGTCACCCTACTATGTAACACGTATTGTCGGTGAAGATAAAGAGAGGAAGAAACAACTGGATAACTTTATTAGTGTCGATGAACCCTATCCGGTTATTGTCACAACCTCCGAACTCTTATCTACAGGAGTGGACTGTAAAACTTGTGGTTTAATCGTCATAGATAAAGAAATTGGCTCTATGACTGAATTTAAGCAAATCATCGGACGTGGCACACGACTTAGAAAAGACAAAGGCAAGTGGCATTTGGAAATCCTTGACTTCCGCAATGCAACAGCCAAATTCAAAGACCCAGCATTTGATGGCGACCCAGAACCGCCAAAAGGAGGAGGGAAAGAGCCCAAGCCTTACAAAATCATTGATGACCCAGGTCCCACTGTATCTGAACCTCGTGAGAAATACATTATCAATGGTAAGGATATTCGTATTGCCCATGAGATAATATCTGTATTAGGTGAAGATGGCAAGACAATGAGGACGGAAAGTGTTCAGTCATTCGCAAGAAAACAATTATTGCGCCATTACCAAAGTCTGGATGATTTCATACAAACGTGGACTGAGGCAGAACGCAAACAAGCTGTAATGGATGAGTTGAAGGAATATGCCATTCTGATAGACGCAGTACGTGAAGCGAATCCGGCATTGAAGGATGCGGACATCTTTGATGTGATATGTCACATTGCGTTCGACCAGCCACCCTTGACAAGGAAAGAGAGAGCAAACAATGTAAAGAAGCGCAACTATTTTGGAAAGTATGAAGGTAAAGCACGTGAAGTATTGGAAGCTCTTCTTGACAAATATGCAGAGAACGGTATTCTCGACTTTGAAAAGGCGAACATCTTGGAGATACCGCCATTCAACAGCATAGGGAAGCCAACTAAAATCATAAAACTATTTGGTGGCAAAGTCGCTTTTGAACAAGCCATCAGAGAACTTGAATATCAAATATATAAATCAGCTTAGAAATGGCAGTAAACAATATCATAAAGCGAATCCAGAATATCATGCGTCAAGACGCAGGTATCAATGGTGACGCACAGAGAATTGAACAAATGACTTGGATGTTCTTCTTGAAAGTCTATGACACTCAAGAAGAAACATGGGAATACAAAGATGAGAATTATAAATCTATTATCCCGGAAGAGTTACGTTGGCGTAACTGGGCAATAGATAAAAAAGACGGTGAAGCATTGACTGGAGAAGCCCTACTCTCTTTCGTCAATGAGAAACTGTTTCCTAGCTTGAAGAATCTCCCGATAGATGCCAATACCCCAAGAGCTAAAAGCATTGTTCAAGAAACATTTGCAGACTTGAACCAGTATATGAAGAATGGAACGCTTCTGCGCCAAGTGGTCAACATTGTAAACGAAATCGAATTTGACGATGCTGACGACCGTCACACATTCGGAGATATTTATGAGGGAATTTTGAAAGATCTGCAATCGGCAGGAAATGCCGGAGAGTTCTACACACCACGTGCATTGACTGATTTTATTGTGATGATGCTCGACCCGAAATTGGGCGAAACCTTTGGCGACTTCACCAGTGGAACGGGAGGCTTCCTCACCTCGGCACTTAAATATATGGGCAGGAATATTGGCTCTGCGGCAGATGGAGAAAAACTGCAAAATGCCGTTGTAGGTCAGGAATGGAAACCGTTGCCCTACCTTTTGAGCATCACAAACCTGCTGCTCCATGATATTGAAGCTCCCAACATAACCAACTGTGATTCGCTTGGAACGAATGTTACTGATTTCAAGGAAAGCGACAAGGTTGATGTTATCGGCATGAATCCTCCGTATGGTGGTAGCACGGAAGACAGCGTAAAAAGCAACTTCCCAGTACAGTACCGTTCAAGTGAGACTGCGGATTTGTTTATCGCCCTTATCATGTATCGCCTCAAAGCTGGTGGACGGTGCGGTGTGATTATCCCTGATGGTTTCTTATTTGGTACGGATGGAGCAAAACTTGCACTTAAAGAAAATCTCCTTCGCAAGTTCAATCTACATACAATCATCCGTTTGCCGGGTTCTATATTCTCTCCATACACTTCCATTGCAACCAATATTCTTTTCTTTAATAACGAAGAAGCAGAAGGCTGCGAAGAAGGATTCAAAACAAAAGAAACATGGTTCTATCGCTTGGATATGCCGGAAGGGTACAAGCACTTCTCAAAGACCAAACCAATGAAGGTGGAACACACTCTGCCTATTCAGGAGTGGTGGAAAGATAGAAAAGAAATCATCAATGACGAAGAGGGAGAAAAGAGCCGTGTGTTCACTGCACAACAATTGATAGACTTGGATTGCAACTTCGACCAGTGCAAGTTCCCGAAAGAGGAAGAAGAAATACTCCCTCCAGCAGAACTGCTCAAACAGTATTTCGAAAAACGTGCTGCGCTCGACCATGAAATAGACAAAACACTTTCTGAGATTCAGAAGATTCTCGGTATAGACATAAAATCGTGTAACTGATAATTGTGAAGTGAAATGAAAGATTTGACCATCTCAAACATAGAAAGACAAAATGTACTTAACAACCGTTTTGCGGTCAGCAAAGTACAGGAGCATCTTGACATTGAAGGAATGCTCTTTGAGGGAGAGTATCGCTTTACAAAAAAAATGGTTGCCGATTTCTACGAAGTAGAAGAACGAACCATAGAACGCTATTTGGAAAAACATTCAGATGAATTAGCAGCTAACGGTTATGTTTTATGTAAAGGTAAACATCTGAAAGAGTTAAAGTTACAATTTGCTCCCGTCATAAATGTCGGGAGCAAAACGACCCAACTTGGATTGTTTAATTTCCGCTCATTCTTGGATATGGGTATGTTGCTTACAGAGAGTGAGAAAGCAAAAAAAGTACGTAGCCTTATCTTGGATTTCGTGATTACCACCATCAATGAAAAGACGGGTGGCGGAACAAAATACATAAACCGCAGGGATGTACATTATCTTCCTGCTGCAATCACAGAAGAAAACTATCGCAAGAATCTCACTTCTGCCATCAATCAATATGTGGACGGACATCCCACATACAAATATCCTCAAATTACAGACTTTATATATAAGGCTGTATTCAAGGAGAATGCTAAGGAGTATCGGGAAGTATTGAAGTTGGATTCCAAAGACAATGTTCGACACACGCTGTATTCAGAGGTTTTATTGGTTATTTCTTCTTTTGAAAACGGTGTGGGGGCAGCTCTCAGTGAACGGTTTAAAGAAAATGGTGGCAGGTTACTTACCATTGACGAGGTAGAGCGCATTGTGAATGAACTTGCCGAACATCCGATGCAGAAACCTTATTTAAATGATGCCAGAACCAAAATGGCTTCAAGGGATTTCAGTTTCCGGGATGCGTATCATGGTAATATAGCAGATTATCTGCAAGCTGTTACACCTGAAGAGTTTGAACGATTCATCGGTGACCAGTCTATTGATTTTGACCGTATCTTAGCGGACAATAAAGATGTGCTTAGACGCTTAAAGCAGGCAGAAGATGAGTGAGGAAATTGTTTATATAGACTACGATGAAGCCTTAACCATCTATGGCAAAATGATTGATGCTAGCGAAGGTGGCTTTGAAGGAGTGCGTGATGAAGGTGGCATTCGTGCTACATTGGATTTTGTACAAAATGATTTATACTATCCGACCTTTGCGGAGAAACTGACCTATCTGATGTATAGATTCTGTTCTGGGCATTTCTTCAATGATGGGAATAAGCGTATTGCGCTGACTTTGGGAGCTTACTTCTTACACAAGAATAATTACTACTGGCACGCTTGCATCTGTATGCGTACATTGGAATCTATCATTTATCATGTGGCAGCATCGAATATCAACCAAGATTTGCTGCTACGCATCGTCAATAGCTTTTTGACAAGTAAAGATTATGACGAAGAACTGAAAATAGATATTGCCAATGCCATGAGCAAAGGAGAGTTAGGAATACAAGGGGAGGATTACGAAAAAGATTAAATATGAAAACTATAAAAATTATCTTATTACTGTTCTGTATTATTTTAGGAATTATCGTCACCACGGTAAATGATAGATTCGTTTTTGTCTTTTTTGATTTTCTTTTCCTTGACCAGTCGGGCTTTTTCAGCTCTGATACGTTCAAGAAGTACCGATGCCGGTTCGTCATTAGGGTCTTGCGGTACAAGTTTTCCCTGTATCGCCCACTGGAGTATGCTGTTTTTTAATTGTTTTCCGTTCATCTTATTCTAACTGATTTAGAAGTTTTCGTCTTTTTGTTTTTCATTCAGATAGAACTGATATAACTTTTTCCCTATCTTATCTTTTTTGAAAGTACGTTCATGATTCATAGGAGTCATAGACAAACGAATTTTTGCCACACCTTCATTCAAAATTTCAAACTGCTGTGGAGTAATTCTAAATTGAGCAGTAGAACTAATTTCTGTGATTGGTATTACAATATTTCCACTTATAACACCAGCAGATTGACTTCCATTCCCAATCACAGTTCCTCTTAGTTCAAGATATTTACCTGTGAATGTTCTAATTTTCATGGTTGGTTTAGTGAGGAAATTCATTCTGTCTTCGTTTGTCGTGGCTACTATAGAATAAATGGTGTCTTGCTTAGCCACACTGTATTTCATATTGCAACCTTCAGCTGCGAGTGCTTTATAAGTATAACCTACTGTTTGTGCTTTAGCGTTAATTCCTATTATGAGAAGTTTCTCGCTACCGGGGAGGTTAAGTGCATTGATGACGAGATTCCGTTTGAGATTCCGCAAGGGTGGGAATGGTGTAGATTCTCAAGTATATACAAAACACTTACTGACGGTACGCATTCAACACCTCATTACACAGAATCGGGTATTCCTTTTCTGTCTGTCAAAGATATGAGTAGTGGAATATTAAGATTCAATAATACAAAATATATATCTGAGAACGAACATATTGAATTATCCAAAAGATGCCATCCACAGAAAGGTGATTTATTACTTTCCAAAGTAGGTACCACTGGAATACCTTTGATTATTGAAACAGAAAAGGAGTTTAGTATATTTGTTAGTTTAGCATTGATTAAATTTACTTCAATTCCTATTGATAAACGATTTTTGATACATTTAATCAATAGTCCATTAGTACAAGAACAAGTACAAGAGAATACACGTGGAGTAGGTAACAAAAATTGGGTACTTACTGCGATTGCTAATACGCTTATATTACTACCACCATTAAATGAACAATTACGAATATCTGATAAGATAGACGAACTTTCTCCAATTATAAGTAAATATGCAATGTCTCAACAAAGATTGGAGAATTTGAATGCAAACATCAATGGTTTGTTAAGAAAATCGATTCTTCAAGAAGCTATCCAAGGCAAGCTTATCCCACAAATAAAGGAAGAAGGTACAGCCCAAGAACTGCTTGAACAGATAAGGCAGGAGAAGTTTCAACTCGTCAAAGATGGCAAGTTAAAGAAGTCTGCCTTGACTGATTCTGTTATCTATAAAGGTGACGATAACAAGTACTTCGAGAAGGTTGGTAAAACAGAGCAGGATATTACTGATGAAATACCATTTGAAATACCTGATGATTGGAAATGGTGTAGAATAGGAAGTGTCTTAAATATTTGGTCTGCTCGAAGAGTACACGAAAGAGATTGGCGTTCTTCTGGAATCCCATTTTATCGAGCAAGAGAAATTGGTAAAATGGCTGATTGGGGTCATGTTGATAACGATTTGTTTATAGAACAATCGTTATACGATGAGTTCTCTAAAAGCGGAGTTCCGCAAATTGGAGACCTAATGATGACGGCAGTTGGGACACTTGGTAAAACTTATGTTGTTGAAACAAACAATCCTTTCTATTACAAGGACGGTAGTGTTTTATGTATAGGTAATCCTTTTCGCTTGAATCCGTATTATTTGAAATTATTTTTTGAATCGTCTGCTTTTGCAAACCAATATTTATCAGAGTCTGATGGAACTACAGTAGCAACCTTGACAATGGTGCGATTGAACAGATACTTAATCCCTGTTCCCCCTTTAAAGGAACAAACTCGAATCGTTGAAAAGATTAAAACTGTAACAAGTATTATGAGCAGGTAGGTAAAAAGTGCTTAGATATAACAGAACAGATACCTTTTGAAACTCCCAAGAATTGGGTATGGACAAGACTTTCTCATATTGCAAACATTTACACTGGCAACAGTATTAGTGAAACTGAAAAGAAATCAAAATTTACAGATGTTATAGGACGTTATTATATTGGAACTAAGGATGTTGATTTTAATAATCGGATTATTTACGATAATGGCATTGCGATTCCAAAACAATATGAACCTGATTTTAGACTTGCTCCCAATAACTCAATATTGATGTGTATTGAAGGTGGAAGTGCCGGAAGAAAAATTGCAATACTGAATCAAGATGTGTGTTTTGGGAATAAGTTATGTTGTTTCTCACCATTTGTTGGAATCGGGAAATACATGTACTATTATCTACAGTCACCATCGTTCTTTGAACTATTTAACCTAAATAAAACGGGCATTATAGGTGGTGTAAGTATAGCAAAAGTAAAAGAAATATTAATACCATTACCTCCGATTAAAGAACAACAACGCATTGTTGCTCAAATAGAAAAACTATTTGAGCAACTGCGATAGTTCATTTATCCGTTTTGCAATACGCTGCTGTTCTTGATAAGGTGGAATACCAATAGGCAGATTGTAGAATAACTCTTTATTGAGGTGCGGAATAGCCGCACCTCTTTTTGAATTTCTCAATGCCTCTTTATAGAACAAGATGAAAGCCAAAATATAAGGCTTCCACATAACCGAAGAAAGCCATAGCTGTTTGAATGTGCTTCCCATATATCCATCTTGTGGAATAGAAAAAACTTCACCTGAATTTTCACCATCCACAAGAATGATATTATCTCCAGCATAGACAAATCTGCCTTTTTCTATAATGGTTGCAGATGATTTTCCACGTAGGAACTTTGCATCAAGGCAAATGCCCTTTCCGTTTCTTTTTTCACCGTCTGTTAGTTGGCATATATCTTTCAAGCGTAACACAATCCAGCTATTGGGATATTCAAAAGGAAGTTCAACTTCAACGATTTGCTCATTTATCCTCTCATAATACTTGTTATCGTCACCCTTATAGATTACGGAGTCGGTTAAAGCAGACTTCTTTAGTTTGCCACCTTTTACCAAGCATTGCTTCTCCTGCTTTATCTGTTCAAGTAATTCCTGTGCAGTGCTTTCTTCTGCAATTTGAGGAACGAGCCTGCCTTGGACAGCTTCTTGGAGGATAGACTTCTTTAACTTATCATTTATTGCTACATTCAGATCATCCAAATAGTTCTGAAATTTGCTATATTTTTCTACTTGTGGTAAGAGTTCTCCCAGCTTAGCAACAATTCTATTTTGCTCAGAAAGAGGAGGAAATGGTAATAACAACCTTTTTAAGCGGTTCGCTGAAAGTCCTGGCATTGCAGTTCCTACTGAGGATAAGTTATTACTTTCCTTTAATAGGTAGATAAAGTGATATACATATTCGCAAATGCCATTTACATATGGGCGTAATCTATGGACATGATTTTGAAGACAAATATCATAATCGTAGTTCCAAATTGCAGAACGACCGTAACCTGCACCACCTTCACAAACAAGCAAATCACCTTTTGTGGCAGAACAGGTTTTAATCTCTTCTTCTGTAAAATTCATAACTTTTACATTATCAAGAACAAAATATCCCCAATAGAGATTGGATGTCGTAATAAATTTCTGTGGCGTTCCGCCACTTTTGTTACTACTACTTTGCTGTTTCCCACTTGTATGATTAAAAATATTACCGATACGTGTCCATTCCCATCCATTCGGTATCTCAAATGAAATCTCGTCATCAATGCACTTCACCTCACCTGTGGCGAGAAACTTCTCATAATAGGAACTCAATGAATTAGGCAATACCATACATTATTATGATAACGAATTGTTTAACTAATAATGTATCTGACATGAACATTGAAAATTTTGAAACGTATCTTCGTCAAGGGAATATGGCGGAGAACACAATTGCAGCTTATCTCTATGCCGTAAAAGAGTATTATTCCCGGCACAAAGAATTGAACAAGCGCAATTTGCTTGTGTATAAAACCTATCTCATTGAGAAATTCAAGCCTAAGACAGTGAATCTTCGTATTCAGGCAATGAACAAGTATCTTGATAGCATGGGAAAATCTCGTTTGAGATTAAAATCCGTCAAAGTGCAGCAGCGGAGTTACTTGGAAAATGTAATCAGTAATGCCGACTACGCTTTTCTAAAAAACAAACTAAAAAAGGAGGAAAACCAAGAATGGTATTTCGTAGTTCGTTTCCTCGCAGCAACAGGAGCAAGAGTCAGTGAACTAATCCAAATGAAGGCTGAACACGTGCAGATGGGTTATTTTGACATCTACACCAAAGGTGGCAAAATACGTCGTATTTACATTCCGAAGTCCTTGCGCAAGGAAGCCACAGAATGGCTTAGCAAAGTCAATCGTACCACCGGCTATCTTTTTCTTAATCGCTTTGGTGAGCGTATCACTACAAGAGGGATTGCGCAACAGTTGAAAAACTACGCAGCCAAATACGGATTGAATGAGAAAGTGGTTTACCCCCATTCATTCCGTCATCGCTTTGCTAAAAATTTCTTGGAGAAGTTCAACGATATTTCTCTACTTGCTGACCTGATGGGACATGAAAGTATTGAAACAACTCGTATTTATTTGAGGCGTAGCAGTGCCGAACAACAAGAGATTGTTGATAAGGTCATAACATGGTGATGTATTTGGAAGGTTGGTCAATCCATCCTTCCAATTCCTTAAAAGAACTTCATATAGATTATCAATCCTCCCAATGTCAAACAGAAATACGCATACAATATCCAGAATCCGACAACGGCACATTTGGCTATTTTGCCATTAAGAGAAAACGAAGTTTCAGATTTCACACATTTATGGACTTCTTTCCAGTGATTCGTATGAAGTGTCTTCAATTCTGTTATCTGCTTCTCAAATAAAGATTTTTCTTCTTCAATCAACTTATTGCGATATTCTGTAAGAATAGACTTGTCTTCATCGCTAAGTTTGACATTTACAACAGTATTCTCTGCCTGAATAATTGCACGGCTAATAGTATCAGGGATATTGTCGGATGTTTTCACTGCAGCATTAAGAACCTGTGCTGATTCTTCAAAAGTTAACACTGAAGCATCTACAAATGCTTTTATCTGTTTCAATTCTTGGATAACATCTTTGATGTCCTTAATCTGATTCGTGAGATTTACAAGCTCGGTTTCAAAATCAACACGATTTTCAATTTTGCTAATGTTATCATCACTATCTATGCTCTTGCTATCCTGCACAGGCAAAGAAGATTGGTCATATTTACTTTTACGCATGGTTATATGTGATTATAAATGAAATACTATCTACCCCTGCTACGTTTAATCGGTTTGCAGAGCCATTTTGCCATTTTTGCACAACGAACAGCCCTGTTACGCTCATCATCGTCCTTATCTTTACCCCATCCGCTACCGGGACTGCCACCACCTCCGCTTGAAGCCGCCATGGAAGTGGCTGCATCCAAATATCCGGCAAATAGTAAGGCGGCAACTTTGAATAAATTGGTCTGTTTGACTTCTTCATCAAGGCTTCCAAACTCTTCGTCAAAGACAGACTTAACCATATCTGGTATATCAACCTCGAGTTGTTCTCCATCCACTGTTATGGAATAGTGGTAAATAGAAGGCTTTGATTGTGGCATCACCTCTTTATTATTATGCGCCATCGTTTGAGTACATACTTCCTTTGATTGAATTGCAGTTTGTTTATCAGAAGCATGTAATCCCACCCAAGTCGCTTCAATTTTTGATGGCATCAATTTTCGACTTTTACCCAATATCGAGGATTTATAAATAGAGTTCCCTTTTCGTATAGCGTACCCTTTGACCACTTCCTTATCGTCCTTTATCAACTTAATATCGTACCCCTTAGCGTTTAACATTTGGCTATAAGTTTCCCAATCAAATTCTGGCATAGCTTTCAATATTGCGATGCAGTCTTCACTGATTTGCTGAATATTCTCATCACGACGTTGCACGGATTGCACCCAGCCACGTCTCTCATTGATGATGTTGGCAGCATGAACGGCACGTTCACCAATATAATGCGCATCGTTTGTCTTGCCCATATTGTCTATGCGGTTAGCTACAATATGCAAGTGAGGGATGCCACTTTTGCTGTCGGTGTGTAACGAAACAACATACTGGCTATTTTTGATATTGGTCGGTTTAAGATGACTATCTGGTTTGCCACATCTTCGGTCAATGCCGTCAAGTACTGCAATAAACTCATCCGCCAAATTCTGCCAATCCGTCATTGTCCATCCTGCCGATTCTTCTTTGGCTGGAGATATTTCAAAGCGCAGTGCGTTCAGCTTTATGGGCTTCGGATTATATCTGTCTTTCATACATTGATGCTGGTGTTGCATCATCCGTGACCACATAGCCAAAGGTTCTATATTTTCTGGCAAGTCATGCACCTTAACGAGCTGGGCTTTATCTTTTTCCATAGAATACTCAATGGCTCTTGCTCCATGAGAAATTGCCTTTCCTTGTGCTATCATAATTTCAAATTTGATTTATACTGTCTCGTATTTGTCCCCATCGGACAATAAGCCTATTTACTGCCTCTATCCAAGCACGCATATAATTCTCATCTCGGAAATATCGTTTTTTAATCTCATCAGGTTTACCTTTGAGTACATTCTGAATGCGGATAAGGTCGGCTCGTGCATCCGATAAAGAGTTCAATCCTTGTACTTCCTCGTCTGAAAGTCGTTTGTTTGGATGGTGATTTTGCAATAATTTTCGTCCGTAGTTACTAAGTGTCAGTCCACATTCGGCAGCTTTTTCTACTATCATTTCATACTCATTTTCAGTCAGACGAATGTCTATATGACGAGTACGAACACCCTGTTTTCCATTGTTTTGTTGTATATCCATAAGCGTTTATAACTGGAATTTATTAATAAAATGTTCTATCCATTGCGAGCCTGCGAGTAATGCAAGAAGCCTCCAAGACGACAAATGAGTGAAACCATTTTGTCGGACGGTGGTACTTCTTGCATAGAATACCCATTAAAAATGGAGCATTACATACCTTAGTGCAAGCATTGTCTTTGTCCGAACTATGCCATTTGTCTGTCAACTTTAAGAGTGGCTATTGTCACCTATATCCATTTGGATAATCAATAGTTTTACTTTCCCCTTAGTTTGGCTTCTCCATAAACACATCACTAACCGGAATCCACCAGTTCCAAATGCAAGCAGTCAATCAAAGTTTGTAGGTTTGGATTTCGCTTTATCATCTTTTGAAGTATCATCGCAGGTGTTTCTGTCATCAATAAGAAATCCGCAATATCAAGTCCGTTCTTGCGCTGTTCGTCTGTGGCGCATTGTTCCAAACTATCACTCAATACAACTTTAGAACATACGGAAGTGAGTAAAGCCATCTTGGTTTGCCAAACCTCTCTTGCACCCAAATCCGGGCATAGCATAACCGACCGACCTTTCAATACACTTACCACGTCAGACTTGAAGCATCCATGCATTCCACCTGTTGCCAACCATATAAATTCCGGCATATAATGGGTAGCTATCAAAGCGGATTTTTCGCTTTCCACAATAGCAACAGGTTTGGTCGGATTCTCAGATAACAGATGTTCGCCAAACAAACATTGCTTCAAATTGTAGTTTGGGAGATTCAGTTCCGTATGTACCCAACTAACATAACTTCTTGGCTCTTTTGTCCGATGTCCTGTTTCTGCATCATACAACATTATCTTCCCTGTTCGTACATTACCTTGCCAATCAATTTGCCAATAGACAGTAGAACCGCCCCACTTCTTTGATGTGCCAACATGATATAGTTGGAATATCCGAGAAGTCTCATCTTTACCCAACATCCCAGACAGGTAGATGTACAATGGATTCATACCATAGTTAGTAAGAGTACGTTTCATTAGTTCATTGTCAACAAAAGAGGTTGGAGGCAGTAAATTGGGCTTAGGCTTATCGGCTTCAATGAAGTTATCCTTGTTGTAATCCACTACCATTGGGTTATCATGAAAATAATCCGATGGAGTGTAATGGTATTGGCAAGATTGCTCATGGTCACATCTGCCTACATAATCAGGAAAAGTTATTTCTCCTTGGCTATCTATGTACTTGACAAAACATTGTTTCTTTCCACACTTCGGGCATGAAAGTTTTGACCCACGCTTATATTTTTGAAGAGAAAATCTATATTCAGCCATACTTCTTCATTTTGTTATTGCAGTCCGTGCAGTTTGCACTTATTGCAGTTTTGCAGAAATCCTATGTCAGCGCAAAGTGCAAACTGCAACAACTGCAAACTGCAAAAGGTGTCGTTTATTGCAGCTTCTCATATTCACCTCGCTTTACTTTCTTGATAACCTTATTCGTAGCAAGGCTAACCAAAGAATACATTACCGACCTTTCCGACAACCCTACTTCTTTTCCGGCTTGAATGGCATCGGCAGTAGTGAAAGTTGCGGAAAGGCAATCAAGCAATTCTCTTTTTTGCGGTTCAACGCTCTCTCGCAACATATATTTCTGAATGTTGGTATAACAGTTCTCAAAGTATTCACTCAATGCAATAGCAGATTTGGTTGAATCAATATCCACAAAATCCTTGTGTTCTTCACCGCAAGCCCAACGAAGGATTTGCAAGACTAAAGCTAAACGAGCCGTAATCATGGGAGCTTTAATCACTCTGCTATCCACCAATCCATCATCTTGGATTTGATTAACAGCCCGAACTGCATTATTGCGCCAGTTTGTAAAATAGGCTTTGGCTTCTGAAGAAAATTCCAATACATTATGTATGGCTCTGTCATCTTCATTCTCTATAAATGGCAAACTAATTACCTTATTTATAATAGAATCCCACATTGATGAGTATTTACCAAAAGTTGATACGGAAGATTCTTCATCCAGCCCCCAATCTGAAATTTCCTGAGACGATGGATAAACAAAAATTATTCTGTCTATCAGCCCATTGTCTTTATATCCTTTCTCTATCAGTTCGTGCATACGTGTCGTTTGCATCGTGCCGACAATATTTATAAAAGGATGCTCTATATGAATAGGTACAGGGATGCTACATCTTGAAATATCCAATGGTTTTCCGCTAAAGGCTGTCAATAGCTGCTCAATGAGTTGTCCTTTGCTATATTGATTCACGGCATTAAACATTCCCATAATTTCATCCACATATACCACGACACCTCGCTGATTGTCATCCAACGCACGCATTAAAGCTTCCGGTGTAAAATCGGATATGATGGTTCTTCGTAAAATTGGTTTGTCCGGCAATGAAGAGGACTTGTCTTTTTTAGCCTTATTGTTTTCAACCAAGCTATTATAATGCTCCATATCCAATTTAAATTGTTTGATGATTTTGGCATCATGCTTTCGGATAGGACGGAATGCAAAATCCAAAGGTGGGGTTTTGCCCATTCCGGGACGACCTACCAATATCATATAAAGGGCAGGATTACTAATCCATCCACCACGAATACGAATATTGACAGCGTTGCCGATAGCGGTTGACACTGCCACCAAAAGAGAAGCCATCATATATTCTATGGAATAATTCTCTTGTCGGGATAGAGCCAATATCATATCTTGAATTTTGGCAGGAAAAGCATCCAAAGGAATCTTGTTTTCAAAGATCCCTTCAAATTCCATTCTGAGCGCATTGCATAAATTGGTTGAATCCATTAGAATTTGGTATTTCTTTTTGACTTTATGAATTGGGCGGCTTCATCTTCCAAGTTTTTATCAGATTTGATTTTGCCGGCATGGAGCCATTCGTCAATTTCCGATTTTAGAAACATGATACGCTTCCCTCTTTTGTGGAATGGGATTAGATGACAACTCGTCCAGCCATATACAGTTTGCTCTGCCGGGTGACTGGGAATATAATCACACAATTCCTTAAGGTTCATCCATTGTTCGGTTGGAACGCTTTGCTTCTGATTGTTTAATCCATCTATTTTAGAATCCAGCTCATTCAATTTATCCATCAACCACGACATTGCTTTGGGTAAATCTTCAAATGTAATGTTCTTCTCACTCATATTGCTACTTGTTTTTTGATTTTTCGGCAAAATAACAGCGATTACGCATACTGATTTCATAGTGTAATACATCACATAAATAAGCAGTAACGAAACATAATCATCATAAGGATTACCCATTGATTATCAACATGAATAGTGGAGAATATCAGTAGTAGATTTTTATGATAATGTCTTCAATCATAAAGGGATCATAAGATGGTCAGAAGAAAAGACCATAGATAAAAACAAAAAGCCACCCACGCAGATTTTACGCAGATGGCTATACTTACAAAGTATAATAATGGTTATTTTGTTTGAGATAAATCCAATTTAATGGTTTCTGTAGCTTTCTCTTTCTTTTCATCAACAACCTTTGCATACACCTGTGTTGTTCGCACATTTGTATGTCCCAACATTTTGCTGACCGTATAAATATCAGTTCCTCCAGCCAGTTGCAGGGTTGCGTAGCTGTGCCTAAAACAATGGAAGGTAATGTGTTTGGTGATTCCGGCAGCTTCAATCCACTTTTTGACAGGACGGTTTATCCAAGAAGGGTCAGGAAGTCCGGCAAAAACCAAAAGTTCACCCTCTTTTGGCTCTCCACAGAGATTATATGCTTGCTCTGATATAGGCATATATTCAACTCCTTTTGTCTTTTGCTGAGTAAAATTCAACCGATAGCCTCCATTGAACATTTCCACTTCCGACCACTTCAACTTCTGAATGTCGCAATGACGGATTCCTGTTAAAGCAGAGAACAAGGCAGCACGTTTCAGTAATGGGTCACAAGGTGTTTGAGCCAGTCGGTTCAATTCCTCTACCGTGAGATATTCTCTCCGGCTTTCCCTTTCTTGAATGCCTTTGACTTTTGCAGAAATATCAATAGTCAGATATCCGTCTATAAAAGCCTGTTTCAATCCGGCTTTGAAGATAGAGAAATAGGTTGCTGCTGTATTTTGAGAAATCGTACCTCGTTTAGTGCCTCCTTGTGGGGCATTCATTATGAATTGCCGGAACGATTCAACCATCTTTAAGTCTATTTGCGAAAAGAGAATGGTGTCACCTTTTGCGAAAATCTTCAATAATTCATGCACTCTCCTCCAGTTGACAATGATAGAATCAGAGCTATGGGCATGCCTTGTTCGCTGCACATGGTCGAAGTACTCAATGAAATTACTTCGGGAGCGTTCCAACTGCTCCGCCTGTTCTGCATCGGTATCGGCATATAAAGCTGCATTGTCGTATTCCTTTTGTCGTAGGCTTCTGACCTTGTCGGCATAGATACATGATTCCTGGTCTAATTGCGACTTACATTGAATGACACCGTTCAAATCTCGCTTCGGCTTATAAGTGGTTTTGCCTTCGGCATTAGTCCTTGCATTGCGTGACTTATCCCAAATAGGTGTTGTAATGGTACGATTGAGATATTCACGCACTCTTTGTGGCGTATCTTTTCCGGATTGAAATACAGGATAAGATTCCACATAAAGATACCATTCATCACGATATTCAGATTTGCGGAGCTTTACCGACACTCGTGTATTGACTAATGCTTTCTTCATCGCTTCACACCTTTATATAAGTTATCAATTTCTTTCTTGGGTACATACACAAAGTTCCCAATCTGCCGAGTAGGGATAGAGTATTTGCGTATATGGAGATAAACTGTACTTTCATTCACAAGAAACTTCTCTGTGATTTCTCCAATGGTATAACAATCTTTCGGCTCCAGACTATATAGTTTGGCAACAGGTTTCGGCTTTGTGAGAGCTTTCTTGCGTGGAGGATAGAGTTTCATCAGTTCTGCTTTTGATAGTAATGTCTGTCTTTCTCCTGCATTTACACTGGGGATTGTACCCTTACGAATCAAACGATAAAGAGTTTCCTTGCTTATGCCAAACAATGCGTATGCTTCAGGAACCGTGATGTACTCTTTGGACTTGGGTATCTTCTTAACCACTTCGTCCAACCTTTGCAATCTTTGTTCTTCATCCTTGCGTCGCTTCCATGCAATTTTGGAACATTTGGGAGAGCAATACCAAGATTCTATTGTTTTGGCTAAAAACTCTTCTCCACAAATCTGGCACTTCCGTTTTATTTCAAATTTTGCTGCTGGCATAATCTTTTTACTTATATTCCTCATTCTCAATACCGGCATTCTTGTAAGTGTCACATTATCTACTTTTAAGTGTCGGTACAATTATGGTACAAATATACGATAAAAATCCGAGAAATAAGCAAAGCCAAAGAAAAGTCTACAAAAAGATATAGGGCGTAACTTGTTGAGTTACACCCTATATTCCTATTTATTGTTATCGTTATTTATCGATACTTACTTCACTTCCTCGAAGTCAGCATCCTGAATATCTTCTTTATTATTAGAAGAACCCTGATTAGCCTGTTGTCCTGCACCTGCACCCGGACCGGCCTGAGCGCCACCTTGTGCACCACTCTGAGCATACATTTCAGCGCTGGCAGCCT
>OAST01000273.1_pt1 | contig 21467 bp, 20 predicted proteins | sample 1475821 | NCBI WGS metagenome assembly OAST01 (sample SAMEA2579924, study PRJEB22360) | human gut metagenome | biome: human gut; feature: human-associated habitat; material: faeces | place: Denmark | collected 2008/2010 | reverse complement strand
TTTTACTTTTAAAAAATTCCCAAAACTAACTGGCTGATATTTTTTGAATGATCGGAAACGCGTTTCATATTTATTAATAATTCCAGCATTACAAAGCCAGCAACCGGATCACAACGTTTTTCATTCAATCGTACGATATGATTTTTCCGAATCTCTTTCTGATACTGTTTAACCTGACGGCACAATGCCCAGGCTTCTTCAGCCAGTTTCTTATCGTCTTTTTCCAAGGCTTCCAAAGCTTTGCCGCTGGCTTCTAGCACCATCTGCCCTAAAGTGTGCAGCTCGGCTTTAGCCTCATCTGAAAATTTTACATTATCTTCGTAAATCATCCGTACTTTTTTCGCTAAAGTTTCACCATGGTCACCAATACGCTCAATATCGTTACAGGCATGTAAAAGACCTGTATGCCGGGCTGATAATTCCCTGCTCATCTGCGTTTCACTCATTTGCGTCAAATATTTGGTAACTTCTTCTTCCAATGCATCTATCACTGGTTCATGTTCTAAAACATAAGCGATTTTCCTGCTGTCCATGTCTTCCATTGCCGCTATGCTCAGTTCAACATTATGACGAGCCATGGTTCCCATGCGCACAACCTCTTTACCAGCCAGAGTCATAGCGATAGACGGGGTTTTAAGCATATTCACATCCAAATATATCGGTTTGCGCGAAATGACACCGTCACTGCCAGGCAGTAACCGTTCCACAAGCTTGATAAAAGGAGCAGCAAAAGGCAGAAAAATAAGTGTATTGATAATATTAAAGGCTGTATGCGCATTAGCGATCTGACGCGCTATATCATGAGCAGGTGATACTGCCAAAACAAGTTTTATGAACAATCCCATAAAGGTCACGAAAAGGATGCTGCCAATCAGATTGAACAACACATGAGCTAATGCAACACGTTTTGCCGTAACATTTGCACGCCAGGCCGCCATGATTGCTGTAATGCAGGTACCGATATTATCGCCCAGAAGTACAGGAATTGCACCCTCTAAAGGTATCAAACCCTGGCTTGCCATGGCAATCAAAATACCAATAGTAGCGGAGCTGGATTGAATAAGTACTGTCATTACAATACCTACGCCAATGCCTAGAATCGGATTATGAGAAAATTTGCCAATAAAATCAACAAAGCCCTGATACTCGCGCAGGGGCAAAACAGATTGTCCCATCATACTCATGCCCAGCATCAGGATACCAAACCCAAGAAGTACCTGCCCCAGATATTTCCCACGGCGGCGTTTAGCAAGCAACTGCATTGCAAACCCTATTGCCAAAATCAAAGTAACATAATCAGTAAGTTTAAATGCAATCAACTGGGCGGTAATAGTGGTACCAATATTAGCACCCATAACAATGCCGAACGCCTGTTTCAGTGTCATCAGCCCGGCATTTACCAAACCAACAGTCATGACTGTTGTTGCACTGCTGGACTGCAAAACAGCAGTTACAGCTGCACCCAACGCTACTCCGACAATCAAAACCCCGGTCAATGCTTCCAGTATTTTCTGCAATTTTTCACCAGCAGCACGCTGCAGACCATCACCCATCAATTGCATGCCATATAAAAACAATGCCAGACCACCTAGAAAGCCAAAGAAATATACCATAATTGCCCCCAGTTCTCACCTTTTTATTTTGTACTTGACTTTTATTATACTAGATTTTACAACGAGCTTACAAGAAAAAAACTTTTCCGCAGCGTCTTATTTTACTGTCCCAGCGGGACTTTTATGCAGCAACAAAAAAATCCCCATATCAAAATGATATGGGGTAAAAAATCAATATAACATTTGTATACTCAAGCAGCTCAATCTAATGCCATTTAATTCAAATGTCTGATAATCTCCATTATTTCTTCAACAGGCAGCACACTGCCGCCTGCAACAACTTTTTCATCAATAACCAAAGCTGGTAAGGCCATAACTCCGTAAGCGACTACACGCCGTAAATCATTAACACGTTCAAACTCAGCATGACATTTGAGTTTTTTAGCCGCGATGGCTGCATTTTGCAATAACAATTCGCATTGTTTCGTCATAGGCCCTAAAACCTTTATATGCATTTATATCACCTTCGCTTTTCTTAATGCTTGGCTTACAGTTATAGGATACCAAAAGCCTTTGTCCTAAGTTGGGCTAAAAAGTGAACTGTTTGTGAATTTTCAGACAATTCATCCTACTTCGCTCAATATTGACAAATTTTACTTTATGACAGAACTTTATCAGTATGCTCCAAAATATTTTTTTCTGCTGATAAGGCTTCTTGCTCCAATGCTGCAATTCTTTCGACAAGAACTGAGCAATAATCCTGATCGCTAATCAGATTAAGATTTATTTTTACATTATAAACTGCGCTACGTACAGCTGCCCTGGCCATCAATGCCGCTACAGCAGCATCTGTAATTACGGCTGGATTACCTAATTCTGCCGCTACAGCAGCATCTGTAATTACGGCTGGATTACCTAATTCTGCCGCTTCTGCCGCCAAAAGTAAAACTGCCAGAGCCTTTTCACCGATTTTCAAAGGTATCTCTGCTGCCATTTTAGCAGCTTCCTGAATTTTTATTTGGCGCAGTTCTTTTTCCAAATCTGTTGCTTTCGGCATTTTATAACATTTCATAAATGCTTCAAAAACGCTGGCATCCTCTTGTACCAACTGAAGCAATTCTTTTCGCAAATATTTACTTGCGGCTGCCAACCTAATCATTTCACCTTCTACCGATAAAAATTTTTCTTTTCCCACAGTAAGATTGGCAACCATTGAAGTTAACGCCGCACCTATGGCTCCACCTAATGCAGCGGCACCTCCACCTCCTGGTACAGGTTCTTTAGATGCAAGTCTTTCTAAAAATTCATCACAGTTAAGTTTCATAAAATCGTTCATTTTAGACTCCCTGTTTTTTTATTTGTAATCGCTCATCATGAGCAGGATAGTCAACCATTTTCAAGCTTCGCAGCGCAAAAGCAAAAAAAGTCTTATCCTTACCACAATCCCTCAAATGCCGTGCATTTTGCAGGCTGTAAAAACCATCGCCGCCACTGAACATAAAATCATTACTTATGACCTTATAATATTTTTCATCCGCTAATGTGCTGCCATCAGACAAAGTAACACTGCTAATTCTCTGTCCTTCCTCCCTTCTGATATCAGCACTGATCTGCAACCCTGAAAAACGCAGCCTGCTGATATCCGGGTTGCCAATACCATGTTCCAGAACCTGCCTCAGATCACTGCCTTTTACTTCTGCTGTATATATGGTACTGTCAAAGGGAAAGATTTTCAATAAATCACGAACCGTTACCCTTCCAGACGGCAAAGTATCACGTATAGCTCCACCGTTATATAAAGCAACATCAGCCTTAAAGCCGTTTTTCAAAACATCCATAAAAAAGTCTCCGACTCTTGATTCTCCATTACGGTCATTTGTCAGCACCTGGCTATTGACAGCTAAAATCTCATTATATTTAGAATCTATGTTTTTAAATATTGGTTCCAAAAACCTTTCCATTGCATTATCCTGTACTCTCGGTAATTCGCTTAATTTATAAATACGCGAATTTGCAGAAACAACCTTCTGAGCTGCCATGGAATATAACAAATTGATTCTGCCAACTGCCTCCCCATAGCATCCGGCCTGGATTACCGGAATATCTCCATATGTCCCGCTGACACACAAATGTGAATGTCCTGTGACAACGGCATCTACTCCATGAATTTTTTGCAAAATCGGTACTATCTCCCCTGTAATACCATTGTTCTCCCCTTGACTGCTGCCAATATGTGTCAGTAGAACAATAATTTGTGCCCCTTGCCTTCTCAACTCATCAACATATACCTGTGCAATCTGTTCCGGCGGTAAAATTTTTACCTTCTGCAAATTAAACTGCGATGCTTTTTCCTTAGTTTCAACCGTAGTAAGACCCAATATACCAATTGTCAAACCATTCCTCTGCAACATTACATATGGTTTAAAAGGTTCCGCAACTCTATCACCTGCAGCCTCAACAATATTTGCTCCCAAAATAGGGAAATTTGCTGCGGCAGCCTGCCTCTTTATTACGTCCAGAGGATAGTCAAAAATATGATTGCCTGCTGTATTTGCACTAAAACCCATCTTATTCATCGCTGTCACAACTGGCAGTCCCTGATACTCATTGGCATCAATTGTTCCAGAAAACATATCACCACCGCCCAAAAGTAATGATCCTACAGGATTTTGCTTCATCAGTTCGTTAATTACTCCTGACAAAACAGTAATTCCAGGATCAGCAGCTTCAGCACGCAGGTGCCCATGGAAATCATTCACACTGTAAATATCTATTTCGACAAAGTTTTTTTCTGCCGCATTTACGGCCGTTGCAATCAACAATAACAGTAGTGTTAACCACATCAGACTACATTTTTTCAGCCTGATCATTTTTCCACCCCCATTTTAAACTGCCTTGATTTTATTCGCCGCTGCCCAATATTTTCCCTGCTAAAAAAGCACAGGGAAAATTTCCTGTGCTTTTTATTATACTGTATTTATTTTTTCAAATAACGACGTACTAAAACAGCCGCTGCGTAACCGTCTAAATTAACAGGCGGAACTTGCAGACCCAAAGGAAGTAAACGGCGCCAGCCCTGCGGAGGGTTTTCCTGCCAATACAATTTTCTGGCCTCTTCCGTACTGTAGCCTTCTTCTATCATTAATATCTTAATTACATTAGTTACTTCCATCAGCATTTTTTTTATGCTGTCACAGTTAGTGCCGTTCCCCAAAATCACAGCAGCTGGAGCAGATCCTAATATTTGCGGCAGCACTTCTGGTAAAGTTTCTGTTGCCAGTACTGCAACCTTTTTTATTCTTCCATCTGCCTCTACCCATGCAAATCCAGTTTTAGCACTACCAGGATCAACGCCTAAGTACCATACTTTATTTTCCGGCATTTTCCACCTCTAAGCGCAGTAAAACCGGTCCAGAAGCGTTAATGTCACCTTTAGCATAGGCCTTAAGTATAACTTTCCCGCCATACTTAGCCATTTTCTCACCTGTTTCGACCATTGTTCCAGCATCCATATTACCAACCTTACCTGTAAGCGGGTCTGGTATGACTCCGGCAGCAACAGCTACACGGTTAATATCAGACAGAAACTCTAATATTTCACCATTCATACTGCTCTCACTTTGTTCAAGGTCTATTTCTTTACTAAAAATCAGCTCGTTATTTTTATAAATACGATTGTCCGCTGCCAATTCCAACGTACATACAGCCGGTTCTCCAGCAATAATATTAGCAACAGTCCTTACTCTGACAAAAATATTCCCCTGTGCAGCTTTAATGCGCGTCAAAGCCTCTTCAATTACCTCATTAGGCATCCATATGGCCTGCACAGGTTCTTCTGCTTCTATTCCCATACGATGCAGGGTCACTTCATTAGCCGTAGCTAAAAACAACTGCATTTGCCGACTATTTTCTTCGTCATTTAAACTTCCTTTTAAAACGCCTGCATAAACAACTTCGCCGCTTCGAAAAACAACCTGACCTTCACGAATAGCCAAAATTCCTCGCCGCAGACGTTCTGTCATCTGTTCCAGATTAGTTACTTCCCCTTCAAGAGACTGCTTAGCCTGTGACAATTCTCCCACAGCCGACTGAGCCTGCTGAAGCTGGCCTTTGGCTTCCTCATAATTCTGACGAGCAACAACTAACTGATTCTCAATCGCCGCTTTTTCAGCCGCGCTGGCTTTTATCTGTTCATCCAAAGCCAGAATTGCCTTATTCTTTTCAGCAACATCAGCCTGAGCCTTTGCCAACGCCACAGACGCCTGATCTTTTTCTCTGTTCAAGGCCGCTAATTCATTCTGAAGCTTTTCCATTCCAAACATTGCGGTTCTGGCACTGTCAGAAGCAACAGCCATTGTTACCAAAGTAATAGAGGCGATCAAAATTCCGGTTATAACGGTCATCAACACAGAAGTATGATAGGGCCTTAAACCAAAAACAGAAAGTTTTTTCTTGCCGATCTTACTTCCCAGTTTATCACCAATAAAAGCAATCAAACCGCCAACTACTGCCAGAATTAAAATCAACCGTAATCCGAACATGAATACACCTCCTTTACTTCAAAATATATTTTTTAAATCAAGCGTTTTTCTTCTGCAGTAAAAATACACCGGCTCCCAAACAAATCAGATTGGGAATAATACATGCCAGCAGAGGATTCATCACCCCGCCTTTACCAAGACCTGTAGTAAGTGTCATTATCGCATAATAAATAAAGATTACGATAATACTGATACCAAGGCCAATAGAAGAACTTGTTCTTTGTTTCTGAGTGCCTAACGGAGCACCGATCATAGCAAAGAAAAAGCTGGCTAACGGAATCGAAATCCGCATATAGATTTCACACCACTGGCGTGCTGTCGGCTGATGCTGTCTTTCTAAAACAGAAATATATTCACGCAATTCCCTGATTGTCATTTCCTCAGGTTCTTTTTGTTCCCAGGAAATCTCTCTTGGAGTCACATCAAGCGGGATGATCTGCTCTTTAAATTTAGCAGTGCTTTTAATGCCTTCCGCTTCGTTCATTGTATAAACAGTACCATCTTCCAGACGCCAGGATCCATTTTCCCAGTAAGCTTGTTTAGCTGTTTGAATTCTCGCCAGATGAGATTTTTCAAACTCTTCGATCGTAATATTTTCCATTAAACCTTTTTCTTCATCAAAACGGCGGGCATAAGTAATTCTCTGAGTACTGCCACTCAAAGTTTTAATGATAACATGATCCTGGGTTCTCGGTTTAGTATTCTTTTTAATCTCATATTCTAAAATCCTGCCATACTGTACTTTTGCCGCCGGCACTACCTTCTCTGCCCAAACAACAGAAAACATACTGACAAAAAAAGCTACGATCAGTACAGGTGCAACAATACGGTAATAACTGATACCCCCTGATTTCATTGCCACAATCTCGCTGCTGCCTGACAATTTACCAAATGCCATCAGCGAAGCCAGCAGCATCGACATTGGAAAGGTATAATTTACTACTTCTGGTAAACTATACATAAATAATCTGGCAATAGTTTCTCCCGAGGCCCCGTATTTAGTCATGTATTGTGTCAGCTTAAAAAGCATGGAGCTGGCAATAAAAATACTGGAAAACGAAGCGATACCAAAAATAAAAGGGTACAGCAATTCACTTAAAACATAACGATCCAGTAAGCGTAAACGCATCCCTATTCCTCCTACATGCTAAAGTTTTCGCCAAGATAATATTTACGTGCCGTTGGATCGTTAGCGATGGTTTCGCTGTCACCATGAATTAAAATTTCACCGTTGGCAAGGATATATGCTTTATCAACAATACTTAAAGTTTCTCTCACATTATGGTCTGTTATCAGGATACCAATTCCGCGCTTTGCTAAATGTGCTATCATTCCCTGGATATCTGATACAGCAATAGGATCGATTCCAGCAAAAGGTTCATCTAACAGAATAAAAGCAGGATCCGTAGCCAAAGCCCTGGCGATTTCAACACGTCTGCGCTCACCACCGGAAAGCTCTGTTCCTTTGCTTTTTCTTATGTGTTCAATACGAAATTCTTCGATTAAAGAATTCATTTTGTTCACACGTTCTTCCTCAGTCAGAACAGTCGTTTCTAAAATCGCTAAAATATTTTCTTCAACTGTCATTTTTCGAAAAATCGATGCTTCCTGCGGCAAATAACCGATGCCAGCCCTGGCCCGTTCATACATTGCCAAAGATGATATATCATCTCCATCTAAAGTAACTACACCTTCATCAGGACGTTCAATGCCTACAATCATATAAAATGTCGTAGTCTTACCGGCACCATTAGGCCCCAGTAACCCGACGACACTTCCCTGCTCTACTGTGATGCTGACCCGATTAACAACGCGCCGTCCTGAATATTCTTTTACAAGATCTTTCGTTTCTATAATCACTAGGCGACCTCCACAGGTGCTTTGGCCATTTGTAATGCCGCATTTTCATCTGCAGTTACATTTTCTTTCTTCTCCACAGGCTTAGGAACATAAACAATTTTTACATTTCCACTGGCTTCTGCCTTATTAGAGGTATTGTTCAGACGCAGGCGATTTCCTTCTACTGTATTCCCATCCTGTGTCGCTTTTGCGTTACCAATCAGTTCTATATAACCGCTATTATTTGTTTCATAAACAGCGGTATCTGCAGAAGCTGTCAAATCACGAGGCGGGCTGGAAATAGCTACACCACCGGTCGCATTTGCCACACCAACTTTTCCATCATAAGTAATTTTCACTGCATCCAGAATGCTTCCATCAGCCATGGACAAACGTGCCCAACTACCAACAGTCTCAGCATATTCACGATTTTTATAATAATCAACACGTTCAGATGCTAAAGTTTTATCACCTTTAGTCAGACGAGCATCACCTATCGCCGAAGAATAATCTTCATTATGCATTACAAATGTATAACAAACAACATGCGAGTCATCACGATCAGCAACAACACCGCCAGTCAGCCTGCCGGATTTTGTTTTGCTGTTAAATTCAGCATTAGCAGCAGTTGCAGTACCGCCATCTTGTTTCAATACTACATTTCCCTTGGCCATACCGTCCCCAGACTGCATATCATATTCAATAGTATCAGCCTTCACACTGAAATTCGAGCCTTGAGCGCAAGCAGTCCCAAGCATGCCCACCATAAAAAATATCCCTATCATCATAACGATAGTCATTTTCAGTTTATTCATTATAATCGCCGCCTCTCTGAACTTCCGCATGCCCTTCTAATTTCAGTCTTTCAAATGCACTACTGGTAACAGCTTTGTCTCCTGTCGCCAAGGTATCATCTTTAAGCAGCCTTACATTCCCCGAAGCTGTAATAACATCTTCAGTCTGCTGCCAACGTATGCTTTCGGCAGTCAGCTTACCGCCACTGGATAGAACTGCTACCACTTTATCATTCAGTTCAAAATCTTTTGCCTCATTTTTTACTTTACCGCCGCCGGCCACAACCTCTAAAACACTGCCGTCTTCACGGTAAATTTTACCTTTAACACCTTTTAAAACAGCCTCACCGCTGCTTTTGATCTGTTCAACTTCTTCAACAGTAAATTCCCAGACTTTCTTACCGTCCACTTCTCTGGCCAAAGTACTATTCCTTACTTTAGCATTCGCCCCAGAGCTTTCTTTCTGAACTGGATTGTTGGAAGGAGCCTCACCGCCGAGCATAAGCCAGGCAATAATGACGCCTGTTATAACTATTGCACCCACGATCATCTGGAAGCCTTTATTTCTCAACATGCTCCTGCTCCTTTCCTGTAGGTGTGTATGGCGTATTCCAGCGATGCTGGAACCATAACCAGTTATCAGGATATTCCCTGATAACTTCTTCGACAATTCTGGTCATTTTTAATGTAACGCGATAGTCATCCAACTGCCTATCGTCGGTATCTTCATAGTAAATAGGATCTTTGACGATTGCCTGATGCCCATAATAACCTTCTTTACGTACAATAAAAATAGGTATAATAGGAGCTTTAAATTTCCTGGAAAAATATGCCGGTCCAGAGGGTGTAGCTGCCATTTTTCCAAAAAACGGTACAAAAATACCGTCATATCCGCCATCCTGATCTGCAATCAAGCCCAGCATGCGGCCTTTTTTCATTGCTCTGGCACAACCAAGAATTTCACTTGTACCACGAGAAAATATTTCCTGACCTACGCTTTTGCGCAGTTCGTTCATAAAATCACTGTAGACTCTATTAGGCTGTGGTTTTTCAACTGCACTTATAGGAAATCCATACAAAGATAAAGCAGCACCCAGCCATTCCCAATTATCCATATGGCAAGCCAGCATAACTACACCATGACCTTCATTCAACGCTTCCCATAACACATCCGGACGATCAAAAGTAACCAAACCACGAATATTATCTTTATTGAGTGCTGGCATATACATTATTTCCATAAAAGTTATGCCTAATTTCACAAACAATGACTTTATCGTGCATTTAGCTTCTTCATCAGAATAACCAAGTCTTTCCTTGATAGTTTCCTCTGCACGGATCCTCTGTTTTTTTGCAATTGTATGATAAAGGTGCCCTATGCCGATACCAATGTTCACCACCAGCTTATAAGGCAGCCATGATACCAAGGTACTGATTGTTTTCAGTAAATAGTAAAGCCACATTATTGAGCGTCTCCCTGTCCCTCTTGTAAATAACTGTTTACAATTTTATCCCAGTCACCACGAGCATTTAAAATAAACTCTGTAATTTGACGCACTGCTCCGCAGCCGCCTTTTTTTTCTGCTACAAAATGACATACCTGTTTTACTTCTTCTACAGCATCTGCCGGAGCACAGGCCAGACCAACCTGTGTAAGCACTGGCAAATCATTTAGGTCATCGCCGACATAAGCCGTTTCATTTAAAGACAAATTATATTTTTGCAGCAGCTCCGCTAAAGCACTTCTTTTCTCTTTAACATTTTCACAAACTTCGACGATCCCTAATTCTCTGGCCCTTCTGCGAATAATTGGACTGCAGCGACCGGTAATAATCGCAACCTGCAGTCCGCATCTTATAGCGCAGCTGATTCCCATACCATCTTTAGCATTAAAGCTCTTGAAAAGTTCCTGCTCAGCATCAAGATAAATCGAACCGTCTGTCATAACACCATCGACATCCAACACCAGCAATTTAATTATCTGAGCTACTTTTTCTATGTTTTTCATTATACCACACCCTGACGTACCAAGTCAGTCATATGCAATAATCCAATAACACGACGCTCCTCGTCAATAACAGGCAGCACTGTAATAGGCTTAGGACTGTTGCTTTCCATCAGATGCAGTGCCTGAGCCGCCAGTTTATCTTTAGTAATAGTTTTAGGGGCCCTGGTCATCAGTTCAGTAACAGGACGCTGCAGAAAATCAATCCCCTTACTCAGCCCACGGCGAATATCTCCATCAGTCAGAACGCCAATCATAATTTCATTATCATCAACTACAGAAACAGCGCCAAGCCCTTTATCAGTAATTACGAATAAAGCATCCTGAACAGTTGTTGCACCATTAACAACAGGATTATCAGCACCACTATGCATGATGTCCTCAACAGTTAAGAGCAGCTTGCGTCCCAACGAACCACCAGGATGGAAAACAGCAAACTGGCTGGCAGTAAATTTACGTTTGGACAACAAAGCCAAAGCAAGCGCATCACCATAAGCTAATGCGGCAGTAGTACTGGATGTAGGAGCCAGCCCTAACGGACATGCTTCCTGCGAAACACCAACATCTAAAGTAATATCAGAATTTTTTGCTAAAGAAGACTCAGCATTCCCAACCATAGCAATCAATTTTGCCCCTATACGCCTTAAGGATGGCAGTATATGCAGTACCTCTCCCGTTTCGCCGCTATTAGACAGAGCGATCACGACATCGCTTTCGGTTACCATACCCAAATCACCGTGAATACCTTCGGCAGGATGGAGATAAAACGATGGTGTACCTGTACTGGCAAACGTAGCCGCCATTTTTCGTCCAATGATACCTGATTTACCCATACCAGTGATGACAACTCGTCCTGGACAGTCTAAAATCATAGCCACTGCTGCAGAAAAATGCTCGTCAACGCGAGGTACGAGCTCTAAAATAGCGTCAGCCTCCATTTGCAAAGTATTGCGCGCCTGCTCTAACATTTGTTCCATGCTCCAACTCCCTCTCACTTACCAGATCTAACCGCGTACTATTTTATCAATAGCCAAAACATCTGTTAAAAGTTTCTCTAACTTGTCCAAACGAACCATATTGGGTCCATCAGACAACGCTTCTTCCGGATTATCATGTACCTCAAGAAAAAGAGCGTCAATGCCTACAGCCGCAGCAGCTCTGGCCATATGAGGCACATACTGGCTTTGACCTCCGGAAGTCGTTCCCTGACCGCCTGGAATCTGAACGCTATGAGTAGCATCCATCACTACCGGATACCCCAACTCACGCATAATTGCCAAGCTGCGCATGTCAGTAACCAAAGCATTGTAACCAAAGCTGGCACCGCGTTCAGTCAGCATAATATTATGATTGCCTGCCTCCTCAGCTTTTTTCAGTACATTTTTCATGTCCCAGGGTGCGAGGAACTGGCCTTTTTTAATATTAACTACACGTCCTGTTTTTGCTGCTTCGTAAACTAAATCCGTTTGACGGCAAAGAAACGCCGGTATTTGCAGAATATCTAAAACTTCAGCAGCTTTTTCCACCTGAATAGTTTCATGAATATCACTGACAACAGGCACACCTAAATCTTTTTTAATCTGTGCTAAAATCTTCAACCCTTCTTCTAATCCCGGTCCACGGAAAGAGCTGTAAGAAGAACGATTGGCTTTGTCATAGGATGCCTTGAAAACATAAGGCACACCTAATTTATCAGCAATTTTTTTAACTTCCTTACCGATCATCAAACTGTGCTCATAACCCTCTAAAACGCAGGGTCCTGCCATCAATAGCAGCGGATGCCCCTGTCCAACTTCATAATCACCAACTTTTACAATGTTCATGTCCGACCTCCTTCTGGAATAAAACCGCTTATTTACTTAACAGCTCATTTACCGCTGCCAAATCTTCCGGAGTATCTACTCCAATACCTTGAAAATCACTTTCCAGTACTTTTATCTTATATCCGTTTTCCAAAACTCTCAACTGCTCCAAACTTTCTGTTTTTTCCAATTCAGTGGGTGCCAAAGCAGCGTATTGCAAAAGGAAATCACGTCTATAAGCATAAATACCAACATGCTTATAGACCTTATAGTGTTCAGTTTTATTACGGGGATATGGCATTAGGCTGCGCGAAAAATAAAGGGCATAACCATTATTGTCGGTAACAACTTTAACTGCCGCCGGATTATTATAATCTTCTTCCCGCATCAATACTTTCATCGTAGCCATTTTTAAATCAGATTCAGCTTCGAAAGCTTTTGCCAGCCGGTCAATAATCTCCGGCGGTATCATGGGTTCATCGCCCTGTACATTGACAATAACATCTACATCTGGAAAATTAAGAGCGACCTCTGCTAACCTGTCAGTACCACTGGGATGATCCGGAGATGTCATGATCGCTCTACCACCAAAACCATGAACCGTTTCAAAAACTTTCTCATTATCCGTGGCCACAATAACATCATCAGGCAGTTTGGCCTCACAGGCTTTCATATAGACATGTTGTATCATAGGCTTTCCTGCAATAAGTGCCAAAGGCTTTCCCGGAAGTCGTGTAGAAGCGTAACGTGCAGGTATCACACACAAAACTTTCATTACTCGTTCGTCTCCTTCTGAATGGCGTTCAGAATTGTTTTCTCAAATACTTCACGTCCTTCAGTAATTTTTATATCCATATTTAAAATATACAACGGCATTTCTCTATTAAAATAAATGAATTCCGTTGGTATTTTAACAGCGTCCTTACCAGTTGTTACCATAGCTACAACTTCTTTGCTGATGGCTCTTTCACTGATATACTGCATTTCCAGCATTCCGTAATCATGATGGTCAGGATATCGTATAGCTTCAATTATATCAATGCCGATGCAGGCCAGAGTCTGCTCAAACGATGAAGGATTGCCGATCGCAGAAAAGACCATAACTTTTTTACCCTGCAGCTCAGAAAGATCTTTCGCATTTTCATGTATGCCTTTATACCAGTCAGCAATTTCCACAAAATTTTTGGGATGATGGATACTCTCAATAATAGGAGCATCTCCGTTGTACTTATCCAAAGTATCGCGTAATTCCTGACGGCTGAACTGAGAACTTTGATCTGTTTTAGTCAGCAGGAACAAGCCCGCCCTGTCCAAATGACTCAACGGTTCGCGCAAGGTCCCGCGCGGCAGAAGACAGCCATTGCCGAACATATTAAATGTATCAACTAAAACTACGTCCAGATCACGATATAAGTGCCAATGCTGATAACCATCGTCCATGATGATAACCTCAGCATTCATTTTATCCACAGCAAACTGACCTGTTAAGGCTCTGTTTTTACCAATAATTACCGGCACACCCGGTAAAGTTTTCGCCATTAAATAAGCTTCATCACCGGCCTCATAGGCAGTCATAAAAATCTTCTTACCATCACTGACAACGCCCATCTCCTGATCCCAGTGCGAACGATAACCACGATTCAGGATCACGACACGATAACCCATATTTTTAATAATAACAGCAACTTTTTGCGCGGTAGGAGTTTTTCCTGTACCACCAACAGTAATATTCCCTATAGAAATGACACAGCAATCTAATTTTTTCTGTTTCAATAATCCGGATTTATAAAAGTCTAATTTACAGCAAACACCAAATTCATATACATAGGAAAACATCCTTAAAATTCCCAATAAAATCCAACCAAAAAATGGGGTGTTAGGACCATGTGCCAGCTGGTATAAATATTGAATCACCGCATCTCCATGGCGCAGACGCCCGCCGCCTTCATCATGCAGATTTCTGATATTTGTAGGATAGGATGCTTCAACCTTACTGTCAACAGTCGTTAATGTCAGCAGATCCTGCAGATATTCAATACTGCGTACAGCAGCACCGCGATTTTCTTTAATAACCTGCAATGATGCTGCTCCCATTTGCAAACGTCGTTCATCGTTTCCAACAATATCTAAAACTTCTTTAGTAAGCTCTGCACTGTTATTAATCATCTTGCAGGCACCGACCTTACTCAATAAAGCATATGAATCTTTAAAATTCTGCATATTTGGCCCAACTAAAATCGGTTTGGCATGCGCCGCCGGTTCCAGCACGTTATGTCCGCCATGTTTTATCAAAGAACCACCAACAAACACCACATCACCAACAGAATAAATACGACCTAATTCACCAATAGTATCTATCAGTAAAACAGGATATTTAGACCGAGCACCTTTGATTTCCAGGAGTTTTGATCTAAATCCGCTTTCCCAATGATACTGTTTCGCCAGTTTACTGATTTCATCAGCACGTCCCGGTTTGCGAGGTGCGATAACCAAACGGGCCTCAGGATAGCTTTTAATAATTTCATTAAACACATCAAATAAAACTTTTTCTTCAGTAGGATGTGTAGACCCTGCCACAATTACAGGATAAGCATTTTCAATTCCTAATTCTTTTTTATAGTTTTCCAGGTCCTCTGGTGTCACTTCCGCATAAGTCTGATCAAACTTCGTATTACCTGTAACATAAATCTTTTTGGGATCTGCGCCTAAATGACTGATATAATCAGCGTCAATACTTGACTGCATGCAGAATCTGCTGACTGTATTCAGCATATCATCCCAAATGCCATATAAATAACGATACGTTTTTACTGATTTCTCTGAAATACGGCCATTAACCATCATTACCGGAATATTTCTTTCACGAATAGCCCGCAAAAAATTAGGCCACAACTCAGTTTCTACCGGCATGAATATCCTCGGCTGAATACGTTTAACAAAAGATTCAGAAACAAACGGCATATCCAAAGGAAAATAGATAATAGCATCAGCTTCCTGAATTATCTGTTTAGCCATATTATAACCGCCTACAGTTACAGCAGAGACCAGTATTGGAGAATCAGGATATGCTTTGCGTATTTCTTTAACTAATGGACTTGTCGCAACAATTTCACCGACAGAAGCGCCATGAATCCAAATACAGTCCTTCTGAGCCACAGAAGCAATTTCTTCATCACGCAGCCCGCCCAGACTTTGCCGCATTCTGGTAGTAAAACCTGCTTCACAGATACAACGATAAAGAAAGTAAGGCAGTACGAACAAACAGCACACGCACAAAACCAAAAAATTATAAATAATATACATTCTTTAACCTCACTTCGCTTCTTTGTTGCGATACTGAATTTTATATAAATGTGCGTACAGCCCATCTAAGGCCAAAAGCTCATCGTGTGTTCCTGATTCGACTAAATTACCTTTTTCCAGCACTAAAATTTTATCTGCGTTTTTAACTGTTGATAACCTATGTGCTATAACAAAAGAAGTCCTGCCTACCATCAATCTGTCCAGTGCTTCCTGCACCACTCTTTCACTTTCTGTATCAAGAGCCGAAGTCGCTTCGTCTAAAATCAGAATCCGTGGATTTTTCAATATTGCCCGGGCAATAGCTATACGCTGCCGCTGCCCGCCGGAAAGATTAACCCCTCGGTCACCAAGCTTAGTTTCATAACCATCAGTAAGCTGCATGATAAAATCATGTGCGTTGGCCGCTTTAGCAGCGGCTTCAATCTCTTCTTTAGTCGCATCCAGACGTCCATAAAGAATATTATTATAAACAGAACCATTAAAGAGCATTGTTTCCTGCGGAACAATACCAACCTGTTCACGCAGAGAATCTAACGTAACCTCTCTGACACTGTGACCATCAATTTTGATATCACCCTTGTTTACATCATAAAAACGCGGCAGTAAATTGGCAATTGTGGATTTTCCTGCACCGGACGGACCAACGATTGCTATTACCTCACCCGGTTTTACACTGAAAGAAAGATCCGTAATTACATTGCCTTTATCATCATAGGCAAAAGAAACATTTTGAAATTCCACTTTACCACTGACTTCCGGCAATTGCTTAGCATCCCTGCTTTCTGCTATTTCTTCCGGCATGTCGATAATCATAAATACACGCTGTGCTGCAGCCAGCGCCTTCTGGATATTACCAATAACTCTGGTTAAACGTTTAATCGGATTAGAAATATTTACGGCATAGGTCAAAAAAGCGACCAGAGAGCCAGCAGTAATCGTGCCATTAATAACATTATTACCGCCGTACCAGATAATCATCGTCACGCCAATTGCTGCAACAAGTTCTACAACAGGAGTCAAGGTTGCCATCAATTGCGCATTTTTCATATTAGCACGGAAATTTGCTCTATTTTCTACGTCAAAACGATCAACCTCGTAATCTTCCCTGACAAATGATTTGATAACTCTGGCAGAAGCCACAGACTCCTGCAGAACCGAAGTAATATCCGCAGTACATTCCTGGATTCTGCCGCCGGTTTTGCGAATTTTTTTCCCAAAAAATTCCATAAACCATAAGACCACCGGGAAAGTGCAGACTGTAAAAAGCGTAAGACGCCAATCCAGATAGATCATCGCTACTACAGAACCAATCAAAATAAAACCTTCTGTAATCATCTCAATGGTATTCTCAACCATAGCTGATTGCAGCGCATTGACATCATTAGTAACATAACTCATGATCGTACCCGTTTTGTTCTTGTCATAAAAAGATACGCTGAGACGCTGTAATTTTTTAAAAACAGCTGCCCGAATATCAATAATTACGCTCTGCCCAACGTAGCTCATCAAATAATTCTGACCATACCAGAACAAACCGCGTACGACGAAAATAGCTATAATGCTGGCAGCAATCCAATTCAGCATTGTGCCATTCTTATCAGCCAAAACTTCATCAATCATATCTTTGATAATCCAGGGAATATATAAATTCCCCGCTGCTGCCATAATAGTACAAAACATAGCAAAAATCAGTCTGTGCATATATGGTTTTATATAACTCAAAATTCGTAAATATAATGTCATTGTTTCTCCTCAGCAATACGCAGAACCAATTCTGCAACTCTATGTACAGCACCGGGCTCTCCCAGACGCTCACTGACATAAGCCAAATCTTTTTTCATCTGCGTGTTCCGCTCCGGCTCCAAAAGTGCCAGAGCCTCCTGCTGCAAACGTTCCGGAGTGAATTCTTCCTGCAGCAATTCAGGTAAAATACGTTTGCCTGCAACAATATTTGGCAAACCGATGTTAGGTATATTGATAACTCTGCGTGCAATAAAAGCGGTAATAGGCGAGGTTTTATAAACGATAACGGACCCCAATCCGCACAGCGCCGCCTCTAAAGTCACTGTTCCGCTTGTAGCCAGTGCCAGATCAGCACTGAACATCACATCGTAGTTGTCACCTTCTATTATTTTGACCGGTACTCCTGCAGCTTTTACCATATCTTCCAGCATTTTCAGAGGAATTGTTTTGGCCCGCGGCATAGTAAAATCTGTATCGGGACGTTTTTTTAAAATTAATTTTGCGGCCTGTAACATCGTTGGCAGCATTTTTTGTATTTCCATCAACCGGCTTCCCGGAAGTAATAAAATCAAATCCCTGTCAGCATTCTTTCCTGCTTTTTTCCAGGCAGCTTCTTTGCTAAGATGCGGTTTCACTATATCCACTAAAGGATGTCCAACAAATTCGGTATCAGCCCCCGCATTTTTATAAACTTCATATTCAAACGGGAAAATGGCAGCAACTTTATTGACAATCTGAGCAACGCTCTTCGCACGGCTTTTATGCCAGGCCCAAGCAGAAGGGCTGATGTAAGAAACTACAGGAATGCCTTTTGCTTTTGCAAGTTTTGCCAAACGCATGTTAAATCCCGGATAATCAACAACCACCAGACAGTCCGGTTTTCTTTCTTCAATTACTTTGGCAAAAGCTTTTTTCAATTTAAACAACGCTGGTAATTTGCAAACAATCTCCGCAAACCCCATTACCCCATGTTCTTTAATATCAAATAACACTTCGCCGCCAGCTTCACGCAGGCAATCACCGCCCATACCGAAAACTTCAGTATCAGGAGCAATATTTTTTAATTCTCTTGTCACCGCAGCAGCATGAATATCTCCCGAAGCTTCTCCGGCAGAAATCAATATTCTAGCCATAAACGCTCCCTTCCAGCTATCAAAACACTTTAAAAAGTTTTCTAGTTCTTATTTTATTACACAACAATTCATTTTATATTATAACACAAAAACAGACTGAACGTATCGCTCAGCCTGCATAATTAGCAATTATTTTTCATTTATCTTGCTACAATAGTAATATTGTGAGCATCTGCCAAAGCCAGAGTTTTTTCTTTTTCTACAAGCAGCGTTCTGCCGGCCTCAATTACCAAGCCGGTCGCTCCGGCTGCTATCATTGATTCCATGGTCTTTGTGCCAATGCTTGGCATATCAAACCTGTTATCCTGCGCCGGTTTTGCCGTTTTTGCGACAATAACACCTTTGCCAAGTGTTCCCCCTCGTAAAATGCAGGCATCAGTTCCTTCAATAGCTTCAACGGCCATTAAAGCACGATCTTTTACCACCACCGTCTGCCCAATATCCAAACGACCAATTTCTTTCGCCATTGCAAAGCCAAAATCCATATCAGCCACTTCCGCTTCTGTTGGCATTCTTTGGGTCAAAACGCCAGGCGGTGGCAATAACGGCTGAATCAAAAGTGTCTGATCCATCACTTTGATGCCTTCACCTTCCAGCTCCTTGACAATAGCGTTCATGATGGTATCATCTTTACGGTCAGGTACGGAAGCCAGTATTTTTATTGCCCTAAGGTCAGGAACAACAGCTCCTGCTTTATATAAAAGCTCTTTTGTAACTTTTCCTATCATTGTCACTGTTTTTACATCATTTTTCTTCAGAGTGCTGATAATCTTACCAATTTTCCCTATATGAATGTCATAATAAGCATCAACAGCCTCTGCTAACTCCGGATCTATATCAGGGACAACTCCAACAGCTATAACTCTATAACCCATAGACTTGGCTGATAAAGCTACATCCACCGGCAAATGGCCGATTCCCGACAATAAGCCTATAGTCTCCACCAGGTCACCACCTTAATCTCTGCGGGTACGAATAATACCACGTTCTACATTACGCAAAAAGCGCATCAAATGCTCAACAGGCTCGCTGCTGTCAAGCTCCTGCTCCATTGTAGCAACAGCCTCCTGTAATGGCAATCCGGATCTGTATAAAATCCGAAAAGCTTTTTTCAGCTGACTGCGTATTTCCTGATCCATACCGGCTCTGGCCAATCCAACACTGTTCAACCCCGATACAAAGGCCGGATCACCTGCAACAATCATAAAAGGAGGCACATCCTGAGCAACACGTGCCATACCGCCAATCATAGCATTACGGCCGATCTTGCAAAACTGATGCACTGCTGATAATCCGCCGATAACAGCCCTGTCTTCAACAATAACATGTCCGGCAAGTGTTGCAACATTGGACATAATAACATTATTACCAACAATGCAATTATGTGCGACATGCGTATAAGCCATCATCAGTATATTATTACCAATAATAGTTTTATTTCCTTCACCAGTAGCTCTGTTGACGGTAGTACATTCACGAAAAACACAGCCATCACCGATAACCGTCGATGTTTTCTCGTCTTCAAATTTTAAATCCTGCGGATCAGCACCTATAGAACAACCCGGGAAAAATTTACAATTTTTACCAACTGTAGTATATTTATGAATCACCGCATGGGCTCCTATTTTACAATTGTCGCCGATGACTACTTCTTCATCGATTACAGCATAAGGGCCTATTTCAACATTTTTTCCTAAAACAGCATTGGGATGGATGATTGCTGTTTCATGGATTTTAGGCATAGGAATAACAACCGAACTCATTTCCTTCACTCCTCAATTTTAATCAAACAATTAAACAGCTTTATACTATATTATCTATATTCTGCCAAAGCTTTTACTTTTTCGCACGCTGAATTCGGTTGTTTTAACTGATTACGTACAAAAAACTTCCTATTTCATCATTTTACTGCAAATTTTAACGTTTTTTCATTTATTAAGATTTTTTTGGATCCATAATCGCAAAAGTACAATCACACTCACAGGCCACCTGACCATCAACCTTGCCTTCACAATGAATAACGCCCATATTTCCACGTATCTTTACAACTTCAGTTGTAGTAATAACCTGATCCCCCGGTACTACCTGACGACGAAAACGTACGTTATCGATCTTACCAAAGACCGCAATTTTGCCACGGTTTTCTTCCGGATACAGCATTGCCACGCCGCCGACCTGAGCCATTGCCTCAATTAAGAGCACACCAGGCATAATCGGTTCACCAGGGAAATGACCTAAGAACTGCAATTCGTTCATGGTAATATTTTTGACACCGACAGCCCTTTTCATCGGTTCCAACTCTAAAATGCGATCTACCAAAAGCATTGGGTAACGATGCGGAATAATTTTTTGAATTTCAATAGCGTCTAAAGTAATCATCATTTCTCCTCCTTGATCCTATAGGCTTGAATTTGCTTTGCTAAACAAGAATTAAATGCATGTCCTGACTTCACAGCAATTATATGCCCACGAAGATGCCCTAATAAATATAAATCTCCAATCACATCTAAAATTTTATGTCTGATCAGTTCATTATCAAATCTTGTCTCTGATAAAATTTTATCATCATCAAAAATAACAACATTTTCAATACTGCCGCCAAGCCCCAGCCCCATCTGCTGCATTTGCTTAATTTCACTCATAAAGCCAACAGTTCTGGCAGCAGCGATCTCCTGCAGGAACTTTTCTTCTGTCAGCTCGATATCAAAATACTGTGTCCCTAAAGCAGGATGCGCGTTAACAGATACAAAAGAA
>OAST01000268.1_pt1 | contig 21726 bp, 17 predicted proteins | sample 1475821 | NCBI WGS metagenome assembly OAST01 (sample SAMEA2579924, study PRJEB22360) | human gut metagenome | biome: human gut; feature: human-associated habitat; material: faeces | place: Denmark | collected 2008/2010 | reverse complement strand
GTTATTGTTCAGTTTTCAAGGTTCTGCCTGCCGCCGCATTTCGGCGACTTGTATAGTATATTACATCTTTTCGATGTTGTCAACTACTTTTTTCATCTTTTTTAACGGCTTTTTTCAGTTATCAACTGCCTTCAATCGCCTCAGGCGACTTTCATTATCTTACTAGATTTTATGAAAAATTTCAAGTGCTTTTTTCATTTTTTTTATTTTTTAGCGGCAGTATAGACTACCGCTAAAAAACATCCTGTAATTTATTTATGTTCTACCTCATATTTGAAATTCGTTATCTCGGGACGCATATCTTTACCTTCCTGCGCTTCTGCGGCCAGAATCGCCTGCAGCACGATAGCGCATTCCAACCGTTTTTTCTGCAATTTACATCCATATTGATAGGGCTTGCTGATGTCACCATTGATAAGATCAGCATTAGCATGACAGCCTCCACTACAGAAAAATCTAGCCCAACAAGTACTGCATTCTGTCTTAGTCATCACATGAGTATGTCTGAATTTTTGTACCAGATCAGGTTTTACGACACCTGTTTCCAACGTTCCTAATTTGTATTCTTCTCTGCCTACAAACTGATGACATGGATAAATGTCGCCTTCGGGCGTTATGGCAAAATATTCATGCCCAGCACCGCAGCCTGCTAAACGTTTAGCCACACAAGGTCCGTTATCAAGAGCAACATTAAAATGGAAAAAATCAAAAGCATCGCCTTCACGGCGCTTTTGCAGATAAGCCCTTGCCAGTTTATCATATTCTTCATATAGTACAGGCAGATCAGCTTCGGTAAGTACATAAGGTTCGTCAATTCCTACAACAGGTTCTACAGAAAGTTCTTTACCGATCTTTGTCATATCGAGAGTATCTTCAGCAAAATGCGGATTAAAATGAGTATAAGTACCACGCAGATAATAATTTTTTCCATTCCGGCTTTCAATAACTTTTTTAAACCCGCGAACAGCTGCATCATAACTGCCCGTTTTATTTGGGAACGGCCTCATATTATCATGAGTTTCTTTTTTGCCATCCAAACTAAGAACAAGCATGACACGATTATCATTTAAAAATTGAATAATATCATCATTCAAAAGTGTTCCGTTAGTAGTGAGTGTCAATTTGATATTTTTGCCGGTTTCAAATTCACGACGACGCACATAGTTTATGACATGTTTGACAACCTCAGGATTCATCAGCGGTTCACCGCCAAATAGATCCAGCTCTAAGTTATGACGCATTTTACTGCCAGCTATAGCAAACTCCACAGCCTTTTCAGCTGTTTCTTTGCTCATCATTGCACGATATCCTCCAAAATCTCCTGTCCCTGCAAAGCAATATCCACAGCGCAGATTGCAGTCATGAGCTATATGCAGACATAACGATTTTAGTATTGGTGTTTCTGCAAAAGTCTGGGGCACTTCAAATTCAGGAGAAAAAAGTAATCCTTCTTCCTGTAACTGATGAAGTTCTTCTAAAGCTTCACGCAAATCTTTTTCCGGATAGCTTGTTTGTAAGGCCGCAATGGCTTCATCATCATTAGTTCCATCAAAAACATCAAGCAAATCATAGATGACATCGTCTACCAGATGCACAGCTCCACTGTTAACGTCAAGTACAGCCATATATTCATCAAGACGCATTTTATGAATAAGCATGTATTTCCACCTTTCATAGTAAAACAGCCCCCTGTAAAACAGGGAGCTGCAAATTAAACAAATATACTAGTTAAATAAAGCCACAGCCTGAATTATTTTTGCTCACAAACCTGATTGCCAACAGTGCAGGAAGTTTTGCAGGCAGATTGGCAGGAAGCAGGACATTCGCCGCAGCCGCCGGTTTTTAAAGTTTTGTTCAGAATTGCTTTATTCACGGTTTTAATGTGTTTTCTCATTTTAAGATACCCCCAATATGTTTTGCTTACTGATTTATTTTACCGTTTTTTGCAGATTTCTGCAAGTGTTCTCCTGATATTTTCTTATAAGCTCTTGAACAAATGTATGTTAATGCCTCGTTCTTTCAAGTATCCAACCCAATAAGAATAACGCAATCTTTCTTTAAAAGTATTGATATTTGAATTGTCAATATAAATACGTCCTAATTCCAACGGCTTTTGTTCCATAGTTTTTTTACTGACAGTGCCGGCATTCCCAGTAACAGCCCAGTAATAACCGTATTCTTTTACCGCCGCTAAAATTTTTGAATTATACATACCATTAGGATATGAAAGTGAACGAACTACATAACCATTATAATCTTTTTTCAGAAAATACCGCGAAGTAGCAAGCTCCCAACTCAAATACTGAGGATCTATATCCGTAAGTATCTGATGATTGATTGTATGAGAACCAATTTCCATCCCATTATCTATCAAAGACTGTATCTGATCGTGTGTCATATATCTGTAATGCCCTATTTTACTATGAACAACAAAAAAGGTCGCTGTAGCGTTATATTTTTTTAAAAGCGGCAGAACATTAGTATAGTTATCAAGATAGCCATCATCGAAGGTCATAACAATTGTTTTTTCTGTAGATTCACCATTGGCAAACATCTCTGCCATTTTTTTCACTGATACCATTTTATAACCATTGTCATGCAAATATTGCAAATGCGTTTCAAAAGTTTCTTTAGAAACAAACAGTTCTTTCATCCAGCCATCTGCCGACCCAATACCATGATATTCCAATATCGGCACAGCCTCTTTACAATACTGTTGATAGTCATACCTTACATAAAAAGCTGTTAAAGCAAGCAATACTATTATACTAATACCAGCGGCAGCCATATATTTTTTATACTTTTTCCAAAGATCACTCATTCTTTATCATCCCTAGTTCTTCAGCTAAATGCTGTATTTTTTTCAAGCGGTGATTAATTCCTGATTTTCCTATTTTCCCTTCGGATAGATCAGCTAATTCATTTAGAGAAGCGTCGGGATGATTTAAGCGTAATTCTGCCGTTTCACGTAATGTCAGCGGCAATTTTCCCAATCCCAGATGTTTTTCTATATAACGTATGCTTTCAAGCTGTTGTACAGCCGCCTGCACAACTTTATTAAGGTTTGCCGTCTCACAGTTAACTACTCGATTAACATTATTGCGCATTTCTTTAACAATACGTACATTTTCAAATTCCAACAAAGCATTATGTGCTCCGATAACTGATAAAAACGAGGTGATACCATTTCCTTCTTTCAAATAAACGATATAATCATTTTTTCTGTCTGTTATTTTTACAGGCAATGAAAATCCTTGCATAGTTTTCATGATCATTTTCGCAAAATCCTGGTTCTCAGTTACCATTTCCAAATGGTAATCACTGGCAGGTCTGCTGATCGAGCCACCCGCTAGAAAAGCTCCGCGCAGAAAAGATTTGCGGCAGCAAGGAGTTGTTAATAAAGATGTTTTGCCTCCTTCATTTTCTGCCGGCAAAAGCTGTAATTCTTCCAAAGCTTTACCAGCCTCTGGGGAAGGTACTACTTTTACCTGATAGCGATTGTTTTTTTTAAGGCGACGTGATCTTGTTATTACTACTTCTGTTTTAACATCGTAGTTATTTTTAAACAACTGAAGCACACGCCTGGCTAAAGCAGCATTTTCGGTCGAAAAATGAATACCCATATTTCGTCCTCTTAAAATAATAGCACCACTCATTCTCAGCAAACCAAACAGTTCGGCTTTTTCACAGCACTGTTTACCGTTTTCAAGCCGGGCTAATTCGTTTTTCACTTCGTTAGAAAAAGACACCGGTCATTCTCCTTCTATAAAATAATTGATATATCTATTTTTTCTTTAATTCACGCATGCTTTGCCGCATAAAGAAGTAATCAAAAAATTGTATACCTTTGCCAAATAAACGTAAACGATAAACTAAAGAAATAATAACCTGCGCCAGTTTCTGCGGATTATGCCGCACTAAATCTTTATTACTGATAAGACGCGTGGGAATAACCTGGATCCCAAGCCGTTCTATTTTTTTGATATCGGGCGTAACAGGCATAGAACCTTTTTCGTTATATTGCGCTAATTGCGCCGCTGTAACCCGCTGGTCATTAACAATAACATAATCTAGAAACTGGGTTCCAGCCTGCTGAATAAGTGCCTGTACATGTTCAAAAGCCCCATAACCATCTGTTTCTCCGGGCTGCGTCATTACATTGCATATATAGATTTTCACAGCTTCTGATTTGATAACGGCATCACGAATACCTGTTACCAATAGATTAGGTATGACACTGGTATAAAGACTGCCCGGACCAAAAATCAGGATATCAGCATTTAGAATAGCCTGCACTGCACTGGCAGTTGCCGGTGCATCGGCTGGTTCCATAGCCATCGTTCTGATTCTTTTATGTGCTTTTGGTATCTCCGATTCACCGTTAATAATACTGCCATCCGTCATTTCTGCTTTCAGTCTGATATCACGCAGCGTTGACGGAACAACTTTACCGCGCACATTCAAAATCTGACTCGTAGCAGCAAGGCCTGCTTCCATACCGCCTTCAGCTTCAGCCATGGCAGCAATAAACAGATTGCCAAAACTGTGTCCCGCCAGCGGCGAATCGCCTTTAAAACGGTACTGCATGATCCGTTCCATCAAAGGTTCGCGATCCGCCAAGGCAACCAGGCAGTTGCGCAGATCACCGGGCGGTAAAATACCCATTTCTTTCCGCAGCCTTCCTGAAGATCCGCCGTCGTCACCTACAGTGACAACAGCAGTACAGTTATTCGTAATATATTTCATACCGCGCAGCAGAGTTGAAAGTCCAGTGCCACCACCAACAACAGTAATTGCCGGACCGCGTGTCAGCTTGCGCTGCGTAAAGATTATTTCCATCAGCGACGCATTATTATCTGGCATAACAGCCTCAACTACAGAACGAATAATTTTACGAGTTGCATAATACATAATAAATAATCCAGCACATAGGGAAATAAAACCTGTCAACATCGAGACGGTATTAGAATATTTACCAGTAGTAAGATATGACATACGAAAAAGCATTTCTTCAACAAAACCCATAAATTGGTAATTGAAAAATAGTGCCAGCCCAATAGCACAGCACAGCACGCCCCCTGCAAAAAGCAGCAACCAGCGTTTCAGGTTTATTCCCGGACATAACCAACTGATCCAGCCCATAGGAACCTCCTCTTATTTGTTTTTCCGCTGCAGATCACGATGAGTAAGCTGTACGGCATAGCCCTGTGTACGCAAAAATTCATACAATCGATTTGCTATAAATACCGAACGATGCTGTCCCCCGGTACAGCCTACACTTATAACAAGCTGGCTTTTGCCTTCGGAAATGTACTGTGGCAACAAAAATTCAAGCATTTCTTCTTCTTTTTTCAGAAACTGAAACGTTTGAGGGAAACGACAAATAAAATCGGCAACCGGCTGGTCATTGCCAGTTAAACGCTTTAAATCTTCTTCATAAAACGGATTGGGCAAAAACCTGACATCTAAGACCATATCACTATCTAATGGCAGTCCGTGTTTAAAACCAAAGGACTGTACTAAAACAATCATGCGCTCTACACCGCCATTGCCTGAATACAACTTCCAAATTTTTTCTTTCAGCTCTGCTGTAGGCATATCAGTAGTATCGATAATGTGTGTAGCCCTGTTGCGTACTTCAGTCAATCTCTCACGCTCTACAGCAATATTTTCACTGAGGCTTTTACCCTGCCCGAGCGGATGACGGCGACGTGTTTCTTTATACCGCCTAATCAAGCTATCATCGGATGCATCAAGATACAACAATTCATATTCATGTCCCATAGCTTTCATTTCGTCCAATATTTCTATCAACTCGTCAAAAAAACGACCACCGCGTACATCTACTACCAGAGCAGTATTACGGGCCTGCGTTTGACGACATAATTCGGCAAACTTAGGAATAAGTGCCGGTGGCAAATTATCAATACAGAAAAAATTCATATCCTCCAACGTCCGCACAACTTGTGTTTTACCTGCACCGGACATCCCTGTAATGATCAGAAACTTTGATTCTTCCATAAGCTCACCTCCATATATACTAAAACCATAATAAATGACCCTATAAGGTTTATTATACCACAAGGGTATATATTCTCAACAGAATCGAAAATACCTCGTCAAGTTATCATATTATATCACAGTAATCAAAAAAGACGCCCCTTTCAGGGCGTCTTAATCAGCAAAACTTAAAATGCGCAGGGATCAGAAAATTTAATGTTACTATGCAGATCGACTTTCTCAAAAACTTCCTGCATTGCTTGTTCCAGTATACTCAGCATTTCTTCTATCTGCTGTACCGTACTTACCAGCGGCGGCATAAAAATAATAACATCACCAATATTCCTTACAATAAGGCCATATTTTCTGGCTGTCTGGCAAATTCCCCCTGCCATCAAAAGAGTTGAGTCAAAGGGTATTTTTAAATTTTTATCATGCATCAGCTCAATACCGGCAAGCATACCGCATTGGCGGGCATTACCAACATATTTCATAGTATTCATCTTCTGTATATGTTCTGCAATAACCGCCATTTTGGGCGGCAGATTTTCAATAACATCGTCTTTTTCAAAAAGCTCCAACCCGGCAACACCAGCTGCACAAGCCAAAGGATTACCGGTATATGAATGTCCGTGGTAAAAAGTTTTATATTCGGCTGCTTCACCTAAAAAAGTATTGTATATCTCATCAGTCACCATTGTAGCACCTAATGCCATATAACCTGCGGTAATACCTTTGGACAAGCACATCATATCCGGACAGATACCTTCATTCTCACAGGCAAATAATTTCCCGGTACGGCCAAATCCAGTCGCAACCTCATCAATTATCAGAAGCACATTATATTTTTTGGTAAGTTCACGTACACCTTTGATATACCCCTTAGGCTGCATCAACATTCCTGCAGCCGCCTGTACAAGAGGTTCTATAATCATTGCAGCAACTTTATCACTGTTTTCTTTCAAATAATCTTCCAACTCCTGCAGCAAAAAATCCCGGAATTCTATTTCACTGTTTATCCCCTCTATACTGCTGTGGTAAAACGACGGGCAAGTCATTTTTTTAGTATTAAAAAGCAAAGGTTTGTAGACTTTATGAAAAACATCTATATTACCAACGCTAACCGCACCTACCGTATCTCCATGATAAGAATCTCCCAAATTGATAAATTGCTGTTTTTCAGGCAAACCTTTATGCTGCCAGTATTGAAAAGCTATTTTTACTGCCGCTTCCACAGCTGTAGATCCGTCATCTGAATAAAAAACTTTATTCAATCCTTTAGGCGTTACCTCAACTAATTTTTTCGCCAATTCAGCAGAAGGCTTATTAATAAGACCAAGCAAAGTAGTATGGGCTATTTTATCAAGCTGTTTTTTTACAGCTTCATCAATTTCCCGACGGCGATGTCCATGTATATTAACCCATAAACTGGAAATACCGTCATAATAAGCGTTTCCTTCAACATCATACAATTTGACTCCTTCTCCATGATCAATTACCAGCTGCTTATTTTCGTTCCATCCTTTCATTTGTGTAAAAGGATGCCAGATATATTCTTTATCCATAAATTCCCATTGATTCATTTTACAGTACCTCCTGCTAATGATAATATTCTATCAATATCAATGTTCGCCTCTGTAATTTCAGCTAATTCACGACTATTAAATTCATCAAGCAAATGCTGAGATAGGACTGGCAATTTTCCTAAAATTGGTAAACCGGTTAATTTCTCATAATAATAAAGATTGCTTTGCTCCAAGGCACCAGCTTTTTTTCTGTCCCAACCATTAACTATCAATCCCACTACTTTCAAACCATGTATCCTTGCATATTCAGCCGTCAATACAGCATGATTAACATTACCTAGAACAGCTTTAACCACTATAACCAAAGGCAGCTTCAGTTCACCGAAAAAATCTTTAACCAAATATTCATCAGTCAAAGGCGCGGAGATTCCTCCTACGCCTTCAACTATACTGATTTGACTGCCCAAAAGCATCTCCCTTGCTCCTGCCAGCATTACACACGGATCTATTTTTATACCAGCAAGACGGCTGGCTTCAGCAGGAGCCAAGGCAGCCTCCAATACATATGGTACGACCTGATCATGTTTTTCCACATTTAGCCCCGCGCAGTGCAGTAAAAACTCGGCATCTGTAGAAATCAACTTCCCGTCACTATTCTTAACACATCCTGAAGCAGCAGGTTTGTAAACGCCAGTTTTATAACCGCGGTACCGCATAGCTGCCGCCAAGGCTCCACTTACTACTGTTTTACCTATTTCAGTATCCGTTGCCGTAACGCCTATTCCCAACATTTATTCAGCCTTCTTTCTTTTCACCATGTTTTAGTTCCTGCCAAAGCGCAGTAATTATTTGAGCCGCCTGACGCAACTGCTCTTCGCAATGAGCAGCTGTAACCGTTATCCGAAGGCGGCTTTCGCCACGAGGGACTGTCGGCGGGCGAATACCTGACACTAAAATACCTTTCGACTTCAACCTGTCAGCAAATTGCATCGTAAGCCCAGCCTCCCCAATGACAACTGGTATAATCGGAGTAATACCTTCAACAACATTCAATCCACCTTCCAATAAAAGCCGGCGCATTAGTCTTGAGTTCGCCCGTAAAGAATCAAGGTATTTGGAAGCCTGAGTTTGTAAAAGTAACAGCGCTGCATTAGCTGCCGCTAAAGTAGCAGGAGCTAATGCTGTTGAAAAAATAAACGGTCGTGACCTGTTAATAAGATAGTCAATAAGTATTTTTTTACCAGCTACATAACCTCCTTCTGCTGCCAACGCCTTGCTCAATGTTCCTACCTGCAGATCTATTACATCCGTTAAACCGTAATGAGACGCCGTTCCGCTACCATCATTTCCAATTACGCCCACTCCATGCGCATCATCAACTATAAGGAAGGCATTGAATTGTTTTTTCAGCACCGCCAAAGAAGGCAGATCAGCAATATCACCATCCATACTGAAAACTCCATCTGTAACGATAAATCGCTGACCAGTAACAATTTCCGTCTCTAAAAGCCGCTGTAAATCTGCCATATCATTATGTTTATAAACAACCACTTTGCAACGGCTAATACGGCAGCCAGCCGTCAATAATACTTGCGTGATTAAGTTCATCACTGAAAACAACATCACCAGTTTGCAGCAAACCATACAAGACTCCCAAATTGGTCATATAGCCTGTATTAAAAACCAAAGCACTTTCACTATGCTTAAAATCTGCCAGTCGCTTTTCCAGTTCACTTGCTATGAAGGTCCCTCCAGTAGTCAGTCGTGAACCACTGGAACCAGTACCAAATTTTAAAGCCGCTTGGGAAGCTGCTTCAATAACTTCCGGAGCATGAGTAAAACCAAGATAATTATTACTTGCCAATACCAAGTAAGTCTTACCGGTTCGATCCTGTGCCTGAGCTGGATTTACAAAATACAGCTCAGTAATTCTACGCGCCAGCCCTGCTTGACTGATATAAGCCAACTCTTTTGCGATCCTTGTCTCAAGCATCTTATTTATCCTCCGGTCTGATCAATACTACCTGATCCTGTAAATAGGTGATAAGTTTCTGAACATCAGTTCCCTGCTCTACAAAAAAAACTCTGCCACCAATCGGGTTGCCATATTCTTTCAATACAGGAATACGTTTATATCCATATTTTGCCGAAGCTACATAACCAGTCACATATTCAGGATCATCCGACCAGCATAATTCAGCGACAACCCCAACAGCACTGGCCACTTTAGATGCCAATACCAAAGCCTCACGGACATGATCCCCAAAAAGCCCTTTTTCTAAAAGTCTCGCCTCATATCTTTCTGAATTGTCACAATCCATTTTACTGACTCTCACACCACGTTCACCTAAAGAGTCTACTCTTAGCCCTGTATCCGCATCCAAAAGCATCGCTCCGCGCATACTGTCCCGCAGATTGATTATACGGGAAATCCCAGCCGCTGCAGCTTCAGTACTCACTCCGGCTTTAACAAGTTCCTCCACAGCCGCTTTCCTGCCTGCCATAACACTATCTGCCTGACAGCTTGAAAGCGGCAGCAACGGACGATAAAAAATATCCGCAGTTTTTACCGCTTCTACTTTTAAGCTTATAAAATCCGCCATTCCACGCTGATGCTTTTGTGCCCTATGCAGCATTGCAACAATCGCCTGTTCTATTTTTTCTTCACTTAAAATACGTTCGGCACCAGAAATATGGCGTCCGCCTTGTTCATGCGGACCTCCTTGCGCAGAACGCATTTTGACACTGTAAAGCATATTCTCACCTTCTTAGACTTACAGTACCGGAACAGTAACTTTACGTCCCAAATCTTTAATCATCTGTTTATCAGCATCTGTACTGCGTCCGCCCGTAGTCAGATAACCGCCTATCATAATTCCGTTAAGGCCGCCGTTAAGTGCCAAAGCCTGCAAATCACGTAAATTTACTTCGCGTCCTCCGGCTGTTCTAATCAGTGCTTTAGGCAAAATGAACCGAAACACTGCATAAGCACGCAATATTTCTAAAGGAGTTAAAGTTTTATTATCGGCAAAAGGAGTACCGGGGATGGGAGTAAGTAAATTAAGCGGCACTGAATCTATTCCCAGTCTCTTCAATTCGAAAGCCATTTCAACACGCTGTTTTGCTGTTTCATTAAGTCCAAAAATACCGCCGCTGCAAACTCTTAATCCTGCTTTCTGAGCATTCCGGATCGTAAACATTTTATCTTCATAAGTATGAGTACTGCAGATATCCGGAAAATGGCTGGGTGCAGTTTCAATATTAGAATGATATCTGGTGACACCTATTTTTTTTAATTCAAAAGCCTGTGCTTCTGTTAATATTCCTAACGACGCACAAATTTCAATACCAACTTCCTCTCTAATTCGAATAAGCGTTTTACAAATATTATCAAAATCGTCTGCTTTACTTTGTCCGCGTCCACTGGTAACTATGGAAAACCTTACAGCACCTGCAGCTTTAGCCTTTTTGGCCGCATCAACTATCTCATCTTCCGCTAGCAATGAATATTCTTCAACACCAGTATTATAATGGGCTGACTGAGCACAAAATTTACAATTTTCAGGGCAGCGGCCGCTGCGGCCATTTATGATAGCACAACAATCTACAGCATCACCTGTAAACTTTTGTCTGATTCTATCTGCCATAGCTAAAAGCAGCATCGTATCATCATCGCTAACATCAATAAGCTGTTCAGCTTCTTGACAGGTTATTGCTCCACCCTGAAGAACTCTATCCGCTAAGCTTAAAATTAAATTTTCCATTTCTCTAGCTCCTTCGTAAACCTTTATTTTTTTTTAGTTAACAATCAAATTATAGCTCGTCAACGCTTTTTAGTCAACTAGTTAACTTAAGATGGTTAACGTATAATAAAAGGCACCGCTGTAAAAACAGCGGTGCCTTTTATTATTTTTCTGTAAATTATCTTATTGTAAATTTATCTCAGCCTGCCTGGTAAGTATATTTTCGATAGCCAATGCCACGCCATCATTATCATTACTAGCAGTAATCAATTTTGCCGCCTGCTGGACCTGAGGTTTTGCGTTAGCAACAGCAACGCCGATACCAGCATTGGCAATCATCGAAATATCATTATTTGAGTCGCCTATACACATGATTTCATCCGGTTTAATACCAAAACTTTCCGCCAATTCTTTAACAGCAACCCATTTATTAACCGCAGGCTCCATCAGCTCCAAAAAATTGTCCTTAGAACTGGTTACGTCAATACGTCTATCAAAACGATTCGCCACATCTTGCCAAGCCGCTGCAAAATCACTGCTTTCAGTCATCAGTAATAATTTATACGGAGCTTTGGTTATATGATATACAGCTTCACCAACAGCAGTCGTAGGAACACCGGAAATACGGCTATACATACGAGAATATTCATTTTCTTCCTTTACAAGCAGTTCATCATCTATATATACCTGAACATAATAGTCTTTTTCTTTACAATAGGACAGAGCATCTAAAGCTGTTTGCAGCTGCATTGGTTTCCGAGCGTATACTTTTTCTGAAAGCGCACCCTTTACCAATGCTCCATTATAAGCGATCAAAGGAACATCCAATTGTAATTGTTCAGCAAAGGGCTTGATAGATCTGTACATTCTGCCCGTTGCAAGAGTAAAAACAATTCCTGCAGCTAATGCTCTTTTAATAGCAGCAAGGTTACGCGGAGATATTTTCCGCTCATTATTGAGCAATGTATCATCCATATCACTGGCAATCATTTTGATTTTCATTATTTGATCTCCTTTTTAACTGTTAGTTCAGTAGCACCTAATACCATCAGACAAAATACCGCCAGCAAAACTAACGCACCAAATTTATCAGTCACTGTATAACCTGGCAGCAAACGCATAATATCCATAGTTAGACAGCTGCTGCCCACAAACAGCAAAGCCCGCTTCCGTAAGATAGAACCACCAAGTTTCCATACTAAAATCTGGACTAAGGCACTGCCAATACCAGCAATACATGCCCCTGCTATCAGACCGCCCAATGTGACGACCTCCATAACATCAGTCCAGTAAATCAAACAAAAATAAAGCACGCTCAAAGTTACGGCGCGCAGAAAAAATGCATACATACCATCACCCGAGATATATTATACCACAAGGGTACGTATTCTCAACAGACTAGAAAGCACCTCGTCAAGTTTTTACACAGTACTATAAAATAAAAAGAAGTTTCGCATAGCGAAACTTCTTTGATATTATTATTTATTGTTTACTGAACTGGTCTTTGCCAACACCGCACAAGGGACAAACCCAATCTTCCGGTAAATCTGCAAAAGCAGTGCCTGCCGCTATCCCATTATCAGGATCTCCTATTTCCGGATCATAAATATACCCACAAACATCACATACCCATTTTTCCATTTGTTTCAACTCCTTAAATTGATATTTTCAACTACATCAGCGACCTGCTGTAAAACAAAACCTTATTTTTTCAAGCTCTGTTAATTAAGCATTAACTACGACATCAAAAAGCAAGTCCTGTTTTACCACAAAATTACCGCTAATTGTTCTTTAATAATATTATACCATCAATACAGCAAAAGTCATCAAACAAAATTTACATAAATGACGATTTAATTTATTTAAGCACTTCTCGCTTTTCTGGCAAATCTAAACGAAAAAAATCATAAATACGCTGTGCTGTTGGATAATTCATACCTTCTACTTCTGCTAATTCTTCTACACTGGCAGCTTTCATCGCATCCAGCGACTGAAAGCGTTTCCATAAAGCCTGACGTCTTTTCGTGCCAATACCTTCAATATGATCAAGTACCGAAACCAAATTCCGCTTACTACGCAATTTGCGATGATATGTTATGGCAAAACGGTGTGCTTCATCTCGAATCCGCTGTATCAAATGAAGAGAAGCAGAATCTCGATCCAATAAGATACTTTCAGACGAACCCTCTGTAAATATTTCTTCTTCCCGTTTAGCCAAGCCAATAACAGGAAGTTCATGCAGACCTAAGCCACGAATAACTTCCAGCGCTGAACTCAGCTGTCCTTTACCACCGTCGATAATGACAAGACTTGGCAGTTCCTCATAATCTTTATAGCGTCGGTAAACGACTTCCTGCATTGATTTAAAATCATCTGGTTTCCCTTCTGTAGATTCAATTTTATAACGGCGGTAATCTTTTTTACAGGGTTTCCCATTACGAAAAACCACCATTGAAGCTACCGTTTCTGTTCCCTGAGTATGCGAAATATCAAAACAATCTATTCTTTCTAATGCATTTGGCAATTGCAGAGCTTTCTGTAATTCTTCTGCCGCCTGTTCCTCTGTTTTCAGCGAAACCTGACCTTTGCGCAGCCTCTCTTCAAGAAGTTTGGCTGCATTTTCAACCGCAAGATGCAATAATTCACGTTTAGTTCCCCTCCGGGGCTGTAAAAACTCAACTTTACGCCCGGCTCTTGCTGTCAGCCACTCTTCCAGAACGATCAACTCATCCGCTGCTGGAAGAACTGGCAAAAGTATTTCCCGCGGTACAAAAGATGCCTCGTTATAATATTGTTTAATAAAAGCAGTCAAAATTTCCTGATCGCTGTCATCATCATTTTGTAAAAAGAAATTATCACGACCAATCAACTTGCCGCCACGAACAAAAAATATCTGCAAACAAGTTCCGGTACTATCTTTGGCAAGACCTACTACATCAAGATCACCACCGCTTGTTACAGCCTTCTGCTGTTCGTTCAGTCTTATTACAGCCTGCAGTTGGTCACGTACCCGGGCAGCTTCTTCAAAAGCATAATTTTCAGCGGCCTGCTGCATCTGCAGCTTTAGTTCACGTTCAAGTTCAGACGTACGCCCATCTAACAGTAAACACACGGCTCTGATCATTTTTCCATAATCTTCTCGGGAAACATACCCCGCACATGGAGCAAGGCAACGTTTAATATGATATTGCAGGCAGGGCCTATCGGTATTCATTTTTCGGCAATTGCGCAAAGGAAACATTGACCGCAGCAGTTTAACAGTAGCGTGCATTGCCCCAGCATCTGCATAAGGACCATAATATTTAGCACCGTCACGAAGCTGTTTGCGCGTAACATAAATACGCGGGAAATCTTCCTGCATCGTTACCTTCAAATAAGGATAAGTTTTATCATCCTTAAGCATAATATTATAGCGCGGACGGTGCTTTTTTATTAAATTGCATTCTAAAATAAGCGCTTCAACTTCGCTGTCTGTAACAATGGTTTCTATTTCAGCAACTTTTGCGACTAATGCTTTAACTTTTACAGTATGTGATGCCAGATTACGAAAATAACTGCGTACACGATTTTTTAATACTACCGCCTTTCCGACATAGATAATTTTCCCATGTTCGTCACGCATTATATAAACGCCAGGTTTATCCGGCAGTACAGCTAAAGTTTTAGCAATAGATTCATTCATTACTGATACCACCCATGTTTTTTAGCCTGAGCCAAAGCTTGTTTAATATATTGACCTGTATATGATTTCTTGTTTTTAGCTACTTCTTCAGGAGTACCACAGGCAAGCAGAGTACCTCCCTTGTCACCGCCCTCAGGACCCAAATCGATAATATAATCGGCAGTTTTGATAACGTCAAGATTATGCTCAATAACAACGACGGAATCACCTGCTCCGACCAGTCTTTGTAATACCTCTAATAATTTATGTACATCTGCTATATGCAGGCCGGTTGTAGGTTCATCTAAAATATACAGAGTTTTCCCTGTGCTGCGCCGTGATAATTCTGTTGCCAGTTTCACGCGCTGCGCCTCACCACCGGAAAGTGTTGTTGCAGCCTGCCCTAACCTAATATAACCTAAACCAACATCTTCAAGAACCTCAAGCTTACGATAAATACGTGGCAGATTTTTAAAAAATTCACAGGCTTCCGTTACAGTCATGTCTAAAACTTCGGCAATAGTTTTTCCTTTGTAATGTACCTCCAGGGTATCACGATTATAGCGGGCACCATGACATACCTCGCAGGGAACGTATACGTCAGGCAGAAAATGCATCTCTATTTTATTCATACCATCGCCGCGGCAAGCTTCACAGCGTCCGCCTTTAACATTAAAGCTGAAGCGCCCTGGTTTATAACCGCGCAGTTTTGCTTCATTTGTCTGGCTGAACAGTTCACGAATAAAATCAAAAACTCCGGTATAAGTAGCCGGATTTGAACGAGGGGTCCTTCCAATAGGAGACTGATCAATATTAATAACCTTATCGATCTCACTCAATCCCAAAATTTCTTTATGGTCTGCTGGCCGCAGACGTGCCCCATGCAGTTTCGCAGCCAATGCGTTATAAAGAATATCGTTAATCAGCGTTGACTTGCCACTACCGGAAACACCAGTCACAACAGAGAAAACACCTAAAGGAATTTTTACATCGATGTTCTTAAGATTATTTGCCTTGGCTCCTTTAATTTCAATAAAACGACCGTCATTACTTCTGCGTTTTTTCGGTACAGGAATAAATTTGCGTCCGCTAAGATACTGACCGGTAATTGATTGCTCTGACTGCTTGACGACTTCAGCAGTTCCCTGTGCTACTACATTACCGCCATGCTCACCGGCTCCAGGACCAATGTCAATAATCTGATCAGCAGCATACATTGTCTCTTCATCGTGTTCAACTACCAGCAGCGTATTTCCCAGATCACGCAAATGCTTCAATGTCTCAAGTAATTTACTGTTATCACGCTGATGCAGCCCAATACTTGGTTCGTCTAAAATATATAATACGCCTACCAAACCAGAACCAATCTGTGTTGCCAGACGAATACGCTGTGCCTCACCGCCAGAAAGCGTTCCGGCAGCACGATCCAAAGTAAGATAATCCAGTCCGACATCATTCAGAAATTTTAGCCGGGCCAGAATTTCTTTTAGGACTTGTTTTGCTATAATCTGCTGTCGTTCAGTAAGTTTCAACGCATTAAAAAATTCTATTGCATCACGTACGGTCAACGCTGTGACCTGACAAATATTTTTACCGCCAACAAGAATGGCAAGAACCTCTTTTTTCAACCTGACACCATGACACACAGGGCAAGGAGTACTTGTCATAAACCCTTCAATATCCAAACGCATCCGTTCGGAAAAAGCTTCTCGATGGCGACGGCGCAGCATAGGAATAATACCCTCAAAAGCAGTAGTATGTTTTTTTACTTCTCCCTGCATATTTTCATAGACAAAAGAAAATTTTTCTTCACCACTGCCATACCAGAGCAAGTCTTTTATTTTTTCCGGTAAATCGTTCCAAACCGCACCAAAATCATATCCATAAGCCTTCAGAACCGCTCCCAGCTGTTTCATATGATAAGCTTCCATATTCGTGCTGAGTGCTGCAATTGCACCTTCCGCAAAGGTTTTAGCGCCATCTGGAATAATCAACTCTTTATCCAATTCCATATTCATGCCCAACCCAGTACATTCAGGACAAGCACCATAAGGGTTATTGAAGGAAAAGAGACGCGGCTCGATTTCAGGCAAACTTATACCACAATCACTGCAGGCAAAATGTTCGCTGTACAATTGCGTTTCACCATTAATAACATTTATTTCCACCAAACCATCAGCCAACTTTAAAGCCGTCTCTACAGAATCTGATAACCTCTGAGCGATACCATCACGTACAGCCAAACGATCAACTATCACGGATAAGTCGTGCTTTCTTTTCTTATCCAGAGATATTTCTTCATCTAATGTGCGCACCTCACCATCAATATACATTCTGGCGTAACCAGCTTTGCGCATAGAATCTAAAATTTTCTGATGTTCACCCTTACGGCCGCGCACCAAAGGTGCCATAACCATAAATTTAGTATTTTCAGATAGTTCCAGAACATGATCGACAATCTGCTCAACTGTCTGCCGTTCAATAATTTTTCCGCAATTTGGGCAATGAGGTTCTCCAATACGGGCAAACAACAGGCGTAGATAATCATATATTTCAGTTACTGTGCCCACTGTTGAACGCGGATTACGACTGGTAGTCTTCTGGTCGATGGAAATGGCAGGGCTGAGCCCTTCAATATAATCCACATCCGGCTTATCCATCTGTCCTAAAAATTGACGCGCATAAGCGGACAGCGATTCGACATAACGACGCTGCCCTTCCGCATAGATAGTATCAAATGCCAAAGAAGATTTACCGCTGCCAGATAAACCGGTAACTACAACCAGCTCATCACGCGGTATCTCAACTGTGATATTTTTCAGGTTATGCTGCCTGGCACCTTTTACAATTAATTGTTCTTTCATTACTTACTCCTGTTTTTAGGTTTAGGCGACAATTTCTGGCCTAACTGTCCTTTAATTACGATCAAACGGTCCCTTAATTCTGCAGCAAGCTCAAAGTTAAGTTCCTTGGCAGCAACAGCCATACGTTTTTCAAGTTCTTTCGCCATTTTCTGCAATTCTTTTTCCGACCGTTTTTTTATCGCATTATCACTGTAATCTTCCGTCCCGTCATCCTCGGCAATCTTCGTCAGTTTTATCAGCTGACGTTGTTCTTTATAGATAGTTTTTGGTGTAATCTGATGCTCTTTATTATAATCTTCCTGCAGTTCCCGGCGGCGGTTTGTTTCATCAATGGCACGCCGCATTGAATCCGTAATACGGTCAGCATACATTATGACCCGTCCGTGCTCATTACGGGCAGCTCTGCCAATGGTCTGGATCATAGCAGTATCACTGCGCAGAAAACCTTCTTTATCGGCATCTAAGATAGCAATCAGAGAAACCTCCGGTAAATCCAGACCTTCCCGCAGCAGATTTATTCCAACCAGTACATCAAACTTACCATTACGCAGATCATCAATAATTTCAGCACGCTCAATAGTAGCAATCTCAGAATGCAAATAACGGACTTTTACCCCAGCTTGTTTCAAATATTCAGTCAGATCCTCAGACATCCGCTTAGTCAGAGTTGTAACTAAAGTACGTTCTCCTGCTTCAGTAACTTTATGTATTTCATTCAGCAAATCATCAATCTGACCTTTGATTGGCCTGATTTCTACCTGCGGATCTAATAAACCAGTAGGTCTGATAATCTGCTCTACCACCTGCTGCGTCTGCTCCATTTCATATTTTGCAGGAGTTGCGGAAACATAAATCACCTGATTTATCTGCTGCTGAAATTCATCAAAGGTAAAAGGCCTATTATCAAAAGCAGAAGGCAGCCTGAATCCATGTTCTACAAGCATCTCTTTACGCGAACGGTCACCAGCGTACATCGCCCTGATCTGTGGTAATGTCACATGTGATTCATCAATTACTAATAGGAAATCCTTTGGAAAATAATTAACTAAAGTAAATGGAGGTTCTCCTGCCTTACGATTAGCTAAATGCCGTGAATAATTTTCGATTCCGGAGCAGTACCCCATTTCATTCATCATTTCCAGATCATAGTTAGTACGTTGTTCCAGACGTTGTGCTTCCAGCAATTTATTATGTGAATTAAGATATTCAAGTCGTTCTGCCAATTCTACTTTAATGTCTTCCATTGCCCGATCCAGGTTTTCACGAGAGGTTACATAGTGAGAAGCAGGGAAAATAGCAACATGGCTGCGTTTAGCCAAAATTTCTCCAGTCAGTACATCAACTTCCAATATCCGCTCAACTTCGTCATCAAACATCTCAATGCGTACTGCTTTTTCATTATAGCCAGCAGGAATAACTTCGATAACATCTCCGCGAACACGGAAAGTACCACGTTGAAACGCAATATCATTACGATCATATTGAATCTCGACTAATTTGCGTAAAATAGCTTGTCTGTCAATCTTCTGTCCTACACGCAGAGACAGCACCATATCATAATATTCCTGTGGCGCACCCAATCCATAAATACAAGATACACTGGCCACAATAATTACGTCACGGCGTTCAAATAAAGCGCTAGTAGCAGAATGTCGGAGTTTATCTATTTCATCATTGATCGATGCATCTTTTTCAATATAGGTATCAGATTGTGGAATATAAGCCTCCGGTTGATAATAATCGTAATAACTCACAAAATATTCCACTGAATTTTCAGGAAAAAAAGCTTTAAACTCACTTGCTAACTGTGCCGCCAATGTTTTATTATGCGCAATAACCAATGTTGGTTTATTCACTTTATTAATAACCTGCGCAATAGTATAGGTTTTCCCAGTCCCGGTAGCCCCGAGCAAGACCTGTGTCCGCAGTCCTTTTTCTATACCTTCTGCCAACTTCTCAATAGCCTGAGGCTGATCTCCATCCGGCTCAAAAGGTGCTGTTATTTTAAAATCCATATTTTGACCTCTTGTCATTACTAAAAATTTATTTCAAAACTAATCCGACTGGGCAATGGTCACTGCCCGTGATATCAGCATAAATCACGCTGTCTTCTATTCTGTCAGCCCATCTGTCAGAAACAAGCCAGTAATCAATACGCCATCCCGCATTCTTTTCGCGCGCTTTAAACATATACGACCACCAGGTATAAGCACCTTCTTTTTCGGGATAGAGATGGCGAAACGAGTCAGTAAACCCCGCCGTTAACAACTCCGTCATTTTTGCTCTCTCTTCATCAGTAAACCCAGCATTATTACGATTAGTTTTCCAGTTTTTCAAATCTATCTCACGATGAGCAACATTAAGATCTCCGCAAACAAGCACCGGTTTAATTTGGTCAAGCTTCAACAGATAATCACGAAATGCATCTTCCCATATCTGTCTGTAATCCAACCGTTCCAGCCCGCGCTGTGAATTAGGCGTATATACATTTACCAGATAAAACTCCTTATATTCGGCAGTAATAACACGCCCTTCTTTATCATGTTCTTCAATTCCCAAACCATAGGTGACAGTAAGAGGCTTGACTTTAGAAAAAACAGCCGTACCGGAATACCCCTTTTTTTCAGCGCTGTTCCAGTACTCCTCATATCCAGGAAAAACAAACTCCGCCTGCTCACGCTGCATTTTTGTTTCCTGAACGCAAAAAACATCTGCGTCGACGCTGTCCATAAATTCTTTAAAGCCTTTATTCATACAGGCCCGCAGCCCATTTACATTCCAAGAAATAAATTTCATCTCAACACTTCCCATCTGCAGTTTTTTTGACTAAAAAAATTCTTTAATAGTAATATTTTATCATTTATCATAGCTTTTTTAAAGAGACTTCACCGAACAGGATTTGACAATTCTGCAAACAAACGTACACCCAAATAAAAAACCTCGACCATATCAGGTCGAGGCATTAAAACTTAATTTCATTGAATATGAGAAACTCTATCAGCGGCTTCTTTTTTCTTAGCATCGTTAAAACGCGGCAAAGTACTGAGATAACCGGTAATACGGCGTACACGCACTATGGTGTCATAATGTGGTTTAACAACTACATTATTACCGTCAAGCCCTAAATCCAAAGACAACAATGTTTTATGCGGCATTACCTGTAATTGATTATTGAGATAAATGGCGGCTTCTTCTTGCGAGATCCCATCCGCGCAATTAATTTTTATACCATGCAGTTCATAGGTCATGTTAACCAGCTCCTTAGATAAAATTCCATGACCTAATTATAAATCAATAATAATTATTTGTAAAGCCCTTTCTACAATATTTTGTGTTTATTTCACTTATTAACTTTTCCATATACAATATTTAGTACATCATTTTATGACTTCAATTAATAACAGGACGATTTTCCATGATATTTACCTGTTTGCTGATTGCCCATTTCATAGTTTCTTCCGGAGCAGTCTGATTCCCCAATTCTTTTATCTCATTTTCCCTAATCCGTTTTTTAGAGAATCTATCACCATCTTTTCGGTAAACATAGATATCAGCATTTAAAACCGTTCTTACATAGGTTGAACCGTCTTCATTACGCCATATCATTCCCTGCACCATCTGCTCGTACATGTCGTGCACAATGACCAAAACTAACGCTTCCGCTGGTATTTCTTCTGCTATCTTCCTCGTAACAGATTGGTCGACAACGCTTTTTCCATGTCCCGTAAAAATATTTTCTGCAGTCACCTTTTTAGTCCGATCTGTATCAACCAGCTTAAAATCAGGGAAATGATACGCCCAACGTACAGGCTCACGCCACATTTCATAAACCTGCTGCGTTACGTTACCACTGTTATCAAAAACTACAAAGGCTACAGGCTGATCAGCAAAAGCGGCAGGCGGATTAGGAACAAATTCCACCAGTGGCAGTG
>OAST01000254.1_pt1 | contig 23470 bp, 18 predicted proteins | sample 1475821 | NCBI WGS metagenome assembly OAST01 (sample SAMEA2579924, study PRJEB22360) | human gut metagenome | biome: human gut; feature: human-associated habitat; material: faeces | place: Denmark | collected 2008/2010 | reverse complement strand
TGCGGACATAGCTTAGTTGGTAAAGCGCAACCTTGCCAAGGTTGAGACCGCGGGTTCGAGTCCCGTTGTCCGCTCCAGTAAACCTCATTCGACAAGACCTCAGCATCATTCGATACTGGGGTTTTTCTTTTCACCGCATCAGACTACCGTCGGGTTGTCCCCATCATGCGCCGACGATAATCGGGACAACCCGACGATGCTTCCTACTCCCCCATGCCACTCCACGCATAGCCGAGATGCATGAATTCCGGCACCTTGTACCATTTGACCGGATAGCCCGCACCATGCGCGCAAAACACCGAATCCGGCGTGTTTTCCAGATCGGCTTCAGGATCGTATGCCGCATTCTCAATCACCTCATCGGCATTATGACAGGGACGGTATCCGGCGAAGACGCAACTTAAATGTCCGCGGCCATGCGTGTAGGCGTTCACATCCATCGCGTAGTCCTGCATTTCGGCCACCGGAGCGGTGCCATCCAATACCATGTACTCACCATCGGGACTCGGAGTCTCGAATGTGCCACCCATCCGCTGCACGTCAGCCATGGCATGACCGACCATGTCCTGCGGTACTTCCAGACGGAAGCCATACCACGGTTCCAACAGACGGCAATCGCCCTGCTTCTTCGCTTCCATCAGGCCCTGCCTGATCGCACGATATGTAGCCTGGCGGAAATCACCGCCCTCCGTATGTTTCAGATGCGCACGGCCGACCAACAACGTAATCCTCATATCGGTGATAGGCGAGCCGGTAAGCACACCCAGATGTTCACGTTCCTGACAATGTTGCAAAATCAGTCTCTGCCAGTTACGGTCAAGCACGTCCTCGCTGCACACGGTCGCATACCGCATGCCGCTTCCGGCCGGCAACGGCTCAAGCAGCACATGGGTCTCCGCATAGTGACGTAACGGTTCGAAATGGCCCACGCCTTCAATCGGTTTGGCAATCGTCTCCTTGTAGAGAATGCTGCCCGGACCGAACGAAACGTCCAATCCGAAACGGTCGTGCATCATCTGCTGGATAATCTCCAGCTGTACGGCACCCATCAACTGCAAGTGCACTTCTTCGAGACGCGTCTGCCACACGACATGCAGTAGCGGATCCTCATCCTCCAACTCGCGCAACGCCACGAGGCATTTGTGGATGTCACACTCTCCTGGCAGCAGCGTGTAGGTGAGCACCGGCTGCAGTATCGGACTCTCACCGTTGCGTTCAAAGCCCAGGCCTGCGCCGGGGAATGTCCGTGTCAAGCCCGTCACCGCACACACCGTACCGGCCGGAACCGTGTCAACCGTGGTGAATTTCGCACCGGAGTAGACACGCACCTGATCGGCCTTTTCATGCCATGTACCGTTTTCACCGCACGAACCGTCACCTGCCGTGGCGGAACCGACCCGCACCGTGCCGGTCAGCAATGCCTTCGCCGCGAAGTCGCCGCCCGTCACTTTCAACCAAGTCAGGCGATTGCCTTGCGCATCATGTGACACCTTATATATACGCGCTCCGAATTCGTTGCCGTAGCAAGGCTCTTCAACGTATCGTTCGAAGCCTGACATGAATGCTTCGACGCCTTCCATTTTCAGAGCCGAACCGAAGAAGCAAGGGAAGATCTCGCGATGCACGATCATGGTACGGATGGTTTCATCCGAAACGGTTCCGGCTTCGAGGTAGGCGTTCATGGCGGATTCGTCCTGCATGGCGATTGCTTCCATGGCATCCGCAAACGCGGGATTGTCTGCGCCCCGCTCCCCTGCACCGGTGAAACCCGTAAAGTCGATGCAGCCATCGGAAAAACGTTGCTTGAGTTGGTTCAACAATGTCGCCTTATCGGCACCGGGCGCATCCATCTTATTGATGAAGACGAAAGTGGGCACTTGGTAACGTGCCAGCAATCGCCACAGCGTCTCGGTATGACCCTGAATGCCGTCGGTGCCGGAGATCACCAGAATCGCATAATCGAGTACACGCAGGGTGCGTTCCGTTTCGGCGGAGAAATCGACGTGGCCTGGAGTGTCAAGCAGGGTCAGCGTCAGACCGTCCGCTTTGATGATGGCCGGTTCGGTGAAGATGGTGATGCCGCGCTGACGCTCCATTGCATTCGTGTCGAGAAACGCATCGCCATGATCCACACGGCCAAGCCTGCGCACCTGACCGGTGGCATAGAGCAACGCCTCCGACAATGTGGTCTTACCCGCATCCACATGTGCCAGAATGCCGGTGACGATTCGTTTCATAATCCCTCCCACAGGCCGACTAACCTATCAACAACATACACACCGCCCCTGTCTCAACAATCGCAATCGCCGTCGCGAAGGGCACGTGCAATGCCGCCATCCTTGGCCATGTGCCAACGATCTCGGATGGCTCAGCGTCCAAATTATTCCAGCTTGTGGGTGAATCACCTCGCTCGCAAGCCACTCAGAGTCCCGAAACATCCAGACACTGGAACAATCACCCCGTTCACAGACTTCTCAGCGTCCCAAATCATCCGGCCTGTGGATGAATCATCCCGCTGGACGCCCCCGCAATGCACCAAATCATCCAGTCACTGGAACAATCACCCCTGCAAATGGCTTCTCAACGTCCCGATTTCTCCAGTGACTGGCGCAATCATCCCGCTGCAGGGTTTGTGAATGGGATACATCATCCACCCACTGGATTATTTATCCCCTCAACCAATCAAACAGGATGTTGGCATCATTACGGGAACCCCTCATCGTCGCATCGACCGAACACACGCGAAAGGGTTTGCACCACGCAAACTCATAGCCACGGTGTTCACAAGGCTTTGAGAACAATACCCATTGCGGCGAGAATCACCCCGATGTATTGGGCGGCTCGTACATGTTTGCGAGGTACTCCCAACAGGCCGAATCGGTCGACCACAAGCCCTCCGCCAACCTGCCCGAGCAATATGAGCATGACCGTCATACCGGTGCCGATTTCCGAGGACAGATATGCATTGCACATCACCAGAGTCGCCCCCAGCAATCCGCCGACCCACATCCACCATGGGTTGCCTTTTTCCAGCGCATCGCCGAGGCTGTAGGTATGGTCGACCAGACCCACCACAATCGTCAGAGCAGCCAGCCCGACGACAAAGGAGGCCAACGAAGCTTTGGCGGGAGATCCCAACGAGACGCCAAGTCTGCCGAGCAAGGCCGTTTGAACAGCCGAACACATGCCGAAGGATACCCCTGCCAAACTCCATAGCGCCATCGCAAGCACATCGTGCGAAGCTCGCGGATCGACATGTCGTCTCACTCCTGCATCATCCGCCGCATCTCGATGACCCAGCTGCAGACCGACCCCCATGACGGCAAGCAGGAAACCCGCCATTGCAAGAACCGTGCCGCATACACGCAACGGTGAAATCGCCCGCTGTTGTGCGCCGAACCAGCCAAAAGCGTCGATCAGCAATCCCATGACGATCTGCCCCGTGACCGGCATGATCACGGTCCTCAAACTACTTAATTTCGGCAATAGCAGCACGTTGCCGGTCAGGAACGTCACGCCGAACACACCGGCGAGCCACATCCACCATGGGCCGTCCGCCGCCGTAGCCGACAACAACGGATAAGGCCCCGTCGCCAACACAATGGCCAGCATCGACAGCAGCCCCACACTGAACGACACCATTGAGGCACGCAAGGGTGAACCGACAGAACGGCCCAGACGCGCGTTCACCGCTGTTTGCACCGGCGTAATGGAACCCGAAAAAACACCCAACAGCAACTGCAGCATGCCTTGACTCCTTCTTCCTCCAGCACGTCACTATAGTAGGATGCAATTTCCAAACTACCGACGCTAAGAACCCGTCAGCGTCGGTGGATTGGGAAAGATCCTAATCCACCGACGGTAGATGGCATGTCAGCGTCGGTGGATTGAATGTTCTCCCAATCTACCGATGGTGAGGCGTATCTTAGCGTCGGTAGATTGGGGGAACTATGGAAAAGTCCCCGCTCCGTATGGGGGCGAGGACTTGATCGTGACCCCGGGGAGACTCGAACTCCCGACCTTGAGATTAGAAGTCACATGCTCTATCCAGCTGAGCTACAGGGCCAAACCTGATTCAGTATAGTCAGTTCACACGCGGTTGCCAACTTGACACATCAACAATTCTGCCCCACCCCGTCACATTCCCCTCATCAACAAGCGCAATCCGGCATCCCTGAGCTTAATCATCGATAACATGTCGCTCGTTGCGAACCCATACCATTAGGGCAGCAGAGGAGATGCAACGAAGTTTATACGCTCCCTCACCCGGTGTTTTTACAGTGAAAACCCAGATGCATCTTACTCGAACGCCCCGCAAGACAATGGGACCACATCCCTACGCCCCTCTTTACCGCACAGACCGCTATGCCGCAGTTCGCCCTATAATTACGAGTCTGCCCGTAATTCACGGTAATTGTCACACCATTGGCGACCGAAGTAGAATTACCCGCATAAGGATTTGAAAGTACCGCATACCGGCCGCGCGACAGATAATGCCTTATCATTCACAGCGGCGAAAGAGTCAACGAATGAAACGCAGAGAATCTTTGCTTGTCGCCGTCTGCATTGGCGTGCTATCCTTTTTTTCTATTTCGTTTTGCGCTTGTGGATTGCATCGAAATATGGCAAACCATTGAATCCATACTGGGATCGCTCCATCCTTTCATGCAATCCCACGTATGCATCATCGCCTTGCTTACCTGTTGCTCATTAATCACGGCACTGCTTACATATCAAATCTGCATAGGTAAAATTCATGTTCTATTGCTATATTTCATCACTGCACTATATCTTTTATTATTTTTTGCAATAATAATGCTTAAAAGTAGAGGAATATCCGGCTTTAATGTTAACCCATTATTGATTGTCCAAGAACTCCTTCAAGCACCTCTCACAGTTCTGTTCAACATGCTTGCATTCATGCCAATAGGCTTTATGCTGGCATGGAAGTGTCAGTCCCCCAAAGTCACGATCCTGCTTTTCCTCGCATTTATTACGATTTGCGAACTCATCCAAAGCATCTTGCATCTGGGTATTTTCGACGTTGATGACATCCTGCTCAACACCTTTGGCTTCGCCCTTGGCTTTCTTGCGCAAAACCATGCCGATTCCCGCGGATGGAGCATGCAGAGACAAGGGAACTTCGTCACCATCAGCAAACGATGACGCCCTTGAATTCGACGATATGTCCGACACCGCGGACAATCCATCGAATCGCCCAGTCACAACCGGCTCACGGCTCGATAATCCAGCTCAATCCTACGAGCACGATGAGAAACAGCACGTTCACCGCGGAGTAGACGGCCAGATAGCGGCCCTTCTTGTTCGGATACTTGCGCACCACATTCTTGTAGCCAATCAGCGAGGCCATGGATGCGATCAGCGTACCCATGCCACCCAGATTGGTGCCGATGATCAGCTCACGCCACTGGTCGCAGAAGCCGGAGAGCAACAGCGTGGTCGGCACGTTGGAGATGAACTGGCTGGAGACTACGGACACCTCCAGCGGGTGCGCGCCCACCAGCGAGGCCGCCAGCTCATAGAATTCCGGCACACGCTTCATGTTGCCGATGAAGATGAAGAACATGCAGAACGTAAGCGGCAGTCCCCAATCGACATTGCGGAATACGCGGCGATCGCACAGCAGAAAGGCCGCCACCACGATCACGCACATGACCCACAGCGGAATGAAATCACTCACCGCGAGCAGGCAGACCACGAACAGCGCACAATATACCAGCGTGCGCCAGCCGCCATAACCGGCACCATAGCCGGTCACGCGGATCTCATCCGGCTGCGGCTGGTCGGCGCGAGGAGCGAGCACGTTCTGTTCGATGCCGACACCGTCGATCGAAGAGAATTCGGAAACCGGCTTCTTGCCGAATACCACGCAAGTGATGAGTACCAGTAGCACCGCCGCGGTCGCCGAATATGGTGCCATGATGCCGATCATTTCAGATGATGGCATGCCGGTAAGCGCCTTCAGATACAGGTTGTGCGCATTGCCGATCGGGGTGAGCATGCTGCCGACGTTCGCACCGACCGTCATCAGCGTGCCGACGAGCACCGCATGCTCCTCCATATGAGCCATGGTGAGCACGGCCAACGCGAACGGGATGAACGTGACCAATGCCACGTCGTTGGTGATCAGCATGCCGGAGAAATAGGTGAGCGAAATCAGCGTGATCACCAGACCGCGTGCGGTGCTGACATGATGCAGCAGACGCGAGCCGATGATACGGAACACACCGATGCGTTGGAACCCGCACACCACCAACATCAGGCAGATGAGCTGCGAGATGGTGCTGGCATGAATATAGCCGGCATACTCCTTATCCGGCGGAACGATGAAGCACGAGATCACGGCGAGTATGGAAGCCACTACGAGAATGGTCTCGTTCTTCAGGACCTTGACCACCAAACGTCGCATCCATTCCTCCAGGAATCCTCACCTGCAACATCGTCTGCAACAGTGAGCTATGTTCATCAAATGCCGTACCCACTTTACCCGAAACTCCGCCTATCATAAGGCCTCGGCGTGCTGAAATTCCGACCATTCCAACGTTTTTCGACCACTCCGCCTTACTGCCTTATGCCATTGCAAACCGGCAAAACACCCAAAAGCATTGCCATGGACCTGTTATTGATAAAGTCTTCAACAAGGATTTCGTCTATTGTTCGGATAGCGTTCAGCACCGGTTCGCTTTCGTCACCTTCCGTTCACCAAACGACACGCCGACATGCACGAAGACGCCCATGACGGGCTCCTACCTAAGTGGGTGGATCATTCGGCAAACCTTCGTCAGGCGATGTTGTTGCCGTACACCTTCGCCTGCAGATCCTTGCGCAGGGCCTCCATGTTCGTGACCTGACCGAGCAACTCGATCTTCTCACCGCCATCCGGCAACTGCGCCATACGACGCTTGGCCGCACCGATCTTACGCATAAGACCCATGTCTAGCAGGCGGGCCAGCAGCTCGGAGGCATAACGCCGTTCGGCATCCGTCGGTTTGCGCAGCTGCACGGCACCTTCCTGCTCCCGCGACGCCCGGCCCATGTTCATGTCGTCTTCGCTCGGCGGCAGCGGCAATGGCATGACCGCCAGCTCGTTGATTACCGATTCGAGCATCGGCCCGCCGGCCCTGGTCAGATTATGCATCCACAGACCTTGCGGCGTATCCTCGCTCGGCAAGCCACCTGCCGCGGCCACGGCCTGGAACAACGAACGGAACACCGGCGTAATGAAGTTCGACAATGTGAGCCCTGCGAACATGCTCGGCTCCACGGCACGCGGCACCTGAATCAGCGTGGCCATGAACTGCTGTTCGCAGATGAACACGGCATCATCGATACGGTAGTAGGTCTGCTCGGTGGCGTCACGATGCTCCAAGGCCTTCCGCACGGAGCGATTCGCATACGGGTTGGCACCTTGTTCCACGCGCTGTTCCACGGCGTTGCCACCGACGTAGCGTCGTTTCGGCGCGTAGGCATCGTCATCGCGTACGTTGAGCTTACGACGGGCATCGCGCACTTCACGTTGCATGATGTCCAGATCGATGCCGATACGACGAACCGCCTTGCGGGTGTACAGGTCCAACAGCGAACGATCCCGAATCTGCGCGATCAGCGGCGCGACCGCCTTGACCGCCCCCATCTGACCGGTCGTATAGGTGGTGTCGAACCGGCCGATCGCCGCCTCGATCACAAAGTCATACAGCGGTTTCGCCTGCTCAATCAGAGAACGCACCGCCTCATTGCCCCGTTTGATGCGCAGGTCGCATGGATCGAGGTTGTCATCGGCCACGGCCACGAAGGTCTGCGACAGAAACGCCGAGTCCAAGCCAAACGCGTGGATGGCGGCCTTCTGCCCGGCCGCATCGCCATCGAAAGTGAATACGATGCGCGAGCTCAATGCCTGACCTTCGACCTTCAAAGGTCCGACCAACTGTACGGCTCCCAGCGAATCATCGGCAATCAGACGCCGCACGATCTTGGCATGTTCGGCACCGAACGCAGTACCGCAAGTGGCTATGGCGGTATCGATGCCGGCCAGATGCATGGCCATCACATCGGTGTAGCCTTCGACGATCACCACCTGACGCTTCTTCACGATCGCGGATTTTGCCATATCGATGCCGTACAGCACCTGGTTCTTGCGATACAACTGCGTATCGGGGGTATTGATGTACTTCGCGTTGATCGCGTCATCCTCATACAGCTTGCGCGCGCCGAAACCAAGCGTACGGCCTGTCGAATCGCGAATCGGCCAGGTCACACGCCCGCGAAAATAATCGTAGACGCCGTGCTGACCCTGACGTGCAAGTCCCGCATCGAGCATCTCCTTCTGCGTGAAGCCCTTGCCCGCCAGATGGCGTACGAGATTGTCCCAACCCTGCGGCGCGTATCCGCAGCCGAATCGCTGGCAGTCAGCCTGGCTGAAATTACGGCCATCGAGCAGTTTGCGGGCGGCAAGCGCCTCTCTGGTCATCAACTGCGATACGAAGAACTCCTGCGCCGCTTCGTTCGCTTCAAGCAGACGGGCACGCTTCGAACCGGCATGCTCGGGCTTGGCGTTCGCCTGATCGTAACGCAACTCGATATGGTACCTGTCGGCCAGCAATTCCACCGCATCACGGAAGTCGATGTTTTCCTGCTGCTCCACATAGCCGAACACGTCGCCGCCGAGGCCACAGCCGAAACAATGCCACACGCCGAGCGCGGGACGCACCGAAAAACTCGGGGTCTTCTCGTCATGGAAGGGACATAGGCCTACGTAAGTGCCGGTTCCGGAAGGTTTGAGCGTGACCGTTGCGGACACGATGTCATACAGATCGGCTGCGGCACGTACTTTTTCGACATCTTCCTTCAGAATCATTCCCGGCATACGTTCCAGAGTACCAGCGTGCCCACAGGTTATGACTACGCGGCGCATGCAACGCACGGCACGATCAAGGCCGTTCGGCCAAGACCGCGATCGCGCATCGCATCCGCCGCTGCGCCAGGAAGCGGGAAAGAACTGGGATTGCTTGGGGTTGTCGTTTGTCCGCCCGTCAGCAAAGCAAGGAGTGAAGGGCCAGTGCGGAGGTGTCGGTGAGGCTGGCGACCTGGTCGATTGCGACGCGCAGGCGGGCGTTGTCGTCGGCGGCCTCATTCCAATCGTCGAGAAACACGCTTTCGAGCGCGCTGGAGGGGCGCGGATCGTCAGCCATGAACACTTCGACCAGATCGGCGACAATCCGTCGTTCCGCATCATGCATCGGTTCACGTTCGCCCGGGGCCATCACGAAATGCACGGCGATGCCTTTCAACGCCACGATTTCGTAGCTGGTTTCCTCAGGGATGATGAGATTGCCATGGTAGCGGGTGAGCGGATCACTGCCGTACACGTCCCGCGTCGCGGCTTCGACGGAGTTCGCGAACCGTCCGATCAGGTCGCTGGTCATATTCTTCAGGGCTGCCAGCGAATGGCGCGATCCGTCAAAGTAGCCGGGAAAAGTGCCACGATGATGCATACGATGAAATGCCGCCACAAGCTGGTCGGGATCCCACTGCCGGCCGTACCAGCTACGCGAATCCTCAATGACGGCGTCGATCACACTGCTTTCGTGCAGTACGTCCGGATTGAACGATCCGGTGGCGATGGCGTCCTCCACGTCATGCACGCTGTAGGCGATGTCGTCAGACAGGTCCATGACCTGGCACTCGACCGGCCTCGCAGCCTTGGGAGCGCCTTGCTTGAGCCATTCGAACACTCCCCCGTCATCCGGGTAGACGCAGAATTTCGCGCTGCGTTCCCCTTTGGGATGCTCGGCGGCCTCGGCGTAGGTCCACGGGTATTTGACGGTGGCGTCAAGCGCCGCACGTGTCAGATTCACTCCGGCGGGGCGCCCATCGGGAAACAGTATTTTCGGTTCGAGCCGGGTGAGCAATCTCAAGGTTTGCGCATTGCCTTCGAAACCGCCGATATGTTCCGCGATTTCAGCAAGCACACGCTCTCCGTTGTGTCCGAACGGCGGGTGGCCGAGATCGTGCGCGAGACAGGCGCAGTCGACCACATCCGGATCACAGCCGAGGGAGGCGCCAATCTGACGGCCAATCTGCGCAACCTCCAACGTGTGCGTGAGTCGGGTTCGTACGAAATCGTCGGTACCGGCCACCAACACCTGACTTTTCGCGCCGAGCCTACGGAGCGCCGACGAGTGAATCAGCCGGGCCCGATCGCGCTGGAAGGCGGTGCGCGTACTGGATTTCGGCGGTTCCGGGGCCCACCGTTCTTCATCGAAAGACGTGTAACCAACCGTCATGGGCACCTCCGCTCAGCACACCCCGGTCGGCCTGAAGGCCAACCGCTCCCGCCGGCAGGCGCTCGACTGGCACCCATCGTTCCGACGAATCAGGTACTTTACAGAATACTGTTCGAATCGAGTTTGGCGAGATCTTCGGCGGACAGCACCTCCGTGGCATGCTCGTACAGGCGCGGGATGCGATTGCGCAGGCAGGTGAAGATCTCATAGCTGATGGTGTCGGCGGCACGGCCCCAATCGTCGGCGGTGGGCTCGGCGTAATCCTCGCCGCGACCCGGACCGAACAGTTCCACCGTATCTCCCTCGTGGATGCCGAGCGCATCCGCGGAGCCATGCAGGTCAAGAATGAACTGGTCCATGCATACCCGGCCGGACACACGGTACAGACGCGGGCCTTCAGCGGTCATCACACGCACCGGGCCGCCAGCCTTGACCACATGCTTGGCACCTTCCATATCGAAGCCGGAAGCGGAACGGTGAATGCCGTCCGCATACCCGATTGGTACGATCGCCGTGGAAGTGTCGGTCGGGGTCAGATAGGTGCGGCCATAGGAGATGCCATGTCCCGCCTCGACATCCTTGACGGTGCCGAGCTGCGCCTGCAAAGTCATGGCCGGCTTCAGACCATACGTACCGGGCGTGCCCATGGCCGGATCCGCCTCGTAACCGTACAGGCCGATGCCCGGACGGGTCAGCTCGAAATGGATTTCCGGACGGCTCAACGTGGCGGCGGTATTGGCAAGATGACGAATCTCCGGGGCGATGCCGGCCGCTTCCATACGGCGGGTGAAATCCTTGAAATTCTCAATCTGACGGTCGGTGGAGGCTACGAATTCCGGCACGTCCGGCGCATCCGCGACAGCCAGATGGCTCCACTGGCCGACGACATGCAACACGCCCTCCTTGACGAGCGGCACCAACTTGGCGAGTGCCGCGTCGAAACCGGCCGGAGTGAAGCCGTTACGTCCGAAACCGGAATCGACCTTCACATGCACACGGGCGGTTTTGCCGAGACGACGCGCGGCCTCGGCCACGCCGTCGATACCACCAAGCGAACCGACGGAAACGTCGATATCGTTGGCAACCAGCTCATCGAACGGCACCGCGGTGCCGTTGTAGACCCATGTCAGAATATGGCAGCGGTCCAAGCCGATACCTGCCTTGCGCAGCAAGAGCGCCTCATGCGATTGTGCGGTGCCGAGCCAAGTCGCGCCGCCCGCCAAGGCAGCCAAGGCTGCAGGAATCAGGCCATGGCCATAGGCGTCGGCTTTGACCACGCCCATCACGGCCGTACCCGAATTCGGTCCGCCGACCACGCTCACCAAGTGGCGCATGTTGTCACGCAACGCGGCTAGATCGACGATCGCCTGCGCCGGATACCGCCGACGGGCCGCCTCATAATTCGCCTTGCCCTGGTCGGATGAGAATTGCCATTCACGTGTAGCGCTCAAAGTCATGGCTCCTATTGTTACGCCGTTGTGTGACGTGCCATGTTGCGCACACGCGGATTATGAGACATTTCACGCGGTTTCCACGATTTTGTCCGCGGCCGGTCTTTACACTCTCCATACACGAGGTCTTTCGATGCTGTTAGGAAGACCCATTTGATTTCTGGCGTTGAGGCGTGCCAGAGTCCCGGAAATCCGTCCGGTTCAGCCCATAAGGAATCCATTTAAAGGGAAAAGAAGACCATGGATCTATTTCGCAAGAAATCTGTGGATCAACTCGTCTCCGAGTCGACCCCGCTCAAGCGAACAATGAAAACTTTTGACCTTACCATGTTGGGCATCGGCGCCATCATCGGCACCGGCATCTTCGTGCTCACCGGTAAGGGCGCTCTCACCGCAGGCCCGGCACTGTGCATCTCCTTTCTGTTGGCGGCCATCTGCTGTGGTTTTGCCGGCCTGTGCTATGCGGAATTCGCCGCGATGGCACCGGTCTCCGGTTCCGCCTACTCGTATGCGTATCTCGCGTTCGGCGAACTGATCGCCTTCGTGATCGGCTGGGATCTGATTCTGGAATATGCGTTGCAGGCAGCCACCGTCTCCGCCGGCTGGTCCGGTTATTTCAACAAGCTGCTGGAAGGCTTCGGACTGCATCTGCCGGTCGAGCTGACCGCCGCCTACGGTACCACGCCGGGAGTCACCACCTACTTCAATCTGCCGGGCTTCGTGATCGTGCTCGTCATCACATGGCTGCTGTCGATCGGCATCAACCAGACGAAGAAGGCCAATGACATCATGGTGTTGATCAAACTGGCCATCATCGTACTGTTCATCGTGTGCACCGTCTGGTATGTGAACCCCGCCAACTGGAAGCCGTTCTCCCCTTACGGCATCTACACGTTCCAGCCGGGTTCGACGCAGCCATACGGCATCGTGCCGGCCGCATCGATTGTGTTCTTCAGCTTCATCGGCTTCGACGCGGTGTCATCCTCCGCCGAGGAGACCATCAATCCGAACAAGACGCTGCCGCGCGGCATTCTCATCTCGTTGGCGCTGTCGACCGTGCTGTACATCATCATGACGCTCATCATGACCGGCGTGGTACCGTACAAGGAATTCGCGAAGTTCATCGACGCACCGGTCGCAGGCGTGATTCTCGAAACGGGTCTCAACTGGCTGGCATTCATCGTGAACCTGGGCGCGTTGCTCGGCATGACCACCGTGATGCTGGTCCAGTTGTACGGCCAGTCCCGTATCTGCTACGCCATGAGCCGTGACGGCCTGTTCCCGAAGTTCTTCGGCGAAGTGCACCCGAAGTATCGCACCCCGTTCAAGGGTACTTGGTTCTTCGGCATTCTGACGGCTGTCGCCGGCGGTTTCATCAACATCAACGTACTGTTCGAACTGGTGAACATCGGCACGCTGTCCGCGTTCATCATCGTATCGGCGGGCATTCTGTGGATGCGCAAGACCCAGCCGGATGCGCACCGTGGATTCAGGGCTCCCGGCGTACCGTTCACGCCGATTCTGGCCATCGTGTTCTGCTTCGTGCTGATTCTCGGCCTCAACTGGGAAACCTGGGTGCGTTTCGCCGTGTGGTTCGGACTCGGTCTGATTGTGTACTTCGCGTATAGCCGCAAGCGTTCCAAGCTGAACGAACCGGGCCTGTTCTAAATAAAAAAATGCTCCCCGATGGGGAGCATTTTTTTATCACCACTCGTGGCGCTGATAGGCGATACGTGTGGTATCGGTGGATCGATCCAGCAGCTGGATCAGACCACAGCGCGCGAATCCATTGGATTCGAAGATGTGCTGCATGGCCTTGTTGTTCGGGTGCGTATCCGCACGCACGTTGCCGTAATGTTCAAGGGCCCAATTGATGCAGTCCTTGGCGGCACCTTTACCGAGCCCGGACGAGGCGATGCGGTGGATGGTCACATATGGGTCGTCATCCAACCAGGCACCGTCAATGTTCACATAGGTCGGATCAATGCCTAGGCACAGGGCGAATTGGGCGAGCACACGCTCCTTGCCGTCAACGGTGTCGACCAGCAGTATGGTACGCTGCATCTCGATGTCCTCACGAACCACTTCCTCGCGCGGGAATGTGCTGCCCCATTGCGTGGGATTACCGTTGGCGGCCATGAGTTCACGCGCATGCCGGTAAATCTCCAACATGATCGGAAGATCAGCCATCGTGGCGCGGCGGAAGCGCCGTTCAGGAATGGTCTCGCTCACCTGTTCACCTCTGATTCGTTCTCTCGTATTCCGAGCGTCAAAAATACCATGCTCACTGCACAGGCCGCACACATCCAGCTATCTGCCTTATAGATGGCAGATACCTAGGGCAAATTGCCACTTAGGGGGTATCTTTCCCGGGCTTTTCGCCTGATATACGACGAATACGTGCCATCTATAAGGCAGATAGCCTTCTCATACCAGCTTGCGCTCAAACGGATCAGAGCTGATGCCCTTGGAGAGAATGTCTCTGCACCATTCCTTCGCCGTGAACAGGCTGTGATCGCGATAATTGCCACAACTTTCGATGGTGGTGGCCGGCACATCATCCCAAGTGGCTTCGAAAGCGATGAATTCCAGCGCCTCCTTCAGAGCCTTGGCCACATCCTCGGTGGAGTGTTCACCCCAGGTCAGCAGATGGAAGCCAGTACGGCATCCGAAGGGCGAGCAGTCGATGTAGCCCGGAATACGTTCGCGCAGCAGTACCGCGATGGTGTGTTCGATGGTGTGCAATCCGCCGGTGGGGATGGCGTTCTCGTTCGGCTGCACCAAACGCAGGTCATAGTTGGACACCACGTCGCCGTTCGGTCCTTTTTCGGTATCGATGTAACGCACATACGGCGCCTTCACCTTGGTGTGGTCCAATTGGAAGCTTTCCACGACCGGCTTGTCGTCTGCCATTGCTGTTGTCCTTTCCTGCGAACTGTCCCGCATAAGCGATGTTCGTTCCTACTGTTGTCGTTTCATGGGGCGCAGTCAACCGAAGCGTCATGCGTTTTGCCGATAACGCGCTGCAATCCGGCGGAAAGGCCACGCTCAGCCGGCATTGATCGAACGGATCAGATTCATGAACCGCTCGCCATACAGTCTGAGCTTGTTGTCGCCCACGCCATTGACGGCCAGGAATTGCGCATTGGTGACCGGGCGCATCCGTGCCATGTCGCGCAACGTCCTGTCGGAAAACACGATGTACGGCGGTTTGCCGATTTCGCGTGCGATGTCGAGGCGCAGTTCGCGTAGCCTTTGGAACAACGCCTCGGCATCATCATCGGGAATATAGGAGCCAACCGCAGTGGAGCTTATCTCATCGCCTGCCTCATAAGACGTTCCACGTGCCGCTCCTCCACGTTTCGTGGGGCTTGTGCGCTCGATTTTCTTGATTTCGTAATGGAATCCCGGTGCGACCGTCTCCGCCGCGCGCGTTCCGAATTTCACGATCGGCAGACGTCCTTCTGAGATGAACAGAAATCCGTCGGTTGCCATCTGACTGAGCACATCACGTATGCGCGCCTCCGACACACCTTCGAGCATACCGAACGTAGGCATGCTCTCCGGATTGAGATAGCTCAGATCCTGCGCTTTCGAACCACGCAGAATCTTGACGATCTTGCCCATACCGACGTTCTGATTCACATCGTGCACGCATCGGCTGATGGCTCGTGCCGTTTCGGTGACGTCCACGGTTTCGAAGGTGTGCTCGCAGTTGGTGCAGCCACCTGCGCACTTGCCGTCAGACGTGCCGCCGACCGTATCGTTCTCGCCGAAATAACGGGTCATATAGATATGCAGGCAGTCGGTGGTACGGCAGTATCCGACCATGGCGTCGAGCAGACGGCGCTTGGCCCTACGTACGACTTCTTGCTCGTCGGGCGTCAGTCGTTCGTTCTCATAGTCAGAGTCAAGCAGTCGACGACGAGTAACGATGTCGGATTCGTTCCACAGTAGCGTGCAGCGGCTGGGTTCGCCGTCACGGCCGGCACGGCCCGCCTCCTGATAGTAGGCTTCAATGGATTCAGGCATGTTGTGGTGGATCACGTAGCGCACATTCGATTTGTCGATGCCCATGCCGAATGCGTTGGTGGCCACGACCACAGGCACACGGTCGGTCACGAAGTCACGTTGCGCCCGCTCACGCACGTCCGGGGACATGCCGCCATGATAGGCGACCGCGATGGGACCCGCCTGCCCCGGATCGGCACCGTCCGCCGCGCGCAATTCCGCCACGGCATGGTTGAGCGAGGCCGCGAGCGCCTCCGTTTCCTTGCGTGTCGCGCAGTAGACGATGCCGGATTCGTCGGCATGTTCGGCAACGTATTTTGCCACCCAGAAGGCTTTATGCCTGGTTTCCAGCTTGATGACGTCGAAATACAGGTTCGGTCGGTCGAAGCCGGTGACGGTCACATCCGGGTCGCGCAATCCCAGCATGGAGACGATGTCGTGACGTACACGTTCCGTTGCGGTCGCGGTGAATGCGGCTACGGTCGGACGTGCCGGCAGGTTTGCGATGAATTCGCCGATGCCGAGGTAGGACGAGCGGAAATCCTGTCCCCACTGGGATACGCAGTGTGCCTCATCGACGGCGACCAATGAGATTGGCGTACGGCTTGCGAAGTTGCGGAAACGTTCGGTTTCCAAACGTTCCGGAGCGACGTACAGCAGTTTGATGAAGCCTGCCGAGGCCTGCGCGAATACGGACGACTGTTCGTCCGGCGTTTGCGTGGTGTTGATGAACGCGGCCGGAATGCCGGCGTCGTTCAAGGCATCGACCTGATCGCGCATCAGCGAGATCAGCGGTGAGATGACGATGGCGACGCCCGGCAGGATTGTGGCTGGAATCTGGTAGCAGACGGACTTGCCCGCACCGGTCGGCATGACGCCGAGCACGTCGCGTCCGGCGATGATGGAGCCGACGATGCCGGATTGCCCGGGACGGAACGCTTCATAGCCGAAGTATTGTTTCAGTGCGTCCAGTGCCCGGGAATCCGTTATTGCCGTCATGCCCCTTAGTGTAGCAATCAGATTTGGCGGAACGCCTGCTCGAGGTCGGCGATCAGGTCGTCGGCGTCTTCGAGCCCGACGGACAGGCGAACCAGATTGGCAGGCACTTCAAGGGTGGTACCGGCCACGGAGGCGTGGGTCATGGCACCCGGATGTTCGATCAGCGATTCCACACCGCCCAGGGATTCGGCCAACGTGAACACTTCGGTGGCGCCAGCGAACTTCTTGGCCGCTTCGAAACCGGCCGCGATCTGCACGGAGATCATGCCGCCGAAGCCGCCGTGCATCTGACGTGCGGCGATCTCGTGTCCCGGATGGGATTCAAGACCCGGATACCATACACGTTCCACTTCCGGACGGGTTTCGAGCCACTGCGCCACCTTGAGCGCATTGCGGCTGTGCTGTTTGACACGCAAGTCAAGGGTCTTCAGGCCTCGGATGTCGAGCCAGGAGTCGAACGGGGACGGCACGGCACCGGCTGCGTTCTGCAGGAAGGCCACCTCGTCTCGGGTCTCCTTGTCGTTGAGGACCACGGCGCCGCCGACCACGTCGGAGTGGCCGCCGCACGTCCCCGGCCCCGCCGCCCCCGGGGGGGGGCCCGCCGATGTACTTGGTGGTGGAGTAGACGACCACGTCGGCACCGTCGGCCAATGGATGCTGCAATACCGGCGAGGCGAACGTGTTGTCCACGACCACCTTGGTGCCGTGCGCATGCGCCACTGCGGAGGTGGCGGCGATGTCGGTGATGTTCAGCAACGGGTTGGAGGGGGTTTCGACCCAGATGTACTTGTACTGCTTCTTGCCCAGCGCGGCGGAGACGGCCGCAGTGTCGGTGATGTCGACCACATCGAGGCCGATGCCCCACGGCACGAACACCTTGGACAGCAATCGATAGGTGCCGCCGTACACGTCGTTGCCGAGCAGAATGTTGTCGCCCGGCCTGATGGTGGAACGCAGCAGTACATCGATGGCGGCCAGGCCCGAGGAGAAGCTCAGCGCATACCTGGCACCTTCCACTGCGGCGAGCTGCTCGTCGAAGGAGTTGCGGGTCGGGTTGACGGAACGGCTGTAATCGTAGCCTCCGCGTAGCCCGCCGACGCCGTCCTGCTTGAACGTGGAGGTCATGTAGATCGGCGTGACCACGGCTCCGGTGGTCGGGTCGGGTTCCTGTCCGGCGTGGATGGCACGGGTGGCGAGTGCGGTGGCGTTCAGGGCTGCGGTGTTGGTCGAGATGGTCATGATGGGAACTCCTTGGAAGTAGCGGATGGTCTGGGTTGAACGGATGATTGACATGATGATGGATGGCCGGTATTACAGGTACTGCTCGGCCAAGCTTGGTTTGGTGGTGCGTTCCACGATGTCGGCGAAGCCGTTGGCGCGCATCCAGTCGTCGTCGAAGATCTTCTCCATGTATCCACGACCGGAATCCGGCAATAGCACTACGACGGTCTGGCGCTCATCCAAATCGTGCTCGCGGGCGTACTTGATGGCTGCCACGACGGCCATGCCGGACGAGCCGCCGACCAGCAGGCCTTCCTCGCCTGCAAGTCGACGGGTCATTTCGAAGGCTTCGGCATCGTTCACCTGCACGATCTCGTCAGGCAGCCCACGGTCGAAGGCCTTGGGATAGAAGTCCTCGCCGACGCCTTCGATCTTGTACTGGTGCACGTCGTCGGGATTGGAATAGATGGAGCCTTCCGGATCGGCTCCGATGACCTGCGCGCCTCCGTCGGAAACGTCCTTCAGGTATCGGCCGGTGCCGGAGATGGTGCCGCCGGTGCCGATGCCGGCCACGAAATGCGTGATCTTATGGTCGGTGGCCTGCCAGATTTCCGGGCCGGTGGTGTGGTAGTGGCTTTCCGGGCCGTTCGGATTGTCGTACTGGTTCGGGCGATAGCCGCCGGGAATCGCCTTGGCGAGGCGTTCGGCCACCTGATAATAGGAACGCGGGTCGTCCGGACCGGCGTCGGTGGGGGTCACGACCACTTCGGCCCCATAGGCGCGCAGTACGGCGCGCTTGGCTTCGGAGACCTTGTCGGGTAGGGTGAAGATGGTACGGTAACCGCGCTGCTGCGCCACCAGAGCCAGACCTACGCCGGTGTTGCCGGAGGTCGGTTCCACGATCACCCCGCCGGGCTTTAGTTCGCCGCTTCGCTCGGCCGCATCGATGATGCGTTCGGCGATGCGGTCCTTGGACGAACCGCCCGGATTGAAGTATTCGACCTTGACCGCGATGGTGGCCTTGATGCCGTCGGTCACATGGTTGAGTTTGACGAGCGGGGTGTTGCCGATGAGTTCGGCCAGGGAATCGTGGATGGTCATGGCGTTTCCTTTGTGCAGTGTGGTTTCGGGGGCTTTCGATATTCAAGCGTCGTGTTCGTTGTGTTCGAGAAGCTCGCGATGTCACGTGCAGTGTTGAAACGGGACCCGTTGTGATGTCGTATGTTCTTCGCTCGTCCGCACCGTACATGGTTATGGGATTCGTTGCGTTGCGCATGTTTTCCAACCGCGGCACTCATGCCGGTGGAAGAACGGAAGGCTGACGATTCACAACCGTCTGCAGCATGCAGACGATGAAGAATGTCCTATCTCAAGTTATGCGTCGATGAACCGCGCGCCCCTCGGGCGGTTGGTCAGCGACAGCAACAACATGAGAAATTGAACATGGCTCAAACAATACCACACCCTCGGACATCGGCGTGTCACCCCCTGCGCAACACGGTCACCACCACACCGGCAACAGCTGCGACACGTGAACGCTCGACGCTTAACCGATTTCGCAAAGACCGGCATGAATGACCTTACCGATGAACCTACTGACCTCTCCCCATCGTTTCCGCACAAACGGCATCTTGGACTTGACGCCGCCTTACAGGGTCGTCAGATACGCTTCCGATACGGTTCATCCGCTATGGTGCACAAGAGAAGGAACCCGCGTACTCGGGCATCAGGGGGGAACATGAATCCGACACACGTACGAAACCCATTCGCATGGGCATTCGCGTCCGCGGATTCAACGTACGTCATCGAATTGCGGCATCTGGCCGTCATCACCCTCATCATCGGGACATTGATGGCGCTGGTACTCCTGTACGTGCTGCATGAACGTCGCAACGCGCAACGCGCACTGCAGCACGAAATCGATCTGGCCATCAGCAAAACCATCACACTCGCCGGGCAGCCGCATGTCATCTTCAACTCACTGACCGCCATTGAGGAGCTATGCGATGAGGATCCCTCCAAGGCCCGCCGCATCATCGCCGACTTCTCCGCATATCTGCGTGGCAATCTGTCGGTATTCGGCAACGACCAGACCGTACCGCTCATCGACGAGGTCGCTTTCTGCAAGTCATACATCAAGTTGGAGCAACTCGATCCGACGGAAACCATCCACGTCGATTGGCGACTCGAGGAGCAAGCGTTCCGGATTCCTCCCATGTCCTTGCAGACAGTCATCGAATACATGCTGCTCTATGGCAGAACTTCCAAAAGCGGCCTTCATCTGACGGTCAGCTCATGGAAGGAACGGCAATACTGGTACGTACAGGTCATGTCCGACGCGCCATGCACCCGTCTGAAGGACGACCGGCAGGCGATCATCGATCTCAGCAACGTCCGCGAACGGATGCGGATGCTATGCGGCGGCGATCTGGTCGTACAACGGGATGCCGATCACGCAATGCTCATGTTGACCATCGCGCAACGGACGGGCCAGCCAAATCGCACCGGTTACAGCGAGGCCGCCCGAATCAGCTCACGGGTGTAGTCGCGCCGCGGAGCGTCCAGCACCTCACCGGTCAGGCCGCTCTCCTCCACCCGTCCGTCATGCAGTACCATGATGCGGTCGGCGATATGCCGTACCACACCAAGATCATGCGAGACCATAATCAACGCCATGTCCGGCTCCGCCTGTCGAATTCGCCGGAAGGAATCAAGAATTCGGATTCTTGCGGCCACGTCAATGGCGCTCATCGGCTCGTCGGCAAGCAGAATCCGCGGATGATCCACGATGGCGCGCGCTATCGCCGCACGTTGCGCCTGCCCGCCGGAAAGATCCATGGGAAAACGGTTGAGGAAATCCTTCGGATCCAAATCGACCATACGCAACGACTCGGCCACGCGGGCGCCCACGCGCTCGTCCGACCAGTCGGGATGATGCAGACGCAACGGCTCGGCGATGGAACGTTCAATACGCCAACGTGGGTCAAGGGAGCCGAACGGGTCCTGGAACACCAGACCAGACTGCCGGCGCAATCGTTCCGCGCCACCAACGATGCCAACCCCCTGATAGGTGATGTCGCCGCCATCCGAGGATTCCAGTCCGAGCAACACCCGCGTAAGCGTGGTTTTACCGGAACCGGAACCGCCGATCACCGCCAGGCACTCACCCGCATAGACATCGATATCGACACCGAACAACACCTGCCTGCGGTGCTTTCCCGAACCGAAATACCTGTCGATGCCACGCCCCTGCAACACGATGTCAGACACGATCGGACTCCTTCATCGTAAGCGACAGTTCCCGAGCCGCCTCAACCAGCCGTATGGCCTGCCCGGTATGCGGCGAAGCCAGTAGATCCGCCGTTGCCCCCGATTCGATGATGCCGCCGCGCTCAAGCACATAGCATCGTGTGGTCGCATGATGCAATACCGCAAAATCATGCGTGATGAACAGCATGGAGGCTCCGGCATCGTCCACCAGCGAAGTCAACAAGCCGACGATCTGCCGCTGGGTGATGGAATCCAGCGCCGTGGTCGGCTCGTCCGCAATGATCAGATGAGGGGAGGTGACCAGCGCGGTCGCGATGCCGACGCGTTGCTGCTGGCCGCCGGACAGTTCATGCGGATATTTGCGCAACACATCCTCGTCAAGCCCCACCTTGGCAAGCATGACCCTGATGCGCTCCGCACGTTCCGCCGCCGTCAGATCGTAATGCAGATACAGGGGAAGGCCGATCTGCTGTGCCACGGTCATCACCGGATTCAGCGCCGCAGCCGGATTCTGGAACACCATGCCCACATAACGTCCACGCAAATCGGCGATATCGGCGTCGGTGGCGCCGACGATCCGCCTGCCACCCATTTCGATGGAGCCACTCACCTGCGCAGTGGCTGGCAGCAGCCCCATCATGGCCTTGGCAATCATGGATTTGCCGGAACCCGACGAGCCGATCAGTCCGACGCGCTCGCCGTCGGCGATATCCAGATCGACATGGCTGACGATCGCTTTGCCGCCGATGACGATGGTGAGATTGCGGATGGTTACGCTCATGCGACCTCCCTCAATGCCGGATTGACCAGCGGATCGATGGCGTCACGCAGGGCATCGCCGAACAGATTCAACGCTATGACCACAAGCGTCACGACCAGGCCCGGCCATACCACGGCCAACGGGTGGATGCTGATGAACCGCACGGATGTGGCAAGGGAATGTCCCCAGCTGGGGACGCCCGCGCCGACGCCGACGCCGAGATAGGTCAGGCCGGCCTCCGCAAGCAGCGAGGTTCCGGCGCTCATCGACAGTTGCACCGACAGTACCGGCAACGTGTTCGGCACAATATGCGTGAAGAACACGCGAATCGGGCCGGCTCCCGACCATATGGCCGATTCCACGTATGCCGAACGTGCGGCCAGCAGAGCGGAAGGTCTTAGGATTCGCGCCAGATTCAGCCCGTACGCGAATCCGCAGGCAACGACAATCACCACCGCGGACGCGCCGAACGGTACGGACAGAATCAGTGCGACGAGTACCGTCGGAATCGAAATCAACGCATCCACGACGACCACGGAAACCGATGAGAACGCGCCATGACGCGACACCATGGCGGCGACGAGCAGCAGGCCGAACGCGGCCGAGACCGCCACCGTAAGCACGGCGATCATGAGATTCGTACGAGAACCGGCCATCAGCCAGCTCAGTACGTCCGCACCCACACCATCGGTACCCAACAGGTGCGCAGAGGACGGCGAGCCCCATGTGTTGAAACCGTCGGTGGCCAACAGCGAATACGGCGTCCATGCCAATGAAATCGCCGACACCAGCAGCCACAGACCCATCACGATAAGCGCATAGCGGCCGCCCGCACGGTTCCACATGGATTGCAGCACGACTCGCAGGGCATGCATACGATCGTTCATGAAAGCACCTCACCCGAACCAATGGTCGCATTCTTCAGTCGCGGATCGAGCATGCGATGCAGCAGGTCGACCAGCAGTCCCAGAAACAGGAAAAACGCCGCCAGCAGGAACAGTTCGCTCTGCACCGCGGTCAGATCCCGATTGCCGACGTCGGTGACCAGCATCGAACCGAGACCAGGAAGCGCGAACAGGTTCTCCACCACCATCACCCCGGTGACCATCTGCGCGAAGGTCAGGCCAATCACCGACACCAGCTGCGGAATCGCCAGACGCAAAGCCACACGCAACACGGCCTGCCTGCGTGTCATGCCGCACGCCATGGCCATGGCGACCGCCTGGGAGGAAGCCATGTCCCCCACCGCGGCACGCGTGTAACGCATAATCGAAGCACCGGCGGTAATGCCTGTGGCCAAAGCCGGCAAAACCAGCGCGGCCATCGCGCTCAGCGGAGCGGCCCATCCCGCGTCCGGGAATCCCTGCGAAGGCAGCAATCCCATCAGTCCAATGCCCTTCGAGAACAGCAGAATCAACAGCAAGACGCCCCACAGCGCCGGAATCGCACCGGCT
>OAST01000214.1_pt1 | contig 27254 bp, 24 predicted proteins | sample 1475821 | NCBI WGS metagenome assembly OAST01 (sample SAMEA2579924, study PRJEB22360) | human gut metagenome | biome: human gut; feature: human-associated habitat; material: faeces | place: Denmark | collected 2008/2010 | reverse complement strand
CGGTCAGCAGCGGCCTGCGCGATAGCATAACCCATCTTACCGCTGGAGCGGTTGCCGACATACCGTACCGGGTCGATCGGCTCGCGGGTACCGGCAGCAGTTACCAAAACACGCAGATTTTTCATATCGCCACAACTTCTGGCAAAGAAAGCTTTGACAAATTCCACGATCTCACAAGGCTCAGGCAGACGTCCCGCACCAGAAGTACCACAGGCCAAAAAGCCTGTCGCCGGGGCCATCACAGTTACGCCATGCTTTTTCAGGCAGGTAATATTTTCCTGCGTCAAAGCATTTTCATACATACCTGTATTCATCGCCGGACAGACGATAATCGGTGCCTGAGCGGCCAGTAAAGTTGTAGAAAGCAGATCGTCGGCAAGACCGTGCGCCATTTTCGCAATGATATTGGCAGTAGCCGGAGCTACTACAAAAACATCAGCCCAGTTTGCCAGAGCGATATGCTCAACATTAAATTCCTGGTTACTGTTCCACATAGAAGTCGCAACAGCGTTGCCGCTGATTTCCTTAAATGTCAGCGGCGTAACAAACTGCCGGGCATGCTCTGTCATAACGACACGCACCTCGGCCCCCTGCTTGCGCAGACGGCTTACCAGATCGACAGCTTTATAAACGGCGATACCGCCAGTAACGCCTAAAACGATTTTCTTTCCTTTTAGCAACAAGGCACTAAGCCCCCTTATCTCAGCGTACTTTACGCTCGTAAGTAATAACGTCGTCAGCGATCTCGCGTAAAGCGGTGCTTACTTCTTTCTGAGGCATATTCTGATTGCCTACCGTCAGTTCACGGGCACGTTTGGCAGCTAAAATCACCAGGGTGTATTTACTGTCAACTTTCTCTGCTAAATAATCGATAGAAGGGTCAACCATACTCATATTTCTCTCTCCTTATGTGCCGCATGGCAAATTTCATTGATAATAAAATAAGTTCTGGCAGCACGGTAACGTTCTGCTTCCATGATCGTCAAAACTTTGCTGGTAGCTTTCTGCGCCACATCATTGACGACTATATAATCATATTCGTTGGCATAAGCCAGTTCACCTGTTGCCGAAGCTAAACGGCGTTTAATAACGTCTTCGCTGTCCGTGCCGCGTTTATAAATGCGCGAGCATAATTCATCAAGTGACGGTGGTACGATAAACACAAATACTCCATCAGGAAAGCGTTTTTTAATCTGCATCGCGCCCTGGATATCAATCTCCAAAATAACATCCTTACCCTGATTCAGCAGTTCCATAACATAAGAACGGGGCGTACCGTAATAATTTCCATAAACCTCGGCATACTCCAGCAGTTCTCCCTCTGCGATCATCTGCTTTACTTCTTCCACAGATTTAAAAAAGTAATTCACGCCGTCAACTTCGCCGTTACGCGCCTGTCTGGTAGTAACTGAAACGGAATAAGCCAAGTCGGGAAGCTTTTCCCTAAGCATCTGACAAATCGTTCCCTTGCCGGCTCCTGAAGGCCCGGACAAAACTAATAATAACCCCTGCGGCTTCACGATTAGCCCACCTTCCGTTTTATTTATTCTTCGTCTTCGTCGTCAGTCTGCACTAAACGGTTGGCGACTGTTTCCGGCTGCACAGCCGATAAAATAATATGACCGCTGTCAGTCACGATAACCGCTCTGGTTCTGCGGCCATAAGTGGCATCAATCAGCATACCTCTGTCGCGCGCTTCCTGAATAATCCTTTTGATAGGAGCAGATTCAGGACTGATGATAGAAATGATCCTGTTGGCAGCTACAATATTGCCAAAGCCAATATTGATCAATTTGATATCCATACTTTCACCCTTTCCCCATTACTCGATATTCTGGATCTGTTCCCTGATTTTTTCTATCTCAGCTTTAATCTCCACAACAACTTGCGCCAAAGTATAATCGTTGGCTTTGGAAGCAATGGTATTTGCCTCGCGGTTGAATTCCTGGATAAGAAAATCGAGCTTGCGACCGACAGGCTGATCTGCATCAATGATCAGCTTGAATTGTTTAATATGGCTTTTCAGTCTGACGATCTCCTCAGTAATACTGGTACGGTCAGCAAAAATAGCGACTTCCTGCAGCAATCGTTCCGGTTCAATGACCTGGTTATGTTTCGCAAGCAGTTCGTTGATCCTGTCGCTCAGGCGAATCTGGTATTCTTCAACTACCTGCGGCGAACGTTCTTCGATTACTGCCAGTTTTTCGGCAATCAGATCGGCACGTTTAATGAAATCACCATAGATATTACTGCCCTCGGTCTCACGCATAGCGACAAGATTACTGATAGCCTGACGCAAAGCCTGTTCCAGCTTCGGCCAAACACTCTCAACGTCAAAAAAACCTTCTTGTGCATTGATCACATCCGGGCAGCGTGACAAATATAAAATTTCCGACTGCTCGTTAAGCTTATAGTCTTCACAGCCGATAGCGGAACCAACATCACGCAAAGCGTTATGATACGCCAGTACCAAAGCTTTATCTACTTTAATCGAAACGTTTTCTGTATTGGTATAAGAAGCATTGATAAAAACATCGATGCGTCCACGATTAACAGATTTTAAAATAGTCTTACGGATTCTGTCTTCTACCGGATTCAAAAAACGCGGTAAGCGAATAGCTACCTCGTTATAACGGTGATTGACCGTTTTCATTTCAATCGTTACTGAAAACTGCTCGTCTTCATATTCACCCCGGCCGAAGCCAGTCATACTTTTCAGCAAGCTAAAACCTCCTAAATTTTATGATGATTCATTTTATTTTAATAACGCAGGATCCACGGCAAATTCTCGTCCGCCGCAATAAGCGTCCTTAATGACCAGTAAATAAGGTTTGTCAACATTGAATTCTGCCTGATCAAAATAAAAATTATACTGCAGCTGGCAGATCTTCTGCTTTACTTCCACAGACTCAGATTTGACATCCGATTTCGTTTTCTGCTCCAAATCGATGTCTGCAGGCTTGATTTTATTTTCCTTCAAGGCATCCAGCTGTTTTTGCAGTGCTGCCGCTTTTTCCTGGATCGTTTCCATCCGATCCAGCTTTTTCTGTACCTCCACATCAACGATAGGCTTATTGACCGCCTTGTCAAGATATCTGCCGTCTAAATAGTCGCTGTGGTATGGTGTGACAAAATTCCCATTTTGCACAAGCTGCACTTCCAAATCTTTTTCATTCAGAATTATCGGTGCGTTGATCACCGCACGTATAACTAGCACGCCATCGTAACGCGCTACCAGTTCTTTAGCATTCTCCACACTGATACCGGCAGCCTCCTGCGTTTTTCCTGCGGTATCCAGAGCCGTCAGCAGATAAGGAGTATAAACTATGATCCTTTCCTCATCACGATAAGGATTGGTTTCAAAACTTTCAGCAATTACCCACGGCTGCAGCATAACTGCTTCATTTTTTTCACCCTGATACCTTTTACCATAGGCAATAGCCGCTTCTAAATTCTGATCAGTAGCTGGAAGCGCCGCTTCTGCCTGCAGGCAAAAGACAACCAGGCACAGCACCAAAAGCAGATTTTTCATAATCGTATCCCCTTCCGATTATTTGCTAATCGCGAAATCTGTTGTATACTTATTCTTGAACTATTATTATATCTTATTCTGCTTTCACGTGCAAATCAAAATCACTAAAAAACGAAGTAAAAAGGAGCAAATCAATGAATTTAGAAGGTTTGACCTTGCATATTTTAACAAATAAACTAAAAGAAGAGCTTTTAGGCGGCAAGATCTACAAGGTTTTTATGCCCTCATACGAGTCGCTGCTGCTGCTTGTAAAACGCGAACGCGATACTGCGGCATTGCTTGCTGATTTCAGCTGCGGTTCACCGATGCTGTACCTGCCGAATAATTTACCCGAACGTCCCGAAAGTCCTCCGGCTTTTTGTATGCTGCTGCGCAAGCATCTGGAAGAAGGCCGTATAACCAGAATCGAGCAAAGCGGTCTGGATCGTATCATTACCATAGATATTGATACAATCGGTACCGCTAGACAAATAGTTACTAAACAACTAATTTTTGAACTGACCGGCAAAAACAGCAATATCATTTTTGCCGAAAACGGTCTGATTTTCGACAGCTTGAAGCATGTTAATAAAGCAATGAGTTCTTTCCGGCAGATCATGCCTAATCTGCCTTATCTTGCGCCGCCTCAGCAGACCGGCCTTTCTATTTTAACAGCTCCAGCTAATGCAATCATTGAGGCAATGCACGAATTTAAAACTAAAAACAGCTTAGCTGCTTTGATCGCTGCCACTACAGGCATTGGCAAAATAACTGCATCCGAGCTTTTAACTGCGGCTGGTATAGATAGCAACACAACTGCTTTGACTGCAGAGGAAGAACAACGTCTCGCCAATGCAATCTATTCATTACAGCAATCAGCTAATCAGCAAACATCAGCGCCGGTATATGCTGTCATCAGCCGCACTAATCAGGTCAAGACTATTCTGCCTTTTGCGCCCACGATTTTGGAACCAGGCTGTAATACTAAACAACTGCCAGATATCAACAGTGCGCTTAATTATGCAGTCACCCTGACGCCAATTCAACTACCTGAACAGGAAACACTGCAAAAATTAGTCATCGGCGAAAGTCAGCGTCTGGAAAAGAAGCTGCCGGTTTTGGAAAAAGATCTGCTTACCGCTGATAAAGCTGAAGCACAGCGGATGATCGCCGATACCATCATGGCTAATATTTATCAGATCAGCAAGGGACAAAGTTCCTGCCAACTGCTTAATATTTATGACAACGAGCCGCTTGAAATCCAATTATCCCCCTTACTTTCACCTACTGAAAACGCACAGGCTTATTATAAACGGTACAATAAATATAAACGTGCACAAAGCGAAGTCCAAAACCAAATTGAAACGACCAGGGAGATGCTCAATTACCTGGCTTCCATTGACGCTTCACTGACTACGGCAACAACCAAGAACGAAATTGCTGAAATAAAACAGGAGCTTATCACCGCAGGACTGCTGCAGAATCAGGGCAAAAAACATAAAGGTCAGGAACCAAAATCGGAGCCGCTGCTCATAAAGCTTTCCAAAGAAACGACCTTATATATCGGTAAAAATAATAAACAAAACGACTACGTGACTTTTACATTAGCACGCGGTAAGGATCTGTGGTTCCATACTAAAAACATTCCCGGATCACATGTCATCTTAAAAACAACGCTGCCCCAGGCAACGGCAAGTGATATTGCAGCAGCAGTTCTACTGGCCGCGTATTTCAGCAAAAGCCGCAGCGGCAGCAAGGTACCTGTAGACTGTACCGAGCGGCGTTTTGTCAAGAAACCCAATGGCGCTAAACCTGGGTTTGTGATCTATACCGATCAAACAACCTACTATGCTACGCCTGATGAAGTAGAGGCTCAAAAACTTTTAAGCAAATAATAAAAACACCTGGTTTACCGACCAGGTGTTTTTATTTTACCATGATTATTTTTACAATATCTTTAAAGCCAGCAGCCCTAAATATTCCTTTAACGCCATTGCAGAAAGCTCCAGCGCAAACCCCTGCGGCATAAAGCTAAAAATACTTAGCTGCATTTTTCCGCTCAGCTGATAATCACAGGGAAAAGGCACTATGTCCAAACCTTTATCCGCAAAATTCAGTACACTGCGCGGCATATGAAAAGCAGAGGTCACCAATACGATTTTCTGCCACTGCTGTTCACGGCACAACGCAGCAACATTAACAGCATTTTCAGTTGTATTTCTTGCTTCGGTATCAGTAAAAATCTGTTGTGGCGGTACACTCAGCTCTAGCAGCACTTTTTCTGCCACTGTAGCTTCTGTACCACTGTCGGCAAAAACCTGCCCACCGCTGATAATGATCGGGATATCTAATCGTTTCTGCAAACGCACCCCGGTGATCAGTCTATTCATAGAGACCGCCGACAAGGCCTCTCTACCACTGATATCAGGCACATCCCTGACCGCTCCGCCACCAAGAACAACTACAGCATCAGTTTTACCGATTATTTTTTCCAACGCCGGAGGAACATACTGCTTTTCCAGTCCCTGCATCAGCATTCCGGCAATAGGAAGAATCGAAAACAGATATAAAGTGACCGTTACTGCTGTTAAAGGATAACGAAGTCTGCTGCGTTTCTTAAAACAATAACCGCACAGTAAAAACAGCATTACAATAATACCGCCGGGCGGCAGCAGCCAGCCCGAAATAAACTTATGTACATACAGCATATTACTTACATTCCTTTACCAGCATCTCATACATCTGTCTGAAAATCTCCGGCTGTAAATTGATCTTATTTAAAATCGTATAACGCTTACGGACTTCTTTGGCAAACATCCAGGCTTTGATAAATTCTTCTTCAGTAATATTCAAAGTTTTTGGGCTAACGGAAATATCGTAAGCTTCCAGAAAATCCAGCAGAATATGATGGTCACGTCCCTGAAGACGGCAGGCTACGACACTGCCAAGAGCTACCAAAATACCATGTGGGATATTATGCTCAAACAGCTCATCCATAGCGTGACAGAATAAATGTTCCGACCCGCTGCAAGGACGTGAATTACCAGCTATCTGCATCGCCAGCCCGCTCAAGACCAGTGACTGGGCCAGCATTTGAATCCCGGGAACTGTCGTCAGTGATTTAGCCTCAGAATATAAAAGCGAAGTAAACGCCGTTTCAGAAAGCATATAGGCAAAATCGTTAGGACGATCGCTGTTTTCTTCACAACCCAGCTTCCAATCATACAGTGCCGTATAATTACTGATCGTATCACCGACACCGGCTTTCATCAAAAGCCTCGGCGCGTCAAAAACAATATCAGTATCGATCAATAATCCGTCAGGAATTTTAGAAGTAAAAGAATGTTTGCGGCCGTTTTCTGCAAACAATACGGAAACAGGAGAAGCAACGCCGTCATTGCTAAGTGTAGTCGGTATCGCTATATAAGCTACGTTGGCAACAAAAGCAGCATATTTGGCCGTATCCAGTGCTGTACCGCCGCCCAAACCAATGATCAGGCTGATATTGTTCATTGCTACCTTTTTAGCAACATCAACAGCAAAATCAAAGGAACTCTCCTGAACGGTAATGATTTCAAAATCCAGTAACTGTTTCAATAGAACAACGACTTTTTTCTCTAAAGTCTGTAAAAGTCCGTCTGTCGTTAAAATCAAAGTTTTGGTATGAATAAGTTTAGGCATATATAAACTTAGATTTTTATTGAGGTCCTGAACTGCGTTTTCTTTGACCTGCATAAACAACGGCAAGGAATAATTACTCATCATTTAACCTCCCGGCGTAGTTTTATTTGCATATTATCTATTCCCTATTATATAGCAAAATCATTGTTACTAACAGCATTATTACTAAAACAAAACAATATTTTACAAAACTCTGTCACCTTAACAGGAAAATAAAAAAGCCTGCCGAAAAGGCAGGCTCTGATACTCAAAATTATTTACGGATACCAAGCTTAGCAATGATAGCGCGATAACGTTCGATATCTTTAGCCATCAGATAGTTCAGCAGACCACGACGTTGACCAACCATTTTCAGCAGGCCGCGACGGGAATGATGATCTTTCTTGTGTTCTTTCAGATGCTCGGTCAAATATTTGATGCGTTCGCTCAAGACAGCGATTTGTACTTCCGGAGATCCGGTGTCGCCTTCATGACGTGCATTTTCAAGAATGAGTTGTTGTTTTCTTTCAGCTGTTAACATTGTAATTCCTCCATTTTTTTATAATCCCCAAAGCATAGAGGTCGTTGGAGAAGCGAGCATCCAAGCCTTGGTTAAAGTACTTATGTAGTATACCACACTTGACTTTTAAAGACAACTATTTTTTGTAACATTGGAAATAGTTTTTAATATTTTCGCGGTCTTCAGTAATACGTACTTTCAGCGCATCGATACTGGCAAACTTTTCTTCACCACGTATATATTTATAAAAGTAAACAGTGATCTCCCTGCCATACAGATCGCCTTTAAAATCAAACAGATTTACCTCCAGACGTGCATGCTCCACATCGCCAAAAGTAGGGTTATTGCCGATATTGGCCATACCGAAATACAGCTTATCGCCTACCTTGACCTTGACCGCATAACCACCAGTTGCCGGCACAGCAGTTTCACTGCGCTGCAGTTCGATATTCGCAGTTGGAAAACCAATTGTCCTGCCGCGCTGCGCCCCATGCGTAACTATACCGGTGAGCGCATAAGCACGCCCCAGCATCTGATTAGCATGCTCCACATGCCCTGCCTGAATCAGACTTCTGATGCCAGTACTGCTGATAACGTTTTTACCGCATTTGACCAGTTGCCTGATAATCACGGTAAAGTGATCGTGCAATCCGGTACGCTGCAAAGTATCTGTTTTACCGCTGCCTAAAAAACCATAGCTGAAATTTTCACCTACTACTAAGCATCGATAATTAAATACAGCCAGTTTTTTCAAAAACTCATCCGGCGATAATCCGGCTAAATCATGATCAAAAGGTACGTTCACCAAAATATCAACGCCTAATTTTTCCAGGTATTTTATTTTTTGCTGCTGCGTAATAATTCGCACTGGCACTAAATCAGGCTTGATCAGGGATAAGGGATGATTGCTGAATGTAAAAACAATCAGCTTCAAACCATGCTTTTGGGCATAATCACGTGCTGTTTTTATAATATCCTGATGACCTAAATGCAGCCCATCAAAAGTTCCCAAAGCAATAACACTGGGACTATATTCAGTTTTCACAGCTTCTAATGAAGTAATGATTTCCATATCTGCCTCAATCTAAATCATTTCCGCATCTGCTTGAAATTGTTTCAATATTTTTTCAGCTTTAACGAGCTCGGACTCTGCACTGCCAATGCCAAGAAAATCACCTGTAATCGTTTTCAAGCGGTATGTACCGTTTGAAATGCCTCGCACAGTGGTCTTTACCCCCTGAGTAATCCGCAGCGCCTGCTTATCTGTCAAAACCAGTTCCTGTAAATCCTGCACTGCTGCTTCGGCAGGAAGCAGATAAGCATACGGTGCAGCGGCAATTTCTTCCAGAGTTTTGGCCTCTGACAGGTAAAAATCTCCTACCTGTTTGCGTAATAAAAAGCTCATTGTGCCGCACATACCAAGTTCTGCCGCAATATCTTCCAGCAAAGTCCTTACATAAGTTCCTTTTGAACATACAATATCAAGTGTTAGAGAAGTACCAGTTTTATGAAGCAGTTCTAAAGCATCAATAGTAATGCTCCGTGCTTCCCGTTCAACTTCAATCCCCTGCCGTGCCAGCTGATAAAGCTTCTGACCATCTTTTTTTATAGCAGAGTACATGGGCGGAATCTGTTTTTGTTCACCGATAAATTTTTGCAGAGTTTCTTGAATTTCGGCTTCAGTAACAACACGAACCTCTGAACTGGCAATGATCGTACCACTGTCGTCTCCTGTGTCTGTCTTGATACCGAATTTCAGTTCAGCCCGGTAATTTTTACGGCCTTCGACTGCATATTCCAACAGCCTTGTTGCCGTACCGATAAAAACAGGCAGTCCTCCCGCGGCATCAGGATCAAGTGTGCCGCCGTGTCCGATTTTCTTAGTTTGCAAAGTCCTGCGCAGAAAGCCGACCACATCGTGAGACGTCATTCCACAGGGCTTGAGTACATTCAAAATGCCTGATGTCATACTAATTTTCCCTTTAAGGCTTTCAAAAGCTGCTGCTGCGCTTCAGGTAAAGCAGCTTCGATAGTACAGCCTGCCGCGCGCAGATGACCGCCGCCGCCGAAGGTAATAGCGATTTCAGAAACATCAAGGTTACGAGACCGCATACTGACACGGGTAACAGCTTTTTCCACAGCTTTAAACATAATAGCAACTTCGACGCCTTCAATATACCTTGGATAAGAAATGAAGGTATCTGTATCAACATCTTTGTCATACATTTCGTTATTAATAGAAATATATGCAATTTTACCATCAGCATCAAAGGTCAATGTTTCCAGAACCTTTGTCAGCATCTCGATATTAGAGCGCGGCTTAATCTCCATACTGTCAGAAATTTCATTGGGTTTTACCCCTATTTCCAATAAAGCTGCAGCTATCCGCATCGTTTTCGGCATCGTATTAGAATATTTGAAAGAACCGCAGTCCGTATACAGCGCCGTATAGATACACGTTGCCATCTCCAGATCCACTTCAACTCCTAATGTATCAATCAACTCATACATAATTTCACCGGTAGCAGCCGCAGCTGTATCAAGATACAAATAATCGGCATATTCGGTATTAGAAATATGATGGTCGATATTGAGTGTTTTAGGAGCACTGACACACTGTGACACGTTACCGGCTCTATCTAAAGAACTGGCGTCGATCACGACTAACAGATCCGCAGCTATCCGCTCATCATTTTGAAAACGGACAAAGCTTTCGATACCGGGTAAAAATTTATAGACCTTTGAGATTTCATCATCAACAGTCACAATGACATCTTTCCCAAGCTTCTGCAAAGCTTTCATCAAACTCAAAGCAGAGCCCAGCGTATCACCGTCTGGGCTCACATGAGAACATAATACTATTTTATTGGCAGCTTCCAGTAAAGCGGCTGTTTCCTGCAGGGAAAAATGCTTACTCATGCGAGGAACCTTCCTCTTCTTTGATTTTCTTCAGCAATCCCTCGATATGTGCACTATACTCCATCGAAGTATCTTTTACTAAAATCAAATTAGGAGCAAAGCGGAGGCGAATCCGCTTTGCTATTTCCGTACGCATAAAACCAAGTGCTTTATTCAATCCCTGCCAGGCGGCTTCATGATCCTTTTCCGGACCATAAAGACTGACATATACTTTAGCAATGCTCATATCATCAGTAAGCTCAACACCAGTAATGGTAACAAACTGGATCCGTGGATCTTTGATATCCATCAGCAGCATTTTACTAAGCTCCTGTTTGATTGCTTCCTGTACTTTTTCTACTCTTAATCTAGCCATAGTTCACCTATTCGACGGCGACTTCTTCCATAGTGAAGACTTCGAACACGTCGCCTTCTTTCAAATCGCGGAATTTTTCCAAAGTAACACCGCATTCATAGCCTGCAGCAACTTCCTTCACATCGTCTTTGAAACGTCGTAAAGTGTCGATTTCGTCTTCGTTGATGACGATACCGTCTCTAACTACGCGCACTTTAGAAGTATTGGTGATCTTACCTTCCAGCACATAGCAGCCAGCAATCAGCATTTTCGAAATAGTGATCATCTGACGAACCTCTACACGGCCCTGGATAGTCTCCTGGAATTTCGGTGCCAGCATACCTTTAATAGCAGCTTCAACGTCATTCAAAGCGTCATAAATAACGCGGTAAGTCCGAACATCTACCTTCTCTGCTTCCGCTGCTTTACGGGCGTTAGCATCAGGACGAACATTAAAGCCGATAATGAGGGCATTGGCGGCTGAGGCCAGCATAACATCGGACTCGGTAATAGCACCTACACCAGCATGTACAACAACGACTTTAACTTCGTCATTTTTTATATTCTGCAAAGAAGAACGCAAAGCTTCGATAGTACCTTGAACGTCGGCTTTAACGACGATATTCAGGTCTTTAATCTCGCCCTCTTGAATACGTTGGAACAAATCATCCAGCGAAACTTTGGAATTCTGCTGAATTTCTTCAATACGTTTTTTCGCAACACGCTTTTCAGCAACACTGCGGGCAATCTTTTCATCAGTAGAATCAAGAATATCACCTGCCAGCGGCACATCGTTCAAGCCTAAAACCTCTACAGGCGTAGAAGGCAGTGCTTTTTTGACTTTTTCACCACGGTCATTGACCATTGCACGCACCTTGCCATAAGCAGTACCGGCAATAATAGTATCACCGATCTGCAAAGTGCCGCGCTGAACTAAAACAGTAGCGACAGGGCCGCGGCCTTTATCAAGCTGCGCTTCAATAATCGTACCATGAGCAGGCAGACTTGGATTAGCTTTCAGATCCTGCATTTCTGCAACCAGCAGAATCATTTCCAACAGTTCGGAAATACCTGTTTTCTGATGTGCGGAAACCGGAACCATGATAGTATCGCCGCCCCAGTCTTCCGGGATCAGCTCATGCTCAGCAAGCTGCTGTTTTACATGATCCGGATTAGCTCCGGGACGATCCATTTTATTAATGGCAACGATAATAGGTACCTTTGCTGCTTTTGCATGGTTAATAGCTTCGAGCGTCTGCGGCATAACACCGTCATCTGCAGCAACTACCAAAATAGCAACATCTGTTACCTGTGCTCCACGCGCACGCATAGCTGTAAAAGCTTCGTGACCGGGAGTATCAAGGAAAACAATCTTTTTGCCCTGATAATTAACCTGATAAGCACCGATATGCTGCGTAATACCGCCAGCTTCTCTTGCTGTAACATTAGCCTTGCGAATAGCGTCAAGCAGAGAAGTTTTACCATGGTCAACGTGACCCATAACAGTGATTACCGGCGGCCTCGGCAAACGTTTAGCCGGATCATCTTCCACTTCCGGAATTTCAGTCGGATCCTCTTCAGGCGGTAACGCGGCAACTTCGACATCAAATTCACTGCCGACCAACAATGCCGTATCAAAGTCGATATCCTGATTGATAGTAACGATCACGCCCAACATGAACAAAGATTTGATAACTTCGCTGACTTCACGTTTCAGCAGGTTGGCAAAATCTTTGACATTGATAGTTTCGCCGATCTCTACATAAGTAGGTTTCTGAACCTCTACTACAGGCTGCTGCACGCGCGGAACATTATTATTGCCGCCCTGGCGTTTATTACTGCGTCCCATATGATTATTACTGCGGTTAGGACGGCTGTCTTTAGTTGCATAAGAACCTTTGATCTGCGGTTTATCTTTACGGGCATTTTTATTAAAAGGTTTATTATTGGCACCAGCAGGACGAGCAGTATTGGCCTGCGGACGCTGTGCACCGGTACCGCCTTGCTGCGGACGTGCATTATTATTGTTATTCATATTTCCCTGTTGCGGGCGCGCATTACCCTGCTGCTGCGGGCGCGCTGCGTTAGCATTATGCTGACCAGGCTGCTGCCCACGCGGGCCTATATAAATGCCCCCCTGAGGACGCTGCTGCGGTCTGTTTCCCTGCTGCGGGCGTTGTCCCTGTTGATTATTGGGACGATTTTGCGTATTAACGCCCTGGTTAGGACGGTTTTGATTAAACCTCTGACCTTGATTTTGGGTATTAGGACGTTGCCCCTGCTGTTGCTGTGGGCGCTGACCTTGTTGGTTGTTAGGACGATTCTGCTGGCTGATGCCCTGATTAGGACGGTTTTGACCTGCGTTCTGCCCCTGCTGATGATTAACGGCAGCAGGACGCGGACCCTGATTAATAGGACGTTGCCCCTGATTGTTGGGACGCTGACCCTGTTGTTGCTGCGGACGCTGTGTATTCGCAGCGGAATTCGGTTGAGTTTGCACCTGCTTCGGAGCAGCTTCAGCCTGCTTAACCGGCTCTTTTTTCACTATATGTTGCGGTGCAGGAGCAGCCTTCTTCTCCTGTACAGGCTTCCTGGCCGAGTTTTTCACTACCAAATCTCTAACCGTATCGTCTACAGTGCTTAACGTACTTTTTACCTGAATGTTATTTTTAGCTAAAATATCGATTACTTCCTGGTTTGTTTTACCAAGTTCTTTTGCTATCTCATATACTCTATGCTTACCCATTCATCCACCTCCAAGCGTATTTATGTCATATATTTTTATTTATCATATTCGCAAAGCTGTTATCCAAAACAACTACTGCGGTTCTTTTAGCCTTGCCAATCGCCCAGCCCAGTTCATCTCTGGTCAGGCATTCAACCACGGGTGTATCAGACATCTCTGCCATAAAATACATATCTTTTTTAGAATTTTCAGCAGCATCTGCGGCCACAAGCAATAGCTTAGCTTTACCGTTTTTCAGAGCAGATCTTACAGCATAGTCGCCTGATGCCAGTTTACCTGCTTTCTGTGCCAATCCTAAGGCAAAAGTCACACCATTATTCGCCATCAGGCAAATCCTCCAGCAATTTGGCATAAACTTCTTCGCTGACCGGCTTTTCCAAGGCCCGTTCCAAACGTTTTTCCTTCACTGCTTTTGTGATGCATTCTTTAGATTGGCAAACATAAGCTCCACGACCTGCCTTTTTCCCAGTCAAATCAAGGCTTATCTCACCTTCCGGAGAACGTACTATTCTCAGCAGAGCTTTTTTCTCTTTCATTTCATTACAGCCCACACATTTACGTTGAGGGATCTTTTTAATCTTCGTCTGCTTCATAGGCTACACCAACTTCTTGTGCTCCCTGTTCTGCTTCTTCGGCAGCCTGAGATTCACTTTTGATATCTATCTTCCAGCCTGTCAGCTTCGCTGCCAGACGTGCGTTTTGTCCTTCTTTACCAATTGCCAGAGACAACTGATAGTCAGGCACTATAACGCGGCAGATTTTTTCTTCTTCCAGAACTTCAGTACTGACAACCTTAGCTGGCGATAAGGCATTAGCCACATATTGGTCAGGCTCGGAACTGTATTTGACGATATCGATTTTTTCACCGCGCAGCTCATTAACAATAGTCTGAACACGCATACCTTTATGTCCAACACAGGCGCCGACCGGATCAATATTCTCATCCTTAGTATAAACGGATATCTTAGAACGCATACCAGGTTCACGAGCTACTGACTTGATCTCGACCAATCCGTCGTGAATTTCAGGAACTTCCAGCTCGAACAGTCTTTTCAGCAATCCCGGATGTGTTCGGGAAACCATAATCTGTGGGCCTTTGCTGGTCTTTTTTACTTCCACGATATAGGTTTTCATCCTATCATGATATTGATAAATTTCTCCGGGGATCTGCTCGTTAGGAGTCAAAATAGCCTCGGCCTTACCTAAATCAATATAAACATTTTTATTTTCCATACGTTGAATGATACCGGTTACGATATCATTCTCTCTGCTGGAAAATTTCTCGAAAACCATGCCGCGTTCTGCTTCACGGATACGCTGTACAACAACCTGTTTGGCATTTTGTGCTGCAATACGACCAAAGTTACGTGGAGTCACCTCAGTTTCTACAATATCATCGACTTCATAGCGAGGATCTATTTTACGGGCTTCCTCCAGAGAAATCTCATTAGGATCGTCGCCTACCTCTGCCACAATATGACGCTGTGCATATATGTGAAGTTCACCTGTTACTTTGTTCATATCAACACGGACATTCTGGTTAGAACCAAAATTCTTTTTATAAGCTGTTACAAGAGCTTCTTCGACCGCCTGGAACAGGAGTTCCGGATCAATCCCCTTCTCTTTTCCCAATTCCCCTATTGCCAGAATAAAATCTGCGTTCACGTTTCTTAATCCTCCTATACTTTATAATCTTTAAAAATCAATATGCGGTCTGATCATTGCGATAAGTTTTCGGTCAATGCTGACCGGATTTTTGGCTTCTTTTCCCTTGATAATCGTTTTTATTTCTATTGTCTCATCGCTGTGACTTATTAAAATTCCAACCAGGTCTTTTAAGCCTTCCCACGGAGCAAAAAAGGAAATATCAACTTTACTTCCATAAGCTGCTGTAAAATCTTTATCTTTTTTCAACGGGCGGTCAATGCCGGGTGATGAAACTTCCAGGTAATATTTCTCTTTAATCGGGTCTTTTTCATCTAAAACTGTAGTCAGTTTTTCACTTACTAATTGGCAATCGTCGATTTCAACTCCACCCGGTTTATCAATGTAGATACGCAGATACCAATCTTTTTCACGCACATATTCTACATCTACCAAAGTCAGATCGGTACCATCTAAGAGCGGCGTTACCAAATCAGCAATCAAAGCTTCCAGAGCTTCCTTCTGCACAATACTCACCTCCGGTCTGTAATTTATCTTAAATAAGCGGAAAGAGCGGGTATAGCACCCACTCTCTCAAAAGAAGTCATAAATTTTCTGCTTATATTATACCACCCTGTAAGATTAATTACAAGTTTTTTGTTAACTTCCCTACAATATATATGGCAAAATTCAAACTTTTATCAAGCCCAGTCACAAATTTCAGTTTTTCAGAAAAACAAATTCCTTTGCGGTGGATTGCTCCTTCTGATATTTATATCCTAACCGGTCAAATTTTTTTGTGTCTTCAATGTGTAAAATATTATGCTCGGCACACCAGCGCACCATTTCACCACGGGCCATCTTCGCTTCAGTAGCTTTAACCTTTACTTTACCGTCCTGCCAAATGCCAAAAATACAGCTGACATATTCCACTTCCGGCGTCAAATATTTTTCTATAACTTTACTGTATTCTTTTGATGCCAGGTTAAGAATGCTTTTATCGTTTTGCGTCAGCTCAAAATAAAGCCGGCTTCCCCAAAAATCATACAGATTTTTACACCCGGCAGCCGGCAGCTTTGCCTGCATCTCCAAACGATAAGGAACAACACCGTCCATTGCTTTTAAAATACCATAAAACCCTGATAAAATATTTAAATGTTCTGCCACATAATCAAGCTGTGCATTTTCAAAAACACGCGGTGCCATATATTGATACTGGATACCGTCATAAGCCAATACTGCCGGGGTAAGATTAGCACGCAGACGCATAGTCTGTAAACGCTTATAGTTTAATGCCGCAATCTCATCGTTACATTGCCACAACTTTTTTAGATCATCATACTGAATCTTTCTCAGCTCTGCCAGTAAAACTTCTGTATCTTTTAAAAAGCGCGGTTCTGCCGCAGAAACAAGGTCATCATTATCAATACGCATTTTTTTTGCTGGGGAAATAATTATCTGCATCGTATCCTCCTGCAAGTATTTATCAAAAAGCGCGTCCTTATACAAGAACGCGCTTTTGATTCTTAACCTTTCAAATAGGCTAAAATTTCTTCAGCATTAGTATCAGGATTAGCATTGGGATATGCTTTTTCGATCATACCTTTTTCATCAACGATATAAGTCGTTCTCACTACTCCCATTGATACCTTGCCATACAATTTCTTTTCCTGCCATACATCATAAGCTTCGATGGCCTGACGTTCAGGATCAGCTAAAAGAATAAAAGGCAGCTCCTGTTTCGCGGCAAAATTAGCATGAGATTTTACGCTGTCTTTACTGATGCCGATAACCTCAATGCCCATTTTTTTATACTCACCGTAATTATTGCGAAAAGAACAGGCCTGACGTGTACACCCCGGTGTAGAATCCTTAGGATAAAAATAGACAACTACTTTTTTCCCTAAAAAATCCTTCAGGCTCACAATATTACCATCTTTGTCCTGCAACGAAAATTCCGGTGCTTTTACTCCTGCTTCTAACATACTAATCGCCTCCTAATGTCAGAATAAATCTATCTGATCTGTTTCAGGCAAATCCCCTAAGGCTCCGTGTTCTGCCAATTTTTCAACTACAGCTTTACCAACCTTGGCTCTTACCCGCAGATCTTCCTGGGAAATAAAAGGATGACCGATTTCTCTGGCTTCGCTGATACTTTGAGCGGCAGTAACACCAATTCCTCCCAAAGCAGCAAGCGGCGGCCTCAATCCCTTTTCAGTGACGGTAAAACGCGTCGGATGGGATTTATACAAATCGATACGTTCCATTTCAAAACCACGAGCCAGCATTTCAATCACCAACTCCAGATACGTCACCGTATCTTTATCTCTGTTACTTGCTTTATAGCCCTGTGCATAAACATCTTTAATATAACGTTTCATATAATCAACGCCTTTGACAACATGATCCATATCAAAGTCCGGTGCACGCACAGTAAAGTATGCCGCATAGAATTCACGTGGATAATGCACTTTACAGTATGCTATACGATAAGCCATCATAACATATGCCACTGCATGCGCCTTCGGAAAAAGATACTGGACCTTATTACAGGATTCAATATACCATTCCGGCACCTTTGCGGCACGCATCGCTTCAAGCATGGGTGCTTCCAGACCGCCTTTAGCTGCCTTGCCTTTACGAACATATTCCATAATTTTAAAGGACATACTGGGATCTACGCCTTTCGCGATCAGATTAGTCATAATATCATCACGCGTCGAAATCGTTTCCTCACTGGGTTTACCCTCGCGAATCAGATCCTGCGCATTGTTCAGCCATACATCAGTACCATGCGAATAGCCTGATACCCTGACAACCTGACTGAAATTTTTAGGCTGAACATCCTGAATCATCTGCCGTACAAACTGTGTACCACATTCAGGAATACCATAAGTGCCAACGGCACTGCCGATCTGCTCAGGTGTTACGCCGAAAGCCTCAGTCGAACGGAAGATAGACATAGTTTTTTCATCGCCGACGGGTATCTGCTGCGGTGGAATATTTGTCAATTCCTCCAGCATTTTGATAACCGTCGGATCGTCGTGACCAAGTATATCAAGCTTAACCAGACGGTCGTTGATCGAGTGATAATCAAAGTGAGTAGTTACTGTTTCCGAATCTTTTTCATCGGCCGGTCTGTTCATCGGCGAAATATAATGAATATCCATATTGCGCGGTACAACCATGATACCGCCTGGATGCTGGCCAGTAGTTCGTTTAATACCGGCAAAGCCTTCTACAAGACCTGCAACATGTGCCGAATGCACATGCAGATTTTTTGCCTCATAATATTTTTTGACATAACCAAAAGCCGTTTTGATAGCAATCGTTGAAATCGTACCGGCGCGGCAAACATTATCGCGTCCGAAAAGTTCTTCTGTATATTTATGTGCTGTCGGCTGATAATCTCCGGAAAAGTTCAAATCAATATCAGGTACTTTATCACCATGGAAACCCATAAACACGGCAAACGGAATATCGTGCCCATCACGGATCATCTCTGTACCGCACTCAGGACATGCTTTAGCAGGCAAGTCAAAACCTGACGCAACTTCTTCTTTCATGAAGAACTCGCTGTGTTTACATTGTGGACAGCGGTAATGCGGTTTCAGCGGATTGACCTCTGTAATATCGATCATAGTCGCTACAAAAGAAGAACCGACAGAACCACGGGACCCAACCAGATAACCATCGTCCAAAGATTTTCTTACGAGCTTATGTGCAATATAATACAGAACTGAGAACCCATGATTGATAATGGAATCGAGCTCCATTTTCAGTCTGTCGCTGACTACCTGAGGCAGATTTTCACCATACCATTCGTGCGCACGCTGATAAGACATTTCCTTGATAGCTTTTTCTGCCCCAGGTATAAATGGTGAATACAGCTGATCACGATCAGGAACAGGTTTGATTTTTTCTACCATCTCCGCAATCTTATTCGGATTGGTTACACACAACTCATAAGCAATTTCTTTACCAAAATACTCAAATTCCTTGAGCATTTCTTCTGTTGTCCTGAAATAAAGAGGCGCTTGCTGATCAGCATCAGAATAATTTTGCCCAGCCTGCAGGATAGCCCGCAGCTGCGCGTCCTCCGGATGCAAAAAATGCACGTCACAGGTAGCGACAGTCAGCTTACCCAGCTTTTTACCAAGTTCATAAATTTTCCTATTATGCTCTTGCAGCTGTTTGACTGTGCAGCGCTCCTGTCTGACTAAAAACATATTATTTCCGGTTGGCTGAATTTCCAGATAATCATAAAAAGAAGCTATTTTCTCTAATTCTTCATCGGGACGACCTGCCAAAATAGCCCTGTACAGTTCACCAGCTTCACAGGCAGAACCCAGAATCAAACCCTCGCGATATTCTTCGATAACCTCACGCGGCAGCATCGGCCGTTTATGCAGATAACGCAAATGACTGATTGTTACCAGTTTATACAGATTACGCAGACCTGTTTCGTTCTTTGCTAAAATGATAATGTGGTTATTTTTGACCTTCTTGATACGGCTTTTCTTGATCGTATCCGTCGGCTCCAGATCGATATCATGGCCGTCGTCGTTCATCAAATAACCTTCCATACCGAAAATCAGCTTGATATCCGCTTTTTCAGCTACATCAAAGCAGAACGGAAAAGCCTGTACAACGCCATGATCTGTGATGGCAAGAGCTTTATGCCCCCATTTTATCGCTGTCTCCACCAATTCTTCCATTGGTGTTACGCCATCCATCTTACTCATTTTTGTATGACAATGCAGCTCGACACGTTTAACTTCAGCGTTATCCATACGTTCTTTTTTAGGAACAGCTATAATACCCTGAGGACTGATGACCATTTCATCAAATAAAAATCTGTCAGGAGCAACATTACCCATAATACGCAGCTGCATCCCCGGTTTGATCTTCTTTTTAAACTGCAGACATTCTTCCAGATTTTCAAAACGCATTCTAACATAAAGTCCACTGGTTTCATCACTCAAATTAAAAGTGAGCATCACATTGCCGGTACGCAGGACTCGCTCAATAAAAGCAGTCAGCTTACCGTCCTTATCAATGCTTTTTACAAAAGCACCTTCTACTACGACTCGATTTTCTTCTTCGATAACGTCGATCATCGGCCTGGGCTTACCTTTAAATGCTTTACCAAAAATAAGGCCGTCTGCTTTTTTATTCCCTCCATAGAGAAGGTTATAAGCCTTTTCATAAGCATCGTCTTTACGCTCTGCCTCACACGAAGGTACTGCTTCAAATGCGGCAGCTTCTCCTATTTCAACTGCTTCAGGTTCTTCCGGCGGCAAAGGAATTTCTTCACGCTCCGGCTCTACCTGCACAGACTTATTTTCTGTTTCAAGCTTATTTTCTGTTTTAACCGATTCAGCCACAACGGAAGTTTCCAGCAGATTTGTCTGCTGCAGCTCCACTTTTTTTAAATTAAAAGCAGCGGTAAGCTTATTTGCCACCGCTGCAAGTAAAGTTTCTGTCACGGGAGCAACTGCTTTATACTCTATCTGCCACACGGCAGCCTCGATATCCATAAAGATTTTCTCCGGCTGGATTAAACGAGCACGCAATAATTCTGCTTCCGTTAAGGACTGCTCGGCTAAAAAAGCAAAAAATTTATTTTTATCAGGAACAATACAATATTTCGCCTTCATGCTTGCGTCCTTTCTTACCAATCAACCAACGTTCTCTAAAGTAATGATGCCTTCAATACTTTGTAAACCGCGAATAATATCAATATCATCTCTATCTTTACTTATTTTGAGATACAGCTCTAAAACTACCTCATTTTTTCTGGAGTTGTTTTTTACGTTTAAAGTGCGTACCTTCACGCCATTTTCAGTCAAATACGCAGTAATATTCGTTATAATACCGGGTTCATTTTCGGCAACAATCCGAATAAAGCGGCGGGCATTTCTGCTGCTGCCGGCAAAACGTTTTTCCCAGCTGTGAAAAGTTACCAAAGTAACCATCATTACCGCCGTAGAACCAATACTTAAAACATACATCCCAGCACCGGCAGCCAACCCAATGGCCGAAATCATCCACAAGCTGGCAGCTGTTGTTAAACCACGTACGGTAACTCCCTCATGCATTATCGTACCGGCACCAAGAAAACCAATACCGCTAACTACCTGTGCAGCAATACGGGAAGAATCACGATTGCGCGGGAATTCTTCCCCATGCATAGGGTAATCATCATAACCGTACATAGAAACCAGCATAAATAACGCCGCACCGGCACAAACTAAAATATGTGTTCTAAAGCCAGCCGGTCTATCGCCGCTGCCGCGTTCGATGCCGACTATTCCGCCTAAAAAAGCGGCCAATAATAGACGAATAAGCATCTCCCAATCATGAGAACTCATTATCGGCACCTCCTTACTGTCAGTTTAATCTTTTATTTTGAAAAAGCAAGTTCTGCGATAATATTTTTGATATCTTGTACGTAATCGCCATCTAAAGGCAAATATCTGATCTCGCCTGTTTTACGAATTTTAACTTCCAGCTTACCTTCAGTCAATGTTTTCGGCCCAACTACAACGCGCAGCGGATAGCCGATAAGATCAGCATCTTTAAATTTAACACCGGGGCGTTCGTTGCGATCATCGATAACTGTTTCCAGACCTACTTTTTTCAACTGCATATAAATTTCTTCAGCTTTCGCTGCAGATGCTTCATCTTTTGTATTAACAGGCACAACCAGCACATGATAGGGTGCTATTTCGATTGGCCAGATGATACCATTGTCATCATAATTCTGCTCAATAGCAGCCGCCATCGTTCTGCTGACACCGACACCGTAGCACCCCATTACCATAGGCTGCTCTTTGCCGTTTTCATCAAGATAGGTAGCTTTTAAAGCAGAGCTGTATTTAGTAAACAGCTTAAAGACCTGCCCTACCTCGATGCCGCGGGCTTTGCTCACTTCGCCGCCGCAATGCGGGCACGGATCCCCTTCCTGAATAAGACGGATATCTGCTACATATGTTGGTGTAAAATCACGGCCCGGGTTAACATTGATGAAATGGTACCCTTCTTTATTAGCGCCGCAGCAAACATTATGCATTTTCATAACAGTAGCGTCAACAACTACTATGACTTTTTTATTATCGATGCCAACAGGGCCCATATAACCGCCGACAGTACCAGCAGCAGCTAATTGTTCCTCTGTCGCCATTTCAAGGTCAATAACGCCGCAGGTATTGATAACTTTGATTTCATTGACTTCGTGATCGCCACGTACAAAACAAAGAATCAAACCTTTTTCACTGTTATAAGCAACAGCTTTAACAGAATGGTCAACAGGAAGTTTTAAATAAGCGCACACATCAGCAATAGTTTTACAGTCTGGTGTTACTACCTCTTCTTTAGTCAGCATTGCTTCTTCTTGAGCTTCCAAAGGAAATAGCTCTGCTTTTTCAACATTGGCCGCATAATCGCAGCTGGTGCAGAAAACAATCTCTGCTTCACCACTGTCGGCAATTACCATAAATTCATGGGAACCACTGCCGCCGATAGCCCCAGAATCAGCTTCAACAGGGCGGAAGTTCAGGCCGCAGCGCGTAAAGATATTGGTGTAAGCATCGTACATATCCTGATAAGATTTATCAAGACCAGCTTCGTCACGATCAAAGGAATACGCATCTTTCATAATGAATTCACGGCCGCGCATCAAACCGAAACGCGGGCGACGTTCATCACGATATTTATTTTGGATTTGATAAACACTAAGCGGCAGCTGGCGATAAGAACGAACATCACCGCGGATCAAAGTCGTTACCATTTCTTCATGTGTAGGCCCAAGGCAGAAGCAGCGATTATGACGATCCTGCAACCTGAACATTTCCGCACCGTATACATCCCAACGTCCGCTTTCCTGCCAAATCTCAGCCGGCTGTACAATAGGCATCAAAAGCTCCTGTGAACCTTTGGCATCCATTTCCTCACGTACTATTCTTTCTATTTTTTTCAATACACGCCAGGCAAGCGGCAGATAAGTATAAATACCACCGGCAGCTTTACGCATAAAGCCGGCACGCAGCATTAATTGGTGACTAACAACCTCCGCCTCTGCAGGTACCTCACGCAAAGTAGGAGCATACAGTTTGGAAACTCGCATTATTTCATCTTCCTCTCAACCAAAATTTTCTTAATTTCATCAAACAGCTCGTCAACGATTTTATCTTCGCTGACTTTTTTTATGATCTCGCCTTTGCGGAACAGCAGGCCCTCGCCAATACCGCCGGCAATGCCTATATCGGCCTCCCTGGCTTCACCAGGTCCATTAACTACGCAGCCCATAACTGCAACCGTAATTGGTTCTGCTATTTCGTTTAAACGGCGTTCGACCTCTAAAGCAAGCTTTTCCAGATTGATTCTGGTCCTGCCGCAGGTTGGACAGGAAATCAAAGTCGGCCCATATTCTCTAAGCCCCAAAGCTTTCAAAATATTATAAGCAACCTTTACTTCATTAACCGGATCCCCGGTAAGCGAAACACGAATCGTATCGCCAATACCTTCCGCCAATAACGTACCTATACCAACTGCCGATTTTATAATCCCTGAATTAACGGTACCAGCTTCAGTAATCCCCGCATGCAGCGGATAATCACATTGAGCAGCTAAAAGCCTGTAAGCCGCAATCGTTAATGGTACGTCATGTGCTTTCAAAGAAATTTTGATATTGCGATAATCAAGTTCTTCTAAAATATGAATATGACGCCAAGCAGCTTCTACTAATGCTTCTGCTGTCGGATGCCCATATTTTTCCAATAAATCCTTCGGCAGTGAACCGGCATTAACACCGATACGAATAGGTATATTTTTTATTCTGGCCGCTGCAACTACCGCTTCTACCTTTTCACGTCCGCCAATATTACCAGGATTTAACCGAAGTCCGTTGACACCGGCATCTATAGCCGCCAAAGCAAGCTTGTAATCAAAATGAATATCAGCTATTACAGGAATCGGGCTCTGCGCAACTATTTCCCGTAAGGCCTGCGCTGCAGGCATATCAGGTACAGCACAACGAATGACATCGCAGCCAACTGCCGCCAGTTCCTTAATTTGTTTCAAAGTCGCTGCAGCATCGTCGGTCCTCGTATTAGTCATCGACTGTACTGAAACAGGAGCATCACCGCCAATAAATACAGATCCCAACTGTAATTGTCTGGTTATTCTGCGCTTCATAAAGACACCTCTTTATTTTATCGGCTGATGTCGTTAAACACCGCCAAAACAGTAATACTTAGAATGATCGCTACGCCAACCATTTGAATAGCATTGGTCGCACGCGCTCCTAAAGGCTTGCCACGTACTGCTTCCAAAACTAACAGAACAAAATGCCCGCCGTCCAAAGCCGGCAATGGCAATAAATTGATAACGCCTAAATTAATACTGAGAAAAGCAATAAAGTTCAGTAGCGGAAGCATGCCCTGATTTGCCATCTCCCCTGCCATTTTAGCTACGCCGATAGGACCTGAAACATCTGCCGGCGCCGCCCCGGTAATTATTTTCTGCAGACCGTCAATCATCGCAAATATAATATACTTAGTATAGCTAGCGCCCATGGTAGCCGCTTCAACAACGCCTGGCTGATATTGTTCATATGTAGGAGAAATACCTATCAAGGGCCTGCCGTACTGCGCATCATAGGCTGGCGTCATTTGATAATTTTTTACTGCGCCCTGATGCTCTGCCGTAACAGTAATCTCCTTATCAGTATACTTCTGCAAGGTAACTACCAAATCATTCCATGTGGCAATCTTTTCACCATCTATACTAAGGATACGATCGCCTCCCTCCAGCCCTGCCTGCGCTGCCGCCTTATCTTCCATAATCGTGCCCAAAATAGGCTGATCGACTGGCTTTTGAATACCATTGATCATAAAAATACTGAAAAACAAAATTATCGGCAGCAGAAAGTTCATTAACGAACCTGCTAAAATAACCAACATTCTGGCAGGAATAGATTTTGATTTAAAAGAATCATCGCTGTCAGGCTCTTCCGGATCCATACCGGCTATTTTATTATACCCGCCTAAAGGAATGATTCTTAAGCTATATAGGGTTTCACCAACTTTTTTCTGAAAAATGTTGGGTCCGAAACCAATGGCAAACTCGTCCACGCGCATGCCTGTCATTTTTGCCGTAATAAAGTGGCCGAATTCATGTACGGTGATCAAAACACCAAAAACAAAAATAGCCGCTAAAATAGTTGTCATGTCCGAGTTCCCCCTCTCATTACAAGTTTTTTAAAATTTCTCTGGTCAGCCTGCGAGTTTCAGCATCTGTCTGCTCTATATCCTCAATAACAGGCTGCAATATATTCTGATGTCTGGCAATAATCTTTTCTATAGTCATCGGAATATCAAGGTATTTAATCTTATTGTCCAAAAATGCGTAAACAGATTCTTCATTAGCAGCATTAAATGCACAAGGTAAGGTACCTCCTGCTTTACCACATTCGACAGCAAGTTTCAGTGCCGGAAATGCTTCCAAATCAGGAGCTTCAAACGTCAATTGACCTGCTTTTACTAAATCCAGCTGTCCGAAAGCATTATCAAATCGCTCTGGATATGAAAAAGCGTACTGTATCGGCAAACGCATATCGGGCAGTCCCAACTGAGCCAAAACAGAACCATCCTGATATTCAACCAAAGAATGAATTACGCTCTGCGGATGTACAACTACATCGATTTTTTCATAAGGCATGTCAAAAAGCCAATGCGCCTCAATAACTTCCAACCCTTTATTAGCCAAAGTAGAAGAATCAACAGTTATTTTTCTGCCCATACTCCAATTTGGATGCTTTAAACACTGTTCTAAAGTCACATTTTCAAGCTCAGCTTTACTTTTACCACGAAAAGGACCGCCAGAAGCAGTTATCAGTAACCGCTTAACTTCCTGATGCTTACCACCTGCCAAAGCTTGAAAAATGGCACTGTGTTCACTGTCGACCGGCAATAAACTAACATTGTGCTCTGCTACCGCACTCATAACAATACTTCCTGCAGCAACCAGCGTTTCTTTATTAGCCAAAGCGATGTCTTTACCATGCTCAATCGCAGCCAGAGTAGGTCTCAGACCGGCATAACCGACCATTGAAGCTAAAACTGTGTCAACTTCGCTGAACGTAGCCACTTCCAAAAGACCCGCTTCTCCTGCAAGGATTTTCGTCTTGCCGGTATAACGTTTTTTCAACCGCTCTGCAGCGGCCTCATCAGAAAGCGCCGCAATATCAGGCTGAAAAATATTAATCTGTTCTTCCAATAAAACGTCACTTGTATGTGCCGCCAACGCTCTGATTTTTATCTTATCAGGATTAGCTGCAGCAACCTCTAATGTCTGTTTACCAATGGACCCGGTACTGCCAAGCACGGAAACATTTTTCATTTTGAAGCCTCCGAATAATATAATCAGTGTGTTTTAGTCAACAAAACCGAAAACACTAAAACATAATAGCCAAGCGGTATGGCAAACAACAAGCTGTCACAACGATCTAAAACTCCACCATGGCCTGGAAAAATCTTACCAGAGTCTTTAACGCCAAAGGAACGTTTCAAAATCGACTCTACCAAATCTCCCAGCGGCGCAAAAACAGCTACGCATAAACCTAATGCAGCAGCCTGTGCTATCTCCATATCTAACACCTTTACTCCCAAATAAACCATTACAGCCAGACAGCCGATAAATCCGGCTGCAGCTCCTTCTACAGATTTATTAGGACTGACATTTGGACACAACTTGCGTTTACCGATCGCACAACCGACAAAATAAGCAAAAGTATCACTGGCCCATGTTCCAAGCATAATCAGCCAGAAAAAACATTCGCCGCCTTCTAAAACAAATGAACCAATAACCACCGGTTCAAATGGTAACTGCCTTAAAAGACCAAAGTGAAAAAACAGAA
>OAST01000199.1_pt1 | contig 29202 bp, 29 predicted proteins | sample 1475821 | NCBI WGS metagenome assembly OAST01 (sample SAMEA2579924, study PRJEB22360) | human gut metagenome | biome: human gut; feature: human-associated habitat; material: faeces | place: Denmark | collected 2008/2010 | reverse complement strand
ATCCATATTGTCCGCTACCAGCACCCGACCCAGCAAAAATTTAAAGATCGGCGCCAGTTTTATATCATAGCCGATCAGATCGGCAGCAAATCCCCGAATACCCGGCAGTTTTGCCAGTGCCTCTTCTTCACTGCGGCGTTCATAATATTTGATAGTATCAAGCGGCAGGAAGGTCGCCCGGCCGGCCTGACGCTGTTTAAGATAGGAGATAGCCTTTTTGGCGGCTTCCGAACTGCCCATAACAAGGTTCTGCGCCGCTCCTCCTAATGCAGTTTCTATTGCAACTACATATTCAGGCTGCACTTCGATCAGTTCGGCGGCAACACCGATAACGTCACTGCGCCAGGGTTCCTGCGACTGCAGCACTGTTTTGATCCCATAGCCAAAGCCTTCATAGCTTTTCTGCATATTCTGCAGCAGGTTCAAACGGCTTTCCAGCGCTGTGATCCTGTTTTGACAGTCTTTATGCTGCGACAGAACTTTATTCAGCGCTTCGGTTTCTTCGGCAGCTTTAGTGCTCACTTCCCTGCCATCGCGTTTAATAAGCTCCAAAGAGTTTTCTACATTGCTCTGCTCATCGTTCATATTACGGTAACGGGTCTGCAGTTCTTCGCCTGCGGTTTCTGCTTCGGCGATGCTCTTTTTAAGGGCGTCACGCTTACGCATCCGCTGTTCCTGCTCCTGCTCCAGTCTACGGATCTCATTCCGCAGATTGACCATTGTACGCATATTATCGAAAGCAGCTGTTTTCATATCTTCCATTGCCGCTTCAGCTTCTCTGATACGTGTTTCTTTTTCTGCCTGTTCTCCGGTCAGCCTGCTTACCAAAAGCTGTGCGGCAGCCTGCTGCGCTTCTAAACGGTCATAATCCACGACCATCGTTTTGAGCTGAGTATCCAAAGCTGCGATCTGTTCCTGCAGCTTTTTGCCCTGCTCTTCCAAACGCAGTCCTGATTTTTCGCTTTGCCGAACACGCTCTGCCAACACAGCTTCCTGACCACGCAGTTTTTCCAGAGCTGTTTCTTTTTCTTTGATATCGTCCTGAATACGGTTATAGGCTTCACTGAGCTTATCCAGCTCCATTTGTAAGGCACTGCATTCAGCTTCCTGTGTGCTGACGGCAGTAGCGCGTTCCAGTACTTTATTTTCAAGTTCGGCATCCTGTGTGTTCAGCTTCTGCCGAATATTTTCAATATTTTCTATCTTGTGCACAAATTGGGTCAGTTTGCAGGCACGCAGTTCTTTATCCAGCAGATTGAATTTGCGTGTTTGTTCTGCAGCAAGGCGCAGAGGCTCGACCTGACCTTCGACTTCGGCTTTGATGTCGTTGATGCGGGTCAGGTTGGCAGCGGTATCGTCCAGACGCCGCATAGCTTCTTTTTTACGCATCCTGAACTTGGCAATACCAGCGGCTTCTTCAAACAAAGCGCGGCGTTCTTCAGGACGGCTGTTCAGTATTTCATCGATCTTATTCTGACCGATAATGGACATAGAACCACGTCCCAGACCAGTATCTGCCAAAAGGTCAAGAATGTCTTTTAAACGGCAGTTCTTTTTATTGATGGAGTATTCGCTGTCACCGCTGCGAAAAACGCGGCGGGTAATGCTTACTTCATCAAAATCAAGGCTGAGGCGATGGTCGCTGTTGTCAAAAACCAGCGTCACTTCGGCAACACCCAAAGGCCTGCGCTTGCCGCTGCCGGAAAAAATAACATCTTCCATTTTGCTGCCGCGCAGATATTTGGCGCTTTGCTCGCCCAGTACCCAGCGGATCGCATCAGAAATGTTGCTCTTGCCGCTGCCGTTTGGTCCAACGATTGCCGTAATGCCCGAACCGAAGCTTAATTCAATTTTATCTGCAAAGGATTTGAATCCATAAGTCGAAAATGACTTTAAATGCACAAAATCACCCAATCTGCAATATTCTATCAGTATATTTTACCATAGATGAAGGTTTCATACAATTATATGACTCAACGCACTTTTTTAATCAAATGCTGCCGTTATGCTTGAGAAGCAAAAAGTATTTTTTGAAACACTTTTGCTGTATTTCAGGCCGTTTTGTAAAATATTTTTACATTTTTTTATCCTGATGCTAAAAATAACGATTTAATTATGATATAATATGAACACTTGGCAAGACAGCAGAAATGCTGCCAAGTGCCAGAATAACCCCGGGTCCTGGCGCCCGGACAAAATTTATCAGCAGTGAGGGGATTTTACATGAAACTTTCAGCACGTATCCAAAGTTTGACTTCTTCACCTATCAGAAAGCTGTCGCCGTATGCAGATGCAGCTAAAGCGAAGGGTAAAAAAATCTACCATCTGAATATCGGACAGCCCGATATCAAAACTCCTGACCAGTTTATGGAAAGCATCCGCACTTATGACGAGCAGGTAATTGCTTATGGCAATTCCAAAGGCGAAGGTTTTCTGATCGAAGCGATACGCAAATACTATGCCGAAAAAGGTATGGATTTTGCTGCCGATGATATTTTTATTACCAACGGCGGCAGCGAAGCTTTGATTTTTGCTGTCATGGCCTTATGTGATCCAGGAGACGAGATCATGGTATTCGAGCCGTTTTATGCTAACTATACTACTTTTGCCAGAGAGTTCGGCGCTAAAATCAACGCTGTACAGACAAATGTCACTGACGGTTACCATCTGCCTGACGCTGCTGCTATCGAAGCGCAGATCACGCCCAGAACAAAAGCTGTTTTACTGACTAATCCCGGTAATCCGACCGGTGTTGTTTATACACAGGAAGAAATGGATATGATTTCAGCAATCGTCCGCAAATATGACCTGGCTTTGATCGCTGACGAGGTATACCGTGAATTTGTTTATGACGGCGCTTACCGCAGCTTTGGCACAATGCCCGAGCTTGCCGACAACCTGATCATCATTGATTCGGTTTCTAAACGCTACAGTGCCTGCGGCGCCCGTATTGGCTGCATAATCAGCAAAAACAAAGAGCTTGCCAAGCAGATTATCAAATGCTGCCAGGGCCGTCTGTGCAGCCCGATTCTAGAACAGGTCGGCGCAGCCGCTTTATATACTACTCCCGTCAGCTATCTGGAGGAAGTGAATCAAGAGTACAAAAAACGCCGCGATACGATCGTTGCCGCCCTTAAAGAGCTGCCTGGCGTAGTTGCTTCCGATCCGAAGGGAGCCTTTTATATTATGGTGCAGCTGCCCGTAGACGATGCTGAAAAGTTTGCTATCTGGACTTTGGAAAATTTTGCTATTGATAACGAAACTGTTATGTTCGCTCCCGGCAACGGTTTCTACAGCGACCCTGAGTTGGGGGTTAATGAGGCTAGGCTGGCCTATGTTCTCAATTGTGATGATTTGAAAAAGGCAATTTATATCCTTGGTGAAGCACTGAAGGCATATCCAGGAAAAACTAACTGATAACTAAAGTAAAAGCCTTGAATACAAAAAGTATTCAAGGCTTTTTTATTTTTTAACAGCCGGTATTGATAACCTGCCACGCTTCCAAAAGCTTAGTCAGGCTCCAGCGGGCATTGGCCGGGCTGGTAGAAGGCAGGAAATGCACAGTAATCCTCTGCAGATCGAGCTGTCTGGTATATTTTTTAAAGTCGGCGGCAGCTTTGCCTCCATTACAGCAGATAGTATGTATCTGCGGATGATTCTGCAAAAATCCGGCCAGATCGTTAGGCTGCTCGCAGGTAATATCTGAATCAAGACTGCCTTCACGTTCGCAGTAACCCAGTACGTCCCAAAGAGCTATACGGTTATCTAAAAGCATCTGCTTTTTATCCGCATAATCCAAAGGAACCTCAGCATAGCCTAAAAGCATCGTCACCAACGGCCAAAAACGATTCTGCGGATGTCCGTAATACTGCTGCATCTGCAAGGAACGAACACCGGGCATGGAACCGAGAATGAGCAGCCTGCTGTCTGTGTCAGCGACCGGGTCAAAGCTCTGACATTCACTCATCGTCCAACCTCCAGCTTATCATAATACGTTCTGCATCAGGCTTGGCCTTGATATTTACAGGAACCGGTCCTGCAATCTGCTGCCAGCGCCGCAGATTATTGTTTTTCAGCCCGCGCAGCTTTGATTCCAGCTTGCTCGGGCAGGTTATTACTATGTTTCTCGCGCCTTGGCAAAACAGCCTCTGCAGCTGCGGAGTCAGTTCGGCATAGAGCAAAAAGCTTTGCACAAGTTCACCAAAAGATGGGTGGAACGGTCCAGCAACAATATTACCTTCACTGCACAACTCTTCATCGGCCTGCAAGCCAACACGAATGACTTTGATCCCCGCCAGGGTTAATTTGCTGTATACATAAGCACTTTGCTCAACTGCTGCTTCCAGTGTCAGAGGCTCAAATTCACCACGTTCGTAAATATGCTCAAGCGGCGTGCCTTTTATTACCAGCAAGGGATAAATACGGGCAAAAGAAGGACCGAGCCTGAGCACCTGCTCAACCGTAGCTTTGACGCTGTCAAAGCTTTGACCAGGCATACCTACCATTAACTGCAGACCGATCTCAAAGCCATACTGTTTCAGCAAAGAAACAGCCTTATAAACATCGGTAGCCTGATGCCCCCGCTCTGCCGCTGCCAGAACATTATCGTCCAGCGACTGCACACCCAGTTCTACCGTTTTTACGCCGTGTGCCTGCAGCAGCTCTAACCGGGCGGCATCAATATAATCTGGTCGGGTAGATAAGCGAACACTGCCAATAACGCCTTCCGCCAAAAGTTTATCTACAGGTCGGAAAAGTTCTGTCTGCAAGTCGGCCGGCAAACCTGTAAACGAGCCGCCGTAAAAAGCCGCTTCGTTGGAAGGGCCCGGTTTGATCCATTGCAGATAGCGTTCGAGCTGCTGCTCTACGTCTCTCGACGACGCAGTCTGCTGACCGCTGATAGTTTTTTGATTACAGAACACGCACTGGTGCGGACAGCCCGCATGCGGTATAAACACAGGTATGATTGCCACTGCCCTGCCTCCTTGCATTAAACGTTTATTATAATGCGGCTTATTAGTGCGCCTGCATTTTTATCAACATGCTTGATAATTGCATTATACCCGTATCACCGCTCCCGGTCAATGCCCGCCATCCGCCCTGGTGTCATTCACAAAATTTTACTTGCCTTTTTTAGAAAATGTTGTTATAATTCAATTAGTCCGATTTCGGACTTTATTAAAAAAGGAGGGCGCTTATGCATAAAGAGCTGCAACGGATACGCCACGGCTACTACGACCTTTGGTTCGGCACAAACGCCGTCTATGAACGCTGGGCCAAATCACACGGACTCAATAACAATTTACTGCTGACCCTGTATTTGCTGAAGGAATTTCCAAATGACTGTACCCAGCATCTGATCTGCGAAAAACTGATGCTGCCCAAACAGACGGTCAACAGTATTCTGTCCGGATTGGAAGAGAAAGGCTTCGTCGAAAAAATAATCAGCCCTACTGATAAACGCGTCAAGCTGTTGGTTTTTACCAGTCATGGTGCTGCTTATGCCGACGGGCTTTTACAAAAAATGGATGATTTTGAAGAACGGGCGCTGCGTAATATGACTGACGCCCAGCGCAACGCACTGCTGGAAGGCGGCTTTGCCTGGATGAAGGCTTTACGTGACGCCATAGATGATTAGGAGGATATCATGGGATTTGTATATTTAGGTTTAGCTATTGTTTTGGAATTACTGGGCACAACATTTTTGAAATACACACTGGGCTTTACTAAGCTCTCACCTTCGCTGGTAGTAGTTGCAGCTTACACAGGCGCTTTTTATTTTCTGTCCCGTTCACTGCAGTTTATTGATTTGAACATTGCGTATGCAACCTGGGCAGGTATCGGTGTCGTTGCCGCAGCCATCATTTCAATGCTGGTCTTTCACGAAAGCATCAACGCCATCGGCGCCGTCGGTATGGCTTTGGTCGTCAGCGGCGTAGTTCTGCTGAACCTGTATGGACCTTCACACTGAGCTGAACAGCAGACAAAGAAAACCCTTGCCGGTAAACCGGCAAGGGTTTATTTTATTTAGGAAATCCTGTCAAAGGCGCGCCCATTTTTTCAAGAGCGCTTTTAGCAGCCTGCTGTTCCGCTTCCTTTTTCGTCCTGCCTTCGCCTGAACCGATATGTTTACCGTTAACGGAAACAATGGTGGCAAAATGTTTGTTGTGTTCAGGACCTTTGGAACCGATCAGCTCATAGACGATATCAACATCGCCATCCTGCTGCGCAACTTCCTGCAGCCTTGTTTTAAAATCACTGCAAATACCGTGCGTACAGATAAAATCCAGTTCGGCTTTCATTAACCCCAGTAAAAATACACGGGCTGCTTCCATACCCTGGTCTAAATAATAAGCCCCAAGTACAGATTCAAAAGCGTCAGCCAGGATAGAAGCGCGTTCGCGTCCTCCCGACAAACCTTCTCCCTTTCCTAAAAGCAGGTAATCACCAAGATTTATTTTACGGGCATATTCAGCCAGCGATGCTTCGCAGACGATATGGGCCCTGAGCTTGGTAAGTTCTCCTTCGTTAAGGTTGGGGAAAGTGCAGTACATATATGTACTGACGATAACGCTGAGCACGGAGTCGCCTAAAAATTCTACGCGTTCGTTATGTTCCGGACGCGGTAATTCTTTAGATTCGTGAGCGTATGATGTATGCGTCAGAGCGCTGTTTAGAAGTTCCAGCTTGTGCATTTCGATGCCAAGGCTTTGACAGAACTTCAGCAGCTGCTCTTTGCGCGTGTCTTGCATTTAAATCACTCTATTCTCAATTAAGCTTGATATTTTTTGAAGAGAATGGTGGCATTATGGCCGCCAAAGCCGAAGTTATTGGACAGAGCCGCTCTTACTTCTGCTTTACGCGCTACGTTAGGAACATAGTCGAGGTCCAGACCTTCTTCTAAATCAGGTTCTTCATAGTTGATCGTCGGAGGGATAATACCATTCTCAATGGTCATGACGGTAGCAATTGCTTCTACGCCGCCTGCAGCGCCCAGCAAATGTCCTGTCATGGATTTGTTGGAGCTGATAGTCATTTTATAAGCATGATCGCCAAAAACCTTTTTAGCAGCTAAAGTCTCATTCAAATCATTACGATGGGTAGAAGTACCATGAGCGTTGATGTAATCAACGTCTTCCGGTTTCATACCAGCATCGTCGATAGCCTGCTGCATGCACAGGGCAGGCATTTCACCGCTCGGATCAGGAGCAGTGATGTGATAAGCGTCGGCATTCATGCCAAAGCCTACTACTTCAGCATAGATATGAGCTCCACGTGCCAAAGCATGTTCCAGCTCTTCCATAACTACTACGCCGGCACCTTCACCCATAACAAAACCGTCGCGTTTTTTATCGAACGGACAGGAAGCCTTTTCAGGATGTTCGTTGTTGGTGGAAAGAGCTTTCATGTTACCGAAGCCTGCTATAGCAACAGGAGAAACAGCAGCTTCTGTGCCGCCTGCGATCATAATATCGGCATCGCCATATTGAATAGTACGCAGAGCGTCGCCGATACAGTTAGTGCCGGTAGCACAAGCTGTGATGATAGCGGTATTAGGGCCTTTAAAGCCTAAAGCAATAGAAATCTGGCCGGCAGGCATATTCGGGATCTCCATCGGAATGAAGAACGGACTGATTTTGCCTGGACCTTTTTCGCCATATTTTAAAGACTGCTCGAGGAAGGTATGGATGCCGCCAATGCCGCTGCCAACGCAAACGCCAGCACGAACGGGATCAATTTTTTCCAGATCGAGTTCAGCATCTTCCACTGCCAGTTTAGCAGCCGCTACAGCAAACTGGGTCACACGATCCATACGTTTGCCTTCTTTTTTATCGCCATAGTTAGCGAAATCAAAATCTTTAACTTCGCCTGCAATTTTAGTGGTGAAGCCAGGATCAGAAGCATCAAACTGGGTAATGAGACCGATACCGGATTTACCAGCGATCAGATTGCCCCAAAATTCATCTTTGCCGATGCCGATTGGAGTAATCGGGCCAACACCGGTAATAACGACTCGTCTTTTCAAAATAAATCACCTCAAATTAAATTTTTGCTATTTCTTCTTTCAGTCTTCTGAAAATTTCTTTCACGGGTAAAATTTCTTTGATCTTCCACATATTGGCACCTGTAAAAACAAGGCCGGTTTCAACATCGCCCTGCTGAGCTCTGGTGAGCGCGCGGATGATGCAGAAGCTGCGGGAACATTGTTTAAGGCAGTTATCACAGGTGCGGGGACGCGGCTGCGTACCTTCCAGAACCTGTTTGGCAAAAGGATTAAGGATCGCCCTGCCTTTATAGCCAACGGGACTGTCGATCTGTACAACGTCCTCTTTGGTCATTTTGAGATATAATTCTTTCAGCGCCGGAGCACCGTTGGATTCTTCGCTGGCGGCAAAACGACTGCCCATCTGCACACCGCTGGCCCCTAATTTAAGAAGCTCCGCTACAGCTGCGCCGTCAGTAGCTCCGCCGGCGGCGATAACCGGAATATTGACCGCCTTGACAATGTCAGGCAGAATATCTTTGATGGACTGTTGAGTCCCAAGATGTCCTCCCGCCTCTGTTCCTTCCACTACAATAGCGGCTGCACCGAGCTTTTCAGATATTTTAGCTAGTTTGACAGAGGAAACGATGGGCACTACGGCTACGTTATGTTCACGCCCCACGGCGAAAATATCTCTTGAAAAACCGGCACCGGCAACGATCAGGTCAATTTTTTCTTCGGCAGCAGTGGTAATTAGCCCAAGAAATTCGCGGGCCGCAACCATGGCATTAATGCCGATGATGCCTTTCCCGCCGGTAAGCTTTCTGGCCAGCCGGATCTCTTTACGCAGCTCGTCAAACGCCATGCCGGACGCTGCGATGAGTCCTATTCCGCCTTCCTGCGCAACGGCTGCCGCCAAACGCGCGGTAGACAGTCTGATAGCCATTCCGCCTTGTATGATCGGTACTTCGGCTGTCAAATCACCTATTTTAAGTACTGGTAGTTTCAACAAATATCCCCCATTTCAGGACTACTGCAACTGTCAGGGAAAGCTCCTAAGAGCTTTCCCTTGAGCTGCTAAAAGATTATTTTTCTTCATCCAACATTTTGACTGCATCAGCCACGGTGCGGATTTTTTCAGCTTTTTCGTCAGGGATTTCAACTTCAAATTCCTCTTCGAAAGCCATGATTAATTCAACGATGTCGAGGGAGTCAGCGCCCAGATCATCGATGAAGGATGATTCCATCTTTACTTCATCAGCGTCAACGCTCAATTGCTCGACAGTAATGTCTCTTACTTTTTCGAAAGTGCTCATTTACGATTCACCTCCTTCCAAAGGTCTTTTTTTAAGAATTGCATAATTACATTACCATACCACCGTCAACATGTAAAGTCTGACCGGTTATGTAAGCAGCATCGTCACTTACAAGGAACAATACTGCCTTGGCAATATCTTCAGGTTCGCCAAGACGTGCCAGCGGGATACCGGCTTCCATATCGGCTACTACTTTTTCTGGTAAAACGCTGGTCATATCAGTTTTGATAAAACCAGGTGCAACACCGTTAACAGTGATGCCACGGGCTGCAACTTCTTTAGCTACAGATTTGGTGAAACCTATGCAGCCTGCTTTTGCTGCAGCATAGTTGGCCTGACCGGCATTGCCCATTACACCTACGACAGAGGTGATGTTGACGATACGGCCCGCTCTTTGTTTCATCATGTATTTGACAGCTGCTTTAGTGCAGTTGAAAACACCTTTGAGGTTAGTGTTCAGCACTGCGTCCCAATCTTCTTCCTTCATACGCATCAGTAGATTGTCACGAGTGATGCCTGCATTATTGACTAAAATGTCGATACGGCCGAATTCTTTGATAACGGCATCGATCATTTCAGTGCAGACTTCAAGCTTGGCAACGTCACCCTGCAGCAGCAGAACTTTGCGTCCCATAGCTTCGATTTCAGCAGCCACTGCTTCAGCAGCAGCTTTGTTACCGGCATAATTGACAGCGACATCAGCTCCTGCAGCAGCCAGCGCCACTGCGATAGCTTTACCGATACCGCGGGAAGCACCTGTAACCAGTGCGATTTTACCTTCTAACTGCATTTTAACGAACCTCCTTAAAATAAGCAAGTGTTTTTTCAAGGCTTGCTTCATCTTCGACGTTCAAAGCAGCCATACCCTTGGCAATTTTTTTAGTAAAACCGGACAGAACCTTGCCTGGGCCGACTTCGACAAAAGTATCGACGCCGCCTGCGATCATATGGTTGACAGAGGTTTCCCAAAGTACAGGCATAGCAGCCTGACGGATCAGAGATTCTTTGATTTCTTCTCCTTTGGTAACTTCAGTTGCAGTTACATTAGCTACGACAGGAATCTTAGCGTCGTGGAAGGTAATAGTTTCAAAAACTTCAGCCAGACGTTTGGAAGCCGGCTGCATAAGAGTGCTGTGGAAAGGTGCGCTTACGGGAAGAAGAACAGCGCGTTTGGCGCCGGCTTCTTTCAACGCCGCCAAAGCTTTGTCCACTGCGCCTACAGAGCCTGCAATAACGACCTGGCCAGGGCAGTTGAAGTTTACTGCCTGTACAGCTTCACCGCATTCAGCTTCAACAGTACGGCAGATATCAATGATTTTATCGCTTTCAAGACCTAAGACAGCGGCCATGCTGCCTTCGCCAACAGGAACAGCTTCCTGCATGAACTGGCCACGTTTACGAACGATACGGACAGCATCAGCAAAGTCCAAAGCACCTGCCAAAACCAAAGCAGAATATTCACCCAGGCTATGGCCAGCAGCAACTTCGCAGCTCAGTCCGTTTTCTTTCAGCACCTCAGCACAGGCTACGCTGGCAGTCAGGATAGCCGGTTGAGTATTAAAGGTCAGACGCAGCTGATCTTCCGGACCATTAAAACACATATCGCTGATGGAGAAACCCAAAGCTTCGTCAGCAGCTTCAAAAACCTTGCGAGCGCAAGTATAGTTATCATAAAGATCTTTACACATACCTACAGTTTGGGAACCTTGTCCCGGGAATACAAATGCAATTTTGCTCATTGGGAAAACCTCTCTTTCGTCTTTTGCTCAATTGTTCTTGCAGGTTTATTTACTCCATTTAAGCACAATGGAAGACCATGTGAGGCCAGCACCGAAACCAACCAACAGTACTGTACCGCCTTTTTTAAGTACGCCCTGCTCCTGCGCCTCGCACAGGGCAATGGGAATGGAAGCAGCGGAAGTATTGCCGTATTTATCGACATTTACCCAAACTTTTTCCATTGGCATTTTCAAACGTTTAGCAGCACTGTTAATAATGCGGATATTAGCCTGATGCGGAACCAGAAGATCGACATCAGCCGGTTCAAGACCTGCTTTAGCTAAAGCTCGTTTAGCCGTTTTGCCCATGATCTGGATTGCAAATTTAAATACTTCATTGCCGTTCATATGGATAAAATGCTCTCTTGCATCTACTGTTTCGTGAGAAGCCGGTCTGCGGCTGCCTCCAGCCGGCTGGAACAGATATTTACCGCCGCTGCCGTCGCTGCCGAGATCGATACCCAAAACACCAAGACCATCCTCGACTTCACCAATGACCGCCGCTCCTGCACCGTCACCAAAAAGAACGCAGGTATTGCGGTCTTCCCAGTTCATAATGCGGCTTAAAGTTTCAGCACCGATGATGAGCGCTTTTTTGTACAAACCGGATTTTACCATCTGGCTTGCTACGCCCAGACTGTAAACAAAGCCGGAGCAGCCTGCGGACAGATCGAATGCAGCTGCGTTTTTAGCGCCGATACGGTCCTGTACCAGACAAGCAGTAGAGGGAAAAGCATGGTCAGCAGAAGCAGTTGCTACGATGACCAGTTCGATTTCTTCAGGGCTTACGCCTGCGTCAGCCAAAGCACGTTCTGCCGCAATAACGGACATATCGGATGTAGCTTCGCCTTCAGCGGCAATATGCCTGTTTTTAATGCCTGTACGTTCAACGATCCACTCGTCGCTGGTTTCTACTATTTTTTCAAGATCATGGTTGGTCAGCACCTTTTCAGGCACATAGCAGCCCAGACCTAAAATACCAACTGCTTTTTCCATTTATATTTCCTCGTTTCCTTTTCTTGATTTCACGATATTGCCGGCGATATGTTCAACTACATCACGCTCAGCAAAATCTATAGCCACGCCGATTGCATTTTTGATAGCCTTTGCTTTACTGCTGCCATGGCAGATAATAAAAGGTGCCTTGACACCCAAAAGCAGCGCACCGCCGTATTCAGCCGGATCAAGCCGCTTGGCAAGCCCCTTCATAGCCGGTTTGATCAAAAGTCCGCCCAGCTTGGCCAGAAAACCGCCATTCAAAATAGCTTCTTTCATTAACTTCATTATAGCACTTGCAAGACCTTCTGCAAACTTCAGGACTACATTGCCGACAAACCCGTCGCAGACGACTACGTCAACAGTGCCTTTGTTAATGTCACGGCCTTCTACATTACCGACAAAGTTGATATGTTCTTCAGCCTTGAGCAGAGGATAAGTAGCAAGAGCCTGCTCGTTACCTTTTGTTTCTTCTTCACCGATATTCAAAAGCCCGACGCGCGGATTTTTTATTTTCAGCATCAACTCAGCATAAACGCTGCCCATGATAGCACTTTGCACCATATGTTCGGGTTTGGCGTCGACTTTAGCACCGCTGTCTAAAACTACTGTCGTCCCGGTAAGACTTGGGATAGGAGTCGCGATAGCCGGACGTTCGATGCCCCTGATGCGTCCCAGTCCAAACAATGCTGCGGCTACTGCCGCCCCTGTGCTTCCGGACGATACCAGCGCATCACACTCTTTATCACGCAGCAGCTTCGTAGCAACGACGATAGACGCATCTTTTTTAGTTTTTACTGCTATACCTGGATGTTCATCCATATTAATAACTTCGCTGGAATGATGTACTGTGATTTTTCGTTCATCAGCAGCATTATATTCCTCCAGCAGTTTTTTTATAATTTCGGAGTCGCCTACGAGAACGACTTCGCAGTCATACGCTCTGACAGCCTGGACAGCTCCCAAAACCAGTTCTTGAGGTCCATAGTCAGTTCCCATCACATCAACCGCAATTTTCACTATTTCTCGATCCTTTCGTTGGGCAGTGATACAATAATGAATTTAGCACGAAACACTTCTTCGTTATTGTTGCGAACTTTGACCCAGATAACATATTTATCATGCTCACGGCGGATCACCTCCGCCTTAGCAACTAAGGTTGCACCGGCATAGACCGGTACTTTATACTTAACATTACCAACCCCTGTCAAGGCCGCATCTGCATCGACTACAGCCAGAGCCAGGGTATTGGCCATCGCAAACATATAGTAACCGCGTGCGACGCCTGTTTTTTCCAGCACCATTTCCGGCGTTATTTTCAGCATCGAAATACCGATCTTATTCAATTCCAGATCAATAAGATCGCCGACAATATCTTTTTTGTCGATGGCTTTCAATTTTGTCTGCGCATTTTCGGCCATCTGACGTGTACGTTCACGCACTTCCGGAATATTCATTCGCAGGCGATCCAAACGGATTGTCTGGATACTGACTTCAAGTGCTTTAGCAAGCTGCTCGTCTGTCAAAAATGGATTGCGTTCCAACATCTTGGACAGATTTTCCTGCCGTATTATTTTTTTGGAAGAATTCATTTTATCACCCGACTTTAGTACCAACTATTAATATCTAGAGGTATTATAAAAGCTCACAATAAAAAAAGCAAGTAAAAATTTTAATTCCATGCTTAATTTTCCTAATAATTCACAAGTTAGTCACAATCAAATGCCCGACGGTTTTCAAACAGCTTTTTTACTCTGCCTGTATCACTTTAGTATCAGCCAATAAAAAGCAAAAATCCCCGTACCGTTAAGGTACGGGGATTTAAAGCTGCAAGATTATTGTTCTTTAACGATAACTTGTTTGCCGTTGTAATAACCACATTCGGGACAAACGCGATGCGGCATTTTCATCTCATGACATTGCGGACATTCGACTAAGCCAGGAACTGTAAGTTTCCAGTTCGCACGACGGGAATCGCGGCGAGCTTTGGACATTTTTCTCTTTGGTACTGCCATCTTTGATACACCTCCTCAAGCTAATGAATGTGAATTTAATTTTTGATGAATTGCTTTAATGCCGCCAACCTGGGATCGACTGTGGTAGTATCACAGCCGCAGTCGCCTTTATTTCTATCGGCGCCGCAGACCGGACACAAGCCCTGACAATCGATCCTGCACAAAGCTTGAAGGGGCTCTGCCAGCAGGAGACTTTCACGAATCGGTTCCGTCAGATCGACGATATCAGATTCATAAATAAAAGCATCATTTTCGATATTCTCAGCACTTGCCGGATAGAATTTTTCCAATACTTCAGCCGTACTCTTACCTGTAAAGGCTTTAAGGCAGCGTCCGCAGGTCCTGTTGACCATGGCTTCAACCATAGCTTCCAAAAGCAAAACATCACCGGCATTGGATATCGTGCCTTTTACGGTCACCGTTCCTGTCAGCGGAAGATCCGCTTCGGTAATGTTCAATTCTGCTGGTTTCAGTTCATAGGAAAAGTCTTTTTTACCGACCAGTCTTTTCTTGATTTCTGCGACATTTATCTTTATCATATTTCACCAATCGTATCAATTATAGCTATGCTCTAAATCTTTGTCAAGAAAAAAGCGTAACTTTTATTATAATTTAATGATGCGGCGGCAGATATTCAGTGTATCACGGGCAATGACCAGTTCTTCATTCGTGGGAATCACAAAGATCTTGACCCGCGCCCTTTTGATACTGATTTCCATCTGTTTACCGCGCAGCTTGTTAAGTTCCGGATCAATACGCGTACCAAGATATTCCAGACCATTACAGATCTTATCACGCATAAACGGAGAGTTTTCACCCAGACCTGCTGTAAAGATGATGGCATCAACGCCACCCATGGCAGCAACATAGCCGCCAATATATTTTTTGACCTTATAAGCGAAAATGTCTATAGCAAGCTGACTGCGTTCATCACCGCGGTTAGCGGCACTTTCCAGATCACGGAAATCACTGGATAGCCCTGAGATACCTAAAATACCGCTGCGACGGTTCAGATAATCGTCGATCTGCTGTGCATTCATATTTTCTTTTTCCATCAAAAAAGGAATGATAGCAGGGTCGATCTCGCCGGAACGTGTACCCATGACAAGTCCTTCCAACGGTGTGTACCCCATGCTGGTATCGATGGATTTACCATATTTGATCGCAGCAATGCTGGCGCCATTACCCAAATGACAGGTAATAAAACGCAGGTCGCTCATATGCTCGCCCATCATTTCGGCCGCCTGCTGGGCTACATATTTATGGGAAGTTCCATGGAAGCCATAGCGGCGCAGTCCGTATTTGACATACATTTCGTAAGGCAGGCCATACAAATAGGCAACTTTTGGCATAGTCTGATGGAACGCCGTATCAAAAACAGCTACCTGAGGAGTATTATACATCAGGCGCATACAGGCTTTGATACCATACAGGTTCGGCGGATTGTGCAGCGGCGCAATCTCAGCGCAGGCCTCGATCCCGTTCAAAACATCATCGCTGATCAGTACCGAATCGGTAAAGCGTTCGCCGCCGTGCACTACACGGTGGCCAACAGCATCGATTTCATCCATACTGTCAATAACGCCATATTCTTCATTAGTCAGAGCATCCAGCGCCATCTGGATGCCAACGGAATGGTCAGGTATCTCGGCGCTGATATCTACTGTGTATTTGCCCGTAGGCGTGTGTTTGAGAACAGAACCTTCCATACCGATCCGTTCGATCAGACCTTTGGCCAGCACCTGCTCGCCGTTCATATTAAGAAGCTGATATTTAATTGAGGAGCTACCGCAGTTGACAACGAAAATAATCACAGTTTTCCTCCATTTGTGCAAAATTTAGCTTGCGCTCATAGCACGTTTTATTATATCATATAGTATACACTATTTAAATGATAATCGCTAGTATAAACATTATAAATGAGGGAGAATATGAATGAGCAAAGCAATAGGAATCGTAGCAGAATATAATCCTTTCCACAACGGCCACGCCCATCATCTGCGCGAAGCAAAGCGGATAGCCGGCAACAGGCCTGTCATTGCCGCTATGAGCGGCAGCCTTGTACAGCGCGGCTTGCCTGCCCTGGCTGACAAATGGACCCGTGCCAGAATGGCCGTTTTAGGCGGCGTTGACCTTGTTTTAGAGCTGCCGACAGTTTTCACCTGCCGCAGTGCGGAATTTTTTGCTGCAGGAGCTGTAAAATTACTGGCTGCTACCGGGATGGTATCGCATCTTGCTTTTGGTGCGGAAGCAGCCAATTCGCAGCAGCTGATGCTCACCGCAGAATTTTTGAACGAGCCTGTTTTTCAGGACGCACTGCATCATTATCTGGATGAAGGGCACAGTTATGCCAAGTCTTTAGAGCTTACGCTGGCGGAAGACCCTTCCATGCTGACGATTGCTGAACATCCTAACAATATCCTGGCTTTAGAATATTGCCGCCAGCTTCTGCACGGCGGTTACGAGAGCGACCCTGTCGTCGTTAACCGCCGCGGCAGCGGCTATAAAGATAAAACCATCAACGGGCCTATTGCCGGCGCAACAGCCATTCGTGAGCATTATCGCGGCTATGGCATCGATGAAGCGCTGCTCAGCACAGTTCCGGCAACTACAGCCCAGCTGCTGCGTGAGGCAGATCTTCAGCACCGAATGGATATCAGTGATAAAATTCTGAACCATTTGCTTTTATACAAGCTGCGTTCTTTGACACCGGCCCAAATAGCCGCAGCCTGCCAATGCAGCGAAGGATTGGAAAACCGTCTGGCAGAAGCTGCTTCCTGCACTACATTCCAAGACGTAGTCAGCGCCACAGTTACCAAACGTTATCCCGCTTCACGTGTCAGAAGACTGCTGATGCAACTTTTACTGCAGCAGTATCGCGCTATGTTCGATAATGCCAAAGACCCAGCTTACATCCGTGTTCTGGCCTTTAACGACCGCGGCCGCGAACTGTTGAAAGAAATGCAGGATTCTGCTCAGCTGCCTGTAATTATCAAACTGGGCCGCAACGTCTTGGAAAAATACGGAGAGAAAGTCGAGCAGCAGCTTTCCGTTGATATTGCGGCAACTAATCTGCTGACACTTTTGCAAAAGAACCACCAACCACAATATAACAACGATTATACCGTCTCTCCGATCTATATTCAAAAATAATAAAGCAACAAAACAAAAAGCCTTCCGCTTGAGCGGAAGGCTTACTTTTTTTCAAAAGCTTATTCTTCGTCTTCTTCCTCTTCCATCGCCAGAAGTTCCATATCACGCTGAGGGCGTGAAGACATAACGCTTTCACGTTCAGCATTAACGGAAGCGCGGTTATCGTTTACAGCCTGTAAAGCGGACTGCAGACTACCGCTCAAATAGCCAAGCATATCATCGGCATATTGCAGCACATCGTGTTTTACACGCTCAACATAAGCATCAGCTTCGTCTTTCATTTCCTGCTGATTACGCAAAGCAGTACTCTTTACATCTTCAGCAAAGGCTTCTGCCTGTTTGGAAATTTCTTCCTGACGCATTAGTCTTTCAGATTCGGATTTTGCCAATTCTAAAATACGGTCAGCTTCGGTTTTAGCCTGCAAAACAATATTGTCAGCTTCTTCATGAGCTTTGGTGACGATTGCTTTTTGTTCTTCAAGCAGTCTGGTAGCGCTTTTGACTTCTTTGGGAATCGCTTCCTTCAAATCATCCAGGATACCCGCCAAATCGCTCTCTTCGATAATGATCTTATCAGTAAGAGGTATACGGTTAGCCTCAGAAATAAGGTTATACATTTCATCAAAAATTCTGTCCAAAGTCGCACTTGTACTTCTATCAATCATCATCAAACTCAACCTCTTTCTAATATTATTCTTTGCTTATAACAAGGCTTTTGATCCGATCTTCCACACATTCAGGAACAAGACCATGGATACAACCGCCAAAGGTTGCCAATTCTCTTATTCCAGAGGAACTTAGGAAAGAGTAATTAGCATTAGTCATAATAAAGACTGTTTCTAAGTTATTGTCTATTTTTTTTATGAGCAGAGCGCGCTGAAATTCATATTCAAAATCAGAAAACGCACGTAAGCCCCTTACAATAAAAGGAGCTTTTTCCTGCCTGCAGAATTCATTTAAAAGACCGGAAAAACAGGTTACTCTGGCATTAGGGATATGTTTTGTCGCATCCCTGAGCATTTCTACCCTTTCCTCCATGGTGAACATTGCTTTATCTTTACCCGGATTATGAAAAACGCTGATAATGATCTCGTCAAACATTTGGCTCGCCCGTTCAAAAATATCGAGGTGGCCATTAGTAACCGGGTCAAAACTACCCGGACAGATCGCTCTACGCACTGTTTAACCTCCTAGAAGCTGCAACGCAGTCTGGTCATAAATTCAATTATCTTGTTCCTTATTCGACGTACGTTTCTGTATTCCTGCTATTTTTTTACAAATTTATTTTATTATTTTACAACATTTTATTATACTTTGGCAAATCTTATAAACGAAAGTAAAGTTTCACCATAGGGTTCCTGACGCACAAGCTCAAAGCACGCTGCCAGCACGCCTATTTCATCGTGCTTCGAATGTTCGATGATCAGATAGCCTCCGTCTTCAAGTACTTGAAAGTGTTCCATTTTCTGCAGAACTTTCTGAACCCAGCCTTTATTATAGGGAGGATCGCAGAATGCAAAATCAAATTTTAGTCCCTGATGATGCAGATGTTCGATAATATTTACCGCGCTGCCTTTGAGAACCTGAACATCAGCCTCCGCCCGGCATTTAACGATGTTGCTTTGTACCAGGCGCAGCGATTCCCGGCTTTCATCGACAAAAGTAACCGCAGCAGCGCCGCGGCTCCACGACTCCAACCCCAGATTACCTGTTCCGGCAAACATATCCAACACACGTGCGCCAATAATTTTAGTGCCAATAATATTAAACAGAGATTCTTTGACCCTGTCAGCCGTGGGACGTACGTCCATATTCTTTGGCACAGTCAATTTCAGCCCCCGTGCCTTTCCCGTAATTATCCGCATTCAAAAAACTCCGTATCTGTAATATAATAAATATAACAAGAACGGCAAAGGAGACAGCCTATGAACAAGAAAAAATTTATTCTGCTCGCATTACTGCTGCTCTGCGCCTATTTTTATGAATTATTCGGCGGTATGCCTGCAACTGTCCCATTTGCGCCTCAGCCTGTAAAAGCCGATACTTCGCTGCTGCTGGCTCCGTTAGACAGCCGCCCTCCCTGCAGCGCTATGGTCAGAAAACTGGGAGCACTGGCTTCTATCAACGTAATTACACCGCCGCAAGAACTTCTTGACAATTATAACACACCTGCTGATAAAGAAAAACTGTTTGCCTGGCTGAAAAATGAAATGCCGCAGCATCCAGCCGCAATTTTATCAGCTGATCTTTTAGTACACGGCAGTCTGCTGGGCTCACGCGTACCTTTAGGAACAATTAACGATGAAGAAAAGTTTTTGACTTTCGTAAACAAACAGCATGCTCTCAACCCACAAATCGATATGGCGTTTTTTTCCGTCATTCCAAGATTGCTGGTCAGCGATCAGCTTATACCGGACAGCTGGTATCAATGGCATCTGATGCGTTATGCAACATTAAAGGATATGGCAGAAACATTCGGCGATCCTTACTTTACCAGGCAGCTGCTGGCGATCGATGCACGCATACCGGATGATGTTAAAACGAAGTACAGCAGTCTGTATGCCGATAACGACAGTTTTAACAAAAAACTGGTCCAGCTGGCACGCGCAGACGGTCTGACTTTGGCTATAGGGCAGGACGACGCCCAGCCATTCGGGCTTCCTAATCGTAATGCTAATCATGCGCTGGCATATATGAAACATGCAGATTTAGGTTCCAGCGGGCTTATTACAAGTGGAGCTGATGAAATATCAGTTTTACTGCTGACCAGATATTATAATAAACTGTATAATTACAAACCACGCATTTTTGTAGAGTATTCCTCGCCTAAAGTCGCAGCTAAAATCATGCCCTATATGCCCTGTTCTGTTGACGCAAGCATCCGGGACAAAATAAATTTTATCGGCGGTCAGCTTACAGATGATGCTGCTGTCGCCGACTTTATTTTATTCGTACACTGCGGCGACGATGACAATCAGCCTAATAAAGCTATGCTGCAAAAACTTAAACCCCTGCTTATATCAGACCGCCACATTGCGCTGGTTGATCTTACGGCCAACTATACTGAAAACGAACTTTTAATACCTAAGCTTTTGGAGGCTAAAGTACCGCTCAGCAGGCTGGCAGCTTTTTCAGGCTGGAATACTTTAAGTAATTCACTGGGAACCGCGCTTAGTCAAGCAACATTATTTACCGGCCAGCTGCACCGATTACCGCAATCAGAACATCCGTCACTGTATGCCCAAAATCTGAACTTCACAGTTGAACGTTTACTTGATGATTATGCCTATCAGAAATTAATGCATGCACAGTTAACTACATTACTGAAACTGAAAGGCTATAAGCCAACTGATTTGGGAGAAAACAAGTTTTTTGCAGAAACGCTTATTCGTGGCTTTTTACAGCGTCAAAAGATTCAGCTTCTATATGGAGACCTTGGCCGTACACCTTTTTATCGCAATAACGACAGCAATTATTATTTAACAGGTATCGACATCAATGTAAACCTGCCCTGGGCACGTATTTTCGAAATCAATCTTGATACAAACTGCAGTTTTGGGGAAAACCACAGACAGTGAAACAGCTTTGCCAACATTTAGTAAATAAATAAAAGCAGAATGTCGGCTTTTTTCTTTGACAAGAGCATGATATCATAATTGATAAACAAGAAGTCACCATTAATAGCTACAACAATATAGCTTAACTTTTGAAATAAAGAAGGGTTTATTTTATGATTTCTCTTTCAAGACTGATCATTTATGTTTTTATATTATGGTTTTGCTATATGGCGTATCTGGTAAAATTCAGATAGCTATTTGAAAAGAAACACTATGGGAAATTTTTTTCACTGCTCCAGCAAAAATCACTTTAAATACTTCCTTTAAAACAAAATAAAAAAGCCGCAGATACGCTCTGCGGCTAACTTTTTAAGTGGTCGGGGCGGCGAGATTCGAACTCACGGCCTCTTGTACCCGAAATCCCTTTGGCACTTTTTAACAATACTAACTATGTTTTAAAAAAGGCTTTAAATCCTTGCCACTACTACGTTTCGAAAGATATTACATTTTAAGTAAAACTAACTCAATCTGTCAAAAATACGTCCTATTGTTGACAGATTGTTGACAGAAATCACAAAATTAACGATGAAATATTATACAAAAACACCCTAATTTAAGCCTACCTTAATCGGTAGGCTTTTATCATTTTACAGATAGACCAATCACAACACCGCCAACAACACCCCAAAAAGCTTTCTGTCTTTCTCTGCGTTTACTTACCACCTGCTGCTGCTTTACTTTCTCGCTCAATCTCTATAATAACTTCGACGATGTAAAGCTAGATGCACCAATATATTACGAGTGCATAGAATATTTTTCTTTATTTTCAGAGAATATTTTCGAGAATATTTATTTGACGTTTTAGCGTTTTAATGGTATATTTTATATAAATTTATTCTACATTTTTTTAGGGGGTTATTTTATGCAGTTATTCGATGTCCCATCTGAAGCGGATTTGAACAGGGATAATATCTTGGAAAAAATAGGGGTATTACGTCTAAAAAAACTTGATCTTATTATAAGAGAAGCCGTACAATCTTTTATTGATGATTATGGCGACCAGATGTTCTGGTTATCTTCAAGAACTATCGCATCCCATATTCATGATAATATGCACAAATGTTGCAAAAAGCTTTTATCCATTGAAGACAAGATGCGTCTTGTTACTCAAAACAACACATTTAAACTAATTCTTGACGACGTTAACCTCGTATTACAATTCAAAAAATTTAACAAAAAAAAGCTGACCAGCAATATACCTACCAATGCATGCCTTGCCTTTGTTAGACAAAGTCCAACATTATTCCCAAGCTTTGTTAAATTGACTGTTGGTTATCGCTTAAATAAATCTTCATTATCTGGAAATTTTCTTGAAGAAACAATGATTGCATGCCATAATAATGAATATGCTAATCACTGGTCTACCAAAATATCTGATGCAGTAAATAGTTTAATTAAACAAACTGATTCTACTGTACCAAGCCAAGTCCCTACCCGTACATACAAAATTTCTCCAAAAAAAGATTTACTTATTATTTCACAAACAGAATAATCTTTCCTTTTCTGTTTACACTGTTTAGAAAGGATGTTTATTGTGACAAATAAATATCAACTCAATAGTTTCAATCCTGACATGCTAATAATAGCTCGTCAATCAAGAGGATATACTCAAAAACAATTAGCAGATCTCATCAGTCCTATCAAACAATCAAAACTTTCAAAAATAGAAAGCGGACTGCAAAATATCAATGATGCAGACTTAGAATTACTAGCAAATACTCTTAACTATCCAATTGATTTTTTCTATCAAAAAGATTCTTTATGTGCTCCAAGTATTAGTGGGCTTTTCCATAGGAAAAGATCCACTATTTCTGCTAAAACTTTAGATAAAGTACATGCCTCCATTGCAATAAAATGTATTCAGGTCAAAAAATTACTCAATTCTATAAATATAGAACATTTGCCTATGCCTAACTATGATACGGAAGATGCAACTCCATCAGAAATTGCAAAAATGACAAGAGTTTTATGGAATTTACCAAGAGGGCCTATAAAAAATTTAATATATGTTATTGAAAATGCTGGCGGTATAATTATTCCAATGGATTTCGAAACAGATAAAATTGATGCTATAAGTAGACGAACAATAAACGATATACCTTTATTTTTTGTTGACTTCTCAAGACCAATGGACCGCATTCGTTTCTCCTTAGCCCATGAATTAGGTCATATGATAATGCACAAAATACCTTCAAAAGAAATTGAAATGGAAGCTAATGCTTTTGCTGCTGAATTTTTAATGCCTGAAAATGACATAAAAGAAGATTTAGAAGGATTAACAATAAAAGATTTATCCTCTCTAAAGTTAAAATGGAAAACAGCTATGTCTGCCATTATATTTAGGGCTAATGATTTGCACTGCATTACCGAAGAACATGCTCAGAAACTTTATATTCAATTATCCAAACGTGGATATAGAACTAGAGAACCAAAAGAATTAGAGCCTGCAAAAGAAACTCCCTTGTTATTCTATGATTTACTTAAACTTCATCTCACTGACCTTAATTATTCAAAACAAGAATTAAGCAAATTGCTTTTAATCAACGAAAATGAATTAGAAGAACTCTTCCCATCAGATAGACCAAAGTTAAAAATCATTAAAAATAGACTTTGACAAATATGTATAATATACATATTAACCAATAACGTAAAAAATCCTGACTACTACACTAAGTAATAGTCAGGATTTTTTAATATGCATATGTCACCCATACTCCAGCTTTTTTATCTCGCCAATCATATTCTCCCCGTAATCCGAGGTATTTGCTACCTATCAATCGGCTCACTCCGTAACTGATACCTGTAACGTAGTGATCGATGTCAATCTTGGCCCCGATCTCTCGCAGAACCCCTGGCGCGGATGGTGGCAAGGATTTCTGTGTTTGCTGCAGCAAGTCTTCCTGATTCTTCGACGAGTTTTCCAGCTCGGTCAACTGCTTCTGCAGCTGTTTTATTTGCTTCTTGGCTTCGTTCAATTCCTGATCCGATACTTTCAATTGATTCCTGGCTATCTGCAATTCCGTTGCTAATTGACTGCTGATTACTAACTGCCTGTTGGAGTTTCGTTCCAACGTCACCAGCTCGCTTTCCGTTATCATGTACACCGGCTCGGCCGAACAGGTGACAGGCAAGAAAAAGAACTGCACCAACACCCAGACCAACAAGAAAACGATTATTAGATATCCAACTTTTGATTTTTTCATTCATGCTTTGCCTCCTTACGCAATTTTTAATCACACTTTTTATATTTATATGATTGATATCATAAAATATTATTCCCCAGATAATTTTCCTGCCATTATTGTCCTCCTTCCTGCAAAAATGTTATAATAATTATGCAAAGGGCGTGATTTTATGCTAAATTTCTTAGCTCTAATGATAGCTTTCGGCATGTTACTGTGGTTAATAACATCCGTTGTAGTTTTCATCGGTGGGTTCGCATATTATTTTTTCAAATATATATTTAAGACCATATCTAAAGAAATGACCATTGCTAAAGCAAGATCTAATATTAAACCACTAACAATTAACAAAAAAACATTTTTCAAAATTTTATCCGTAATTATCGTTTCGTTTTTGCTTTTTTATATCAGTGAAAATACTACAGACGCTTCTGTTATAGTAGGCTCTATAGTAGGTTTGTTAGCTTTATCTTGTTACTGTTTCTATCAATCCTACAAAAGCTTTCGGCAAAACAAAAAATTATATTGAAATAGCTCCCATTATCGGGAGCTATTTTTTTATGCAATAATTTCAGCATAATCTAGCATATAACCAATATCAATATAATAGCTAATTGGTATATATGATAACTCTGCCATTATTACCTTATTTTGAAATAGTTACTTTTATAAATTTGCGTAATCTGTTACTCCACGTGCAATAGACTTTGCAATCGCATCTTGTTTATGTTCCAGCAAAATAACATCGTGATCGTTATCAATAAAACCCATTTCGATAAGAATAGCCGGCATATCGGTATTTCTCAGCACAGACAAATTCGGGCGTTCCTTCAACCCACGATCCAGAATATACGGATCAATGCTCTGCTCCGTATCGACCAACTGCTTATGTACACAGGCAGCCAGACGTTCAGCTTCACTGCCAAAGTTAAACACCAATGTTTCAATACCCCTCGCATAACCATCAAACGCATTGCAGTGCAAACTGACAAATACATCTGCACCCCATTCGTTAGCATTTTTACAAACATTCGGATATGCCGGAGATTCGCCGTTTAGGTTGTCGCTCTGCAGACGCATTACCTCGCATCCGGCATTTTTCAGATAATACTCAACAAGTTTTCCTACAGCCAATGCTACGTCACATTCTTTTAAACCACTGTTAGGATTCATGGCGCCAGGATCGACACCTGGCATATGCCCTGGATTAATAAAGACTTTCATTATTCTCCCGCTCCTTCCAGATTCCAACTAAAATTCTCATAGTTTCTTTTTAACAAAAGCGACTAATCCGCTCATAGCTTCTACGCCAGCATCATTTAAGTTTTCAATAATACTAAGCAGCTCAGTTACAACAAGATATCCAATAACCGTCATAACTGCCCAAGTAGGTTTATCTAAAACTCTCATAACTACATCAACGACAGCTGCAGACAACGCACAAATTAAATAAACACCGATTTTCCCAAGAAAACGGTGTTTCATAACTTCACTTTTTATCTTTTTGGCAGCTCTGGCCTTTTTTATTCCTTTAATAGATTCTAGAATAGTCGGATTTTCAATACCACTATCTTTTAGATGCAGATAGGATATCGATACCCATTTGGTAAAACAATCAATAAATACTAAAAAAGCAAAGCTATAAAACAATATAGCGTGCTTATGCAAAATCATAGCTAATATTGCCGCTATTACGGCTTTATACGACCAACCTTGTGCTAAAGTTTGAGCAGCTCCGATAGCCGCAAATTTAAAAGATTCCCAGTTCATTTTTGCCTCCTGTATAATGCTCCTTAAAGGAGAGTGATATTTTGAATACTAAAAAAAGAAAACGAATGAAACTACCAAATGGCTTTGGTAGTGTTGTGCTACGAACTGACGGTAACCGCCGCCGCCCATGGTCTGTAAAAGTCACAATTAACGGCCGTCAAAAATCAATCGGTGATACAGCCACAGAAATAGAAGGGTTAGCACTTTTGGCCGAGTACCACAAAAACCCTTCTCTTTTCGCGCCAGCATTGATTACTTTCTCGGAAGTATTTGAGCTTATGCGGGCCGAGAGATTTCCAAAACTGGCCAAAACTACACAGGTCAATTACCTTTCGGCATACAAACACTGCCATAGATTGTATGGCAAGAAGTTTGCCGAATTAAAAATCGGTGACCTGCAGGCTGTTATTCGTGATACACGTGATACCGGTGCCCACTATGCCATGCAAAAGAAGGTTAGACAGGTATTACATCATATGTACACATATGCCGTAAAATATGAAATTATTGACCCTGCCGCCAACATTAGTCAATACATAGACATTGATCAGCACGTGGTTAAATACCCTAAAACACCTTTTAACACTCGACAGATAAACAGAGTAAAAAAACTCGGTGATAAATGGGCTATGACGGTGCTCATGATGATATACGCTGGTGTCCGCACCTCCGAACTGCTATCTGTCCTCAAAACAGACGTCAAGCTGCGACAGCGATATTTTATCGTTCGAGAGTCAAAAACTGCTGCCGGTCGCAACCGTGCTGTGCCTATATCAAAAAAAACATTGTCGTTTTTTGAATTTTGGCTATCTCAACCAGGTAAATATCTCATTACAGACGATTACGGCAATCAGCTTACATATCATCAATACCGAACACGCTTTGATGCTGTAATGACAGCCAGCCGCTGCAAACACACGCCGCATGAATGCCGCCACACCTGCGCTACCATGTTAGACAATGCCGGTGCCAACGATACGGCGATCAAACGTATACTCGGACACTCCAGTCAAGGAGTTACTAAGAGAGTTTATACCCATAAATCCCTCCATGAGCTAAAAAAGGCTATAGACCTCATTTGACAGCCTTGAGTGGTATTAACCCGGCACGAATTTACGCAACAAAAAAGCCTGTATCCCTTGATTTCTCAACTCTACAGGCGGTTTGAATTCGGTATGATATTTTTTCATCAATTTTTATTATAAAAGTGCAGTATCAATGCGCTTTTTCAGCCTTTCACTATTATTTTTCTAAAATTATAGCATCTAAAGCTTCTTTGCTGTCGGCAGCATCAACCAAAGCTTGTTTCTCCCAGCCTGCCTGCTTACAGGCCCCTCTATGTAATCCCAAATCTACATTCCATTGAATGAGTTGTTTAACAGTTAGGTAGTGAATTGTTTTTTCGGTTCCACCATCAGGATAACCTCTCATCGGATAACCATTTGGATAATATTCCGAAAATTTATCAGGAGCTGAATTGATTGTATTAAGATCACTAGAAACCGTGAGCTGCGTATCCTTATCGCTATCGTATCTTACCATCTCTCCACTACATTCAGATGTAAAACCTCCTGTAATTTTACTTTCGGTCCAAGCATCAACTTCCAATAACTTAGAAGCTTTTAATTCATCAAGCCCTGGCTCATATGGCGGTATTTCTTCATATTCTCCTGTCTCTGGATCTCTATAATAACCATTTAACAGCATTGCAAATTCAGATTTTGTAACTAAGAACCCGTTTTCTTTTACATCTTCTGGTACATCACCATCTTCACAGTATCCTGGAGATACGCGTTTTCCTTCCTTATCAAGTATAATGTAATATTTAAATTCTTTTTCCATTTTTATCATCCTTTCTTTTTTTACAGTGGGGATTTACTAACAATACAGGTAGACCATATATAACTTTTCCCTTCAAATTTTCAAATGTATTTACAGCAATTTCTTGTATTTGCCACAATGGAAGTCCGAGTGAAGCAAATACAGTTTATAATGTTTCTATATCAGGTATGAATATTGGAGCATCTGGTGGCGGCAGTGGAAAATACTGGTGTGCTTTTGGCGTAGCATAGCAACAGTGGAGAAATAACCCTGGTTTATGGGCAATACCGTTCACAGAATTTGTTGCTGGCGGCATTACCATGACACGCACAGGATCACAATCATCGGGAACTTGGTATGGTGATTCCGGAACAATTTCACTAACTGGTTATACAGCTTCATGCGCAACAAATGAAAGTTGGGTATCAAGTATTAGTGGATCTGCAATAGCAGTAGGCCTTTAAACAGTGGGGAATAAATACTGGCGGGGCAGTGCGAACTTCTACATTACCAATACCATTTACAAACGTGTTCCTTGCAGTTGCATCTACTTCTAGCGAATGGTGCTGCCCTGGATGTTCTGCAACGAATACTACTGTTACAACTCGTGCATATCAGTCAAATAGACCTGATGTCGCCCAGCCTAATGATGTTAACTGGATTATAATTGGGTGCTAGCCACAGTGGGGAAAATATACCAATTCTGGTAATGATCGTGTTATAACGTACCCTATTGCGTTCAGTGAGTTATATTATGCGAATGTAATTTCATCAGATAACTGTGAAACTTTCGTCTATGGCATAAGCAACATTAATATTAATTACAGACTTTGTAATGGGTATAATGATGATCGCTGGAACGGAACGCAGACGTCAAGGTTGTTCGCTGTAGGACGGTAAACAGTGGGGATATTGTTCATCACGTACAGCAACATTTCCAATTCCGTTTCCAGCTTCGGCACTATTCATTGTAGCCGTACCAAAAACCACAAGCACGTCAGCTACGGCAACCGGAGCAGAATATTTAGGTACTACCAGTGTTAATTTATACCTTCATGGAACTTCGGGTTGGTATTTCGTAGGCGGCCATTGAACAGTGGGGAAATTTATGGGCAGGCTATACAGAAGTGCTTAATTGGTATTTTCCGTTAACAACATCACAAGTATATGCTGTTTGCCTTACCAAACATACTAAAAACATTTCTTCTGGTCATAATTGGGAACCAGCACGGATTGAAGAATGGAACAATTCCTATGCTCGTATCCATCCTGATGGTGATCTTGGATATTCTGTAATTGCAATCTGTAAAGCATAGTAACAGTGGGGATATTCTAACACCGGTAAAACCGGTCATATTACAATTTCTTTACCAATATCAGCAACACAAATACTAATGGGACTTGCTTCTTATGTTGACGCAATAGGTGCTGGTGATATTGGCGTATACGATATATCGCCTACCTCAATCATCATAGATGTTGACAGCGGAAAACTGGGCAAGACAGATTTTTATTGGTTTGTCCTCGGAACTGTATAAACAGTGGGGATATTATACGGCTGCTGTCGGAG
>OAST01000144.1_pt1 | contig 39064 bp, 29 predicted proteins | sample 1475821 | NCBI WGS metagenome assembly OAST01 (sample SAMEA2579924, study PRJEB22360) | human gut metagenome | biome: human gut; feature: human-associated habitat; material: faeces | place: Denmark | collected 2008/2010 | reverse complement strand
GGGAAGAGGATGTTTTCATGATGCAAAAATAAGAATTTTAACGCAATCCCCCAAGGTTTCAGACTGAGCCCCAATTTCGGTATGACCAACGAGTTACGAGGAGTAGAAAAGAAAAGCGGAGAGAGTATTTCTACTTTCTCCGCTTCAGTACCCAGACCCGGTACAAGCCATAGAAATAATAGGAAAACAAAAGAATTTATTTTCCTTATTATCAGTTATTTGCATATTTCCTATTTTCTCCATTTTTGCCCTATTTTGCCCGTTTTCTGCTATTCAGTACACTTTTAGTACACTTTGAAATCTCATTTTCTTTTGTACCTTTGCAATATCGGAAAACAAAAGAAAATCAACTATTTAGTGTAATTACCCGGTTACGGTACCTAAATCGGGATAAAACCTCTAAACAATGGCAAAGTTAGAAAATAAAACGAAAGAGAACCCCAAGTTGGAGCAAAATAAGCTCTCGGACGGTAGAATAAGCCTTTACTTAGAGTATTATTTAGGTAGAGAGGAAAAGCCCGTATTGGATGAAAACGGTAATCAGGTGTATTACGATAGTGGGAAAATGCAAGGCAAACCCAAGTTTGCAGTAAAGCATAACAGGCGAAAAGAAAACCTTAGCCTGTATCTGATAGACAAACCCCGTACCCCTGCGGAACGGCAACAGAACAAGGAAACTTTGGAACTCGCCATGCGCATACGTGCAGAGCGTGAACAGGAGTTTAAAGAAAGCATGTTGGGCTACCGCTTAAAGAAAGACAGGGCTGTTAATTTCTTGGACTACTTTCAAGCCTATATCAACAGCTATACCAAGAAAGATATTCGTATGGTACAAATTGCGCTTAGCCGCTTCAAAGACTTCTTGAAAGAGAAATACCCCATGAATGAATGTAGCATTAAACCGGAACTCATCACCAAAGAAATGATGGAACAGTTTGTAGCTTATCTGCAATCCCGAAGCGTTGGCGAAGGTGCTAAAAGCATATACCAGCGTTTCAAGAAAGTCATTCGCTATGCAATAGAGCATGATGTAATGCTGAAAGACCCTTGCAAAGATGTCACCTGCAAAGTAGATAGCCAGATGCTTCGGAAAGATGTGCTTTCGCCCGAAGAAATACAAAAGCTGATGGCTTGTCATTATGACAACGAAAATCCCACAATTAGACGAGCGTTTATCTTTTGCCTGTATTGCGGTCTGCGCTTCTGTGATGTCAAAGACCTTACCTATAGGAATGTGGATTACGCAAATCGGTTATTGAAGTTTGAACAAAGTAAGACAAAGGGACATTCTGCCAGCAGTGGTGTGGTTATTCCTTTGAATGACGGTCTATTATCTATCATTGGTGAAGCCCCGGCAGACAAGAACTGCTTGATATTCGATTTGCCTACATACGAAAGCTGTTGCAAATCAGTCAAACGTTGGATAAAAAGAGCCGGAATAGACAAGCATATAAGCTGGCATTGTGCAAGGCATTCGTTTGCCGTAAACATTCTGAACAATGGGGCAAATATCAAGACGGTAGCCAGCCTTTTAGGGCACAGCGGATTGAAGCATACGGAAAAATACACCCGTGCCGTGGATAAATTGAAAGAGGAAGCAATAAACAGCCTACCCGAACTAAAGTTTTAACCACAAAAGACTTATCTTTGTAACTATGGACTTTGAAGCATTAGTAAAACATATCAGTACGATACAGAACACGTTGCAGGCACAAGCCGCACACGCTGTAAACCTTGCACTTACTTCCCGTAACTGGCTTATGGGTTGCTATATCGTGGAGTTTGAACAAAATGGGGAAGACCGTGCCGCATACGGGGAACAACTGTTGAAAAAACTTGAACAACGGCTGAATACAAAAGGTCTGAATGAACGTAGATTCCGTGAATTTAGACGGCTGTACCTTGTTTATCCACAATTGAAAGAACCTATTGCACAGTATATTACATCGCAAATTCAAATTCGGCAGTCATTGACCGCCGAATTCACCGAACCAATTCGGCGGTTGGCGACCGCCGAATCTGAAAATGGCGTTTGGAAACTATCAGCAGAACATCCACAAACTGAAACATGGATGATTCCGGCTGATAGATTATTCAATAGATTATCTTCCACCCATTTAAATACTATATCGGGAATTGAGAACCCAGTAAAACGTGCTTTCTATGAAATGGAAACGATTCGTGGCTGCTGGTCTGTAAAGGAGTTGGAACGACAAATAGCATCTTTATATTACGAGCGTAGCGGACTCTCCAAAAACAAAGAAGCCCTCTCCGCTTTAGTCCAGCAACAAGCAACCCTATTACAACCTAAAGATGTTATCAACACCCCTGTTACTTTAGAGTTCTTAGGATTGAATGAACGAGCCTTAGTAACAGAAAACGACTTGGAGCAATCCATTCTTGACAACCTACAACACTTCCTGCTGGAAATGGGGCATGGATTCTGCTTCGAAGCCCGACAAAAACGTATCTTGATTGATGAGGACTATTTCTTTGCCGACCTCGTATTCTATCACCGCATCTTGAAATGTCATATTATTGTGGAATTGAAGATAGACAAGTTCCGCCATGAGTATGCTTCGCAACTGAATATGTATCTGAACTATTTCAAAGCGGAAATGATGCAGCCGGATGACAATCCACCTATCGGGATTCTACTTTGTACAGAAAAGGGAGACACATTAGTTAAATATGCCACTGCCGGATTAGACCCGAATATCTTCGTACAGAAGTATATGATAGAACTTCCAAGTGAGGAAGAGATAAGAGCGTTTATCACTTCATCAAATTATTAAGGACAACCCACCTCGTCAAAAGTAATACTGGCGAAAAGAGTAAACAGTTTTTTCTTTTCGCCAGTAAATATAATTTTTACTCATAGAAATAGGTTTAGTACATTTTGACTATATAGACAAAGAGGCAATTAAACTAAATTTATTACCTATTCTTTTTCTTCTTCAAAGTAAATGCCACTAAACATTTTCAAATAAGTGTATTTTCATGTATTGTATAAAAATTATCATCATAGCTATCCATACCCTTTTAATTGAACAGTTGATTCAAATTCTCAATCAATAATTTTGTTGGCAAATCATTTGATATATATAAATCATGTGTAGTACACCCCAAAGGTCCTCGTTTATTAACCTTATATTTACAAAAATCATCTAAATTAGGCATCCAAAATTCTTTATTTTGTGGTTCCAAAGAAATAGCGTCTCTCAATATTATATTATAATAATCATTGTCAGGAAATACAAAATAAACAATTTCCCCAGAATCATACGAAAAGCTACCATCTGGATTATTTTTTACATTTGTCAGAGTTGCAGGATACAAAATACACCTATATCCCAAAACCTCTTTGTGTCTAAACTGCCAATCTGCAATAGGTGGAATAAATGTCAGCGATTTTGTAGAATGTTTACCTAAAGAACTTTTCTTTTTAAACTCAATAGATTTATGTATTATTTTAATCGTACCATCCCTTAATCGAAGATGTGCATCATAAAATAGACTTAAGTCAGGTTCCCAAAATACATCTTCGTCTTTTTGCCTTGCTACACATAACATCCGATTTAATAATTCTTCAGAAAACGGGAAAACAAACATCTCTGTATCAGAAGTTTCATCCAATGAGTACGTATAATATTTTTTTCCAAACATTTCAGAAAGATACTCAAATCCAGGTGCATTCTCTATATGATTAGCTTTTACTATAAGAGAATGACCATCCGGATTTAAATGATTATCCTCAATCTTGACAATAACAAATTTATCCATTTTATATTAAATATAAATATTCCGTGTAATTATTCAATGAAATAGATTATCTAAAATTAGACAAATTATGCCTTCTTTCCCTTTCTGCTCTTAAAGCATTCAAACATCGACTATATTCGTACAGTTTACTTCTCATTACACTCCTTGTATAAGAGTCTGTATCATAATCATCTATCCAATCAGAGGCGGTGTCAACTCTATCCTCATAAGTATCTATCAATTCATTCAATTTTTCCTCTGAATATAGGCGCTCCGGATGCACATCTCTTAATTCCTCTGAGGTTACCACATTATCAACAAGCATTCTCCTATCAAAATTTTCTATACTATTTTTTATAAAATCAATTTCCAAATCAACATCTTTCTTATAAAGAATAATATTCTCGATAATTTGTGCAACTTGATTATAACGTATTCGAACCTCAAATACTCCAGAATGGTCTTCATATAAATAATAACCATTTTCTTCTTTTTGGAAGAACATATCAAAACTTACATAACCGTTGATTACAAAATTTACAACTCCTTTATGTAATTGGGTTCCATCTAATGGAATATTTTGAAATGTATATTCAACTTGAGATATAGAAACTAATTCTCTTTTATCAAATCTTTTCTGTAAATTTGAAGAATACAAATAATTACTCATAACCATTATTTTTGTAATTAGAACCAAAAAGAATTAACAGACTCATAGTAATCCTCTAAATTATTTTCTTCCTCAAAATCAACAACATTAGAGGCATCAATCAATTTATTCATTAAATTTACCCATGCAATATTAGCATTACTGTGCGCAAACTTTCCCTGCACATACGCATTTTGAAATTCTTTCAACAGCATGTCATAATAAGATAAACTAATATAAAATGTACAACTATTATCATCCGAGTAATTGGATTTTGAATAAATATCTCCCTTTTGAGGTCTGGAAAATATTCTTTTTGAAAAAGCTTGAAACAGCATAGCTAATTCTTGTCCATTAAAAACTTGTTTTTTCTTTGTTTCCATAACATTATTTTTTAAGATGAAAAAAGCGTGGAACATTCCCTACGCTTCTGAGGCTTTGGCGAGCCTGTACTGCAAATAAGGAAAGCCCACGCTATAGCGCAGGCGTTCACTTAAATTCATTGCAGTACTTAAAATCGCCAAATTTCAGAAGCAAGAATAAAAGCTAACGCTTTAATATATACATTTATAGACTTCAATAATTCAAAGTCTATGCAAAAATAACAATTTTCAGATTTAAATTCACAATAAATATTTTTTTTGTTCTTTTCTACATCAATATTTTATCTAAGTCAAACTAATTTAGATAGGCCAAAGTTGTGAATACGGTTCATAACTCTGGCTTTGCTCCACTTTATGGCTTACCCAGCTTATCAGCTTCCTTTCTCAACTGCTCGGCTTGTTCACTGAGTAGCCTTGCACGTTCCAATGCTTCCGCCTGTTTCTTGCTGCGATATTCAAAATCTATCACAGAATCGGTCAGAATTTGAATGAAATCATTATCCCTCTGCCATTTGAATTTGGTTTCCAGTATATCAAGGACCTCTCCGTTTGCCCACCCCTGCATCAGCAAATAACGGTATTTCATATCATTATCCTGTAACTGCTGCATCCGTGTAGCCAAACGGATATTCAACCATATGGAAGCGGAACAGAGAACCAGCACTGCCGAAAAAATAAACAATCCCGGACGAATCCAAGAAGTAACCTTGTTGTAAATCCGTTGATAGAACGGCAAGGGGGCAACTTCCTCTTTATCCGTCTTGTAGAAATTCAAGGTATCAACCATTATTTTAAAATTACGATAGATTTCCAATGATATTCTCTTGGTGTCCTCGATATGCTGCTGCTGACCTTGCATCTTGTTTCGTACATCGTCAAGTTGACTTTGGATAGTCTGCAACTTCTCCACAGGAACAGCCGGATTACTATGCAGCCTCGACAATGCCTGTTCAATCGCTCCAAACCGTTCGAGAGTTTCCTCCCGGCTGGCTGGCGTTACTTGCGCTTCCAACTTCTCTTTCAGTTCTGTTACCATAGAGAGAAGCCCCTCTAAAATCAAGTTGTCTTCCATGTCTTTACAATTTAAGTTGTTTTTTCTTTTTCTTCTTCTTTCTCAAATTCAAGTTCGGCTCTTCATCCACCGGGGACGGTGATGCAAAAAACAGACCGAGCGAACCGCTTATAAACGGACTTTCTGCGTTACTCCGTGTGGGTATTTGTTCCCGAATGGGTGCGAAAGCTGTTTGCCGTTGACTTTCGGCAACATTCAAACCTGTATCTCCGAAATATCTATCCAGTTTGGAAAAACTGAAACTGCGGTCTATCTCCGAACCCTTGAACGTGTATTCTCCTTTGGAAAAGGATATGCCCTGTATTTCATCGGTCTGTCCCTTTCGTTTGAACTGGATAGTGATACCCTTTTCCGCTAACCTGTGCTGCAACTGCTGCCAGTTGCGGGATTTGCCGATTTCATTTTTCACAGCCGTGTAAATCTCGTATTTCGACTTGTCCGGCTCTTTCAATCGGTGCTGTTTCACCTGCTCTTTCCCCTTGGCGAAATAAAGCCCATGTTTGACTTTCAGCTTCTTGCAGACCTGTTCGTTACGGTACATATCGTTCCTGTCCGAAATAGTCTTGCCGTTGTTGTCTATACGGTTGAACACAATATGTACATGTGGATGCTCCCGGTCTTGATGGCGCACGATGATATACTGCGTATCGGTGATTTTCATTTCACGCATATACTCTTGCGCAAGCTGTACCATTTTCTCATCCGTCAGTTTGGGTGCGTCCACCGCCGAATAGCTTAACGCAATGTGTCCGACAGGTTTCTTTAAGTCGGGATTCATCCCGGTCTGCATACAGAAGCTGCGGATTATATCGCTCCGGCTCTCGGTAAGAACTCCGTCCGCATGAAGCAAAACCGCCTGCTCCTTGCCAAGTACATAGTTCACACAGCCTTTAAAACCGCTTCCTTTTTTTATTTTTCCAATCATCCGACAAATGATTTATGATTTCAACAATCCTATCTTTGAGCTTCACCAGTTCCACTGCCACCAATGCGAAACCTCCGGCATTTGCCCGATGTGCCAACTGGTTAATGTTGTTGGCTTCCCCTACCAGTTTGCGGATAGCATCTGCATCCTGCCTGCTCAGCCGGGGTATGACCTCTGCCGAAATAACTGCTTGCCGAACATATTCACTGATGCGCAACCCGGCTTCCCCGGCTCGCTTCCTGATGGCGTAATACTGCAACTCGGTCAGCTTCGTACTGACTACCTTTTTCTGCTTTTCTGTCCGTTTCTTTGCCGGACGACCGCCCGGCTTGTCCTGTATCTTTTTCATGCCTTTTTACTTTTAAATGATGTCTTAGAAATTGCGACCAACGGGAGCGGTTTCCTTTGCGGTGAGCAAAGCAAGGTGGTTTCGGTCTACCGAAACATAACCTTGCTCTCCCTATGAAACCGCCAGCCGCTGGCAATCCTGCCGGATTAAATGCCCCTGCCCTTCTTTTGTCTTGGAGCGGCACGTTGTCCGGTTTTCTGCTTCGTTTCCTGCACTTGGCTGGCTGAGTTTTTCTGTTCCTGCTTCCTGCCGCACAAGTAATCGTTCAAGTCCGAATACCCCCTGTAATTGTGCGAGAAGTCACGCACATGGTAGGAGTATTCCAATTCGATAGCCCGTGTTGCCTTATACCCTGTCTCATCATTGTCAAGCATACAGTGGATGCGTTCATACGGGTATAGCACGTCAATGGCTTTCGGCACATTGACAGTCGAGTTAAGAATAACATAGTCCTGCCTGTCAAGGTCGGGCATGGTCGGACAGTTCTTCATCCGGAGCGTGAGGAAAGAAAGATAATCCATAAAGCCCTCAAATACCAAACATTTCTCTCTCGGCTCTCCCTGCTGCCGTATATGGGTAATGTCTTTCGGGGCGATACACCCTTTGAAAAAGGAATTGCGAACCTCGTAACCTCCTGCCATATTCGGGAAACCGATAGCAAAGAACGGTCTGCCGTTATTGGTAAAATGGAGTTCCTTACATTCTCTTTTTGCCAGTTCGATATTGATACCCCGCCCCTGCAAGTAACGGAGCAATGCCGGATGGGTCAAGTCACGGACTTCCAAATGTTGGAAACTCGGCTCTGTCCTATGCTGGGGAAAAGAAAAACTGACCGGATGAACGTTTGGTGTCTGTTCTTCTATCCTCTTTAAAAGGTAGGGAAGACTGTCGGAAAAATAAAGTTCCTTTGCCAGGGCGATGATGTTGCCGCCTTTTCCTGCGCCAAAATCATACCAAAGATTGCGGTCTGTATTCACCTTAAAGGACGCTTCGTGTTCCTCTCTTAACGGTGATTTGTACCATAAACCGTTACCCTGCTGCTTGACGGGCGAATAACCTAAACTATGCAGATAATCTGCAATGGATATTTGTTTCACATCTTCGATGTTCATAATATTTTCTTTTTGGGGATTAAAAAATCGTTGAAAAGTGCGCCAGTCCTGTTTAGTCCGTCATATATATACCCGTACCATACTAAACCTGCCTGCTGTCGATACCGGGAAACAGACAGTCCGTTCCGCTTATATATACACCCGGACTAAACCAAACCGACTTTTAATAATGAAAATCGGGATTGTAGCGATAGCCCTTACCCTCTTTCACAATCATGCGCTTGTTCACAAGGAACTTGTTAAGCGACACAAGGACATTGCGTCCACGCTCGTAACCTATACTTGCGTAACCTTGTTTCAATGCCGCTATCACATTGGAATAGCCTTGTACAACCTGCTTGCCGAAACCGTTCTCCAATGCTTCCCGGTGCTGCTGTTCCGTCAGCTCTGTAAGCGGAAAGTTCCTGTCTTGCTTGGGTTGTTGGAATACATAACCGTCCATGACTTCGGGCAAAGCGTTGTCATTGATGCGAAATGCGAACGGGTCAAACTCACGGTCACGTATATGCATCGCCTTTACTTCGCTTATATTGCCGTCCTGCGTGCTTTTCGTGATTTGCAGGACGGTTTCAGCTTTGTTGTTCAGCTCTGTACCAATATGTCCTCTTGTGTTATCATCCCCTTTGTTCAAATGCAGTACAGTATGGATATGCAGGTTATACCCACTTGACCAGCGCATCAAAAGGTTGATTAGGTCGGTCGATTCGCTCGGACTGTTGATGTCGTACATCAAATCACGGATTCCGTCAATGATGAGCAACCCCACATCGGGCATATTCTCCAACATATAGCCAATTATCTGCTTACGTTTGTCGGGGGTCTGCTCCCTTAACACAATGAAAACAAAATCATCCACATCCTTATCGGTCGGCAGTCCGGCAAGGCGCAAAATGCGTTCCATGACCTTATGGCAATGGTACTTGCTCTGCTCGGTATCAACATAGAGAATTTTGCGCTTGTTCGGTGGCAGATATGCCGAATACTTTAGAACCTCGTCATTCTTCAATGCAGCCGCAACAATGGCGGAAATGTTGAATGTCTTTTTGCTCTTGGCTTTGCCTGTGGATGCGCTGAAATTGCCCAATGTGCCGATAGTAGAACCGTTCACCCAAAGAATTTCGGGCGGTACTTCATAAGTGTCCGTCACCTTTAGACGAATGGTTTTCCAAAGGGATGCAAAATCTTCTTTCGTCATGGCTGTGCCTTGTCCGATTTCCTCTTTCTTCTTGTTTTCCATAGCCATTATTTCTTTAGAGGACGGTTAAGGATATACTTCTGCGCTTCCTGCTCTATCTGCGCCTGCGTCTTCACCGGGTTCTGACGCAACCACGCTTCTAATTCCGCTTTCTCAAAATAAAGCATTTTGCCCTGCGGCTTGTAATGGGGTATCAAGTTACCCGAAGTCAGCTTGTACAGGTAACTTTTAGAAAGGTTCAAGAACCTGCTCGCTTCATCGAAGCTAAGCACGTTCTTTGAAAGGAACAACATCTTTTCGAGTTCGGAAACTCTTAACTCCAAGTCTTTTTCCATATCGTTTGGGAATTTAGGTGAAACAATATGAAGGTGCGCACCCTCGTCTTTTGTGTTAACGGGGGCAAAGTTAAGAGGTTGAAAATGAAGTCTAATTGACCTTTGTTTGAGCGTTCAATCTATGCTCAACCTTTTTGCAGTTGTTTGATGTATTTGTCTATGATTTCATATCCTTTCGGATAGATGTTCTTCGCCTGGTCTGTCGCACTCGACAAGTCAGTACGTGTAAGCGGTTCTCCTTTTATCTTCTTCAATATCAACTTGTTGTTTGCTATAACTGACTGCCACTCATAAACGATGTAGTTATAACAGCTGAGTTGCATCATTAGGTAAGCCAACAGACGGGTATTATTAACTTTCAATACACCGTCCAACTTACAGTTGAAAAAATCGGTAAGTATTTTGGTGCTGACAGTAGTAGTAAACATATTCGCTTCGTTCACACATTCAGTCAGAAGTTTGATTTCATTGGCTTTCAAAGTGGATTTGAAGGGATTGCTTTTACCCACAATCTTGGCTGGAGTGGTTTCTACACTTTCATCTTTTTCTTTTGGCAAGACTTGTTCTTGGGGGGCAATAGAATCTGTATAGTATTTGCTTTCCTGTTCTTGCAGAAAGTACAAATACTTGGAAAGTACCACAAGGCTAACAATGATGGAAAAATAGGGAAGTCGTTCATCATAGCAAGACGGTTCATGCAAATATGCGTCCATATCAAAATCAGAACAGCGGAAAGCGATGTACTTTTTCCTCTCATTAGAGTTTAAGTCCTCAAAATAACCGCTTTCCCACAAAAAATCGGGAACATCCATATCCTGTACAATATCACGCACGACACGGTATTTTTGCTGAATGGCTACTATATTTTCGGTAACACGGAAAATTTCCTGCCGCAAATAATCCTTTAGCTGAGCCTGTGTCAGATATTCACGCTTTAAAAATAGTGCATCTACTTTAGTTTTATAGCCATGCGATACGCAACTATCTAATATTTTCTGTATCTCTCTGAAATTGGTTTCTATATGATTTTCCATAACTGTACCTTTATAAATTTGTTCTCAGATACAAATATAAGGTGGAAATCGCATTTTCCGAGAAAACATCAGCAATAATAAGACAGAAAAGAATGCATAAGAGTTAAGAAATCATAAAGATGAAAGGATGAAAACCATAAAAGTACACTCTATTCTTGTTTTTGTCGCTCAGTACACATTTAGTACGCCTTGCAGGAAGAGAAAACCCTGATAATCAGTCGATTATCAGGGTTTATTAGTACCCAGACCCGGGGTCGAACCGGGATGGAAGTGAATCCACTGGTGTTTGAGACCAGCGCGTCTACCGATTCCGCCATCTGGGCGCATACTTGATTTCTCAATTGCGGTGCAAAGATACGACATTATTTTGATTCCACAATAGTTTGGCAAAAAAAAGGAGAAAAAAATAATAAAACATATCTTAAACACTTCTCTATTCAGAGAATAAACCGTACATTAGCAGAAACTTTAAAATAGAGTCACTATCATGACAAACCAGGATAATTATTGCGTGATTATGGGTGGCGGCATTGGAAGCCGCTTCTGGCCGTTTAGCCGCAAAACATTGCCCAAACAATTCTTAGATTTCTTCGGAACGGGCCGTTCACTTTTACAACAGACTTTCGACCGGTTCCAAAAGGTTATCCCAACAGAAAATATTTTCATCGTTACCAATGCAATGTATGCGGACTTAGTGAAGGAACAATTGCCCGAAGTAAACGAAGAACAGATTCTGCTGGAACCCGCAAGACGAAATACCGCTCCGTGTATAGCATGGGCCGCTTACCACATCCGGGCACTGAACCCGAACGCCAATATCGTAGTCGCTCCTTCAGACCATTTAATTTTAAAAGAGGATGAGTTTCTTGCCGCTATCGAAAAAGGACTTGATTTTGTTTCACGCTCGGAAAAGCTACTGACATTAGGTATTAAACCCAATCGCCCGGAAACAGGGTACGGATATATACAAATAGACGAACCCGCAGGAGGAAACTTCTATAAAGTAAAAACATTCACTGAAAAACCGGAACTGGAATTAGCTAAAGTATTCGTAGAGAGCGGAGAATTTTATTGGAATTCCGGCCTATTTATGTGGAATGTAAATACAATCATCAAAGCAAGTGAAGATTTACTGCCTGAATTAGCTTCCAAACTGGCACCGGGAAAAGATATTTATGCCACCGACAAGGAGAAAGCATTCATCGAAGAAAACTTCCCAGCATGTCCTAATGTATCCATCGACTTCGGCATTATGGAGAAAGCGGATAATGTGTATGTATCATTAGGAGATTTTGGCTGGTCCGATCTTGGAACTTGGGGATCACTTTATGATTTATCGGAAAGAGACCCGGAAGGCAATGTTACGCTGAAGTGCCATTCACTTATATATAATAGTAAAGATAATATGGTAGTACTTCCGAAAGGCAAACTGGCCGTTATCGATGGACTGGAAGGATTTCTGATAGCCGAATCAGACAATGTTCTTTTGATTTGCCGCAAAGATGAAGAACATGCTATCCGTAAATATGTAAACGACGCCCAAATGCAACTGGGCGATGATTTCATTTAATAACACGCAACCTGACGCCGGAGACAAAACCGGATAAGAGCATACAAATAGTGAACGGTGAACAAACTGCATAATTGATTGCAGAGAGTTCACCGTTCACTGTTTATAATCGAAAAACTTTGTGTGTCTTTAAATAATCATGAGTTTCTAAATAATCTCTATTCCCTGCTCCTTGCAAAGTTGCAGTCCCAGATCTTTCAATCTGAACTTCTGAATCTTTCCACTACCCGTCATCGGGAATTCATTCACAAAGAAAATATATTTCGGAATCTTATAACGGGATATCTTATTTCTGCAGAAATCACGTACATCGGCTTCCTGCATTTGTACTCCTTCCTGCAAAATAATAAATGCTCCGACTGCCTCACCATACTTTTTAGAAGGAATACCAGCTACTTGAACATCTTTCACTCCATCAAGCTTATAAAGAAACTCTTCTATTTCGCGCGGATAAATATTCTCGCCACCACGAATAATCATATCTTTGATACGTCCGGTAATCCGGTAATTTCCATCTTCATCCTTAATACCCAAGTCGCCGGAATGCAAGAAGTTGTTTTCATCAAGCACTTCCGCCGTTGCTTCCGGATTCTTATAATATCCTTTCATGGTATTATAACCACGGTTACACATTTCACCTTGTACCCCAACCGGACATTCTTCACCTGTTTCAGGATCAATCACCTTCACCTCCGTAAATTCAAAATCATGTCCTACCGTATTACAACGTACATCGAACGGATCATCAATACGAGAAGCTGTCATACCCGGAGCAGTCTCCGTCAGTCCATATACACTAGTCACCTTCATATACATTTTCTCTTCTACCTGCTTCATCAGTTCGACAGGACACAGAGAACCCGCCATAATACCTGTACGAAGACAAGACATATCAAAGAGATCGAACATCGGATGATGCAACTCGGCGATAAACATAGTCGGCACACCATAAAGAGCCGTACAACGTTCTTTGTGAATAGAGGCCAGCACAACCAACGGGTCGAAACGTTCTACCATCACTTGTGTACAACCATGAGTCAGACAGTTCATGGTAGCCAATACTACCCCAAAACAATGGAACAACGGAACGCAACAACAAAGTTTGTCATCTGCCGTGAACTTCATGTGTTCCCCCGTCAGAAATCCATTATTAGCAATATTATAATGTGTCAGCATCACCCCTTTCGGGAAGCCGGTAGTGCCCGATGTATATTGCATATTTACTACATCGTGACAATCCACTTTACTTTTTAGTTCGTTCAAACGGTCATCTTCCACATTATCTCCCAACAGCAGGATCTCCGCAGTATTATACATACCACGATGTTTTTCCTGACCTACATATACTACATTTCGCATATATGGAAAGCGTTCGCTCTTTAAATGTCCACGCTCACAAGTCTTCAATTCAGGAAGCATCGTGTATGTCATCTGCACAAAATCACTATCCTTCTCACCATTCACAATACAAAGCGTATGCATATCCGAGTTCTGACAAAGATATTCCAACTCCGATTGCTTGTAGTTCGTATTCACTGTAACATATACCGCACCAATCTTCGCGCAGGCATATAGCAATGTCAACCAATCGGGAACATTAGCCGCCCAGATACCCACATGAGTACCACGTTCCACACCAATGGCAATAAGCCCTTTTGCCATATCATCCACACGACGGTTCAACTGACTCCAGGTAAAACGGAGATTTCGGTCGGAATATACGATATATTCCTTATCGGGAGTCTCTTCAGCCCAGTGTTCCAGCCACTGCCCCAAAGTACGATCAAATAATTGCATGTAATTATACTTAAGTCTTGGTTCCTACTATTTCATTAAATCGGTGTGTAAACTACTGCCAGGATTTTTGCAGCCTGTCCCTCATAAGCATGTACATGATGAGGAACAATGGAATCATAATAAATACTATCACCCTCTTCCAGCAGATAGGTGTTCTTGCCATAGCTGATTTCCATGATACCTTCCATAACCATGATAAACTCTTCTCCTTCATGAGAAGAAAGCACGAAGTCAGTATCTTCCGTCGGCATCACATCGATAATAAACGGTTCCATGTGACGGTCCGCCTTTGACTTGGACAACGAGTGATATTCCATGTGTTTGCGAGAGTGAATCGCATTATTGGAAAAACTGATCGCATCTTTGGCTTCTTTCTTACGGCATACGACCGGTCCGACTTCATCCTGATCATCAAGGAAAGTACCCAGACGTACTCCCAACACACGCGCAATCTTAATCAGCGGTGCGAGAGAAGGTATATCAATGTTATTCTCAATACGTTCAACCTGTTCGATAGCCAAACCTGAACGTTGCGCCAACTCTTCTATGCTTATTGATTTATCTTCGCGGAGGGCTTTAATTTTTTCGCCAACAATCTTACTTGTATCCATTTTGAAAGCATTTTAGTTATCAAAGGTGATAAATTATAATAATTAAGCTGCAAAAATAGCAAAATCTTTAGATGAATACAATTATAACCGAAGAAAATACGATTGTCAGGAAGAAAAAGAAGAAACTAAAAAAAAGCCGCTCCTCTATCATGAGGAACGGCTTTAAATCTTTTCGCGACAAGTAGATTACTTACGCAAACCGAGCTCTTTAACAATAGCACGATATCTTTCGATATCTCTTGCTTTCAGGTAGTCGAGTAAGCGACGACGCTTACCTACCAACATTGTTAACGCTCTTTCAGTACTATAATCTTTTCTGTTGAGCTTCATGTGCTCAGTCAGGTGAGAAATACGGTAGGAAAACAATGCCACTTGGGCCTCAGCTGAGCCGGTGTCAGTGTTAGACTTTCCGTACTTTCCGAAGATTTCTTGCTTTTTAGCAGCGTCTAAATACATAATTCTTAGAATTTTAATTGATAAATTATTCTTTTGAGCGTGCAAAGATAGGCATTATCTTTATATCACACAACGATTTACAAGAAAAAATTGCTATCATTGCGCATATTTCTAATCCTATTTTCGTACCTTTGCAGCCAAATAATAGGTATTATATGCAAAATATTCGAAACATTGCAATCATTGCCCATGTTGACCATGGGAAAACAACGCTGGTTGACAAGATGCTATTGGCCGGAAATTTATTCCGCAGCAACCAAAATAGTGGTGAACTTATCCTGGATAACAACGATTTGGAACGCGAACGTGGTATAACGATTCTTTCCAAAAACGTATCCATCAATTACAACGGTACAAAAATTAATATTATTGATACTCCGGGACACAGCGACTTCGGTGGTGAAGTAGAACGTGTATTGAATATGGCCGATGGCTGTATTCTGTTGGTAGATGCCTTCGAGGGTCCGATGCCACAAACTCGTTTCGTACTGCAAAAGGCGCTCGAAATCGGTTTGAAACCCATTGTGGTAGTTAATAAGGTAGATAAACCTAACTGCCGCCCGGAAGAAGTTTACGAAATGGTTTTCGACTTGATGTTCAGCTTGAACGCAACGGAAGATCAGTTGGACTTCCCCGTGATTTACGGTTCCGCCAAAAACAACTGGATGAGCACCGACTGGCAACAACAAACTGACAGCATCACTCCGCTACTGGATTGTATCGTCGAAAACATTCCGGCACCGCAACAGTTGGAAGGTACTCCCCAGATGTTGATTACTTCTCTGGATTATTCTTCTTATACCGGTCGTATTGCCGTAGGTCGCGTACATCGTGGTACATTAAAAGAAGGTATGAATATAACGCTTGTGAAACGTAACGGCGATATGTTCAAGAGCAAAATTAAAGAACTCCATGTTTTCGAAGGTTTAGGCCGTGTGAAAACAAATGAGGTTTCTTCCGGTGACATCTGCGCGCTGGTAGGTATTGACGGATTCGAGATTGGAGATACAGTTTGTGATTTCGAAAGTCCGGAAGCACTGCCACCCATCGCAATTGACGAACCGACCATGAGTATGTTGTTTGCTATCAACGATTCTCCTTTCTTCGGTAAGGATGGTAAGTTTGTGACTTCACGCCACATCCACGACCGTCTGATGAAGGAACTCGACAAGAACCTGGCCCTCCGCGTAAGAAAGAGTGAAGAAGACGGTAAATGGATTGTTTCCGGCCGTGGTGTACTCCACCTTTCTGTATTGATTGAAACAATGCGTCGCGAAGGATATGAATTGCAGGTAGGTCAGCCACAGGTTATCTTCAGAGAAATCGACGGTGTGAAATGCGAACCGATTGAAGAGTTGACCATCAACGTACCGGAAGAATATTCCAGCAAAATTATTGATATGGTTACCCGCCGTAAAGGTGAAATGGTAAAGATGGAAAATACAGGCGAACGCATCAATCTTGAATTCAATATGCCTTCACGCGGTATCATCGGTTTGCGTACCAATGTACTGACGGCCTCTGCCGGTGAAGCCATTATGGCACACCGTTTCAAAGAATATCAGCCGCACAAAGGAGAAATTGAACGTCGTACCAATGGTTCTATGATTGCTATGGAAAGCGGAACAGCTTTTGCTTACGCCATCGACAAATTACAGGATCGCGGTAAGTTCTTTATTTTCCCGCAGGACGAAGTCTATGCAGGACAGGTAGTAGGCGAGCACTCTCACGACAACGACTTGGTTATCAACGTAACCAAATCGAAGAAGCTGACGAATATGCGTGCTTCCGGTTCGGATGACAAAGTACGTCTGATTCCGCCTATCCAGTTCTCACTTGAAGAAGCATTGGAATATATTAAGGAAGACGAATATGTAGAAGTTACTCCAAAGGCAATGCGTATGCGTAAAGTGATTTTGGACGAAATCGAACGTAAACGTGCCAACAAGAACTAACCATTCTTTCATTATATTATAATAGAAATCCTGGTGAAACGCAGTGTTTTACCGGGATTTTATTTTTTTCTGTAAGTATCACAAGCATTACTAATACAACAACAATCCTACCACACCCGCCAGACAAATCAACAGGATAGGGTGAAGATTCCATTTCCATGTAACCAAAAAGGCTGCCGCAAAAATACCGATACTTTTATAGTCCATAAAATTTTCTCTATTCATCATAAGCAATGCAGCCGAAGCAATCAAAGCAACCGACATAGGTAGCAGTCCGGACATAGCCGCCTTAATATACTTGTTATCCTTACACTTCGCAAAGAAATAAGAAATGAGCAACACCAGAATAAAAGAAGGTAAACAAACCGCTACCGTAGCTAGCACCGCTCCCCACACGCTTTGCGTTACCGCATACCCTACATAAGTAGCACTATTGATACCAATCGGCCCCGGAGTCATTTGCGAAATCGCCACCACATCCGTAAACTGCTGGGGAGTCAGCCAATGATGAATATCCACTATCTCATGTTGAATAAGGGAAAGCATCGCATATCCACCTCCAAAACCGAACATACCTATTTTAAGATACACCCAAAGTAATTGCAAATATATCATACCTCTTTATTCATTATTTTTTCTTTCAACCACAATGTATATACCAATCCTCCCAGAATTCCTGCCAATACAATATAAATAGGAGACAGTCCAAACTGCCAAATCAAAAGAGTAGCTATGGCAGGAGCAACCAACTGAAGGTATTTCAGTTTCAGAGCTCTTACAGCAGAAATACAAGGAAACAAAATCAACGCTACCACGGCAGGACGTATTCCATTAAAGATGCGAATCATCACTTCATTATCTTGAAACCGTGCAAAAAACATGGCTATCAGCATCATAATAACAAAGGAGGGAAGAATCGTAGCCAAAGCACATACCAAGCTCCCACCCACTTTATACAACTTATATCCTACAAAAATAGAAATATTCACAGCAAACACACCCGGTAGTGACTGCGTCAAGGCAAACATCTCCATGAATTCTTCCTTACTCATCCACTGTTTGGCAACTATCTCCCGTTCAATTAACGGAATCATGGCATAACCGCCACCAATAGTAAACATTCCAATCTTCGCAAACGTCACGAACAATTTCAAATACTCTAATACCATTCCTACTTTCTAATTTTCCGATATTTTCTATTTACTGTCTAATAAGTCCTTTAGTCACATCATATTCAATCCGGTAACTACGCCCTTTCACCGTTTTAAAAGAAAGAGTCTTATCAGCATACTTTATCACACAGTTTCCTCCCGCATTAGAATGAACCACAGCTTCTTTCAGCTGATTATTCTCCCAAACCATATCCACTTCACCTTTGCACAGATACCACTGACAGCCCCACCCTTCCATGCATCCGGCAAAGCAGGCAGCAACTGAATAAAGCCTATATGACTTTGAAGCAACATCTCGGTAATACCGGCTGTTCCGCCAAAGTTTCCGTCAATCTGGAAAGGCGAATGTGTATCCCATAAATTATCCAGCGTGCCGTTCTTCAACAAATTGCCAAACAAGGTATAAGCATGATTACCATCTTGCAAACGCGCCCATTGATTCAACTTCCAGCCCATGCTCCAACCAGTAGCCCCGTCACCACGATGCACCAGTACTACTTTAGCAGCTTTCGCCAGTTCGGGAGTGGTGACCGGAGAAACCGTATGCCCCGGATGCAGTCCGAACAAATGATTCACATGGCGATGCTCGTCTTTCGGATCATCAATATCTACCGACCATTCCATCAACTGACCATACCGCCCTATTTTATAAGGAACGAGATTGGCAAGCACATGCTCCCACTGCTTACGTTCTTTCTTATCTACGCCCAACACTTTGCTCGCCTCGATTGCATCCAGCAAAATCTCACGTACAACGGCATGCACAAAGGTAGCACCCTGATCGATAGGCCCATGCTCCGGCGAAGTAGATGGAGCAGCCGTATATGTTCCATCCGGTTTATGCCACAAATAATCGACAGCAAAGTCCGCACTACTTTTTATCAACTCATAACCCGTTTCTTTCAGGAATGTAAGATCTCTTGTATAATCATAATACTCCCAGATATGAGTAGCCAACCAGGGACCTGCCATAGGATTGAAGTTCCACGACATATCCTGACTTTCCAACGGAGTGGTAAATCCGAATATATTTCCGGAAATGGATGCCGTCCATCCTCTGGCACCAAAATAAGATTTCGCGGTCTTTTCGCCCGGTTTTACCAGCGTACGAATGAAATCGACCAATGGAAGCATACATTCATTTAGGTTAGTGGAGCAGGCCGGCCAATAATTCATCTGAATATTGATATTATTATGATAGTCCACACGCCACGGTCCATCGACATTATTATGCCAGATACCCTGCAAATTCGCCGGCATATTGCCTGGACGGGAACTTGAAATCAACAGATAGCGACCGAATTGAAAATATAATTCTTCCAGATCATAATCCGGCTGTCCTGCCCGGTAGTTTTTCAAGCGCTGGGGAGTCGGCAGATTTCTTCCCTTGATCGCCGGATTCAGATTCAATTTAACCCGATCGAACAAAGCAGCATAATCATTGTAATGCTGACTAAACAAAGCAGTATACCCCTGTGACACTGCGTTATTCATCCATTCCTTGGTTGTTTCTTCCGGATTGACACCCACATACGTCTTCGGATCTTTAAAATCCGGATCAAAGTCAGGTTTATAATCAGTATCAGCCGTAATATAAAACACAACTTCATCCGCACCTTTCACCATCAGTTTTCCATCTGCATTAGACAAGGTTCCGCCTTTTGTCTCCGCCTGAATACGAACGACATATTTCATTCCGTTATTGTCCAGAGATGCGGAATACACCAGTCCTTTATTACTGTCAGAAGCCATATTCCCGGTAGACACCGGATTAGGCGCATAACTGAAAACCAAGTTTTGTTTACCCGGTTGATCCGCACTGAAACGCATCACCATCACATTGGCAGGATAAGAAATGAAATAATTGCGCTGATAAACCACATGATCCTTTTTAAACTGAACAACTGCCATTGCAGAGTCCAAAGAAAGGATACGTTTATAGTCACTCATCCCTATAATATTCAATCCCGTTTCTACATAAAACTCTCCCATGGTAGTAAAACTGCCGAAACGGAAAGGTGTTTCTCCGTCAGCATCATAAGACACCTCACTGTTGAAGTTTTGACGTGTCAGCATTTCAGCCTTTTCCTGATTTCCTTCCGTAAATGCCTTACGTATTTCATCCAAAAGATGAGCCGACTGTTTATTGACATTCCAATAATAGTCCGCCCCTTTCGCTGTATTCGGACCGCCACGCCAAAGCGTTTTTTCGTTAAAGGTAATACGTTCAGCTTCCACCGACCCCATGATATTCGCACCTAAACTACCATTCCCTATCGGTAATGATTGCGATTCCCAAGCGGGATCCGGATTATGACCTGCATTTCCTGCTGTTTCCGGTTTATCACCACCTTTCCACAGATCCGGTCTTCCCCCATACCACACGGCATACCCCTGCAAAGTATTGGGAGTATCAAACCAGATGGAAAGTCCTTTGGTATAATCAGTTTCACCCGCGTAAAGTCCGGAGACAAGAAACAAAGAGCAGATAAGAAAGAAATAGAGTTTCTTCATGGTTGTCGCATTATTATTCAAGATTATTCTCTCGTATATGGTTTGTACAAAAGTAATCAAAATATGCCTTTAATAAAAATAAAATACTGTCTTAATGGACACAATAATAAGGTGAAACTATATCAAACCGGCCAGTAGTTTTTTCACGACCCAATATCCTACCCTAGCCTCCGAAATCCCCTGCAATAGCCGATGATGACAAACAAATGCATCGTCAATAATTTCCGCTTCCATATAATAAAAACAACAGGCAGGATCTTTTTCAAATGCTTTCGCATACTCCAGAATATGAGTTGATATAAGGAAATGGCAACAAGAGAATCTTTTCAATAATTCATTGACTGCAAGAGAAGCCTCAAAAGCATCCTTAGCGTTAGTTCCGCGAAACATTTCATCCAAAACGACCAAACAACGTTTTCCTGTAAGCGCTTTTTGCATCACTTCTTTTATACGAAGAACCTCTGCCATGAAATGGCTTCGCCCGTCACGCAAAGAGTCCGGCAAATTAATAGAAGTATAAATACCTTCGTAAAGAGGACAAACCATTGACTTCACCGGGACAGGCAGTCCACAATGCGCCAGCCAGACAGCCAAAGTCAGTGCTTTTAAAGTGGTTGACTTTCCCGCCATGTTAGAACCCGTAAAAATACTGATATTTCCCCGAGACATCACCCAGCTATTCTCCCGTACATTTTTCACAAAAGGATGAACTACACCCTCAACCGAAAAATCCATTGTTTCCACCACTTTCGGTGTACAACAGAAATTTTTCTCTCTCGCTACCCGGTGAGCTGTCCGACAGACATCCAATAAATACAAAACTGATAATAATTCTTTCAAAGACAACAAACGGGTACATCGAAATAGATAATCGTATTTATCTATCGTATAATTAGATAGCCGCCTTTCTTCGCCAGAAGTCTGTTCCAAGACTTCACCTAATTCACTTCCGGACAAAATATCATTCACCATACGGGCTGACTCCTTCATCAATTGTGGGGCATCCTCATCCAATTCTTTCGCCCACCTCTCCAAACAATGCAGCAAATGTATTACCAATTTCACTCCCCGACAAATAACATAACGGGTTGAATCATATCTCAACAGGCGATCTATGACAGTAGCACATGACAGTAAGACGTGTGCTTCCCTGATCTGGTCGCGATAAGCCAGATAATATTCAATAAAATCCAGTTCTTCTTCATTCAAAAGAAGTTCAGGTAAAGCATCCCACGCAACAGCCTCCTGCCTTTTGCGGATCATATCCAAATCACTTAGCGGATACATAACCCAGTTCATCATCAATGATTTTCCTTCTTTCGTCTCTGTTTTAGAAAACAAAGAGAAAAGAAACTGCTCATTGTTTGCAGTCTCCGTTATGCTTAAATCCGCATAGGTCTGTTTGTCTGTATCCAGATACGTCATAGCTGTCTTTAAAAGTAAATAGTCTCGTTTTGACAAATATAGGAAAAAAACTAAACAGACAGTATTCCTTTTCATAGAAAGACACAGTATAGCAATAAAAAAGGCGGTTCGAAATCGAACCGCCTTCCATATTATATCTGATTCTCCAATTAGAGTTTCGGACCAGCAGCAACCAAAGCCTTACCAGCTTCGTTACCAGTAAATTTAGCGAAGTTCTTGATGAAACGTCCAGCCAAATCTTTAGCTTTTTCTTCCCATTGGCAAGCACATTCGTAAGTGTCGCGTGGGTCAAGGATCTTCGGATCAACACCCGGAAGTTCTGTAGGAACAACAAAGTCGAAGAAAGGAATAACCTTAGTAGGAGCTTTGTCGATAGAACCGTCAAGGATAGCGTCGATAATACCACGAGTATCTTTGATAGAGATACGTTTACCAGAACCATTCCATCCAGTGTTAACCAAGTATGCTTTAGCACCAGTCATCTCCATCTTCTTAACCAGTTCTTCTGCATATTTAGTTGGGTGCAATGACAAGAAAGCAGCACCGAAACAAGCCGAGAATGTCGGAGTCGGTTCAGTGATACCACGTTCCGTACCAGCCAATTTAGCTGTAAATCCAGACAAGAAGTAGTATTGAGCCTGTTCCGGGTTCAGGATAGATACTGGAGGCAATACACCGAACGCATCAGCCGACAAGAAGATAACTTGTTTTGCGTGAGGACCTTTAGAAACCGGTTTAACGATGTTTTCGATGTGATAGATAGGATAAGAAACACGAGTGTTTTCAGTCACGCTCTTGTCAGTGAAATCAATCTTACCGTTAGCGTCAACAGTTACGTTTTCAAGTAAAGCGTCACGTTTGATAGCATTGTAGATATCTGGTTCGCTTTCTTTATCCAAGTTGATAACCTTAGCGTAGCAACCACCTTCGTAGTTGAATACACCTTCGTTATCCCATCCGTGTTCGTCGTCACCGATCAATTTACGTTTCGGGTCAGTAGACAAAGTAGTCTTACCTGTACCAGACAATCCGAAGAAGATAGCAGAGCTAGTTCCTTCCATATCAGTGTTAGCAGAGCAGTGCATAGAAGCGATACCACGAAGCGGGTTCATGTAGTTCATGATAGAGAACATACCTTTCTTCATTTCACCACCGTACCAAGTATTCAGGATTACTTGTTCTTTAGTCTTCAGGTTGAATACTGTAGCAGTTTCAGAGTTCAAGCCCAGTTCTTTGTAGTTGTCAACTTTTGCTTTAGAAGCGTTGAAACATACGAAATCAGGTTCTCCGTAGTTAGCAAGTTCTTCAGCAGTCGGGCGAATGAACATGTTAGTTACGAAATGAGCCTGCCAAGCTACTTCCATGATGAAACGTACTTTCATACGAGTAGCTTCGTTAGCACCACAGAAAGTATCAACAACGAACAAACGTTTGCCGGAAAGTTGTTTTACAGCTTTAGCTTTCAAGTCAGCCCAAGCTTCTTCAGTACATGGTTTGTTATCGTTTTTATATTCTTCGGAAGTCCACCATACAGAATCAGCAGAAGCTTCATTCTTAACGAAGAATTTATCTTTAGGAGAACGACCGGTGTAGATACCTGTCATTACATTCACAGCGCCTAATTCAGTAACTTGACCTTTTTCAAAGCCTTCCAGACTCGGTTTTGTTTCTTCAGCGAACAAAACATCATAAGACGGATTGTGCAAAATCTCAGTCACACCTGTGATGCCGTACTTGCTTAAATCTAAATTTGCCATTTTCTTTGAATTAATTAAAATTGGTATTTTGTTTTCTATCTCTTTTCACCTTAACATGGGGAGCTTTGGATACCCCCTTGTAAATCCGGCTACAAAAGTAATACTTTCTTTGGAAAGGAAGAAGGTATTAGAGAAATTTTTCCCTAATTGAAACTCTTTTATAAATTCCTAACAATATCTGCAAACTGAATATTGCAATTTGAAAGATTATCGTTTACTTTGCAAGCCAGTATGTTATCAATACTATGAAAATGAGATTAAAATTTGATTAAAATATAATATGAAAGTAATTGATTTTGGCCAAACTAATTCGATTCTAAACCAGTACATATCCGAAATTAGAAATGTAGAAGTTCAGAACGACCGCCTGCGTTTCCGCCGTAACATCGAACGGATCGGAGAAATCATGGCTTATGAAATGAGTAAAGAGTTTAAATACTCGGTAAAGAACATCCAGACACCACTGGGAATCGCTCCGGTCAGTACACCGGACAACAATTTAGTAATCAGTACGATCCTGCGTGCTGGTCTGCCTTTCCATCAAGGTTTCCTTAGCTATTTCGACAGGGCGGAGAATGCGTTTGTTTCCGCTTACCGCAAATATAAAGATACGCTAAAATTCGATATACATATAGAATATATCGCTTCTCCCCGCATTGATGACAAAACGCTGATTATCACCGATCCTATGCTGGCAACTGGGGGGAGTATGGAACTTAGTTACCAGGCAATGCTGACGAAAGGACACCCTGCTGAAATTCATGTTGCTTCGATTATCGCCAGCCAAAAGGCTATCGATCATATAAAGAATGTATTTCCGAAAGACAAGACAACAATCTGGTGCGCAGCCATCGATCCCGAACTCAACGAACATTCTTACATTGTTCCGGGACTGGGCGATGCGGGCGATCTTGCCTACGGTGAAAAAGAATAAACGTTTAAAGATTCTTCCGATATTGCTGCGGTGAAACCCCAACCTGCTTCTTAAAGAACGTACCGAAATAAGAAGCATTGGGGAAGCCGAAAGCATTTGAAATCTCCTGAATATCTTTCTGCGTATTTTTAAGCAATGAGATGCTCTTACGAATGATAGCTTTGAATACAAGTTCCTGCACGGTATATCCGCAGATACTTTTAGAAACGGCAGAAAGATATTTAGGAGACAAACACAATTTATCCGCATAAAACTCAACACCCCGTTCCTGCATATAATATTTTTCGATTAACTGGATCAAGTGAATAAAGACTTCGTTTTTGCGTCCTCCCACTTCCCGCCCGTCATTGACGAGTTTGCGATTATAAATAGAGCAGATCCTGTACGTCAATGCAAGTAGAAGTAATTTCTGCTCATAAAGTTTAAATGAATTTTCTTCCGACTGTAACACATTGTCCAATAAGGACATATACTTTACGATCTCTTCTTCCTCACCAGTAGACCAGACACAAGAAGGTTCTTCGGGAGTAAGGCGGGAATACATATACATGGAAACAACCAGATTCCCCATAATATCCCGGATCGGTTCTATCTGATAAATCAAAATCCGTACCTCCATGTCTTCCGACTCTTGCAAAACCTGAAACTCGCCGTCTTCGGGAATAAACAAACTTTCGCCTGCTCCTGCGAAATGCTTTTTCTGATTAAGCGAAAACTGGAAATTACCCTGGCGGCAAATAATCAGCCCCAGTCCTTTCATTTGAAAAGGTTTCTTCAGTGAGGGTGGAAAATTTACAAATATCCCTTCGGAGCTACATATATTTTTCCCACTTAACAAATCGCGTTCAAACTGCAATAAACGATCTTGTCCGCTATCCATCATACTAATATATTAACAGATCATTATCAAAAACGACGCTAAGTTAGCAATTTTCGTTTAGGATAAGGAACAACGAGCACAAATATCATACAAATTAACCCACCATAAATTGTCCATCCCGCCATCTCTTTGAGTGCAGAGAGCGTGGCCTGCACCTGAATACGCCCTTTGGTAGATATAGCAGCCATGTTACGGGCTTCCGTCTCACTCTTTCCCTGATATTTCATACCTTGTACCGTACCAAGGAAGGAAGTGGAAGCATCCGGATTAAGCAGGTCCACATTTTGCGCATAACGGGTTATATAGTGTTGCTGCCGCTCCTGCAAAACATTTGTATAAATTGCTCCGCCGATACTCGGTCCCACAACCATACGCACAGTAAGCATAATACAGATCCAGGTGGAAAGATATTTAAAAGGCATACGTTGATTGGCATAAGCAGCCGTCAGCGCATACAGAATCATCATGCCTGTGGCACGGATGATAACTGCATATTTCAGACGCTCGTAAACTCCTGCTGTCTGCACCTCGAAATACATAAAAACAGCTGATAAAGACAGGAAGAAGAATCCCATCGCAAACAGATACTTAAAATGTAACCCTTTACCTCCCAACACCATAGCAATCACGGCGCCAATAGCATAACCTACCATACACCAATTACCTAATGAAGCATTTTGCAGATTATCGAGATGCATCCCCACTCCTGCAAACACATTGACAAACATAGCACTGGAGTTTATCACCATCAATAATAAGTAAAGTAATGCTCCCATACGTATAGTACGCAGTTTGAACGCATCCAGCAAAACATAAGGCGACCGGCGCGTTACGTCCATATATAGAAAAATTCCCGCAAAAAGAATACTTACAGCTGTCGCCCAACGGATAGATTCGTCATCATACCAGTCGAGTACTTTTCCATAAACCAGCACATACGTGAGACAAGTCAGCGAGATGCAAAATGCAGTGACATTGCCGAACTTACGGAAATTAATAGGAAACCTTCCGGGAAACTTATAATTCGGCATGGTAATAAACAAGAGCAAAATAGAGATCAGGAGAATCCCCATCATAAAGCAATACACATATTTCCACTCATATTCAAAGGACAGCCAAGCCGTCAATGCTGTGCCCGACTGTCCTAGAATCATAAAAAACAGATAAACAGCCGGCTGACTCACACATCTTTCAATGTCCAATTTATTCCAACCGGCAGTATCTTTCGGCTCCAACCCCGGAGTAATATTGCGGGTAGCTTCCATTCCACCCGCATACCAAATGAGTGTGAACAGATTGACCATCATCAGTACCATACGCAAGAAACCCGTCAGAAGACTACAAAGCGCCAACAGAAAAACGCTGTCTGTCTTTGCACAGATATAACTGAATATATACATGAACGCAAACCCGACAATACACATCATCTTCTCCCGCCGCACACACACCAACTGATATAGGAAAGGAGCAAAGGCTGCCATACCAATAGAAGTAACAAAGTTGGCAAACTGGATATGCTCGGATATAATGCCAAGCCCGCTCATCATTTCGGTGCTATTCACCGAATAAACCCCGCCTACCGTAAGAATCGGCAGAAAGAAAAATAACAGAATGATAATACCCAACGGTTTGGGCATCCAGCTATAGAAAGGATAATTTTTGGGATAAGAGGGCATTAATTTTTGATTTATGAATTATGATTTATGAATTATAGGTGCACGGTGGTTAGAGTTTGGCTTTCACTACTACCATCATGCCTGCTGCTAATCGTTCGTTGTCTTCTTTTGATAAATCGGTAAAGTCGATGCGTACGGGGATGCGCTGTTGGATCTTCACAAAGTTGCCTGCGGAGTTATCGGTCGGCACTAATGAATATTTGGAGCCGGTAGCTCCTGATATAGAGGTGACTTTGCCTTTAAACTCTTTATCGCTAATGGCATCTACTGTGACAAATACTTCCTGTCCGATATGCAGGTTCTCGATTTGTGTCTCCTTATAATTGGCAACGATCCATTTCTGGGTATCAGGAAGAATATAGGTGATGGTCTGCCCTGCCGAAATAAACTGTCCTTCCTCTAATGAGCGACGGCCGAGTTTTCCGTCACAAGGAGCTATTACAACCGTATAGGAAAGATTCAACCGGGCCATTTCGAGCGCAGCTGTTGCTCTTTGAATAGCCGCTTCGGTATTCATGCGACGGTAGGACACTTCATCTACACCGGAAAGAGCTGCTTTTTTCTGCCTTTTCGTAGCTTCCAGCTTCTTACGCGTAGCTTCATAATCAGTGACAATCTGTTCAAGTTGGATAGGAGTAGCCGCATTTCGTTTCACGAGGTTCTCATATCGTTTCCGGTCTTTTTCCAGTTTCGCCAAACGTACTTCAATCTCGGCAATAGACGCATCGTAAACAGATGCTGTTGTCTGCGTAGTATTGAGTGTAGCATTGATGACGGTCGCACCGGCTTGCGCATCTTTCAAGGCAGCTTCAGCCTCCATTACGCGAATTTTATATTCACGATCATCCAGTACCAGCAAAGTATCTCCTTTATGTACCTCCTGATGTTCTGTAAAGTAGATTTTGTCAATGTAACCTGAAGCACGTAGATTGATAGGAGACACATATTGTTCTATTTGTGCATCGTTACTAGTCTCCGTCTGGCTATAATTCAAAAAAAGGCAGATCACTTCAATCACTCCCCAAACAATAATAGCCACTCCGAGAAGGCTGATAGCAATCTGCCAGCGACGAAGTTTCTTCATTTTTTTTGCTTTCTCCTGATGAGTAGCGGAAGGAAGGTTATTTTCCATTGTTTCCATATTTATGATTGTTATTTGCGTATTATTTGACTAATGATTCTATTTGTCCGGTCAGTTTAAGCAACATCAGGTTAGTCACCCGATAGTTATAATGTGCGCTGATATAGTTGTTTTGAGCTTCGCTCATCTGCATCTCATCTTGCAGCACTTCCGTCATAGAAGCAATGCCTTCCCGGTAACGGTCGGAAGTGACTGCGTACACATCTTCGGCAAGCAAGTAGTTATCCTTCTGTTTCTTAAAGTTACGCTGATTGTTCATCAGGTCGTTCACAGCATTCAGATATTGAGTTTGCAAATTCTTCCGGGCGTCTTCCCATGCCAGTCTTTTGTTCTCTATATCGATCATCGCCTTCTTTATTTTATAGGTTTTATCCAGTCCGTCGAAAATCGGAATACGCAAGGTTAGCCCCACTCCATAGGAACGAAACCATTGATTGGACGGACCGGAGTGAAACCAATGATAACCTTTATCCGTATATGCAGCATATCGCCAGCTGCCTGTCAGACTAAGAGAAGGGATATATCCATTAGCAATGATCTTCTTTTGCCGTTCCGCCAGTTGCACTTGCGATTGTGAGAGTTGAAGTTCATAGATATTTTCCGACAAGCCGGTCAGGGCTACCGTAGTAATGCTATCGGTATTTACCGGTGTCAACGCGATTTCCTTTTCAGCCGGATAATCCATAATGTATTTCAGCATATTCAATTGCTGTTTCATCATTGCTTGTGCATTGTCATATTGCACCTTCAGATTTTCCAAATTGATATTGACTCTTTTCAGATCGACTTCCATAGACATTCCGTTATCGAAGAAAGCCTGTGTAATATCTCTCAATTCTTCCAGACGGGTGATATTTGCTTTTATCAGCATGATTTGTTCGGCCGTGACCTGTCCGAGATAATACATCTTACTGATTTGAAGAATAACATCTTCCCTAGCTTTTCCATAAGACAGACGACTGATTTCTTCCATCACTTTAGCTATGGACATAGAAGTATAAAGAGTCTGATTAAAAAGCGGCATCTGCATTTCCAGTCCTGCATTAGCAGAATGTTGCAATGTTTTCGTTATATTATAGGGAACTCCGTAAGATGAACCGTCTGTGACTGACACCGGAGGATCAAAATTGTTATTATAACCGGCTATCGCATTAATTTGCGGCAGCAGCTTCGAACGGTTTTCAGATACGCCATATTTACTTTTTTGTATTTCTTTACGTTTCCCTTCTAACGACAAGTTATTGTCAATACCAATGCGGAGACAATCCTCTAATGTCAGAATCTCTACCTCCTGTGTGTTCCCGTTTAACACGAACAAGAAAAAAAAGGAAAAAATGAATAGTAGTCTTTTCATAACATAATGCTCTATTATTGGCTACAAATTTAGTAGCTTACAGCATAATAAGACTATCCACAAACTATTTGTTTATATTCATATTTTCCTTTTTCAATGAACAAACAATAAACAACTACTCTCATAAAACATCACACTTAATATGTTTCTATGAACAGCGTTTGTTTTTCGTATTTTTTTAGTGAATGTAAAATAAGGGCGGCGCTCTTTGTGAGGAGGAGTGCCGCCCTTATTTTATAACCTTACAATACATTATGAAGGTTAATGACTATTACATTTCGCTTAAGACTTCTTCGCAATCTTGTTCCGCTGCGTCCACGCAAGAACCATAACTCCGATCAGCAACAAAGCCAATGCTGCATAAGCAATACTTTCTGTAACCTGTATGCTTTGTGGATCAAACCACATTTCGATGGTATGTTCTCCTGCCGGTACATTTATCGCACGCAAGATATAATCTGCACGGGCAATATCGACGGGCTGACCGTCAATAGTCGCCTGCCATCCCGGATAATATATTTCGGAGAAGACAACAACTCCGTCTTTAGGAGTGGAAGCCTTGTAAACCAGACGATTCGGCTCATAACTAGTCAACTGGATGGTAGATAGAGAATCTTTATATCCTTCTGTCACACCTTTTAATTGTTCTTTAAACTTCACATCTACTACGGCTGTTTCCGTTGGAAGAATATCATTCAAAGCGTCGATTTCTTCATTTGCATTATTTACATACTGCACCTTATCTACGAACCATGCATTGCCGTATGCATAAGGATTTACCACAGGAACAGCCTGCCCTTGCTCGCCGGCAGGGAAAATGAAGTATTTTGTATTCAGCATATTCAGTACACGGAATTTGGAAGCGTCTACACTGTCCATCTGTCCGCCGGCAGTAGCCACCGCCTGATAGGTTTCCTGCATTTCGGGCATGATATGATGATCGATCATTTCCTGATAGCGACGGAGCTTCGCTGCATGATAACCACCGACACTCTTATGCCAGTATGCCGTGTTGTTTTCATTAAACGTATTACCGGGGAAGCCTATAAAGTTCAACACACGATAATTTAAAGTAGTATCCTGAAGGATCATCTCATCCGCCTGTGTTTTAACAAACGCTTCTGTCTGTTTGGATTTCGGCACAAACTGTTCGTCATTCAAATAGCGTTTATTAATGCTCCACATATCTATCAAACATAAAAGCGCAATACCAGCCAATGTGAAAGAAGCTTTCAACTTCCGCTGTTGATATAAGAATAAAAACAGGCAACCAATCACTATAATAAAGAAACTGCGCCATGCATCCGAAGCAATAATAGCTTCACGCATTTCAGTCAGGTTTGCCACAAACGGAGCCAAATGTTCGGCTGGAAGTGCTTGCTTCAAAGCAGCCATCTCTTGTGTCGTAATAAAACCGGAGAAGAAAGTACCCGGAGCAACAGCTAAAATCAACGCAACACCAGCAGTCAGTACCAAAGTGACAATCACCCCTCCACGGTTCTCTTTCAACTTCAGCGTATCCGGTTTGCTCAAAATCTCTTTCAAAGCAAAAATCGCCAACAAAGGAATGGTAAATTCAGCAATCACCAGAATGGAAGATACAGCACGGAACTTATTGTACATCGGGACGTAATCGATAAAGAGGTCCGTCAATCCCATGAAATTCTTTCCCCATGAAAGCAGAATCGAGAAGATAGTAGCTCCTAGCAATGCCCATTTCAGAGGACCTTTCACTATGAAACAACCCAATACGAACAGGAACATCACAAATGCCCCGACATATACAGGACCGGCTGTCCACGGTTGCTCACCGAAATATTGCGGCAACTGCGAATAAATACCACTATACATTGGATTGGCCTTTGCCATAGCAACTTCGCTTTGCGACATCGTAGACCCTGATCCTCCTCCTTTTACGTTCGGAACCAGTAACGTCAATGTCTCGCCGATACCATAACTCCAGTTGGTTATGTAGTCACGGTCCAACCCGCTACTTGTCTGGCTGGCCGCAGCGCCCTCCTGCTTCAATTCGCTCTTGCCGCGCATCGTCTCCTTACTATACTCATAAGTATGATACAGATTGGAGATATTGATACAAACTCCTACCACGGCAGCCAATGCCAAAATTGCGCTGGCCTTGAAGAAATGGGGCAGTTCTTTCTTTTTATAAGCATCTTCAAAGTACGCTCCCACGAAAAACAGGATCACAAACATGAAATAATAGCTCATCTGAATGTGATTCGACTGAATCTGAAGGGCGATAAACAACGCTGTAATAATTCCACCCAACAAGTATTTCTTCCGGTAAGCCAGAACGACACCCGCAATCGTAGGTGGAATATAAGCCAACGTCACAAACTTCCAAATGTGCCCTGCCGGTATCAGAATGAAGAAATAGGAAGAAAATGCCCATATCACTCCGCCCAATCCTGCCAGCCAGGCCGATATTCCGAAGGCCCGCAAAAGGATATAGAATCCGAGCATCATAATAAAAGTCAGCACTACATAATCCGGGAGAAAGAGGCGATAAACCTTCTCCACCCCTTTCAGGGACGTTGTCGAGTCGTAACTCGGAGACATCTGATAGGTAGGCATACCTCCAAAAATCGAATTCGTCCAGCGCGTACGTTCTCCGGTACGTTCGAGATACTCTTTCGATTCTTGTCCCGCGCCGACTCCGGCAGCCGTGTCATGCTGAAACAAGATACGACCTTCAATATCAGCCGGAAAAAAATAGGCGAAAGAAAGAATGATAAAAGCCAGAATGGCTATTAAGTCGGGAAGAAACTTTTTCATTTACAATGACACGATTTACTATTTACGATTGAAGTTTGAATATAAAATAAATTACGATCTGACAATCCAATATTTACAATTGATAACGGTAGAATACCGATCTCCCACATTTATCAATCGCAAATAGTAAATCGTCAAATCGTAAATCAAATTAGTATCTATAATGATCTGCTTTATAAGGTCCGTCCACTGACACACCAATATAGGCAGCCTGTTCAGGAGTCAACTTGGTCAGTTTCACACCGATCTTTTCAAGATGCAGACGGGCAACTTCTTCGTCCAGATGCTTCGGCAAGCGATATACATTGATATCATATTTCTTGTTGAACAGTTCCATCTGTGCCAATGTCTGATTGGTAAATGAATTACTCATCACAAATGATGGATGACCGGTTGCACATCCCAAATTTACCAAACGACCGTCAGCAAGCAAAATGATGCTGTGGCCATCCGGGAAATAATAACGGTCTACTTGTGGTTTGATGTTCACACATTTGATACCCGGATAATGTTTCAAGGCATCCACCTGAATTTCATTATCGAAATGACCGATGTTGCAAACGATAGACTGATCTTTCATTTTCTCCATGTGGTCGATACGGATAATATCGATATTACCTGTAGTAGTCACAAAAATATTGCCTTCCATGCAAGCTTCTTCCATAGTCACCACTTCAAAGCCTTCCATGGCAGCCTGCAATGCACAGATCGGATCTACTTCCGTCACGAGCACCCGCGCTCCGTAAGAACGCATAGAATGAGAACAGCCTTTACCCACATCACCATAACCACATACTACCACCACTTTTCCGGCAATCATTACATCCGTTGCACGCTTAATACCGTCAGCCAGCGATTCGCGGCAGCCATACAGGTTGTCAAACTTAGATTTTGTGACCGAATCATTCACATTGAATGCCGGGAACAACAGTTTGCCTTCTTCCTGCATCTGATACAAACGGTGTACGCCTGTCGTAGTTTCTTCAGACACGCCACGCATTTCTTCCGCTACACGATGCCAGCGAGTACTGTCTTCCGCCAACACTTTCTTCAAGATTGCATTCAGTTCTATTTCGTCCTCTGCATGTACTTCTTTATCCAATACGGCAGCATTATTCTCTGCATCATAACCTACGTGAATCATCATCGTAGCGTCACCGCCATCATCTACAATCACATTCGGTCCTTTACCACCTGCAAAGCTCAATGCTTGCAATGTACACCACCAATAATCAGCAAGAGTCTCCCCCTTCCATGCAAACACAGGCACACCCGTAGCAGCAATTGCCGCCGCCGCATGATCCTGCGTTGAATATATATTACAAGAGCACCAACGTACTTCAGCTCCTAAAGCCACTAACGTTTCAATCAGCACAGCCGTCTGAATGGTCATGTGCAACGATCCCATAATGCGGGCACCTTTTAACGGTTTGGATTCTCCATACTTTTCGCGAAGAGCCATCAGGCCGGGCATTTCTTTTTCTGCCAAATCGATTTCCTTGCGTCCGAAATCAGCAAGCGTAATATCTGCCACCTTATAGGGCAGAGTAGAGAATAATTCTGTAGACATATTGTAAATCATTTATATATAATGAATGCAAAGATAGAACATTCTGATTAGTAGGGCAAAAGCTATCCGTTTTTTTTATATTATAATAACTTGGGAGGCAATCCGCGTCTCGGAATATTGTCTTATATTTGCAACAGATAAAACAATTTCTACAATATTCTAATGAATAACAATAAATCTTCTATGAGACATTACGAGAGCAAAACGAAGGAAGAGCTCTTAGAAATAATCGAACAATTAGAGGAGAAGGTGGATTTTCTTTCCTCTCATTTTTCGCCTCCTTCCCAAGAACGTTTTCGCGATAAATACAGCACCCGGATATTGGATGCCCTCCCCGATATGCTCACCGTCTTCGACCATGATGCCAATATTATAGAGCTTGCTTCTTCGCCCGCAACCAACCACGTAGAAGGTATCAATGCCAGTAATATCACCACCACTAACGTAAAAGATATTCTGCCGGAAGAAGCTTATGAGAGTGTCCGCAAGAATATGGATAAAGTGATCCTCACGGGAGAAAGTTCCACAGCCAGACATGACCTGATGTTGGACGGTGTTTTACATCACTACGAAAACCGCATCTTTCCGTTGGATAATGAATATCTGTTGTGTATGTGCCGTGATATATCCCAACAATGGGAAGCAGAACAGACGAACGCGCAACAACAGAAAGAGTTGAAGGCCGCCAGAGTCAAGGCAGAAGAATCAGACCGGCTGAAATCTGCTTTTCTTGCAAACATGAGCCATGAAATACGCACTCCGCTCAATGCGATTGTCGGATTCTCCAAACTAATCACTTTCGCAACATCTACGGAAGAGAAGAATCAATATGCGGAAATCATCGAACGAAATTCGGAAATGTTACTGAATCTATTCAACGATATTCTGGATTTGTCCTCACTGGAGGCCGACTCTTTAAAATTCAACATCCGTCCGATCAAGTTAACAGATATCTGTCTGCAACTGGAGCAACAGTTTTGCCATAAGACGCAAAACGGAGTCAAACTTATTTTAGATAATGTAGATGCGGACATGTATGCCTCCGGTGACTGGAATCGTATTATACAAATTATAAGTAACTTACTTAGTAACGCCACGAAGTTTACCCCCAAAGGAGAAATCCATTTCGGGTATCGGGAAAAAGGGGATTTTGTAGAGTTCTACGTGAAAGATAGCGGCATCGGTATTCCGGCAGAAAGAGTTGCCACTATTTTCCGCCGCTTTGGAAAGGTCAACGATTTTGTTCAGGGAACCGGATTGGGGCTGACTCTTTGCAGAATGTTAGTAGAAAAAATGGGAGGACGTATCTGGCTGCGCTCCCAGGAGGGGCAGGGAAGCAGGTTCTATTTCACTCTCCCTTTGATTCGCCAATAAATGTGTCAGTCGAGGTTACAAATACCTGTATCCGAGGATGACACTTATATGACTATTTACAATTAGATACAGAAAACGCGGCCTGTCGATGACAAAGCTACGTTTTCTGTATTATCTATATTTGAAAAATATTTCTTTATTTCTTAGCAACCGGGGCACTAAGCATTTCTTTGTATTTCACCGGATCATTCAGTATTTTCATCGCTTCCTTCAAACCGTCATCATCCTTCAACTGCTGGATGATATTACCACGTTGATAATAGTAACGTTTGATAATTTCAGTAGCAATCATTTTCTTTATGTCGGTAGAGAAATAATCCAAGTCACGGTCGAGATTATGGTTCAACTTCTTCTCTAGCGCTTTGAACTCCTCTGAAGCGTCATCCATATATCCTTCAAACTCGGCAGCTTCTTTCAACGTTTTCAGAATTTTCTCACTCTGTTGATCATACTTGAAGTCGGCTTTCTTCACCAATGCTTTAAAATCGTTATAATCAGCATCTGTCACCTCAAACTTCTCCGGAGCAACGATAGTGGGATGTTTCAAACAATACTGCGTTGCATAATCGAAGATCAGATTATCACGTACCAAATAGAAAAGGATATTCGGTAATTTCTCTTGTTTGATCGTAATATCCGGCATTACACCACCTCCGTCACGGACTTCACGTCCGGCAGCTGTATAGAATACCTTAGTTAAACTGTCGGGAATAGTGCCGACACTTCCGTCTTCATTACGATGCTTGTAATCAATAGCCTGCACGCAACGGCCACTCGGGATATAATATTTGGAGGTAGTCACTTTCATCGTTCCGCCATAAGGTAAAGAACGGGGAACCTGTACCAGTCCTTTTCCAAAAGTACGGTTACCAACGATCACAGCACGGTCGAGATCCTGCAAAGAACCTGATAAGATTTCAGCAGCAGAAGCCGTTCCGCTATTTACCAGTACGGCAATCGGAATATCCAAATCCAACGGTTCGCGCAACGTTTTATAAGTGTTACTGGCCTGTTTGATTTTTCCTTTGGTCGTCACAATCACTTTTCCACGCGGCAAGAAATAATTCGCAATTTCTACTGCTTCATCCAACAGTCCGCCGCCATTACTGCGAAGGTCTATCACCAATGAAGTAACTCCCTGTTTCTTCAAATCCAGCAGTGCTTTCTTAAATTCTTTGGAAGGATTGCCGGAAAAAGTACTAAGGCTGATATAACCTATATTGTTATCCAATACGGCAGTATAAGGTATTGCCGGATTCTGAATAGACTCACGCACAATTGTGAACTCCATCGGCGTACGTCCGCCTTTCACATTCGGACGCTCAATCTTCAACTTAAAACTGGTCCCTGCCTGCCCACGCAACATCTGGCTGACTTCCGCATTATTCTTACCGGCAAGGTCTTTTCCGTCAATCTCCATCAGGATATCTCCCGCTTTCAGTCCGGCTTTTGCAGCAGGTGTTCCCTCAAAAGGTTCAGAAATCATCGAACGCTTTAGTTTCGTATTATAAGCAATGTAAGAACCTATACCACCAAATGATCCTTTAATCATCTGCTCCAACTCACTCTGGTCTTCTTCCGGATAATATTCCGTATAAGGGTCCAAGGTGTAAAGCATATTATCGATTCCTTCCCGAATCGTTTTATTCGGATCGATGGTATCTACATAGAACATATCCAGTTCTTTCACAATCGCGTTAAATATATCCAGATTCTTTGCAATCTGGAAATTACGGTCGTCTCCGCTCTTGAAACTAAAGAAAGCAACTGTGGCTATCACCGCTACTGCAACAATAGCTATTCGCCTGTTCAGCAATTTTTTCATACCTCTTTTTAATCTAAATGAGTCGTAAAAGTAGCTTAATCCTTTGTTATTCTGCCAGAATCCTGTTAATATTTAACTTAATTTCATCCCAGCGTTCCTGTGGCATCGTTGTTCCGATTACCTGAATAACATTTCCCGAGAGAATAGAACCTATTTTTGCACATTTATCCAACGAGTATCCACAGGTCAATCCATATAAGAATCCGGAAGCGAAATAGTCACCAGCACCGGTAGTATCCACCACTTTCTGAACCGGAATGGCCGAAACCTTTATTTCCTCTGTTCCTTTGCGGATATAAGAACCGCTTGCTCCGACTTTTACAATAGCAATACTGCATTTCTTGGCAATCACTCCCAAAGCTTCCTCCGGCTCCTTGCCGGTAAAGGCTTTCGCTTCTTCTTCGTTTGCAAAGACGATGTCGACATATTTGTTTATTAATAAAGAGAAGAACTCCAGATCATTGGCCACAATATTATAACTAGCCATATCCAGACAAATCTGCAAACCTGCTTCCTTAGCCAGTTCAATGGCATGAAGAATCATTTCATGATCCTGAACGAGGTAGCCTTCTATAAATAGGTACGCGTAACCTTTAAACATATCCAGCGTCAGTTCTTCCGCTCTCAAAGAAGCGGCTGCTCCCAGATAGGTTCCGAAAGTGCGCTCTCCATCCGGTGAAATAAAAGTGGATGCCACACCGGAAGGTAGTCGGTCCGAGTTCAATAATTTGTCTTCAATCTTATTTTTCTGCAGATTTTCACGAAAAAATTCTCCATAATTATCATTTCCCACTTTTCCGATAAACCCTGTTCCGGCACCCAAACAAGCCAGTCCAAGGATGGCATTTCCTGCCGATCCGCCTGTTGCCAAGTGGGTTTTCATCTGTGAAAATTTTATGTTAATCTGCTGTAACTTAGCGTCATCGATGAGCTGCATGCTTCCTTTGGGTAAACCCATTTCATCCAAAAGAGTATCATCCTTCAGGGTTGCGAGTACGTCTACCAGGGCGTTGCCCAATCCTATTATTTTGTCCATTCCTAATATTTTTTTTGCAAAGATATTGCATATTTCAAAAAAACCTAGTACTTTTGCATCGCAATTGAGAAAAACATTCTTCCTTAGCTCAGTCGGTTAGAGCATCTGACTGTTAATCAGAGGGTCCTTGGTTCAAGTCCAAGAGGAAGAGCAAAGTTGAAAATCTTGATTGCAAACATTCTTCCTTAGCTCAGTCGGTTAGAGCATCTGACTGTTAATCAGAGGGTCCTTGGTTCAAGTCCAAGAGGAAGAGCGAAAAAAGAGGTAAATCAGAAGATTTATCTCTTTTTTTATTTTTCGGATCCAATGTTTTTCGGATCATAACGGAAACAGTGGGCTCAGTCTGAAACCTTGGGGGATTGCGTTAAAATTCTTATTTTTGCATCATGAAAACATCCTCTTCCC